>JAABUS010000028.1_pt1 | contig 297978 bp, 291 predicted proteins | sample 5560161 | NCBI WGS metagenome assembly JAABUS01 (sample SAMN10711885, study PRJNA513376) | rock metagenome | isolation source: Antarctica rocks | place: Antarctica: Victoria Land, Trio Nunatak nord | collected 2016-01-04
ATTCCCGCAGACTTCACTCCGGGATCGACTACCGAACCCCCAACGAAGCCCACAACCAGTTTCATCGCGACAGCTCAGCCGCCTAACAATGACAGATCCACTATCCGAATTCCGCGTGGCAGATCACCCCATACGGGCTCAGTGGTCGCACCCATTGACGTTCGTGGGCCGGGCTTGCCGAGTTGGCCCCGTACACGGCGCTGGAAGAGGCGGCGACGAGGTGACCCACCCCGTTTCTACGGCAGGCCTCCAGCACCATCAGGGTGCCGGTGGCGTTCGCCGCATGACTGGCCAGCGGCGCGCGGATCGAGCTGGGGACGTCGGCGACGGCCGCCAGATGCACCACCGAGTCGACCCCGCGCAACGCGATGTCCAGCATGCCGGCGTCCAGCACCGACCCCACCACCAGATTGACCTCGAGGCCATCGAGGCTGCCGGAATGACTAGCGGACAGGTCGTCCAGGACCGTCACGTCGACCCCCGCCGCACGTGCGTGCCCGGCCAGGTTGGCGCCGATGAACCCGGCGCCTCCGGTGATCAGCAGGCGGGTCACGGAGCGGTCCTCTCGGCGGGAAAATGCAGTGCGCTCGCGCGCAGTTTCGGCTCGCTGAAGCTTGGGGCACATCGGAAGCTGACCATCACACCGCTGACGATGTTCACCCGTTCAGGTGGTTTCGGCCCCAGGGTGCGCCCGCAACCGCTACGTAACGTTACGTTGACCCCGATTGTCGCCGCAGCGTCACCCGCCACAACGCTTCTCGTTATTGCAGTGACACCGAGCGTGGCGGCCCACCCGGGCAGACCGGATCGAGGCACGGCAGCAGTGTGGTCAACCGGTGGGTGGAGGAGTGGTCGATGACGGTCCTGGACAGCGTGGCAGCGCGCACCGTGGCCCCTGCTGAGCAGCTTTCCCGTAAGGGCCAGGCCGCCGCCGCCCCCACCCGCCCCGTGGTGGCCTACCGCGCCGGTGGAATTACCGGTACCCAGTTCCTGCTGGCCGCTGACACCGGCTGCGCTGTGGGTGTCACCGCCCTGCTGCACGGTGTGGCCGGCTTCACCGTGCTGGCTGCCGTGGCGACACTGCTGGCCTTCCGGTTGCTGGGGCTGTACCGACCCCGCCTGCTGCGGTCGGCGCTGGACGATTCGCCGCGCATCGTCGGTGGGTCGCTGATGGCCAGCGCCGCGACGGTATTCGCCTGGACGGAGATCGCCGCCTCCGCACCCGGCCTGCGCGACGTTGTCACCGCACTGGTCGTGGCGGGATCGTTGTTGGTGACTCGAACGTTGGCCTACCGGGCGATCGTGGCATGGCGCCGGCGCCGGGTGGCGCGCCCGACATTGGTGCTCGGCGCCGGGGTAATCGGCGGGCGGCTGGGTGCGAGCATGGTTGCTGACCCTGGGCTGGGTCTGAAGCTGGTCGGTTTCCTCGACGACGATCCGCTGCTGGACGGTGACGAGCTGGGCGCACCGGTGCTGGGCACGATGGCGAGCCTGGCTCACGCCATCGTGACCCACCGCGTGACCAACGTGTTCGTGGCCTTCGGCACGGTCCGCAGCTCCGACATGGTGGAGGTCCTGCGCACCTGCGACCGGTTGTCCTGCGAGATCTTCTTCGTCCCCCGGCTGTTCGAGCTGCACGCGCTCACCTCCGACACCGACGAGATCAACGGGCTGCCCGTCGTGCGGGCTCGGCGGGCGGCGTTCCGCTCCCGGCGCTGGGCGCTGAAGCGGGTGTTCGACCTGGTGGTGTCGACCGGGGCGCTGGCGGTGTTGTCGCCGCTGTTCGCCGTCTGCGTATTGGCTGTCCGCTTCGAGGGCGGCCGCGGCATCTTCTTCCGTCAGGCGCGGGTGGGCCTGGACGGCAAGCAGTTCGACATCGTCAAGTTTCGTTCCCTTGCCCCGGTGTCGCCGACCGAGTCGCAAACAAAATGGAACGTCTCCCTCGACGATCGGCTACGCCCGGTCGGGCGGTTCCTGCGGCGCACCTCGCTGGATGAGCTGCCGCAGCTGTTCAACGTGGTGCGCGGGGAAATGTCGCTGGTGGGACCCCGCCCGGAACGCCCGCACTTCGTCCACCAGTTCCGCGCTGCCTACCCCAGCTACCACGCACGCACCCGGGTGCCGGCAGGGATCACCGGGTTGGCGGCGGTGAACGGCTTGCGGGGGGACACCTCGATCGAGGAGCGGGCCCGCTACGACAACGTCTACATCGAGAACTGGTCGCTGTGGTTGGACGTCAAGATCCTGCTGCGCACCGTGGTTGCGGTGCTGCGCCGCACCGGTGCCTGAGGTCGGCACGATGGCCGGGTTTCGGGTGGGCTGCGATCTCACGAATCCGCTCGACGTTGCCGCCAGCATCGAGCAGTTCGGCGACCGTTACCTGCGGCGGATCTACACTGACGCGGAACTCGCCGGGTGCGCAGGGCCGATACTGAGCCAACGGCTGGCGGCCCGTTTCGCCGCCAAGGAAGCGGTGGCGAAGGTGCTGGGTGAGCTGTCCGGGGCACTGCCGTGGCGATCGATCGAGGTGGGCAGTGACCACTCGGGTCGTCCGGTGATCGCGCTGCATGCCCAGGCGGCCGCGCTGGCCGCCGCGCAGGGGATACGCAGCTTCGAGGTGTCGCTGTCGCACGAGCCGATCATGGCGATGGCGGTGGTACTGGCAGAAGTCGATGCCCAGGGTGCGCAGGCAGATGAGGTGAAACGCAGATGAGCGAGTCGCAGATCAGGACCGTGCTCGCCGAGCACGGCCGCCTGCCGACCGACGCCCACCGGCTCGGGCTGCACGAGGACCTGTACGCGGCGGGGCTGACCTCGCACGCCAGCGTCAACGTCATGCTGGCCTTGGAGGATGCCTTCGACATCGAGTTCCCCGACCGGATGCTACGCAAGGCGACGTTCGGCAGCGTCGGTGCCATCCACGCCGCCGTCGAGGAGTTGACGGTGTGACCGCCGTCAGCGCACCGCCGCGCGGGCCTGATGCCGGGTCGGTGACAGACCTCGCGCGCCCGGCCGCGGAACTCGCCGGCGCGCACGCCGACGACGTGGACCGCCGGGGGCGCTTTCCCGCCGAGGCCGTGCATGCGCTGCGGCAGGCGGGGTTGCTGTCCTGTGCGGTACCGGTGAACCTGGGCGGGCACGGCCTGAACCTGGCCGAGGTCGGGGCGCTCACCGAACTGCTGGGCCGGCGCTGCGCGTCCACGGCCATGATCTTCGCGATGCACCAGATCCAGGTGTTCTGCCTCGTCCGTCACGACCACTCCGCGGCCGGTCAAGAGCTGCTGGGCGAGATCGTGCGCGACCAACTGCTGCTGGCGTCGGCCACCACGGAGATCGGCATCGGCGGCGACGTCCGCTCCAGCAGCTGCGCGGTGCAACGCGAGGGCGACCAGTTCCGGCTGGTGAAGAATGCCCCGGTGATCTCCTACGGCGAGCACGCGGACGTGGTGCTGGCCACCGCGCGGCGCACCGCCGAGAGCCCCCCCAACGACCAGGTGCTGGTGATCTGCCGGCGCCCCGGCCTGGTGCTGGAAAAAACCGGGACCTGGGACACCCTCGGCTTCCGGGGTACCTGCAGCCCGGGTTACCAGCTGAGCGCCACCGGAGCCGCGGACCTGGTGCTCACCGAGCCCTACGCCGAGATCTCCGCGCGGTCGATGCTGCCGGTGTCGCACGTGCTCTGGGCCTACGCGTGGCTGGGCATCGCCGAGGCGGCGACGGACCTGGCGCGACGCAGCACTCAGCGAGCAGCCCGCTCCCGGCCCGACGCGGTGTCACCGGCCGCGGTGCGCCTGGCGCACCTGTTCGGCACCGTCGCCCAGTTCCGTCACCTGGTCGCCGGCTCGGCCAACGCCTTCGACGCTGTCAGCGCCGACGACGACGTGCTGACCGGAATCGGATTTTCCTTGGCCATGAACAACCTGAAGGTCACCGCGTCGGGGCTGGTCGTGGACGTTGTCGGGCAAGCGTTGGGGGTCTGCGGTATCGCCGGCTACCGCCAGGACAGCGAGTTCAGCCTGGGGCGTCACCTGCGCGACGCGTTTGGGGCTCCCTTGATGGTGAGCAACGACCGCATCATGGCCAACAGCGCGCAGCTGGCACTGGTGCACCGCGGAGCCTCGACATGAGCACCCCGACGGCGGTCAGGCCGCCGGCAGCGGCGCCCGCCGAGCAGGGTGAGCTGGACCGAGCCCGGCGCGCCTTCGCCGATGCGCTGATCGACGCCGGCCTGCTGGTGCCGGCGTCCGCGGCTGGACTTTACGGGCGAACCGGGACGTTCGAGGACGTGGTCGACGGCATCGGCCGGGTGGTGCGCGCGGCCGGGCCCGCTGACGTGCCCCGCTACCGTTTCCCCCCGGTGCTCGCGCTGGCCGACTTCGACCGGACCGACTATCTGGCGTCGTTTCCGCACCTCGCCGGCGCCGTGCACACCTTCCGCGGCGACGACCGCGATCACGCCGCGATGCTCAGCGCCCGCGCAGCGGGACAACCCTGGGATTCGTGGTTGACGCCGGCCTCGACCGCCCTCGTGTCGGCGGCCTGCCACCCGGCCTACCCGATGCTGACCGGCCAACTGCCCACTGATGGTGTGCTCTTGGACGTGCAGGGCTACTGCTTTCGGCACGAGCCTGCGGTGGACCCCGCCCGGATGCAGGCCTTCCGCCAGCACGAGTTCGTCCGGGTCGGCTCGCCCGATCAAGCCGCGCAGCACCGGGACGACTGGGTGCAGCGCGGCGGTGAGGTGCTCGACGATCTGGGTCTGTCCTGGAGCGCGGTGCCCGCCAACGACCCGTTCTTCGGCCGCGCCGGGCGGTTGCTCGCGGCTGGCCAGGAGCGCGACAACCTCAAGACGGAACTGGTGGTGCGCCTGTACGGGGACCTGGACGAGGGCACCGCGGTGGTGTCGTGCAACTGCCACCGCGACCACTTCGGCCGGGCTTTCGACATCCGCACACTCGACGGGCAGCCGGCGCACAGTGCGTGCGTCGGTTTCGGTTTGGAGCGCCTGGCACTGGCGATGGTGCGCACCCACGGTGTCGACCCGGGTCGCTGGCCGGCGCGCATCCGGGAGCGGATGCGGTGAGCGCCGCCCCGGCGACGAGCCCAGCCGCCCCGGACGGGGCGTTGCGGTTGCTGCCGGTCAGCGTGGCCGGCTACCAGGCGCACCCCGTGCACCGCGGCGGTCGGGTGTGGACGGAGACCAACTGCTACGTCGATGTCTGGGTGGAGGTGCTCGCCGCACTCGGCCTGGACCCGGTGCCTGCCGCCGCCGCCGCGCTGAGCGCAGACTTCGACGGTAGCCAGTGGTCGTTCCTGAAGTTCCCCGCCGAGGACCTGCGGCTGCTGTACGGAATCGAGGTGGCCGAGCTCAACGTCTGGCGCCCGGTAGCCGAGCACATCGCCGAGGAACTCGCCCGCGGCCGGTTGCTGACGGTGGAGGTGGACGCCTACTGGTTGCCCGACACCCGGGGCACGGATTACCACCAGTCCCACGTCAAGACCACCGTGGTGGTCAACGAACTCGACCTGGCAGCCGAGCGGATGGCCTACTTCCACGGCGCGGGTTACCACGAGGCGAGTGGGCCGGACATGGTGGCGCTGCTGCGCCTGGCTGGCGGCGCCCCCGAGGTGCTGGTTCCCTATGTGGAAGCGGTGGACCTGGGCCGGGTGCATGCCGCCGACCTGGGCGCCGCGCGGGAGGTGTTCGCCTCGCACCTGGCGCGAGCACCGCAGACCAACCCGGTGCAACGGCTCGGCGAACGGGTACTGTCCGATGTGGATTGGCTGGCCGGTGCCGGGCTGGACGCTTTCCACAGCTGGTCCTTCGGTGTGCTGCGCCAATGCGGGTTCACCGCCGAGCTGGCCGCCGACGTGTGCCGGTATGCCGCCACCACGGCGCCGGGAGCTGGCGCGGCCGCAGCGGAGTTCCTGGCGGTCGCCGAGGCCGCCAAGTCGGTCCAGTTCCGGGTGGCCCGCATCGCCGGTGGCCGCCGAGGCGACCCCGCACCCGAGCTGGCCCGGATGGCCCAGCATTGGGCGCGGGCGACCGAACTGCTGCTGGGTTGATCGGGATGCCGGACCCATGGCACCGCTGAGCGCTGGCGCGCCCGCACCCGCCGTCGACCTGTTGGCCGACGCCGCCTGGTGGTGCGGGTCGAGCCCGGCCGCCGCGGTCCCGGACGTGACGGCGCTCCCCGACGCCGACGTGCAGTGGTTACCCGCCATCGTCCCGGGGACCGCAGCTGCTGCCGTGCGTGCGGCGCACGGCAGGCAGGCGGCGTTGCGGCGGGACTACGACAGCGAGGACTGGTGGTTTCGCACCCGGCTGTCCTGTGGTGCGCCCGCGGGGTCGACCCTGATCCTGCCGGGGTTGGCCACCGTCGCCGACGTCTACTGCGACGGCGCGCTGATCGCGACCACCCGGTCGATGTTCACCGAGGTGGCGGTGGCGCTCGGGGAAGCCGCACCCGGGTCGTGGTTGGTGCTGCGGTGCCGGGCACTGGCAGCCGAACTGGCGGTGCGCCGCCCGCGCGGGCGGTGGCGTAGCTCGCTGGTGAGCCAGCAAGGTCTGCGCTGGCAGCGCACCACCCTGCTGGGGCGGGCCGAGGTGTTCACCGGTTGCGCCGCGCCGGTGGGCCCATGGCGCGGGGTGCGGCTGTGGGGCGCCGACGGGTTGCGGGTGACCGAGAGCGCCCTGCAGGCCACGGTGGACGGTGCGACCGGTGTGCTGCGGGTCAGCGCGCGGATCGCGGGTCTGCCCGGCGCCGGCGGTGATTCGCGGCCCGCGCAGGTGATGGTCGGGGACGTGTGTTGCCCGGTGGACCTGCGTGCCGACGGGGCGCACTCGGTGCTGTCGGCCACCCTGCAGCTGCCCGGGGTGCCCCGCTGGTGGCCCCGCGGGTACGGGGCGCAAACCCTGCATCGGGTCATCCTGGAGGTGGCCGGGTGCGCTATCGACCTGGGTGTGGTCGGTTTCCGCACCGTCGCAGCCGACCGCGCCGGGGGCGGATTCACCCTGTCGGTGAACGGCACCGAGGTGTTCTGTCGCGGCGCGGTGTGGGCGCCACTGGATCCGGTGGGATTCACCGCCGACCCCGCGGGCACCCGCGCCGTCCTCGCCCGGCTCGCCGAGGCCGGGCTGAACATGGTGCGGATCCCCGGGACCACGGTGTACGAGGACGACGCCTTCTACCTGGCCTGCGCCGAGCTGGGCCTGCTCGTCTGGCAGGACGTCATGCTTGCCACCCTCGACCCGGCCGGTGGCGAGACCGAGGCGCTGCTGCGGACCGAGCTGCGGCAGTTGTGCGAGCGGTTGCAGGGCAACCCCGCCGTCGTCGTGGTGTCCGGGGGCAGCGAGACCGAGCAACAACCCGTCCTGTTGGGCCTACCCGCGGACGGCCGCCGTGTGCCCGCAATCGAGGAAATAGTCCCGGGCATTGTCGCGCCGCTGCTGCCCGAGGTTGTGCTGATCACCTCCAGCCCCACCGGCGGGCCGTTGCCGACCCACGCCGGCAGCGGTATCGCGCACTGGTTCGGGGTGGGTGCCTACCTGGCGCCGCCGCGGGAGGTGCGTAACGCCGGGGTGCGGTTCGCCGCGGAATGCCTGGCCTTCGCCTGCCCTCCCGAGCGGGCCGCGGTGGCCCAGCACTTCGGCTCGGCCGCGCTCGCCGGGCACCACCCCGCCTGGAAGGCGACGGTGCCTAGGGACCGGGGCTCCTCCTGGGACTTCGAGGACGTCCGGGACCACTACGTGCGCACCCAGTTCGGTGTCGACCCGTTCCTGGTGCGGCGGGTGGATCCCGAGCTTTACCTGGATCTGGGCCGAGCCGCGGTGTGTGTCGCGGTGACCGAGGTGATGACCTGGTGGCGGCGGCCGAGGTCGGGCTGCGCCGGGGGATTGGTGCTAAGCGCCGTCGACCTGGAGGCCGGGCCGGGGTGGGGGCTGCTGGACGCCGACCACACTCCGAAGGCACCCTGGCATGTGCTGCGGCGGGTGTGCAGCCCGGTCGCCGTGCTGCTCAGTGACGACCACCTGGACGGGGTGGGCATTGACCTGATCAACGACACCGCCGCTGCGGTGACGGGTGAGCTGACCGTGGTGGCGCATACCGTGCAGGGCACCGCCCTCACCCTGGCCGACCGAGCGGTCCGGGTCGACGCTCACAGCGCGTGGCAGACCGGTGTGGACGAACTCGCCGGGCGGTTCCTCGACGTCAACCACGCCTACGGCTTCGGACCTCGGGCCTACGACGCGGTCACGGTGGCGCTGCGGGCGCACTCCGGCGAACCGCTCGCCGACGCGACCTGGTTGGTCGGCGGCCATGCCCGAGCACGGGAGCAGGACGTCGGCTTGCGCGCCGAACTGGCTGCCACGACGGCAGGCTGGACCCTGACCGTGACCACCCGGGCCACCGCCGAGTGGGTGTGCATCGACGTGCCCGGCCACGAGCCCAGCGACTCCTGGTTTCATCTGCCCGCTGGCGCCAGCCGCGCCGTGCTGCTGCGCGCGGGCGGTTCAGGCGGCGGTGTCCCGACCCCGGTGGGGGTCCCCGCGCCGGTCGGCCGGGTGCGCGCGGTGAATTCGGTTCGCGAGATCACCTTCGGGGCCCGGCCATGACGGTGCAGGAAACCTGGTTCGGCGGCGACGACAATGTACTGCTGGGGATCTGGAACGTGCCCGACGGCGAGGTGGCCAGGGGCGCGGTCGTGCTGTGCCCCCCGCTGGGTAAGGAGACCGTGCATGCCTACCGGCTGATGGCACTGGCGGCGCAGCAGCTGTGCGCCGCCGGGGTCGCCGTGCTGCGTTTCGACTACCCCGGGTGCGGTGACAGCGCCGGCGAGGAGTTGGCCCCCGACGCGGTGGACCGGTGGGTGCAGGCCATCCACGCCGCGGTCGAGCACGCGCGCTGCGCCGGGGCACGCGAGGTCGCCCTGCTCGGACTGCGTGCCGGGGCGCTGCTGGCGGCGGCGGCGGCCGGCTCCAGCGGCCCGCTGACCGCCCTCGCGCTGTGGGACCCGGTCACCCGGGGTCGCACGTACCTCCGCGAGCAGTCGGTGCTGTACCGGCTGAAGGTGGATGTCTCCCCCCTGGGTGGCGGTGCGGTCGCCCCTGACACCGGCCCCGACGCCGATGTGACGGCGCTGGTCGGGGCCGAGTTGCACCCGGACGCCGCCGCCGCGCTGCGCGCGTTGTCACTGGCGGATCATCCGGCGGCCGATCTCGCCGCCCCGGTCCTGGTGGCGGCGCGCACCGAACGCTGGAGTGAGGGGGTGCTCGCCGGTTACGCCGAACGCACTGGTGCCAGCAGGCAGGTGCTCAGCGGGCACGAGCAGGTCTTCGACGTCGCGACCTTCGAAGTGCGGTTGCCCGGCGCCAGCACCGCGGCCCTCACCGCCTGGCTGGCGCAACGGTTCGGCGCCCGGTCGGAGCCCCTACGGGTTCCGCTGCGCCGCACGGCGGCGCTGGGCGGTAGCGCTGGGCAGGCCGCCGTCGTAGAACGGTTGGTGCGGCTCGGCCCCGACGGGCTGTTCGGCATCCTCTCCCAGCCACTCAGCACGCCTGATCACGAACCGGGCGGCGGTCCGCTGGTCGTGGCGCTGCCTTCCTCGACGGAGTACCGGGTGGGGACGGGGCGGATCTGGGTGCAGCTGGCCCGGCGGTTGGCGGCGAACGGAGTGTGCTGCCTGCGCTTCGACCGTCGCGGTACCGGCGACAGTTCGGTGGTGCACGCCGACGAGCGCACCCCCGCCTACAGCGCCGCAGCGCACCAAGACCTCGACGCGGTGCTGGCCGCGCTCGGACGCCCACCCGAGCTCGTCACCCTGGTGGGTCACTGCTCGGGTGCTTGGCTGGCTGGCGAGGCGGCCAGCGAAGGAGCGGCAGGTTCGGTGGTGCTGCTCGGTGCCATCCGGTTCCCGGTTGGCCGTCAGGTGAAGGACTGGACCCCCGTCGACGACCCGGAGAACGTCGCCGTCGCCACTGGCCTCGGCCGGGCGAAGACGGTCATCAAGCCGTTCGTCCCCGACCCGGTCTGGCGGTGGATGGGGCGCCGCGGCCTGGCGCACGTTCCGGAGGTGGTGCTGCGGCGCCTGCGTGACGCGGGGGCGCGGGTCACCATGGTGATGGCCCCAGCCGATCACCGTGCGTTCGTGGCCAACCGCGGCGTGCGGGCGCTGGCCCGGCTGCACAGCAGCGGTTGGCCGGTTGTCGTGTACGTCGGAGACGCCGGTGACCACAGCCTGGTGCACCGGGGCCTGCGGAGGTTCGCGATTGATCGGGCGGTGCAGGCTGTGCTCGCCGAGCACGGGGTCGGCGCGGCTGCGGTGGCGAGTGCCCGAACGCCATAGCGCCGGCCAGTAGGGAGGTCGCACTCAGGCGGCCGGGTTCACCCGCAGCACCGCGTCGTCGGAGCCGTTGTCGGTGGTGAGGTAGAGCGCACCGTCGGGACCCTGGTGCACCGATCGCAACCTGCCGGCCACGTCGACCAACTCCGGTGGGGTGTTCACGGCCGTTACCGCGCCGCCGGCGTCCAGTTGCATCGCCAACATCTTCTGGCCCTTGAGCGCGGCCACCATGAGGGCACCGTCGTACACCCCCCACTGCGCGCCGGAGACGAATGCTGCCCCGGACACCGCCTCGGTGGACGCACCGGAACTCCACACGGCCGCCACAGCGTCGGGGAAGCGGGTGGTGTCGGTCATCGGCACCGACTCGTCGTACCGGCTGACCGTGCCGCCCTGGCTCGGGTCCCAGCCGTAGTTGGCGCCGGCCACCTCCCGGTTGACCTCGTCGTCCACCGACGGACCGTGCTCGGCGGTGAATACCTGCCCGGTGCTCGGGCGCACCGCGATGCCCTGCAGGTTGCGGTGGCCCCGGGTCCACACGTACGGGGCCGCGGGGAACGGGCCACCCGCGATCGGGGCGCCGGTGGCCAGGTCGGCACGCAACGTCTTGCCACCGAGGTTGCCCAGGTCCTGCGGTGCGGCCGGGTCGGCGGTGTCTCCGGTGGCGATCATCAGAGCACCCGCCGGGTCCAGCCCCAACCGGCACCCGGAGTGCCGACCGGATGGGTTCAGTGGTAATCCGGCGAGCAGGGGCTGCGGCGCTGCGGTAGCGGAACCGCCGTCGGCGGCCAGTGTCCAGGTCAGCACCCGAACGTCGACGGGCGAGCCGCCGGGGGCGTGCGCCTGACAGGTGGAGAACTTCCGGCTGGCGGCGAAGTCGGGGTGCACCAGCAGGCCCATCAACCCGGCCTCACCTCGGGCGTAGACGTCGGCGAGGTCCATCCGCACCTGGGTGGCCACGCCGTCGCGCACCAGCTGCACCCGGCCAGGCCGTTCGGTCACCAGCAGCGACCCGTCCGGCAGGAACCCCACGTCCCACGGATTCTGCAGGCCGGCCACCACCGTGGCGACCTGCAGCGCAGGTGCCCCTGCCACGGGGCTGGCGGCCCGCGGCGGGGCGCTCCCGCTGCAGCCGGACACGGCGAGCGCGCCGACCAAGCCGAGCAACACGTAGACCGGTGGTCGCATCCCTGGAGTCTGCCTGCAGTCGCGTCGGCAGGCAGGGTCACCGACAACGCGGCCTCAGGCCGCGGCGGAAGCGGGCGTCGTGCCTACCGACCTACACTGGCCCTGCGATGCCTGCCCGGATGGGTGGAGCTCGACCGGTGTCACTCGGCCGGGCGCTCGGTGCTCGCCTGTCCGCTCGTCCCCACCCTGGGAGTGTTTGCTCGTGTCTGCCCCGATCGCCGTGCCCGCCCTGTCCGGTTTGCTGGCCACCGCCCTCGCCGACCCGGCGCTGGCCACCGTCGCCGACGCGGCCGGTCAGGCCCACCTGGAACTGGAGGGACCGGGGTCGACTCGGCCGTTCGTGGTGGGTGCGCTGGCGCAGCGGGCTGCGGTCCTCGTCGTCACCGCCACTGGCCGCGAGGCAGACGACCTGGGCGCCGCCCTCGCGGAGCTGTTAGGGGCCGATCAGGTGGCGGTGTTCCCGTCCTGGGAAACGCTGCCGCACGAGCGGCTCTCACCCCGGGCGGACACGGTGGGCCGCCGGCTGGAGGTGCTGCGCCGTCTCGCTCATCCCGACGCGCAGGGCACGCTGCGGGTGGTGGTGACCACGGTGCGCAGCCTGGTGCAGCCGATGGCGCCCGGGCTGGGGGATATCGAACCGGTCCGGTTGCGGGTTGGTCAGGAACACCCGTTGGACGACCTGGTGCAACGCTTGGTAGAGCTGGCCTATCTGCGGGTTGACCTGGTGGGCAAGCGCGGGGAGTTCGCGGTGCGCGGCGGCATACTGGACGTGTTCCCGCCGACCGCCGACCACCCCGTGCGGGTGGAGCTGTGGGGCGACGAGGTCAGCGAACTGCGGCCATTCTCCGTCGCCGACCAACGCTCCATCGACGAGTTGCGGGTCGCCGAACTCATCGCCCCCGGCTGCCGCGAACTGCTGCTCACCGCGCAGGTCCGAGCCAAGGCCACCGACCTGGCCCAAGCCCACGCCGGTGACGCCGCCCTCGTCGAGATGTTGGACAAGCTGGCCGGCGGTATCCCCGTCGAGGGCATGGAGGCGCTGCTGCCGGCGCTGCACGGCGGGGAATTGCAGCTGCTCACCGACGTGCTCCCCCCGGGTGCGCACGTACTGGTGTGCGACCCGGAGAAGGTCCGCACCCGTGCGGGCGACCTGGTGCGTACCGGCCAGGAATTCCTGGAGGCCAGCTGGAGCGCAGCCTCGGTGGGTGGCACCGCCCCACTGGACCCCAAGGGCATGAACCTGGGGGCGTCGGCCTACCGCAGCCTGTCGGCGGTGGTGGCCCACGCACGCTCCGCCGGGGTTCCGTGGTGGTCGCTGAGTCCGTTGATGTCGGGTCGGGGCAGTGGAAACGGGGTGCTGGAGCTGGGATTGTCGGCAGTGGCCTCGGCGCGGGGATCGGAGACGGAGATCGCCGCGACGTTCGCCGGGCTGCGCGCCCACGCCGCCGACGGCGGCACGGGCGTGGTGGTGGTGGCCGGGGCTGGGACCGCGCAACGGGTGTTGGAACGTCTTGCGGAGGCGGAGGTGCCCGCGTTGCACGGTGCACCGGGCTCCGTCCCGGCACCGGGCCGGGTCACGGTGCTGCAAGGCTGCCTGGCCGACGGGGTGGTGGCGCCCGGTGCCCGGCTGGTGGTGGTCACCGAGACCGATCTCACCGGCAACCGGGCCGCGTCCACCGCGGACGGACGACGGATGCCAGCCAAGCGGCGCAACCAGGTCGACCCGCTGGCCCTGGGCGCTGGCGACCTGGTGGTGCACGACCAGCACGGCATCGGCAGGTTCGTGGAGATGACCGAACGCACCGTGCGCACCGGCGACGTCACAGCGCGGCGGGAGTACCTCGTCCTGGAGTACGCCGCGAGCAAACGCGGGCACCCCGGCGACCGGTTGTACGTGCCGATGGACAGCCTCGACCAGCTGTCCCGGTACGTCGGTGGCGAGCTGCCCACCGTGAGCCGTCTCGGCGGTTCGGACTGGCAGAACACCAAGCGCAAGGCGCGCAAGGCCGTCCGGGAGATCGCCGCGGAGCTGGTGGCGCTGTACGCGGCGCGCCAAGCCGCGCCAGGGCACGCCTTCGGCCCGGACACCCCTTGGCAGCGTGAGCTGGAGGACGCGTTCCCGTTCACCGAGACTATCGACCAGCTGACCGCGATCAACGACGTGAAGGCCGACATGGAAAAGCCGGTTCCGATGGACCGGGTGATCTGCGGCGACGTCGGTTACGGCAAGACCGAGATCGCGGTGCGCGCGGCGTTCAAAGCCGTGCAGGACGGCAAGCAGGTGGCGGTGCTGGCGCCCACCACGCTGCTCGCCCAGCAGCACCTGCAGACCTTCGCCGAGCGGATGACCGGTTTCCCGGTGACGATCAAGGGTCTGTCCCGGTTCACCGACCCGCACGAGGTAGCCGGAGTGCTCGCCGGGCTCGCCGACGGATCGGTGGACATCGTCATCGGCACCCACCGGTTGCTGCAGACCGGGGTCGGGTGGAAGGACCTCGGCCTGGTGGTGGTCGATGAGGAGCAGCGCTTCGGGGTGGAGCACAAGGAGCACATCAAGGCGATGCGCACCGCGGTGGACGTGCTCACCATGAGCGCCACGCCCATCCCGCGCACCCTGGAGATGAGCCTGGCCGGCATTCGGGAGATGTCCACGATCCTCACCCCGCCGGAGGAACGACACCCGATCCTCACCTACGTCGGCGGTTACGACGACAAGCAGGTGGCCGCCGCGGTGCGCCGCGAGCTGCTGCGCGACGGACAGGTGTTCTACGTGCACAACCGGGTCAGTTCCATCGACCGGGCCGCCACGCGGCTGCGTCAGCTGGTGCCGGAGGCGCGGGTGGCGGTGGCGCACGGGCAGCTGAACGAGGAGGTCCTGGAGCGCACCGTGCAAGGGTTCTGGGAGAACGACTACGACGTGTTGGTCTGCACCACCATCATCGAGACCGGTCTGGACATCTCCAACGCCAACACCCTGCTCATCGAGCGCGCCGACTCCCTGGGGCTGAGCCAGCTGCACCAGCTGCGCGGGCGGGTCGGGCGCAGCCGCGAACGGGGGTACGCCTACTTCCTGTACCCACCGGAGAAGCCGCTGACCGAGACCGCCTACGACCGGTTGTCCACCATCGCCGCCAACTCCGAGCTGGGTGCGGGCATGGCGGTGGCCATGAAGGACCTGGAGATCCGCGGGGCCGGCAACGTGCTCGGCGCCGAGCAGTCCGGGCACGTCGCCGGGGTGGGTTTCGACCTCTACATCCGGCTGGTCGGCGAGGCCGTGGAGGCGTTCCGCGCCGCCGCCGACGGCACCGGGGTGCCGATGACGGAGGAGGTGCGAGAGGTTCGGGTGGACCTGCCCGTCGACGCGCACATCCCCCCCGACTACGTCACCAGCGACCGGCTGCGCCTGGAGGCCTACCGCAAGACGGCGTCGGCCACCGACCCCGCCGACCTGGCCGCGGTGCTCGCCGAGCTGGTGGACCGCTACGGCCGGCCCCCCGAGCCGGTGGAGAACCTGATGGCGGTGGCCCGGTTACGGCTGTTATGCCGCGAGCACGGGGTGACCGAAGTCGCCGCAGCCGGCACCGCGCTGCGGGTGTCCCCACTGGAGCTGGCCGACTCCCAGCAACTGCGGCTCAAGCGGCTCTACCCCAGCGCGTTGTACAAACCGACCAGCAAACTGATCCAACTGCCGATGCCGCGTGCCGGTGCGGGCGGGATCGGCTCCGGGCGGCTACGCGACACCGACCTGTTGCAGTTCGTGGCCGACCTGCTGGTGCAGCTGGGGGGCGCTGCGGCAGGGGCGGTGGACGTCACCGCGGTCAGCGCACGCGTGCATGAGAAGGTGTGAGCTGTGAGAGGACTCCGAGCGGTCACCGTGCTGGTCGTTGCGGCCTTGCTGAGCACCGCGTGCGGGGCGTCGCAGGCCGGCACCGCCGCCTACGTCGGGGACACCACGGTCTCGGTGCGGTCGCTGCAGTCCCAGGTCGACGCGGTCTTGGCTTACCGATCCGGGGCTAGCGACGTCCGCTCTCAGCTGCCCGCCGTCACCGCTCGGGTGCTCAGCCAGGACGTGCTGCGCGGGTTGGTGCAGGCCGCGGTGACCCGCACCGGGCTTGCGGTGGACGAGAAGGCGATCGCCGACCAGCTGGCCACGCTGAACCCTGCCACGGTGCTGGCCCAGCCCGCCCAGAACTACCTCACCCCGGACACATTCGCCGCACTGGTCCGTGACCAGCTGATCCTGGCCCAGCTGGGCAAACAGGCCTGGGACGGGCTGGGGGTCACAGTCGACCTGGTGACCGCCACCGACCGAGGTGATGCCCAGAACAAGGCGCGACGAATGGCCGTCAGCGACGCCGAGTCGGCTGCGGTGGTCGCCGAGGCCACCGCCAGCACCCAGCAGGCGCAGCAGGGCCTGGCCCTGAGCCCGGCCACCGCGGCCACCTTGGCCGCCACCCCGGTGTTCGCCACCCCGGCGGGGGACGCGGTGGCGTTCGCGCTGGCTGGGCAGCAGTCCCAGGCTCCGCAGTGGTACGTGGCGCGGATACTTTCGCGCCGCACCGACGCCGCGGTGTCCACCGCGTCCGGTGCCGTCCCCGCCGCCCAAGCCACGATCAGCAACACCCTCAGCCTGGGTCTGAGCCTGCTGCCCCAGCTGGCTGGTGATCCACAGGTCCGGCTGAACCCCCGTTACGGGCAGTGGGACCCCACAGCGAGCCGGGTGATTGCCGCGACGGACGTCCCTGCGGCGATCGTCGTGACCGCAGCCGGTTGAGAAGAACCGATGACGGTGGTGTTGCTGGACGGGCGCTGGCCTGAGCTGGTACCCGCCGCCGGGCTGGAGCTGCTGCGCCACCCGGTGCAGGTCACCGACGACGTGGTCGAGGCGGTCCGGGCGCAGTGCACGGTGGTCGACACCGCACCCGTGCTGGTCAGCTCCAACCCGACGCACCCCGAGGTGATCCGCCGCCGCGGCTTGGGCCAGCCGGTGCTGGCCGGTGAGCCCCACGGGCGCCGCCTGCTCGACGCGGTCGACGTGATGGACCGGTTGCGCTCGGTGGGCGGCTGCCCGTGGGACGCCGAACAGACGCACGACTCGCTGCGGCGCTACCTGGTGGAGGAGTGCTATGAGCTGCTGGACGCGTTGCAATCCGGGGTGCCGGCGGACGTCATCGAAGAACTGGGCGACGTGCTCCTGCAGGTGCTGTTCCACGCCAGGATCGCCGATGATTTCGACATTGACGACGTGGCCGCGGCGTTAGTGAGCAAGCTGGTGCACCGCCACCCGCACGTCTTCGGCGCCGGGGCGTCGGTGCTGGACGCGTCCGCGCAGCAGCTGCGCTGGGAGGAGCTGAAGGCGGTGGAAAAGCGCCGCGAGTCCGCGGTGGACGGGGTGGCGCGAGCCCAGCCAGCGCTGGCCCTGGCCGCGAAGCTGGTGGCTCGCGGCGAGCGGGCCGGGGTTCCGGCCGAGCTGGTCCCCGCGGCGCTGCGGGGCATCGATGGCGATGCCGAAGATGCGCTGCGCCGGGCGGCGCTCGGATTTGCCGCCGACGTGCGGGCCGCGGAGGGTGCGGCCCGGGCCGACGGGTTGGACGCGGCCGCGCTCACCGCTTCCCAGTGGCGCCAGCACTGGCCCCCCTCCCGCGTTATGTACAGATAACGCGAGGGAGCGGGGCGCTCCCCCGCGTTATCTGTACATAACGCGAGGGGGTTATCCGCCGGGTGAGGTCATGACCGGGGGTCGAGCGCCGCCCGGACTCGTGCGGAGATCTGCGCGGGCTCTTTCAGGTCCTCGGCTGTCACGAACACCACCCGCCACCCGGCGGCGTGCAACCGGTTCAGCCGCTCTCGGTCGGCGCCCACCCGATGTGCGGAGCCGTGCCACACCCCGTCGTACTCGACCGCCACCTTCCAGCGACGAAACGCGAGGTCGACCACCCCGATGAGGCCTCGTTCGTCCGCGACGCTTACCTGCGGTTCAGCTGCCAGGTCGTCCTGGGCGAGCAGCACCCGAACGATCGACTCCGGGATCGACTGCGCCCGAACGTCGATCAACCGCGCCACCTCGCGGGCGGCCCGGATTCCGTGGTCATGTCGATCGGTGAGGTAGCCAATCAGCTCGCCGCGGGTGAGCAGACCAGCGCGGACCATGGCGTCCACCTCGCCCACCGCCCTCGGAAGCCAGCCTGCCCGTGCGATGTCGAAGGCGGCGTGCACGGGTGTGGCCAACCGCGCGCCGTGCCAGGGAACCGACTGCACGGGGTAGGTGGTGCAGGTGACGGTGATGCCGGGGCGGCGGTGTTGGCGACCCGATGGGCTGGTCACCAGCTCGATGGGGTCCGAGGCGGCGGCCAGGTCGACCCCATGCATCGTGGCCGCCGACCGGGCTGTGATGGCGCAGCCGGGCTCAACGACCAGCGCCGCCGCCCTGCACCGCAGCTGGTGGGTCTGCGGTACGCCACGGGGGGAGTACACGTCCCGAACGACTCGGCGTAGCCGGGGGCTGCGGAGCTGGCTGGGGCTGAGGTCCCCGGCCTGCACGGCCTCGGAGCCCAGGAACAGCTCAGGCAGGTCCGGCAGCGCGGTGTGCTCGCGGGGGGTGCGGCGGCGAACGGATCGGGTCACCAGGTGAGTGTGCCCACCTCCGGTGACCGCTCCGGGTGCCGCGTCGGCAGTTATCCACAGGCCGCCGTCCCCCTCCCCCCGCAGTATCTGTACATAACGCGCGTCGGGCTGCCCTCACCCCCGCGTTATCTGTACATAACGCGGGGGTGCGAGGGTGGGGGACGATGGACTACGTGTCCCACCCCCGCCGCTTCGTGTTTATGGCGTTAGCCGCCGCTGTCGTCGTCGTCGGTTGTGCGGCGCCGGCGCGCACGCCCCCCCGACCGCCGGCGCTCGCACCGCCCGGCCCGGGGTCGGTGGTACCGGCGATCAACCTCGACGCACCGGGGCGCCCCGCCGACCAACTGGTGGCCTGGGCCGCCGATCGTGCGCCCGCACTGGGCATCCCCCCGGTAGCGCTGCAGGCCTACGGCTACGCGGCGGCGTCGCTGGCCCGCAGCTCACCGGGCTGCGGGATCGGGTGGGCGACCCTGGCTGGGATCGGTAGCGTCGAGACCCGACACGGCAGTTTCCGGGGCGCCCGCCTGGACGCCACCGCCGTGGCACGCCCACCGATCCGGGGTGCCGCGCTGGACGGGCGCCCCGGGTTAGCGGAGATCCGCGACACCGACGGCGGCACGCTGGACGGTGACAGGGTGCACGACCGTGCGATCGGACCGATGCAGTTCATCCCCACCACCTGGCAGCGCTGGGGGGTCGACGCCGACGGCGACGGGGTGGCCAATCCGGACGACCTCGACGACGCCGCACTTGCCGCCGCCAGCTACCTCTGCGCGAGCGGCGGTGCCTTGACCACCGCAGCAGGCTGGCGCGACGCCGTCCGCACCTACAACCAGTCCGATTCGTACGTGCGCGAGGTGCTCAACCGCGCCGACGGTTACGCGAGAGCCGCAACCGCCTGACTGCCTGCGCGCCCTCACCACCCGAGCCAGCTCGGCCGATACGATCGCCGGGCAGCAACGCAACCATGCCCGACTACCGCCCCGCACGACAGGAGAGCCTTCCGTGGCCGTCATCGAACAGGTCGGAGCCCGCGAGATTCTGGACTCCCGCGGCAACCCCACCGTCGAGGTCGAGGTCGCGCTCGACGACGGCACGCTGTCCCGCGCCGCGGTTCCCTCCGGTGCGTCGACCGGTGCGCACGAGGCGGTGGAGCTTCGCGACGGTGGCGCCCGCTACGGGGGCAAGGGCGTGCAGCAGGCCGTGCAGGCGGTTCTCGACGAGATCGGGCCCGAACTCGTCGGCCTGGAGGCCGTCGAGCAGCGAGTGGTGGACCAGAAGCTGGTCGACCTCGACGGCACCGCGGACAAATCTCGCCTCGGCGCGAACGCGTTGCTCGGGGTGAGCCTCGCGGTGGCCCGGGCCGCGGCGGAATCCTGTGGGTTGGAGCTGTATCAGTACGTCGGCGGCCCGAACGCGCACGTGCTCCCGGTGCCGATGATGAACATCCTGAACGGCGGTGCACACGCCGACAGCGGGGTGGACGTGCAGGAGTTTATGGTCGCCCCGCTGGGCGCCCCGACCTTCCGGGAGGGCCTGCGCTGGGGAGCAGAGGTCTACCACGCGTTGAAGTCGGTGCTCAAGGCACGCGGGTTGTCCACCGGGTTGGGCGACGAGGGCGGCTTCGCTCCCGCCGTGGGTGGCACGCGCGAGGCGCTCGACCTCATCGGCCAGGCGGTGGACCAGACCGGGCTCGTCCTGGGCCGTGACGTCGCCTTGGCCCTGGACGTCGCCGCTACCGAGCTTCACACCACGGACTCCACCGACCGGGGCGGCTACCGCTTCGAGGGCGCCACCCGCTCCGCCGAGCAGATGAGCGCCTTCTATGCCGAGCTGCTGGGTTCCTACGCCCTGGTGTCGTTGGAGGACCCGTTGGCTGAGGACGACTGGGACGGGTGGGTGGCACTGACCGCCCAGCTGGGCCATCGGGTGCAGATCGTCGGCGACGACCTGTTCGTCACCAATCCCGAACGGTTGGAAGAGGGGATCGCCCGGCGGGCCGCGAACGCCCTGCTGGTCAAGGTCAACCAAATCGGGACGCTGAGCGAGACGCTGGACGCGGTCACCCTGGCGCAGAGCAGCGGGTACCGGTGCATGATGAGCCACCGCTCCGGTGAGACCGAGGACACCACCATCGCCGATTTGGCCGTCGCCACCGGCTGCGGGCAGATCAAAACCGGGGCGCCGGCGCGCAGCGAGCGGGTGGCCAAGTACAACCAGCTGCTGCGCATCGAGGAGTCCCTCGGTGATGCCGCCCGGTACGCCGGGGAGCTGGCTTTCCCGCGTTCTCGCACCGGCGCCTGACGTGCCAGGAGCTAACCGGAACGCACGGAAGGGGCGCGCAACCCGACCGTCGGCAGGGATCCGGTTTGGGCTGAACTCCCGCCGGGCAGCGGTGGTAGCCGTGGCGATCTGCGCGCTGGTGCTGGCCCTCGCGGTCCCGCTGCGCACCTATCTGGGCCAGCGCCAGCAGCTGGCCGACACCGTCCGCACCCAAGCCCAGCTCAGTGCCGAGGTCACCCAGTTGCAGTCGCAGCTCGGCCGGTTGCAGGACCCCGCATACGTGCGGTCCCAGGCGAGGGAGCGCCTCCGTTACGTAACCCCCGGCGAAACGCCATACCAGGTGCAGCTACCCGCCGACGTCGCACAGGCCACTGGAGATAACCAGCCCGCGCCCAGGGTCGCCGCGCCCTGGTTCTCCTCGTTGTGGTCGACGGTGACCGGTAGCGGCGGGTGAGCGGCCCCCAACCCGGTGACTCCCATCCCAGTGACTCCCAGCCCGGTGACTCCCATCCCAGTGAGGTTGACCCCGGTGACCTCACAGCCGTGGCGGCCCAGCTCGGACGGCCGCCGCGGGGGGTGGTGGCGGTCGCGCACCGCTGCCCGTGCGGCAACCCCACGGTGGTCACCACCGCACCGCGACTGGCCGATGGCACCCCCTTCCCGACCCTGTATTACCTGACCTGCCGACGGTTGACGGTCGGCGCTAGCCGGCAGGAGGCCGACGGCGTGATGCGATCGATGACCGAGCGGCTGCGCCGCGACCCCGAACTGGCGCAAGCCCAGCGCGGCGCGCATCACCGCTATCTCGCCGAACGGAACCGGATCGAGGACCTGGGCACGACCGTCAGTGCCGGTGGAATGCCCGATCGGGTGAAATGCCTACATGTCCTGGCCGCACACGCGCTAGCCTGCGGTGACGGGGTGAATCCGCTGGGTGACGAGGTGGTGGCAGCGATCGGGCAGTGGTGGCGCTCAGGGCCCTGCGTGCTGAGCGGACGCCCCGACTGATCTGCCGCCGTTCATGTGCTGTTCCGGTGGATGTGGTGCCTGTCGCCTTTGCCAGGTGGCACCGTAGGTAGCCCAGGATCGTTGAGACGGGGGACTGTTGTGAGAGTGGATCGCCGACGGGCGTCCCAGGCGCTGCGGGCATCGGCGGTGATCCTGCTGATCGCTGTGTCTCCACCCGGCCCGGTGCCCATGGCGGCCACCGCTGCCGTGCAGTCCCAACTGGACAATCCAAAGTTGATCGTCGATCCCCGCCAACCTGCGCCGCCGCGTCCGACGACTGCGCCGTCGGTTGCCGTGGTGCAGCCGACGCCTGGCCCGCCGCCAGTACCTGCCGCGGCGGTGCAGGTCAGCACCGAGGCACCGCCTGCAGCCGACGGGCACAGCGCAACCGCGGTCGTCTTACCGCCGGTCGGGGGCACTCTCGACCTACCCGGTGTGGCCGTTGCCGCCTACCAAGCGGCTGCAGCCCGACTGGCCCAGGACCAACCAGGCTGCGGCCTGACGTGGACGCTGCTGGCGGGCATCGGGCGTATCGAGTCCGGCCACGCCCGAGGTGGCCGTGTCGACGCCTCCGGGACCACGCTCGAACCGATCCTCGGACCGGTGCTCGATGGCACGGCGAACAACGCAGCGATCACCGACACCGACAAGGGTCGCTACGACAATGACCCGGTGTGGGACCGGGCGGTGGGCCCGATGCAGTTCATTCCCGGCACCTGGCTGCGCTGGGGTGCCGACGGCAACGGTGACGCCATCGCAGACCCGAACAACATCGCGGACGCCGCGCTGGGCGCTGGGCGCTACCTCTGTTCGGGAGGCTTGGACTTGCGCGACCCGACGATGCTGCGCGCCGCAGTGCTGCGGTACAACCAGTCCGGTGTGTACGCCGACGACGTACTCGCCTGGGCCACGGCCTACGCAACGGGAACTCTGGCCATTCTTGCCCCGGTGACACCGACCGCGCCGCCAACCACGACGACTGTGCCAACCACGACGACTGTGCCGCCAACCACGCCGAGCCCAGCTCCGCCGCCAGCGACGACGCCTGCGCCGCCCGTCACGACGACGGTGCCGCCAGCAACGACACCGGTGCCGCCAACCACGACGACGGTGCCGCCAGCAACGACGCCTGCGCCGACGTCAACAACGCCACCAGCAACAACGAGTCCGCCGGCAACGACGATGCCAGCGACCACGACCACCCCTGCGCCAACCACGACGGCCACGCCAGCGACACCAACCACGACCCCGCCGCCGAGCACGTTGTCCAGTCGCCCCTGAAGAACCCTCGAGTAGTGCAGCGCGTCACCGCAACGGTGGCCGCGTCCCGTACGGCACTCCGACTCTGCCCGCCTGCCGCGATTGTCTTTCGTATACATCTCTCGAGTCGCAGGTTACGCTGGTGTGAAGGAGTTCAGTGCGGTGAAGGTGACGGAGCTTGCCGGGTCCGAGGCGGGTATGGCGACCATCGGGGGACAACACCTACCGCTGCGCGACCAGGTGCTGGTAGCGCTGCGTCAGCGCATCGTTGATGGTGATTACCCCCCTGGGGAACGACTGACCGAGGATCGCTTGGCCGAGGATTTCGGCGTCCCGAAACCCGGTGCGCGAGGCACTGCGGGTGGTGCAGACCGAGGGCTTCGTGGTGACTCCTCGCCGCGGTGCCTTCGTCGCACGTCCGGACGCCGCGGCCATCGCCGACATGTTCGCGGTGCGTGGCCGTCTCGAACCGTTAGCCGCGCGGCTCGCCGCGCAACAAGCCACCGCTGCGGACGTGGCCGAGCTGCGGTCGCTGCTGGAGCTGGCGCGTACCCGCGACCGAACGCGCCGACTTCTCCCGGGTGGCGGAGCTGAACAGCGAGCTACACCTGGCGGTGATCGGCATCAGCGGGAACAAGTGGCTGGCGTCGATTTCCTCCGCGCTCTACCTGCACGTGCACTGGGTGTTCCGGATCGGTGCCGCACACCGGGCGCCGCACTCCTGGATCGAACACATCCGGCTGGTGGACGCGATCGAGCGCGGCGACGCCGACGGGGCCGAAGCCGCCGCGACGTCGCACGTGCACGCTGCGGCCGCTGCAGCGCTGGCCAAGGCGGGTTGACGTTGAGCTAGCCCAGAGCTAGCCCTGACCTGCTACCCGCCGGCAGCCCGGACGTCCGGCCCGCTCCCGTCGGGCTGAACCAGGTGACAGGCGGCGTCGCCGTCCTCGATCACGACACGGGGTGGCACCTCGGCGGTGCACCGGTCGAAGGCCAGCGGGCACCGGGTGTGAAACCGGCACCCCGACGGCGGGTCCAGTGCCGAGGGCAGATCGTCGCCGAGCAACACCGGGGTACGAGCCCGCTGCCGAGGTGGGTCGGCCACCGGCGCGGCAGCCAGCAAAGCCTGGGTGTACGGATGGGCGGGGTGCGCGAACACCCGCTCCCTGCTGCCCGTCTCCACCAGCTGGCCCAGGTACATCACCGCGATGTCGTCGGCGAGGTACTCCACCGCCGACAGGTCGTGGGTGATGAACAAGCAGGCAAAGCCGATGTCGCGCTGCAGGTCCGCCAGCAGGTTCAGCACCGAGGCCTGCACCGACACGTCCAGCGCGCTGGTGGGTTCGTCGGCGATCAGCAGGCTCGGGGAGGAGACCAGCGCTCGGGCGATGCTGACGCGTTGACGCTGCCCACCAGAGAGTTCGTGCGGGTAGCGCTTGGCGACCTCGGTGCGCAGTCCCACCCGTCCCAGCTCGGTGGCGACCCGGCTATCGCGATCGCGCCGCGACAACCGCCCGGCCAGCAACCGCAGCGGCTCACCCACCACGTCGCCGACCAGCATCCGCGGATCCAACGAACCCGCCGGGTCCTGGAAGACGATGGAGACACTGCGCCGGTGTGGGCGCATCTGCCGCCGCGACAGGTGGGTGACGTCCGTTCCACCGATCCGCACCACCCCGGCGGTCGGCTCCAGCAACCGCACGATGCACCGCCCGACCGTCGACTTCCCGGAACCGCTCTCGCCGACGAGCGCGGTGACCCCGCCGGCCCGGACCCGCAGCGAAATGCCGTCCACAGCTCGGACCGGGCCGAAGTGCATGACCAGGTCCGCCAGCTCGAGGGCCAGCTCGGGGCTGGCGGTCACCGGGAATCGCCCGGTACGCCAAAGCCGCTCCGGCTCGGGTGCCAGCACGCCGTGAGGTGATCGCGGGCAGCACCGGGCGCCCCGGTCAGCGGTGGGGCTGACCCGGCGCATTGCTCGTCCGCCGCCGGGCACCGCGCGGCGAACGTGCAGGCATCGGGCTGGGTGGCCAGCACCGGCACCAACCCCGGGATCTCCTGCAGGCGGTCGGTCCCGGCGTGCCGGCCGGGCGCCGGTGAGGCCGCCAACAGGCCCGCGGTGTAGTGATGACGGGGGTGGGCGAACAGCTCATCCACCCCGGCCTGCTCGACGACGCGCCCGGCGTACATCACCACGACCCGGTCGGCGATGTCGGCGATCACCCCCAGGTCGTGGGTGATGATGAGGATGCTGGTGCCCAGCCGGTCGCGGAGCTCACGCAGGACGTTGAGAATCCCGGCCTGCACCGTGACGTCCAGGGCCGTGGTGGGTTCGTCGGCGATCAGCACGGTGGGTTCGCAAGCCACCGCCATGGCGATCATCACCCGCTGGCGCATGCCGCCGGACAGTTGGTGGGGGTAGTGCTGGACCCGTTGCGCCGCCGACGGGATCCCCACCAGGTGCAGCAGTTCCACCGCGCGGTCGCGGGAGCGCCGACGCGAGAGGCCCTCGTGCACCTGCAGGACCTCGCTGATCTGGCGGCCCACCGTGAGCACGGGGTTCAGCGAGCTCATCGGCTCTTGAAAGATGTAGGCGATGTCCTTGCCGCGTGCGGCGCGCAGCACCGACTCCGGTGCGCCGATCAGCTCGGTGCCGCGCAACCGGGCTGAGCCGGTGACCGTGGCACTGCCGGGCAGCAGACCGGCCAGGCTCATCGCCGTGACGCTCTTACCGCAGCCGGATTCCCCGACGATGCCGACGATCTCACCAGGGTTCAGGCTCAGCCCGACACCGCCCACCGCCGAGATCTGCCCGCTTTCGGTGGCGAAGGTGACGCCGAGATCGCGCACCGCCAGCACGGGCTCGGAGGCCGTCGCGACGGGTTTACCCACCTGCGACGACGCGGTCATCGGCGGCTGCCCTTCGGGTCGAGAGCGTCGCGCAGGCTGTCGCCGAAGACATTGAAGGCCAGGGCCAGCACCATGATGGTCACCCCGGGCAGTACCGCCGCCCACGGCGCCCGGGTGGCGAACTGCTGGGCGGTGGCCAACATGGTGCCCAGGCTGGGTGCGGGCGGCTGAATGCCCAGGCCCAGGAACGACAGCACCGCCTCACCGAGGATCGCCGCCGGGATCGCCACCGTCGCCTGCACCAGCACCACCGACGTCGCGTTCGGCAGCACGTGCCGGGTAAGCACCCACAGGTCGCTGGCCCCGTCGACGATCGCGGCGGCGACGAAGTCCAGCGACTTCAGCCGGAGGGTGTCCGAGCGCACCACCCGGATGATGCCCGGTATCTGGGCGATCCCGATCGCGATCGCGGCATTGCCCAGGCTCGCCCCCCGGATCGCGGCCAGCCCGACAGCCAGGATCAGGAACGGGAACGCCAGCAGCAGGTCGGTGAACCGGGAGATCACCGCGTCGACGGCGCGGAAGTACCCGGCCGCCAGCCCGAGCGGTACCCCGATGAGCAGGGCGGTCAGCACCGCCAGCAGGCCCACCTGCAACGAGGCCCGGGATCCGAGGATAATCCGGGACGCGACGTCGCGTCCCAGGTCGTCGGTGCCCAGCACGTGGCCGGGGGTACCCGGCGGGGCGAAGGTGTTGGCAAAGTCGGTCTGCTCCGGGGCGTAAGGCGCGAGCCACGGGGCCAGCGCTGCGACCACCACCGCAACGACCAGCACGCTGAAGCTGAGCACCGCCAACGGGTTACGGCGTAGCCGGCGAACGACGCGGGCCTGACGACCGGCCTCGGCCGTTACCCGTTCGCCGGAAGCTGCCACCGCCGTCATCCCTGCTCACCAGCCACCCTGATCCTGGGGTCGATCAACGAGTACAGCAGGTCGACGAGGAAGTTGATCGCGATGTACGCGGTGGCCGTGACCAGCACCACCGCCTGGATCACCGGGTAATCGCGTTGAAACACCGCGTCGATGGTCAGTTTGCCGAACCCAGGCAACCCGAAGATCTGTTCGGTGACGACAGCGCCGGAAATGAGCCCACCCAGCTGCAACCCGACGATGGTGACGACAACGATCAGGCTGTTGCGCAGCGCGTGGCGTCCGATAACCACCCCCGGACGCAACCCTTTGGCCTTGGCTGTGCGCACGTAGTCGGTCGACAGCGAGTCCAACATCGACGATCGGGTCTGGCGCATGATGACGGCGGACAGTCCGGTGCCCAGGATGACCGCCGGCAGGAACAGGTGGTAGAGGTTGCCCATCGGATCCTGCATGAGCGGGACGAAGCCTGAGGCCGGGAACAACCCCGTCGCCACCGCGAGGTACAGGATGGCGATCAGGCCCAACCAGAAGTGCGGCACCGACAGCCCGATCAGCGCGAGCGCATTAGCCACCCACTCCGGTGCTCGGCCGCGGTGCACCGCAGCCACCGTCCCCGCCCCTACCCCGAGAACGGCGGCCAGCGCGATGGCCAGCGCGGACAACTCGATTGTCACCGGTAATGCCGTGCTCAACATCGAGCTGACGCTTGCCCCGGTGCGGGTCGAGGTACCCAGATCGCCCTGCAGCGCGCTAGCAAGAAACCGCCAGAACTGCACCGGCAGCGACTGGTCGAGCCCGTACTGCTGGCGCAGCGCCGCCAGCGTCTCGGGGGTGCGGTCCTCCCCGGCGAGTGCCAGCGCCGGGTCGCCGGGCAGCGCCCGGACCCCGAGGAACACCACCACTGTCGCCAGGATCAGGGTCACTAGGGACTGCCAGGCCCGATTGATCAGGTAGTTGCGCACGGCGTGGGCTACTTGGCGTTGCCCGCGAAGGCCACCCGGACCACGCCGTCGGGAAACACCTGCACTCCCTTGATCTTGTTGCTGACACCGGTGAGGTTGGCCTGGCGGTAGAGGTAGACGATGGGGTTGGCGGACTGGATCTTGGCGACGGCCTGGGCGTACAGGTCGCGCCGCTGTGCCAGGTCCTGGGCGCTGCGTGCGCTGGTGAGGATGGTGTCCAGGCTCGGGTCGTTGTATCCCGCCACGTTCTGACCGCCGCCGGTGCCGACGAAATTCGTGATGTTGGCATCGGGGTCAATGCGCCCGGACCAACCCAGCTGCAGCAACTCGAAGTCGCCCCGGTCCTGTTGGTCCAATAATGAGGCGTACTCCACCGGTTGGATCTTCAGGTCGAAGCCGCCGTCCTTCACCGTGGCCTGCAGCGCCTGGGCGAGCCGCAGGCTGTCGGGGTTGTTGGAGGTGATCATGGTGATCGCCAGCGGGGTGGTGACCCCGGCGTCGGCGAGGAGTTGCTTGGCCTTCGCCGGGTCGTGCGGGGTGCAGGTCTGCGCGGCGGGCGAGCTGAACTCGCTCTTGGGGGAGATGGGCGAGCAGGCGACGGTGTTCAGGTCGTTGAAGATGACCTTGACCAGCCCGGCCCGGTCGATGGCGTACTCGAAGGCCTGGCGCACCCGAGGGTCCTGTGCGGAGGGCCGGTTAATCGGCTTCGCCGGCTTGCCAACCCCGTCGACGTTGCCGACGTTGAAGGTCAGGCCCTGGTATCCCAACGACTCCGACTGCAGGACGGTCAGCGCACTGTCCTGGCGCAGGGTGGGTACCTCCTGAGCCGACAGCGAGTCGGCGACCTGGACGTCCCCAGAACGCAGGTTCGCCGCGCGGATGTTGGCGTCGGTGATGATCCGGTAGGAGATGGTGTCCAGGAAGACCTTGCTGGCGTCGTAGTAGTTGGGGTCCTTGGCCAGCTCGATGGAGTTCTGCGGAACTCGCTTGACGAGCTTGAACGGACCCACGCACGACGGGGCGGTGGAGAAGTTGGCCCCGAGGGCCTGCAGAGCCGTCGGGCTCATGATCATCCCGGCCCGGTCGGCCAGCGCTGCCGTCAGGGGGGCGAAGGACGTCTTCAGGCGCAGCACCACGGTGCGGGCATCGGCCACCTCGACGCTGGTGATGGGCCCGATCTCACCCTTGCGGCCCGATCCGGCCAGCGTCAGGTTCCGGTCGAAGGTGGCTTTCACGGCCGTCGCGTCGAAGGTCGTGCCGTCGGAGAACTTCACCCCGTCGCGGACCGGAATGGTCACCGTCTTGCCGCCGTCGGTGATCGTGGGCAGCGCCGTAGCCAGCTGAGGCACGAGCTTGGACTGCGCGTCGACGTCGTACAGCTTTTCGCACATGGCATGAAACACGTAGCGGGAGTAGAGGCTTCGCGACAATGTCGGGTCGAGTTTGTCGGGCTCCGCCGACAGTGCCATGACCAGTGCGCCACCGGGTTTGACGTCGCCGGCGGTGGTGGTGGTGCCGAAGGAGTCCGTACCGGCGGACCCGCTGGCGCCCGCTCCCGACGGTGCGTTACCGGCCGGTTGCACCGCCGAGCAGCCCGCTGCGAGTGACGCGGCGAGCAGCGTGCAACCGATCAGGCGGCCGCGCGAGAACGCGGAACCGCCACCGTGGGATCGTAGGGCGCCAGTAGTCATGCAGAACTCCTGTCTGGTCGATGGTGAGGTCAGCGTACGATCTATACGAGGTGGTCACAATGGTGTTCGCCAATCGAGACCTGCCCGACACCGAGCCCGACATGAGCCGCGTCGCAGCGATCGATTGCGGTACCAACTCGATTCGGTTGCTGGTCGCCGACGTGCGCGGCGGGGTGCTGCGGGACGTGCATCGAGAGATGCGGGTGGTGCGGCTCGGCGAGGGCGTCGACGCGACGGGATTGCTGGCTCCGCAGGCGGTGGAACGCACCAGGGTGGCCCTGCAGGACTACGCGGCGGTGCTACGGGAGCGTGGCGCCGAGCGGGTGCGGATGGTCGCGACTTCCGCCACCCGCGACGCCGCGAACCGCGACGAGTTCTTCGCGATGGTGCGCGGGGTGCTGGGGGTCGACGCCGAGGTGATCACCGGGGCGGAGGAGGCGCGGCTGAGCTTTGCCGGGGCCGTCGGCGAGTTGGGCGAGGACGGCCCGTTCGTGGTGGTCGATCTGGGCGGCGGCTCGACCGAGGTGGTGCTGGGGGACGGTTCGGGCGTTATCGCCGCGTTCTCCGCCGACATTGGCTGTGTGCGGCTCACCGAACGGTGCCTGCACAGCGACCCACCGACACCCGCGGAGGTGGCCGAGGCGGAGTCCGTGACCCGCGGCTTCCTGGCCGAGGCGTTCGCGGCCGTGCCGGTGCGCCAGGCGACCACCTGGGTCGGGGTGGCGGGCACGATGACCACGATCGCGGCGCTGGCGGCTGGGTTCATCGAGTACGACGCGGGCCGGATCCACCTGTCGCGGACACCGCTGCCTCGGGTGCACGAGGTATGTCGGGGCCTGGTCGGGATGACCGGCGCCCAGCGCGCCGTGCTCGGGCCGATGCACCCAGGGCGAGCCGACGTCATCGGCGGTGGCGCGATCATCACCGGGCTCCTCGCTGAGGAACTCGCCGACCGCGCCGGGATCACCGAGCTGGTGGTCAGTGAGCACGACATCCTGGACGGGATCGCCCTGTCGTTGGGGTGAACGAGTCGTTGACCGCAGCGGCGCGTGCGGGCGCAACTAGGCCGGTAACGAGCGTGTGATGAACGCCGCCAGGTCGGCGGACTGCTGCACGCGGGAGGGCTCGTGCACGTACATCATGTGCCCGGCCTCGTAGTAGCGGACCTCGATGTTGCGGCGCAGTTCGGTCGGGATGGGCAGGTGGGCCAGGGTGTGCTCGGTGGCCGCGTACGGGGTGGCCCCATCGTGGTAGCCGGAGGACACGTGCACCCGCAGATGCGGGTTGGCCCGCATTGCCGCGGCCAGGGCATGCGCCACGCTGACCCCGCGGCCCTCGAACTCCTTGTACGACCAGTCCCGGTTGACCGCGCCGGCGAGCATCTCGTACGGCAGGTCGTTGGCGTAGCCGAGGTCGGCGCGCACGTAGTGGTTGAACGCCGCGGTGTAGGGGCCCATGATCGCGTCCATCGCCGGGTCGGCGGTGAACCGCTCCCCGACGCCGTCGGCCTCCCACCCGGTGAACCGCCCGTCCAGGCGGCCCACCGTGCGCCGATCGGCCCGTAGCAATTCGGTGAAGAAGCGGATGTGCTCGATGCGCAGGTCGGCGCGGTCGATGTAGTCGGCGCCCAGACCAGTGAGCGTGGCCAACCGGGTCACCACCGACGCGCGCTGCTCGGCGGTGAGCCGCGTCCCGCGCGCCAGCGCCCAGGGGTAGTCCCGCTCGGCGAACTCCTCGGCCTCGACCAGCACCTCGTCCAGCGGGCGTCCGGGGTGCTTGCCATGGAAGTGCGCGATGGCCGCGTAGGTGGGCAGGAACAGCGGGTAGGGCAGGTCGTTGCCCTCGGTGAAGCCGATGGTGGCCATGTCCAGCACGCTGGAGATCAAGGCGATCCCGTTGAGGTTCATCCCGTAGCGTTCCTGCAGGTGGCGGGCCAGGCCGGCCGCGCGCAGGGTGCCGTAGCTCTCCCCGGCCAGGAACTTCGGTGACATCCACCGGCCGTGGCGCGCGGTCCACAACCGGATGACCTCGCCGACGCTGTCCAGGTCACGCTGATAGCCGTGAAAGTCACCGGCCTTGCCGCCGTTGACGGCGCGGGAGAACCCGGTGGAGACCGGGTCGATGAACACCAGGTCGGCGTGCGCGAGCAGGGTCTCGCTGTTGTCGGCCACGGCGTAGGGCGGTGCCGTCAGCGCGCCGGCGTCCCCGGCCACCACCCGGCGCGGACCCAACAGGCCCAGGTGCAGCCAGACGCTGGCCGAGCCGGGACCCCCGTTGAAGGCAAACACCACCGGGCGGGTAGCGGCATCGGCGCCGGTGAGCACGTAAGAGGTGAGGAACACCTCCGCCTTCGGCTTGGGCCCCTGCGAGGTGCCGTCGTCGGTGACCTCCTCCCGCAGCACCACCCGCCCGGTGGTCGCGGTGTAGGCGAGTTCCCGGCCGTCCACCGTCAGCGTGTGCTCGGTGCTGATGAGGTCGTCCGTGGGTTCGGGTGGGGCAGCGGGGGCAGGGTCCTTCTCGGGATCGGAGGCCATCACAGCAGGCTAGCCGCGGGCAACGACAGCTACCGTCACCTCCGTGCCGGACTCCCTCGCTGCGCTCGACGCCGACGTCGTCGCCTGCCGACGCTGTCCACGCCTGGTCGCCTGGCGTGAGCAGGTCGCCGATACCCGTCGGGCCGCGTTCATCGACGAGACCTACTGGGGTCGCCCAGTCCCCAGCTTCGGGCCGTCAGATGCCGCGGTGCTCCTCGTGGGACTGGCCCCGGCCGCCCATGGTGGCAACCGCACCGGCCGGATGTTCACCGGTGATCGTTCCGGTGACGTGCTGGTGGCGGCGATGCACGCCGCCGGTCTGGCCAACCAGCCCACCAGCACCCACCTCGACGACGGCCTGCGGCTGCTGGGGGCCCGGATGGTCGCCCCGGTGCACTGCGCGCCGCCGGAGAACAAACCCACCCCGGCCGAACGGGACACCTGCGGGCAGTTCCTGCTGCGCGAGCTGACCCTGATGGCAGCCACAGTCCGATCGGTGGTGGTGCTCGGGGGTTTCGGGTGGCAGGCGTTTCTGCCGGTGGCAGCGGCCGCCGGGTGGGTGGTTCCGGTTCCTCGTCCGCGGTTCGGTCACGGGGCGCGGGTGCAGCTGGCGCGGGCCGACGGCGGCAGGGATCTGGCCGTGTTCGGCTGCTATCACGTCAGCCAGCAGAACACCTTTACCGGGCGACTGACCCCGGCGATGCTCGCCGCGGTGCTGGTGGCGGCTCGCGACGCCGCGCTGGCGCCGGCCCGCACGGCTACGGTGTGACGTTGGCTGGCGGAGCTGGCCCTGCCTTCGGGATCGGTGCAGAAGGTGGGATAATCAGGACCGTGAGCACGCAGAGCGGTCCGGTCCGCATCCTGGTCGTCGGCGGCGGCTACGTCGGCATGTACACCGCGCTGCGGCTGCAGAAGAAGCTGCGCGGCAAGCAGGCCCAGATCACCGTGGTCGACCCCCAGCCGCACATGACCTACCAGCCGTTCCTGCCCGAGGCCGCGGCTGGGTCCATCGAACCGCGCCACGTCGTCGTCCCGCTGCGGCGGGTGCTGCGACGCTGCCACGTGCTGACCGGGCGGGTGGACAAGGTGGAGCACGCCACCCGGCGCGCCTGGGTGTCCACCGCCGACGGGTCCACTGAGATCCTCGACTACGACCTGATCGTGATGGCCCCCGGTTCGATCGCGCGCACCCTGCCCATCCCCGGTCTGCCCGAGCAAGGCATCGCGTTCAAAACCGTCGGAGAGGCGATTTTCCTGCGCAACCACGTGCTGAGTCGGATGGACATCGCCTCGGTCACCCGGGACACCGCGCGACGCGAACGGTTGCTGACGTTCCTGGTGGTGGGTGGGGGATACGCCGGAATCGAGGCGCTGGCCGAGCTGGAGGACATGGCGCGGCACGCCACCCGCTACTACCAGGGGGTCACGCCGGAAGACCTGCGCTGGGTGCTGGTCGAGGCCAGCAACCGGGTGATGCCCGAGGTGAGCCCCAAGATGGGTGTTTACACCATCGAGCGGCTCACCGAGCGGGGCATCCAGGTGTACCTGGAGACCCGGGTCGACACCATGGTCGGCGGGAACGTGCGGTTGTCCGACGGCACCGAGTTCGCCACCGACACCATCGTGTGGACCGCAGGGGTCAAGGCCAACCCGATGCTCGCGAACACCGATCTCCCGCTGGATGAGCGCGGCCGCATCCGGTGCACCGCGCAGCTGCAGGTGACCGGGGTGTCCGGGGCGTTCAGTGCCGGTGACTGCGCCGCGGTGCCCGACCTGTCGAAGCTGGACAAAGATCCGACGGCCACCTGCAGCCCCTCAGCCCAGCACGCGGTGCGTCAAGCCAAGGTGCTCGCTGACAACGTGGTCGCAACGGTCCGCGGCACCAAAGCCAGGGACTACAAGCACTCCTACGCCGGGTCGGTGGCCAGCCTGGGACTCTACCGCGGGGTGGCCGACGTGTACGGGGTGAAGCTGAAAGGCCTGCCCGCGTGGGGGATGCACCGGGCCTATCACCTGTCCCGGATGCCCACCACCAACCGCAAGGCCCGCATCCTGGTCGACTGGATCATGGCGCTGGTGTTCCGCCGGGAGGTGGTCGCCCTGGGGCAGATCAACGACCCCAAGGCTGACTTCGACCGCGCCGCGGCGAGCTGACGCCCTGACCCCGCTGAGCCCCAGCGACGCCCCCGTAGCCCAACCGGCAGAGGCAGACCCCTTAAAAGGGTTCCAGTGTGGGTTCGAATCCCACCGGGGGCACGCCGGGCGCCGAGGACTCGGTCAACTTCGAAACCTGGACCGCGAGTAGGTATAGTCCGATTCGTCCGGCTGGGAACTCCCGCCGGTAGCACCACGTTGACGTGGTGAGCGGAGCATTCCGCGACAGCACGAGAAGGGACGATCACGGTGCGCACCAGTAGCAACCCGGTGTTCCGCAACCTGCCCACGACGCAGGGCGGATACGCGACATTCGGTTCCGGCACGCAAACGGCTGGCGCCCCGTACGGCCAGACCGCCCCCCAGGGATACGGGCAGCCCCAGCCCTACACCACCGGCCGTTCCATGACGGTCGACGACGTGGTGACCAAGACCGGCGCCGCCCTCGGCGTGCTCGTGGTGGCCGCGATCGTCGCCTACGCGTTGGGCTCGGCCAACCCGGCCCTGGTAGCCCCGCTGGCTCTCGGCGGTGGATTGATCGGCTTCGCCTTGGTGATGGTGGCCACCTTCGGCCGCAAGATGAACAAGGGCATCGTGCTGGCCTATGCCGGCTTCGAGGGCCTGTTCGTCGGCGCGATCTCGCTGATCTACGCCCAGCTCACCAGCGGACCCAACATCATCGTCCAGGCGGTGATCGGCACCATCGGGGTGTTCGCCGGGATGCTGGTCGTCTACAAGACCGGCGCCATCCGGGTCACCCCGCGGCTGACGAAGATGGTCATCGGCGCAACGATCGGTGTCGTCGTGCTGATGCTGGTGAACATCGTGGCCTCGTTCCTGATCCCGGGCGGACTCGGCCTGACCTCCGGCGGCCCGCTGGCCATCGGGTTCAGCTTGCTGGTCATTGCGCTGGCGGCGTTCAACTTCCTGCTCGATTTCGACCAGGCCGACAAGATGATCCGCGCCGGTGCCCCGGAGCAGGCCGCGTGGGCGGTAGCGCTGGGCCTCACCGTCACCCTGGTGTGGCTGTACCTGGAGATCCTGCGGCTGCTGAGCTACTTCAACCGCAACTGACCTACCCGGCTCGACACGAAGGCCCGGCAGCAGCGCTGCCGGGCCTTCGTGCTGCGGCGCTCAGCTCAGGCGCTCGAGCACCATAGCCATGCCCTGGCCGCCGCCCACGCACATCGTCTCCAGCCCGAACGTCTTGTCGTGGGTGCTCAGGTTGTTCAGCAGGGTGGTGGTGATCCGGGCGCCGGTCATGCCGAACGGGTGACCCACCGCGATCGCGCCACCGGAAACGTTCAGGTTGTCCTCGTCGATGCCGAGCTCCCGGGCGGAGCCGATCACCTGCACCGCGAACGCCTCGTTGATCTCCACCAGGTCGATGTCGGACATCGCCAACCCCGCGATGGCCAGGGCGCGCCTGCTGGCCTCGACGGGTCCTAGCCCCATGATCTCCGGGGACAGCCCCGAGACCCCGGTGGCGACGATCCGTGCCAAGGGGGTCAGGCCCAGCTCCGCGGCCTTGGTGTCGCTCATGATCACCAGCGCGGCCGCGCCGTCGTTGAGTGGGCAGGCGTTGCCCGCGGTGATCACCCCGTCCGGGCGGAACACCGGCTTGAGCTGGCTGACCGCCTCGTAGGTGGTGCCGGCGCGGGGCCCGTCGTCGGCGCTGACCACGGTGCCGTCGGCCAGGGTGACCGGGGTGATCTCCCTGGCGAAGAAGCCATCGGTGATGGCCTGCTCCGCGCGGTTCTGGCTGCGCACGCCCCAGCGGTCCATCTCCTCCCGGGTGATGCCGGTGACCTGGGCGACGTTCTCGGCGGTCTCGCCCATCGCAATGTAGGCGTCCGGCACACGGCCGTCGGTGCGTGGATCGTGCCAGCTCACACCGCCTTGGGACGCCTCGGTGGTGCGGGCGCCGGCGTCGGCGAAGAGCGGGTTGCGGGTGTCGGGCAGCGAGTCGGAGTTGCCGTGGGCGAAGCTGGACACGCTTTCCACCCCGGCGGAGATGAAGATGTCGCCCTCCCCGGCCTTGATCGCGTGCAGCGCCATCCGGGTGGTTTGCAGCGAGGAGGAGCAGTACCGGGTGACGGTGGTGCCGGGCAATTCGTCGTAGCCCAGCGCCACGGCCACCACTCGGGCCATGTTGAAGCCCTGCTGCCCGCCGGGCAGCCCGCACCCGAGCATCAGGTCGTTGATCGTGTTGGGGTCGACCTCGGGCACCTTGGCCAGCGCTGCTGCCACCATCTGCGCCGCGAGGTCGTCGGGGCGCACACCGGCCAGCGAGCCCTTGAACGCGCGGCCGATGGGGGAGCGGGCAGTCGAGACGATGACGGCCTCGGGCATCGCAGAACTCCTCTGTTCGTAACGGGATGTGCTCCCGGCAAGGCTACTGGCCAGTAGCCCGGCTGCCGAGTCGCAGCAGCCGGGCCGCCGCCCCACCCCCGGCCCTGGCCCGGTGGTAGAGGTGGCGGTTCAGCGCTGCGGTGACTCGGGCGGTCGGTCGTGCGGCCTCGGCGGTGGCCGATTTGGTGGGCGGCTCGGGCAGCGGTCCACCGGCCCACACCCCCAGCCCGGCGCATAACACCGGCAGCAACAGCTCCGCGGCGGCGGCGTACCCGGCGGCGGAGGGATGGAACTGGTCCGGGGAGAACAACGCCTCCGGCCGGGTGAGGAACTCCGGGGACAGCAGGTCGGCCACCGCAACCGGGTACCCCCCGGCCGAAAGCACCGCCATCCGCTGCTCCCTGGCCAACGCCAAGCCCCACGTCCGCACCACGCTGCGCAGCGGCTGGGGAATGGGCCGGATCGCGCCGAGATCCGGGCAGGTACCGACGACCACCACGGTGCCCAGGCGCTGCAACCGGGCCACGGTGGCGCCCAGCCGAACTCCTGAGGCGGCAGGCGACAGCTTCGCGATGACGTCGTTGGCGCCGACGATCACCACAGCCGCATCCGGCGCGCGACCGCCGGCCTCGGCCAGCGCGAGGTCAACCTGGGCGTCGAGAGCCTGGGAGGTGGCGCCCACCGCCGCGTGGGTCCGCAGCCGGACCGGTCGCTCGGCCTCGGCGGCCAGTCCCCGTGCCAGCAGCACGCCCGGGACGTCCTCAGCATCGGCGCAGCCCAGCCCGGCCGCCGAGGAGTCACCGAGCATCACCAAGCTCAGTTCCCGGGGATCCGGCGGCTGATCGGCCGGGCTGGGCGGTCCAGGCAGCGGCTGGTAGATGCCGTCGGCCCGGGGCGGCAGCGCACGCAGCGGACCAATCACCCGGCGAGCCCGCCGGGACTGCTCCACCAGCAGCCCGTACGCCGCGCCGGCCATCGTCCCCGCCGACCCGGCGCCGATGACCGCCGTGACAGGCCAGTTGCGAGCCCGCACCTACCCTGCCTCCTTGCCTCTCACGACCACCCCGTGTGCGGCCCAACGGTAGTCGCGCGCGGCCACCGGCCGTCGAGGGCGGCGCGGCAGCGTGCTGGTGCCGCCAGCCTGACACGATGGGTCAATGCGCATCGCGGAGCACATCCTCGACCTGGTCGGCAACACCCCGCTCGTCCGGCTCGCGTCGGTCAGTACCGGCGTCGCAGCCACGGTGCTCGCCAAGGTGGAGTACCTCAACCCCGGCGGCAGCGTCAAGGACCGCATCGCCGTCGCGATGGTGGATGCCGCCGAAGCCAGCGGTGAGCTGCGACCCGGGGGCACCATCGTCGAGCCGACTTCGGGCAACACCGGAGTCGGGTTGGCGCTGATCGCGCAGCGCCGCGGCTACCACTGCGTCTTCGTCTGCCCGGACAAGGTCGGCCAGGACAAGCGCAACGTCCTGCGCGCTTACGGAGCCGAAGTGCTGGTGTGCCCGACCGCGGTGGCTCCGGAGCACCCGGACAGCTACTACAGCGTCTCCGACCGGCTGGCCAGGGAGATCGACGGCGGGTGGAAACCTGACCAATACACCAACCCGATGGGCCCGCGAAGTCACTACGAGAGCACCGGCCCGGAGATCTGGTCCGACACCGACGGCACCGTGACCCACTTCGTCGCCGGGGTGGGGACCGGCGGCACCATCACCGGTGCCGGGCGCTACCTCAAGGAGATCTCCGGCGGGCGGGTGCGGGTCGTCGGGGTGGACCCCGTGGGGTCGGTGTATTCCGGGGGCAGCGGGCGCCCCTACCTGGTGGAGGGGGTCGGGGAGGACTTCTGGCCCAGCGCCTACGACCCGTCGGTGCCCGACGAGATCGTCGCCGTCAGCGACGCCGACTCCTTTGAGATGACCCGGCGCCTGGCCAGGGAGGAGGGCCTGCTGGTCGGTGGATCCTGCGGGATGGCGGTGGTCGGCGCCCTCGCCGTCGCCGAGCGGGCCGGTCCGGACGAGGTGGTGGTGGTGCTGTTGCCCGACGGCGGCCGCGGCTACCTCGCCAAGATCTTCAACGACGACTGGATGAGCTCCTACGGCTTCCTGCGCACCCCACTGGACGGACACGCCGTCCAGACCCGGGTGGGTGACGTGCTGCGCGGCAAGTCCGGTGAGTTGCCCGACCTGGTGCACACCCACCCGGCGGAAACGGTGCGCGACGCGATCGAGATCCTCCGGGAGTACGGGGTGTCCCAGATGCCGGTGGTGGGGGCCGAGCCGCCGGTGATGGCCGGTGAGGTGGCCGGCAGCGTCAGCGAACGTGACCTGCTCGACGCGGTGTTCGCCGGGCGCGCGCATCTCGCCGACCCGGTGAGCACCCACATGAGCCCACCGCTGCCGCTGATCGGCGCCGGTGAGCCGGTGTCGGCAGCCACCGAGGCGCTCGGCGGCACCGACGCGGTGATGGTGGTGCAGGACGGCAAACCGGTCGGGGTGCTGACCCGCCACGACCTGCTCGGTCACCTCAGCGAACACTAGGTTGGTCCAGATGAGCGCCTCCGACGGACGCAGCGCCGCCCGCACCCATGGTTTCGCCACCCGGGCCATCCACAGCGGCCAGGCACCCGACCCGGCCACCGGCTCGGTGATCGTGCCGATCCACGCGACGTCTACCTACGCCCAGGACGGGGTGGGACAGCTGCGCGCCGGGTACGAGTACTCCCGCACCGCCAACCCCACCCGCACCGCGCTGCAGGAATGCCTGGCGGCGCTGGAGGGGGCCGCGCACGGGTTGGCATTCGCCTCCGGAATGGCCGCCACCGACGCGCTGATCCGCGCCGTCCTGCGTCCGGGTGACCACCTGGTCATCCCCGATGACGCCTACGGCGGCACCTTCCGGCTGATCGACAAAGTTTTCGGCCAGTGGGGAATCGAGCACACCCCCGTGCCGCTGTCCGACGTCGACGCGGTGCGGGCCGCACTGCGGCCGAACACCCGGATGGTGTGGGCGGAGACCCCGACCAACCCGCTGCTGCGCATCGCCGACGTCGCCGCGCTCGCCGAGGTGGCGCGCTCGGGCGGCGCGAAGCTGTTGGTGGACAACACCTTCGCCTCCCCTTATCTGCAGAACCCGTTGGCGTTGGGGGCAGATGTGGTGTTGCACTCCACCACCAAGTACATCGGCGGACACTCCGACGTGGTCGGCGGGGCGTTGCTGACCGACGACGACGACATCCGCGAGGCATTGGCCTTCCTGCAGAACGGTGCCGGCGCCGTGCCCGGGCCCTTCGATGCGTGGCTGACGCTGCGCGGTGCGAAGACCCTGGCCGTGCGGATGGAGCGGCACAGCGACAACGCCGAGCGGGTGGCGGACTACCTGCTGGGTCATCCTGAGGTGGCCGCGGTGCTCTACCCAGGCCTGGCCGAGCACCCGGGGCACGCGGTCGCCCGGCGCCAGATGCGCCGCTTCGGCGGGATGGTCTCGATCCGGCTGGCCGGCGGGCCGGCCGCAGCGCGGCGGTTGTGCGCGGGCACCGAGTTGTTCACCCTGGCCGAGAGCCTGGGTGGGGTGGAGTCACTCATCGAGCACCCGGCAGCGATGACCCATGCCAGCACCGCCGGCTCGATGCTGGAGGTGCCGGCCGATCTGGTGCGGTTGTCGGTGGGCATCGAGGACGCCGACGACCTGGTGGCCGACCTGGCGCAGGCCCTGACCCGCTGACCAGGGCCGTCCCAGTCAAGAACGGGGCTATCAGGGACGAACGACGTTGGGGGCGAAGCCATCCGGCAGGGTGGACAGTGGCGCCCCCGGAACCACCAGGTCCCCGGCGGAGATGCACCCACCCACCAGCTCCAGCGTCCCGTCGGTGCGGGTCACCAGCCGGCCGGGATCGGGACAGCCGGCACCGAGCACGCTGGCCACCGCCCCAGCCACCATGGCGGCAGTCAGCACCAGCGTCGCCGCCAGCGCCGCGGGTGAGCGCCAGGCGAACCTGCGTCCCATCGCGACCTCCCCTGCACCGGCGGCACCGTTCCTGACGGCGACGGTACCGGCGCCACCGGTCACTGGCAGGATCAGCGGTCATGGAGTTGGTCAGCGTGGCGCAGATCCGGGCCGCCGCCGCACTGCTGGAGCCGGTGATCCGGACCACCCCGATGGTGGCGTCCCGGGTGCTCACCGAGCGGGTCGGGGTGGGGGTGCACCTGAAGTGCGAGAACCTGCAACGCACCGGCTCGTTCAAGATCCGGGGGGCCTACAACCGGATCCATGGGCTCTCCGCCGAGGAACGCGGCCGGGGGGTAGTCGCCGCCAGCGCTGGCAACCACGCCCAGGGGGTGGCGTTAGCCGCTGCCCTGCTGGGGGCGCGCTCCACGGTGTTCATGCCCACCGGGGCACCGTTGCCGAAGCTGGCCGCGACCCGCGCCTACGGGGCGCAGGTACACCTGGTGGGAGAGGTGCTCACCGACGCACTGGTCGCTGCCGCTGAGTTCGCCCACCGCACCGGGGCGGTGTTCATCCACCCCTTCGACCACCCGGACGTCGTCGCCGGTCAGGGCACGGTCGGCTTGGAGGTGCTCGACCAACTGCCCGACGTGGGCACCGTGCTGGTGTGCACCGGCGGCGGTGGGCTGGTCTCGGGGGTGGCCGCTGCGGTCAAGGGTTTGGCGCCGGGGGTTCGGGTGGTCGCGGTACAAGCCGAGCAGGCAGCGGCGTGGCCGGCGTCGCTGGCGGCCGGGCACCCCGTCGCGCTGGCGCAGATGTCGACCATGGCCGACGGCATAGCGGTGGGTTCACCGGGTCCGGTCACCTACGCCCACGTCGCCGAACTGGTCGACGAGGTGGTCACGGTCAGCGAGGACGCGCTTTCGCGTGCTCTGCTGCTGTGCCTGGAGCGGGCGAAGATGGTGGTGGAACCGGCGGGAGTGGCCGCCGTCGCCGCCCTGCTCGACGGTCTGGTTCCCGATGGTGACAGCCCGGTGTGCGCGGTGATCTCCGGGGGCAACGTCGACCCGTTGCTGCTGATGCACGTGATGCAGCATGGCCTCGCCGCCGCCCGCCGGTTCCTCGCCTTGCGGGTCACGGTCCCCGACCGCCCAGGGTCTCTGGCAGCGCTGCTCGGCACGCTGAGTACGGCCGGCGCGAACGTTATCGACGTAACCCATTCCCGGCTGTCGGGCACCGTTGCCCTCGGGGAGGTCGAGGTGGCCCTCACGGTGGAGACCCGCGGCGGGCAACATTGCGCCGAAGTGGTCGCCGAACTCGGTGCAGCCGGTTTCGCCGTCGCTACCGCAGCTCAGGCGTGGTAGGGCTCGGCACTGGTGAGGGTGACTTTCATGGTGCCCCCGTTGGGCAGGGTGTACTCCCTGGACTCGCCGACCTTCGCGTCCAGCAGCGCTTTGCCTAGCGGTGAACTCGGTGAGTACACCTCCAGGTCGCCGTGGCGGCCTTCCTCGCGGGTGGCGATGAGGAAGGTCTCGGTGTCGGAGGTGTCCCCGTCGTAGAACACCTTGACCACCGACCCGGGTAAGGCAACACCGGACTTGGTGGGCGCCTCGCCGACCTTGGCGTTGTTCAGCAGTTCCTGCAGCTGCCGGATGCGGCGCTCCTGCTGACCCTGTTCCTCGCGCGCAGCGTGGTAACCGCCGTTCTCCTTGAGGTCACCCTCCTCGCGGCGGTCGTTGATTTCGGCAGCGATGACCACCCGGTTCGCGATCAGCCCGTCCAGCTCGGACTTGAGCCGGTCATGCGACTCCTGGGTCAACCAGGTCACCTGGGTGTCGGTCATCGGTGGTCACTCCCTCAGTGGTGGTGCGCGCAGCGCCGTGGGCAACAGTGCCCGTCGGCGTGCGTACCGTCAGGCCTACGCTCTGTCGAGACGACGAAACACGGCCCGTAGGCGGGACCGTGCGTCGCCGAGATTACCACGACCGACCGCCCGCAAAGGTGTTTGCCCAGGTCAAGATGGATTTCTGGCGGCCTCATCGGTCATGGGTTGAGGTAGGCGGGCACGCTCAGTCCACATCCGTAGACGTTGCTGGCCACCGGCGGTCTGCTGGTGCGGACGACGGCTTCCAGGGTGTTCACGGTGTCCGCCGACGGCGGCACGTACACCTCCCGCCGACCGGTTTCGGTGCCGTCGGCCGAGCGGGCCCGCAGGATGCACACCGCCGGCCGGGACGGATCGGTGCGGGTGACGTCGAAACGCACCCGGACACTGGAGTCGTCGAGCAGGGTGAAGCCGACCTGCTCACCGCTGACCGGAGCTGCGGCCAGGTTCTGGTAGCCCAACCACGCGACACCCAAGCCGAACAGGGCGCCGAGCACCGACAAGATGATGGTGCGGGTGCGCCCGTTACCCGCCTCGCGCTCGGTGCCGGCGTAGCGGCCAAGCGGCGGGGAGGCGGTCATGCTGGGGCCCTCCAGGGGTGGGATCGCAGGGTGCGACAACCAGTGATGGGATCATTGGCGCCGCCCGCAGCGTTGGGCAGTTCGAACGATGCGGGTGCGCCAGCACAAGGTTACGACCAGCAGTGTTACGACCAGCAGTGAGGACGGCAGTGAGCGGATTGCGGCTGATGGCGGTGCACGCGCACCCCGACGACGAGTCGAGCAAGGGCGCGGCGACGATGGCGCGCTACGTTGCCGAGGGTCACGAGGTCATGGTGGTCAGCCTGACCGGCGGCGAGCGGGGCGACATCCTGAACCCGGCGATGGACACCCCCGGGGTGCACCAGCGCATCCACGAGGTGCGCCGGGAGGAGATGGCCAGGGCCGCGGAAATCCTCGGGGTAGCCCACCGCTGGTTGGGGTTCGTCGACTCGGGCCTGCCCGAGGGCGATCCTCGTCCACCGCTGCCCGACGGGTGTTTCGCCCTGGTTCCGCTCGAGGTGGCCACGCAGGCGCTGGTGCGGTTGGTGCGCGAGTTCCGCCCGCACGTGATGACGACCTACGACGAGACCGGTGGCTACCCGCACCCCGACCACATCCGCTGCCATGAGGTGTCGGTGGCGGCCTTCGAAGCTGCCGGCGACCCGGACCGCTTCACCGACGCCGGCCCGCCCTGGACGCCGTTGAAGCTGTACTACTCCCACGGGTTCGCCCGCAAGCGGCTGGAGATGTTCGACGAGGCCATGGCGGCGCGCGGCCTGGAGTCCCCGTTCACCGAGTGGCTGCAGAACTGGGGAACCGATCGACCCGACGTGATGGACCGGGTGACCACCCAGGTGGCCTGTGGTGAGTGGTTCCAAACCAGGGATGCGGCGCTGCGCGCGCACGCCACCCAGATCGATCCCACTGGCCGCTTCTTCGCCGTGCCGCTGGAGTTGCAACAGCAGCTGTGGCCGACCGAGGAGTTCGAGCTGGCCCGCAGCCGGGTGGAGACCATTCTGCCGGAGACCGACCTGTTCGCTGGTGTCGCCGCCGGTGCCCAGCAAATGGCACCGTCATGACGGTGCCATTTGCGATCGCGCTTGCCGGGCAGCAGTTGATCACCCAGTACGACCCCAACCCTCAGCCCGGCCAGAACTCCACCGGTGCGGAATTCGGCAAGGCCGCACCCATCGGGTTCGTCATAGTGCTGTTGATCATGGTGGCGCTGATCTTGCTCATCCGGTCGATGAACCGGCACATGCGCGCGTTACCGCCGAATTTCGACGACGTCAGCCGCGACGGGTCGCCCGACACCTGATCTGGCCGGCTCAGGTGTCGGTGCCGCGTCCTTTGACCGAGGACGCGTAGACGTCGACGTACTCCTGGCCGGAGAGTTCGGCGATGGCCATCATGATCTGGTCCACGATGGCCCGTTCGGCCCACCGGTCCCCAGACATCCCGTCATAGCGGGAGAACTCCATCGGCTCACCGAAGCGGATCTCGATCCGGTGCGGGCGCCACATGGTGCTGCCCGGTGGGTTCAGTTTGTCGGTGCCGATCACGGCGACCGGCACCACGGGCGCGCCGGTCTCCAAAGCCACCTTCGCGACCCCAGTGCGCCCCTTGTACAACCGCCCGTCCGGCGAACGGGTGCCCTCGGGGTAGATGCCGAAGGCTGTCCCGTTGCGCACCAGGTCGATCACCACCTCCACCGAAGCTGACGCCGCCGAGGCCGCGCCCCGGTCGACGGGCACCATGCCGATGGTGGTGAAAAACCACGCCTTCGCCCGGCCGCGCGGGCCGGTCCCGGTGACGTACTCGTGCTTGCCCAGGAAGCTCACCGGGCGGCGCATCACCAGCGGAACCACGAACGAGTCGGCTACCGACAGGTGGTTGCCGGCCAGGATGACCCCGCCCGAAGCCGGCACGTTCTTCAGCCCGCTCACCCGGGGTCGGCTCCACAACCGCATGAGCGGTCCCGGGAAAACGTGTTTGAGCAGGGTGACGAACACGACGTGAACCTACCCGGACGGCGCTCACCCACCGCATAGCTGCGCATCGCGCCGGCACCGACCACCATGGGTGCCATGGTGAACCGACTTGGTACTGCGTCCAGCCCCTACCTGCGCCAGCACGCCGACAACCCCGTCGACTGGTGGGAATGGGGTCCGGCGGCGTTCGCCGAGGCCCGCGCTCGTGACGTGCCGGTGCTGCTCAGCATCGGGTACGCGGCTTGTCACTGGTGCCACGTCATGGCGCACGAGAGTTTCCAGGACGCGGCCACAGCGGAGTTGATGAACCGCGACTTCGTCTGCATCAAGGTCGACCGCGAGGAGCGCCCCGACCTGGACGCGGTGTACATGGCGGCCACCGTGGCGATGACCGGGCACGGGGGCTGGCCGATGACCTGCCTGCTGACACCGGACGCGGAGCCCTTTCACTGCGGCACCTACTACCCGCCGACACCGCGGCACGGGATGGCCTCGTTCACCCAGCTGCTCGCCGCCGTGACGCAGGCCTGGCTGCAGCGGCGCGGTGAGGTGCGCGACGCCGGTGCGGCGGTACTGGCCGCGTTGGACGGCGCCGGAGCAGCGTTGCCGGCCGGTGCGGTCGACGCCGCTGTGTTGGCGCAGACGCTGAGGGCGGTGCTCGCCGATGAGGACACCGCGCGCGGCGGGTTCGGTGGGGCGCCGAAGTTCCCACCTGCCCTGCTCCTGGAAGCGTTGCTGCGCCACCACGAACGCACCGGGTCCGGGCCGGCGCTGGACGCGGTCCGCCGCACGTGCGCGGCGATGGCCCGCGGCGGCATCCACGACCAGCTGGCCGGCGGTTTCGCCCGCTACAGCGTGGACGCCGACTGGGTGGTGCCGCATTTCGAGAAGATGCTCTACGACAACGCGTTGCTCCTGCGGGTCTACGCGCACCTGGCGCGCCGGACCGCTGATCCACTGGCCCACCGGGTGAGCGAGAGCACGGCGGGATTCCTGCTGGGTGAGCTGCGCACCGCCGAGGGGGGCTTTGCCTCCGCGTTGGACGCCGACACCGACGGGGTGGAGGGCCTGACGTACGCGTGGACACCCGAGCAGCTCCGCGAGGTGCTCGACGGGCAGGACGCGCCGTGGGCGGGTGCGTTGCTGCGGGTGGGCCCGGTGGGCACGTTCGAGGCCGGCAGTTCCGTGCTGCAGCTGCCGGTGGACCCCGACGACCCCTCGCGCTGGGCCGACGTGCGGGCCAGGTTGCTCGCGGCCCGTGACCAACGCCCGCAACCCGGCCGTGACGACAAGGTGGTCACCGCCTGGAACGGTCTCGCCATCACCGCACTCGCCGAGGCGGGGTGCGCGCTGGGGCGGCCGGAGTGGGTGGACGCGGCGATCGGTGCGGCCGAGCACGTGCTGGCCGTGCACGTGGTCGAAGGCAGGGTGCGGCGCTCGTCACTGGGGGGGGTGGCGGGCGCGGCGGCGGGGGTGCTCGAGGACCACGGCAGCCTGGCATCGGGGCTGCTGGCGCTGCACCAGGCCACCGCGCAGCCGCGGTGGCTGAGCGAGGCGTGCGCGGTGCTGGACACCGCGTTGGCCCACTTCCGCGATCCAGCGCAGCCCGGTGCGTGGTTCGACACTGCCGACGACGCCGAGGTGCTGATACGTCGGCCTCGTGACCCGTTGGACAACGTGACCCCGTCGGGGGCGTCGGCGATCACCGAGGCGCTGCAGGCCGCGGCGGCGCTGTGCACCCCGCAGCGTGCGGCTGGCTACGGCGCCGCCGCGCAGGAAGGCCTCGCCCGGGCTGCACTGCCCATCGCGCGGGCACCACGCTCGGCGGGTCACTGGTGGGCCGTCGCCGAGGCTGCCCTGTCGGGTCCGCTGCAGGTCGCGGTGATCGGAGACGCCGAGCACCCGTGGGAGGGGTTGCTGGCCGCTGCCCGGGCGAACGCCCCAGGTGGAACGCTGATCGTCGGCGGGTACCGCGACGCTGCCCCGTTGTTGAGCGGCCGGGGTCTGGTCGACGACGCTGCTGCGGCGTACGTCTGCCGCGGGTTCGTCTGTGATCGGCCGGTGACCGCGGTCGAGGAGCTCGTCGACCAGTTGGTTGGCGGGCTCGGGAACAATCCCGGGTATGCTTCGTTGTAAGGGTTGCAACACTGTAATCACAGCAACGATGGAGGTTTGACATGCATGGACACGGATTCCGCCCGGGTGGCGGACGTGGTGGCCGGGGCGAGTGGGGCGGGCGAGGCCCGGGTGGCGGTGGCCGGGGCGGTCAGGGGCGCCGGGGCGGTCCACCGCTTGCCGACCTGCCCAGTGCCGACGACGCCGCAGCCTGGTTCACCGGGCGGCTACCGGACGGCTGGTTCACCGGTGCGCCGGAGGTCAGCGTGGACCGTGAGGAGATCCTTGTGGTGGGCGAGCTCGCCCCGCTCGAGGCGGGTCCCGAGGGCGGGGACACCCCGGCCGCACAAAGTGCCGCCGAGGCTGGCCGGATCAGCCGCTTCCGGGAGGAGACCCGCGAGGCGCGGATCGAGATCGCCCAGCAGGCTGAGCACCGCTACGGGCGCAAGGTCGCCTGGGGGGCTCGCCTGGGGGGCAGCACCGAACTGTTCACCACGGTCGCGGTCCCGGTGATGACCCGGTTGCGCCAGCCAGAGCGCCAGGTGCTGGACACCCTGGTCGACTCCGGGGTCGCGCGGTCCCGGTCGGAGGCGCTGGCTTGGGCGGTACGGCTGGTCGGCGAGCACGCCGAGGAGTGGCTCGGTGAGCTCCGCGAGGCGATGAAGGCCGTCGAGGAGGTGCGCGGCAAGGGCCCCGAACTGTCGTGACGGGCTGGTCGGGCTGCCTCGCTGCGGGCCGCCCACCCCTGCGGCGAAAAGGTTCCGAATCGCCCCGGCCGACCGCACCCCTGCGGCGATGAGGTTCCGAATCGCCCGTGGGGGCGGGGGCGGGGGTCGGGCGGCCTGGTGGGTGGTCGGTCAGGAATAGATCGTCAGCCAGATGGCGACGTAGTGGCACAGCGCGGCGAGCACGGTGGCCGCGTGGAACACCTCGTGAAATCCGAACGTGGAGGGCCACGGGTCCGGGCGGCGTAGGCCATAGGTGAGCCCGCCCAGGGTGTAGAAGAGTCCGCCGACCAGCAGCAGCACCACCGCAGCCACCCCGGCCCTGGCCAGCAGGTCGGGCAATACGAACACTGCCACCCAGCCGAGGGCGAGATACAGCGGCAGCCCGAGCCAGCGCGGCGCGTCCGGCCACGCCATTTTCAACGTCACCCCCAGCGCAGCGCCCGTCCACACCACGGCGAGCACCCCGTACCCGGTGCGTTCGGGCATCGCCAGCAGCGCGAACGGGGTGTAACTGCCGGCGATGAACACGAAGATCATCGAGTGGTCGAGGCGCTTCATCCACCTTCGAGCCACCGGCCGGTGCCAGGTGCGTCGGTGGTACAGGGCGCTGACCCCGAACAATCCCGAGACGGTGACGGAGTACACGGCGGTGCCGAACGCCGCCCGCCCGGACACGGTGAAGGCCGCGAGCACCACCAGCGTCGACCCGGTGAGCACCGAGGCAGCGAACGACCAGAAGTGGATCCATCCGCGCGCCCGCGGCTTGACCAGCGAGGGGGCCGGGGTCAGTGTGGTCATCGGGCTCACCTCCGCCAGATTACCGAGAACCGATCCGTTGGGCACCGCAAGTGTGCTGCGGTCCCGACTGCGGTGGCAAGGGTTCCGGCGGTCGCCCTCGCGTAGGGTCGCAGGACGTGAGGACGCCCCGGATCCTGTACGGCGCGTATGAGCGGCGCCTGCTGCGGCAACTGGACGGATTGCGTCACCCTCGACACGTCGGGGTCATGGTGGACGGCAACCGCCGCTGGGCACGCGAGGCGGGTTTCGCCGACGTCAATCACGGCCACCGGGTGGGGGCACAGAAGATTGCCGAGCTGCTCGGCTGGTGCGACGCCGCGGGTGTCGAGGTCGTCACGTTGTACCTGTTGTCCACCGACAACCTGCGTCGTGCCGCCGCCGAGCTCGACCCCCTGTTGGAGATCATCACCGATGTGGTGGACGAGCTGAGCGGGCCGCAAGCCAACTGGCAGCTGCGGATTGTCGGTTCGCTCCAGGCGCTGCCCGAAGTCACCGCGGCACGGTTACGCGAGGCGGTCGAGCGCACCGGTGGCCGTCCGGGTGCCGAGGTGAACATCGCGGTCGGGTACGGCGGGCGGCAGGAGATCGTGGACGCCGTGCGGGCACTGATTGCCGAACACCCAGGGTGCACAGTCGCCGAATTGGCCGAAGCGGTGACGGTGGACGCCATCGCCGAGCACCTTTACACCTCCGGTCAACCCGATCCCGACCTGCTCATCCGCACCTCCGGCGAACAGCGACTGTCGGGATTCCTGCTGTGGCAGAGCGCCCATTCAGAGTTCTGGTTCACCGAGGCGTACTGGCCGGAGTTCCGCCGGGTGGACTTTCTACGGGCGCTGCGGGACTACTCCGCCCGCCACCGCCGCTTCGGCGGCTGATCGGCGGCCTTGCACCCGCAGCACCAACGCCTCCCACGGCCGCAGGACCTGCGTCGGCCCCGTGTCCGGATAGTTGCCGAGGACGAGTTCGCCCGCGCGGTCGGCCAACTCGGTACCGGCTAGCAGCGGGTCGCTGGACAGATTTACCATCACCAGCAGTAGGTCGTCGTCCGTGGTTCGGGTGAAGGCGTAGAGCTGCTCGTGGTCGGCGGCCAGCATCGCGAACGTTCCGTGCATCACCACAGGGTCGTTGTGCCGCAACGCAATCAGCTGGCGGTAGTGGTGCCACACAGAGTTCGGGTCGTCGAGCGGTGCGGCGACATTGACCTCGCTGTGGTTGGGGTGCACCGCGATCCACGGGGTAGCGGTGCTGAACCCGGCGTGCTCACCGGCGTCCCACTGCATGGGGGTGCGGGCGTTGTCGCGGCTGGCCGGTGCCAGTGTCGCCAGCGCCACGTCGGGCTCGGCGCCCAATCCGACTATCTCGGCGAAGTGGTTGAGCGACTCCAGGTCCCGATAGTCGGCCAGGGATGCGAAAGGCATGTTCGTCATCCCCAGCTCTTCACCTTGGTAGACGAAGGGCGTGCCGCGGTGCAGGTGCAGCACCGTGGCCAGCGCTGTGGCTGAGCGCACCCGGTGGGCGGGGGAGTCGTCACCGAAGCGGGACACCGCGCGCGGCTGGTCGTGGTTGTTCCAGTACAGGCTGTTCCATCCGACCTCGGCCATCGCCACCTGCCAGCGGCGAAGCGACGCCTTCAACACCCGCAGGTCCAGCGCCTGGGTGTCCCATTTGGTCAGCCCGCGGTCGAGTTGCACGTGCTCGAACTGGAACACCATGTCCAGCTCCGCGCGGGCCGGGTCGGTGAACAGCCGAGCTTGCGCGACGCTCACCCCTGGCATCTCACCGATCGTCAGGACTTGCTGGGGGCGAGCGGCAAAGACCCGGGAGTGCATCTCGTGCAGGTATTCGTGAATGCGGGGACCGCTGGCGTAGTGCGGGGCACCGTCACCGAACAGCGCCCCTGCGGGGACGTCGCCGTCGGGCAGGCCGTCAGCCTTGGAGATGAAGTTGATGACGTCCATCCGGAAACCGTCCACCCCGCGGTCCAACCACCACGTCATCATCTCCTGCACGGCCTCCCGCACCGCCGGATTCTCCCAGTTCAGGTCGGGTTGCTTGCGGGAGAACAGGTGCAGGTACCACTCGCCCGTTGTCTCGTCGAGCTCCCAGGCCGGACCGGAGAACGCCGATCCCCAGTTGTTCGGTGGCAGGCCGTCGGTGCCCTGGGGTCGCCAGATGTACCAGTCCCGCTTGGAGTTGGTGGTGGCGGAGCGGCTTTCGGTGAACCACGGGTGTTCGTCGGAGGTGTGGTTGACCACGAGGTCCATCACCAGCTTCATCCCCCGGGAGTGCAGCCCGGCGATCAGCTCGTCGAGGTCGGCCAGGGTGCCGAAGGTGGGGTCGACGTCGCGGTAATCACTGATGTCGTAGCCGTTGTCGTCCTGCGGGGACCGGTAGATCGGCGACAGCCACACCACGTCGACCCCCAACGCAGCCAGGTAGTCCAATCGGGACGTAATGCCCGCCAGGTCACCGATGCCGTCGCCGTTGGAATCGGCGAAGCTGCGCGGGTAGATCTGGTAGACGACGGCGGTGCGCCACCACGGCTGGTCTTCCACGTCGGTCACGGGCCCGATCCTCTCAGGTGACGCCGCCGGGGCGAGGCTGCGCGGGCGGCTGAGCGCGTCGGATCAGCGGGTCAGCCGACGTGCACGTGCGGCCGCTGGGAGCGATCACGCTCAGCCCGGCGCAACACCTCACGGGTTACCGGGGCGACCTCGCCTTCCCCGATCAGCAGGAACTTGGCGAAGTTGACCGCCGGGTTGCCCTCGGTCCACTCGAAGTACACGTGCGGCACCTTGCCGGTGTCATCCCGGATACGTAGCAGCACCGCGGCGATGGAATTGGGCACGCTGGCGCTGCGCACGGTGAGCACCCGGTAGCCGTGCCGTTCCTGGCCGACGACGTCCAGTGCCGATTCGAAGTCGGAGGTGTCGGTCAGGGTCACCTCCAGGAACAACAGCCGAGCCCCCTCGGGGAGGTGATTGTCGCGCTGTTGCTGGCGTTCCTTCGCGTGGTACTCCTTGGCCGTACCCGCGTCGAGTTCGTTGGCCACCACGCGCACCACCCCGGCGGCGGCCGTCTCGCGGATGAACCGGGTGGCCTTGGCGTCGAAGTGGACCTCGCTGGCCCGCAGTTCGAACGCGCGTCCGACCCGCGAGGACAACGAGACCGCCAGGATGCCGAGGATGAACAGTGACGCGATCTTGATCCCCTCAGGACGCTCGAACACGTTGACCACCGTGGTGTAACCGAACACCAGCGCCACCACAGCGAACCCGGCGAAGCGTCGGCGCTGGCCCTGGCGGCGGGCGGACAATGTCACCGCCACCGACGCCGAGGTGATCAGCACTAGGACCCCGGTGGCATACGCCCCGCTCTGGGCATCCACGTTCGCTTGGAAGACGATCGTGACGAGTACCCCGATGACGCTGAAAACCAGCACCAGGGGGCGCACGGCCCGTGCCCATGACGGCGCCATGCCGTACCGCGGCAGGTAGCGAGGCACCAGGTTCAGCAGGCCGGCCATCGCTGAGGCCCCGGCGAACCACAGGATGGCGATGGTGGAGATGTCGTAGGCGGTACCGAAGATATTGCCCAGCAGGGTGTGTGCGAGGTAGGCCAAGGCACGGCCGTTGGCCTGCCCGCCGGGTTGGAACTGCTGCGCGGGGATCAGCACAGTCGTGACGAAGCTCGATACGAGCAGGAACACGCTCATGATCAGTGCGGCGGTCATCAGCAGCTTGCGGGTGTCCCGGACCCGCCCGCGGGGATGTTCCTCGGTGTCGTCGGGGTCGCCCTTCACCTGGGGCATCACTGCGACCCCAGTCTCGAATCCGGACAGCCCCAGGGCGAGGCGGGGGAAGACGAGCAGCGCGATGCCCACCATGGCCAGCGGGCTGCCGTGCGCGGTGGTCATCGCCGCACCCCCGTCGACCACGACCGCCGGGTTGCCGATCACCTGCGCGAGGGCCACCACCGCCAGCACCGCGTTCAAACTCAGATACACCGCCACCAACACGACGGCGATCCCGATGGCTTCGGTGAAACCCCGCAGGAATACCGCGGCCAGCAACGCCAGCAACGCCAGGGTGATCAGTACCTGCTTGCCTTGCAACACGTTGGGCGCGAACGGGTTCTCGATGATGTGGGCGGTGGCGTCGGCGGCCGACAGGGTGATGGTGATGAGGAAGTCGGTGGCGGCGAAGCCCAGCAGCACCAGCACGAAGATCTTGCCGGCCCACCATGGCAACAGGTGTTCCAGCATGGCGATCGATCCCTCGCCGTGCGGGCTCTCGCCCGCCACCCGCCGGTACACCGGCAGCGCCCCCAGCAGGGTCAGCAGCACCAGCACCAGGGTGGCCAGGGGTGAGAGCGAACCGGCCGCGAGCGCGGCGATACCCGGCTGATACCCGAGCGTGGAGAAGTAGTCCACCCCGGTCAGGCACATCACTTTCCACCACCGATGCCGGTGGCCCTCCTCGGTGGGCTTGCGGTGCGGTCCCTGGTGCCGTGCCCCGGGGCTCTCGGTGCCCTCCAGCAGCCACGATCCCACCCGCGCCCGGGTCGGCGAGGTGTGGTCCTGCGTCGGCTGCTGGGCGGTGGTTGCCACGTCGCCCAGCATGCCCCGTCCGTCCTGCGACCACTGCACGGCACTAGCCTGCGATGTCGTGGACGCCTCGACGCTGGTGCGTGAATACCTGTTGCTCGGGCTGCGCTTCGACCGGCTGGAGCCTGGCTTCGTCGACGCTTACACCGGGGATCCGGCGCTGCGACGACAGACCGAGAACGAACCCGTCCCGGACCCCACCGAGCTCGCCGCCCGCGCTGCCACGCTGCGCGCGGAGCTGGCCGGTGCGGGTTTGGAACCAGCGCGGGAGCGGTTCTTGGAGGTACACCTGCGGGCATTGGAGTGCAGCGGGGGCAACCTCGCTGGCTCGCCAGTCGACTTCGTGGCGGAGGTCGAGGCGTATTTCGACGTGCAGATCGGGATGGGCGAGCCGGACGATTATCTCGCCGCGCACCGTGAGCTCGCCGCAGAGCTGCCAGGGGATGGGCCGCTCGCGGCCCGGCTGAACGCCGTGCGGGTGCTGGAGGAGATCGCCCCGGACCGTCTGGAGGTGGCGGTGCAGGCGTTCTCCAGCGCGCTCCGCGACCGGGTCCGCACGCAGTTCGGCCTGCCGGAAGGCGAAACCGTCAGCTACGAGGTGGTCGGTGACAAGCCGTGGTCGGGTTTCAACTACTACCTGGGCGGCTACCGCAGCACGGTGGCCATCAACGCTGACCTCAAGCAGCGGATGAGCCAACTGCCGCACCTCATCGCCCACGAGTCCTACCCCGGCCACCACACCGAGCACTGCCGTAAGGAAGCCGGGATCATCGCTGCCGGTCACGCTGAGCAGACGCTGTTCCTGGTGAACACCCCGCAGTGCCTGATGGCCGAGGGGCTGGCCGACCTGGGCCTGGCAGCCGTGGTCGGGCCCGGCTGGGGTGTGTGGGCGCAGGAGGTGTTCGCCGACCTGGGGATGCGCTTCGACGGGGACCGGGCGCAGCGGCTGGAAGCGGCGACGGCGCGGCTGCTCACCGTCCGCCAGGATGCGGCGTTGATGCTGCATGCCAGGGGGGCTGACCCGGAGGAGGTGGTGAGCTTTCTGCAGCAGTGGTTGCTGGTGCCCGCCCCCCGGGCACGGCAGATGTTGCGGTTCCTGGCAGACCCGCTGTGGCGGGCCTACACCACCACCTACGTCGAGGGGTACCGGTTGCTGCACACCTGGCTCGACGCCCGCCCGGCGCACGAGCCGCTGGGGCAGCGCTACCGCAGGCTGTTGGACGAGCCCTTGGTGCCGGGGTCAATCCGCGCCGAGCTGGCCGCGCCGCCCATGACCTGATCCGCCGCAACCACCCGCAGCCGCGGGCGTGTCGCTGCGGGCCACCGCCCCGCGCGGGCGTAGCGTCGCTGACGTCGGGTGGTGGGGAAGCCACCCGTCCGGGAGGTCCTCAGTCGTGAGCAGCACGAGAGGGCCGGCACCCGGTCCTCGTTCTCGTCATCGGTGACGAGACCGGAGGGACGGACCGGCCCAGCTGATCCGCCGCCGCGGGTGTCGCGGCTGCGTAGGAGATACGTGACTGTTTCTCGCTCCGCGTCCAGTCCCTCCGTCCCCGGCACTGCCGGTACCCGCACCTACGTTCTGGATACCTCGGTCCTCTTGTCTGACCCCTGGGCGATGACCCGCTTCGCCGAGCACGACGTGGTGTTGCCGCTGGTGGTGATCAGCGAACTGGAAGGCAAACGGCACCACCCCGAGTTGGGCTGGTTTGCCCGTGAGTCGCTGCGCCTGCTGGATGATCTGCGCCTGGAACACGGCCGGTTGGACCAGCCGGTCCCGGTGGGGACCGCCGGCGGCACCCTGCACGTGGAGCTGAACCACACCGACCCCACCGTGCTGCCCTCGGGTTTTCGTACCGACACCAACGACGCCCGGATCCTGGCGTGTTCGCTGAACCTGGCCGCCGAGGGCCGGGACGTGGTGCTGGTCACCAAGGACACCCCGCTGCGGGTCAAGGCGGGGGCGGTGGGGCTGCCGGCGGATGAGTACCGAGCCCAGGACGTGGTGAACTCCGGGTGGACCGGGATGGCTGAACTGAGCGCCACCCCGGAGCAGGTGGACACCCTGTTCCACACCGGCCGGTTGGACTCCAACGACGCCAGGGACCTGCCCTGTCACACCGGGGTGCGGCTGCTGGCCGGGACGCAGAGCGCGCTGGGGCGGGTGAGCCCGGACAAACAGGTCGTGTTGGTGCGCGGCGAGCGGGAGGCGTTCGGGTTGCACGGTCGTTCCGCCGAGCAGCGCATCGCCCTGGACCTGCTGCTGGATGAGAGCGTGGGCATCGTCTCCCTGGGCGGGCGGGCCGGGACGGGGAAGTCGGCGCTGGCGCTGTGTGCGGGGTTGGAGTCGGTGCTGGAACGGCGGGCACACCGCAAGGTGGTGGTGTTCCGGCCGCTGTACGCGGTGGGCGGGCAAGACCTGGGTTACCTGCCCGGCAGCGAAGCCGAGAAAATGGGCCCGTGGGGGCAGGCAGTGTTCGACACGCTGGAGGGCCTCGCCGATCCCGCCACCATTGAGGAAGTCCTGGCGAGGGGCATGCTGGAAGTGTTGCCGCTCACGCACATCCGGGGCCGCTCGCTGCACGACTCGTTCGTCATCGTCGATGAAGCCCAGAGCCTGGAGCGCAACGTACTGCTCACCGTGCTGTCCCGATTGGGTTCGGGCTCGCGGGTGGTGCTCACCCACGACGTCGCCCAGCGGGACAACCTGCGGGTGGGACGGCACGACGGGGTGGCCGCGGTCATCGAGAAGCTCAAGGGTCACCCGCTGTTCGCGCACATCACGCTCACCCGCAGCGAACGATCCCCGATCGCTGCCCTGGTCACCGACATGTTGGAAGAGTTCGGGCCCGGGGTGAGCTGAGCCGGTCCGTTCTCGCCGCTCCCGCAGCTAGCGGGCTATTCGCGGTCCCGGAGGGCTTTCGGGGCCAGATAGCCCGCTATCTGCGGGAGCTCCCGTGCGGGTCGGCCATCGCCAACACGTCCAGACGGCGGTCCAACTCGTCCTCGCTGAGCTTGTCCGGCACTAGTCCGCGCTCGAGGACCACCTGGCGGATGGTCTTGCGTTCCTTGAGCGCCTGCTTGGCGACGGCCGCCGCCTCCTCGTAACCGATGGCGGAGTTCAGCGGAGTGACGATGGAGGGGGAGGACTCGGCGAGTTCGCGGCAGTGCTCGGCGTCGGCTTCGGTGCCCTCGATGCACCGGTCGGCCAGCAGCCGGGATGCGTTGGCCAACAAGCTCATCGATTCCAGCAGGTTGCGCGCCATCACCGGGATCTGCACGTTAAGTTCGAAGCTGCCTGAGGCGCCTGCCCAGGCGATGGCCGCGTCGTTGCCGATCACCTGCGAGCACACCTGCAAGGTGGCCTCCGGGATCACCGGGTTCACTTTGCCCGGCATGATCGAGCTGCCCGGCTGCAGGTCGGGCAACCGGATCTCGCCCAGTCCCGTCCGCGGCCCCGACCCCAGCCACCGCAGGTCGTTGCAGATCTTGGTCAGTGACACCGCGATGGTGCGCAGCGCCCCCGATGCCTCCACCAGCGCGTCCCGGCAGGCCTGGGCCTCCATGTGGTCGGTGGCCTCGCTGAGCTCGGTCAACCCGGTGGACACGCGTAACGCGGCCACCACGGCGGCCCCGAAACCAGCCGGGGCGTTTAAACCCGTGCCCACCGCGGTACCCCCGATCGCCAACTCGCCTAGCCGCGGCAGGGTGGCTTGCACCCGCTCCACGCCGGCGGCCACCTGGCGGGCGTAACCGCCGAACTCCTGGCCCAGGGTGACCGGCACCGCATCCATCAGGTGGGTGCGCCCGGACTTCACAACGTCATGCCACAGCTGCTGCTTAGCCATCAACGAGGCGTGCAGGTGCTGCAGGGCGGGCACCAGGTCGGTGACCGCGGCCTCGGTGGCCGCCAGGTGGGTGGCGGTGGGGAAAGTGTCGTTGGAGCTCTGGGAGGCGTTGACGTGGTCGTTGGGATGGACCTGCAGACCGCGGCGGGCCACCAGGGTGGCGATCACTTCGTTGGCGTTCATGTTGGAACTGGTACCGGACCCGGTTTGAAACACGTCGATAGGGAACTGGTCATCGTGGCGGCCAGCGGCGATCTCGTCGGCGGCCGCGGCGATACCGGCCGCCTGCTCGTCGGTGATCACCCCGAGTTGGGCGTTCACCCGGGCGCACGCGGCCTTCAGCAAACCCAGCGCGCGGATCTGCGCCCGGTCCAGCCCCCGGCCGCTGATCGGGAAGTTCTGCACCGCCCGTTGGGTTTGGGCCCGCCACAATGCGGCTGCGGGCACCCGCACCTCACCCATCGTGTCGTGCTCGATCCGGTACTCGCCCTCGTCCTGCGTCATGGGTGTGACCTTGCCACCGGCGGCCCGCGGACGCACCGTCGCGGTCGGTGCCTAGGCTGGCAGACGCAGACCTGGTCGAGGAGGAGTCGCGGTTGAGCCGGACGACGTGTGACCTGCTGGTGGTGGGCGCCGGGCCCACCGGGCTTTACGCGTGCTTCTATGCCGGTTTTCGCGGCCTGTCCACCGCCGTCGTGGACACCCTGCCCGAACCCGGCGGTCAGGTGACGGCGATGTACCCGGAGAAGCTGATTTACGACGTGGCAGGGTTCCCGGCGGTGCGGGGCCGTGATCTGGTAAACGGTTTGGTCGCCCAGGCCGCGCGCTATGAACCGACCTACCTGCTCGGTCATCAAGCGGCCACCTTGAGCACCCACAGCGACGGTCTGGACGTGGGCCTTGCCGACGGCGGCATCGTACACACCCGGGCGGTGCTGATCACCGGGGGACTGGGCACCTTCACCCCCCGCCCGTTGCCGTCGGGGGACGGATGGGCGGGCCGCGGCCTGGTGCATTTCGTTCCCAGTATGGCCGCGCACGCCGAGCAGGACGTGGTGGTCGTCGGCGGGGGTGACTCCGCGTTCGACTGGGCGTTGGCCCTGCACCCGGTGGCCCGCAGTGTCACCCTGGTGCACCGCCGGGCGAAGTTCCGGGCGCACGCGGGCACCGTCGACGCCGTGAAAGCGCTGGGGGTGGAGTTGCTCACCGACGCCCGGGTGCTGGACTTCCGCTCCGACGCCCACGGCGCGCTGGTCGGGTTGGACGTGCAGGTGGACGGTCACGTGCGCACCCTGGCAGCCCAGGCTGTGGTGGCCGCGCTGGGCTTCACCGCCGACCTCGGCCCGATCGCCGAGTGGGGCCTGGACATCGATCACCGCCAGATCACTGTTGACTCGACCATGCGCACGCCGCGGGATCGGGTGTACGCGGCGGGGGACATCTGCACCTACCCCGGCAAGGTGAACCTCATCGCCACCGGGTTCGGCGAGGCCGCCACCGCGGTGAACAACATCGCCGTCGCGTTGGACCCGGACGCGCACCTGTTCCCCGGACACTCCTCCGCCGAGGGCTGACGACGCCGCCCCTCGGCCCCCGCGTTATGTACAGAAACCGCGGCGGCAAGGCCCCCCCGAGCGCGTTGTGTACAGAAACCGCGAGGGGGGGTTACCCGCCCGGCTGGTGAGCGTCGAAGTCGATGGTAGAGTACTCCCGCAGCTTCTCCATCCGGTGGTGGGCGTCGATCATCCGGACGGTGCCGGACTTCGACCGCATCACCAACGACTGGGTGATGCAGCCGCCGCCGCGGTAGCGCACCCCGCGCAACAGGTCCCCGTCGGTAATCCCGGTCGCACAGAAGAACACGTTGTCCCCGCTGACCAGGTCGTTCGTGCTCAGCACCCGGTCGAGGTCGTGCCCGGCGTCCAGGGCCTTGCGGCGTTCGGCGTCATCGCGCGGCGCCAGGCGCCCGAAGATGGCCCCACCCATGCACCGCATCGCGGCGGCGGCGATGATGCCTTCCGGGGTGCCGCCGGTGCCGAGCAGGATGTCGACCCCGGAGTCGGGTCGCGCGGCCGCGATCGCGCCGGCCACGTCCCCGTCGGTGATCGTCTGGATCCGGGCACCCGCCGCCCTGATCTCCCGGATCAGCTGGTCGTGGCGCGGGCGGTCCAGTACGCACACCGTGACCTCGGAGACACTGCTGGACTTGGCTTTCGCGACTCGGCGGATATTCTCCGCGACCGGCGCGGTGAGGTCGATGACGTCGGCGGCCTCTGGGCCGACGGCGATCTTGTCCATGTAGAACACCGCGGACGGGTCGAACATCGCGCCCCGCTCAGCGACGGCGAGCACCGCGATGGCGTTGGGCATGCCCTTGGCCATCAGGGTGGTGCCGTCCACCGGGTCGACGGCGACGTCGCAGTCGGGTCCGCTGCCATCGCCCACCTCCTCGCCGTTGTACAGCATCGGCGCCTCGTCCTTCTCCCCTTCGCCGATCACCACCACCCCACGCATCGACACCGAGCTGACGAGTTTGCGCATCGCGTCCACCGCTGCCCCGTCGCCACCGTTCTTGTCTCCGCGACCCACCCACTGCCCGGCCGCCATGGCACCGGCCTCGGTTACCCGGACCAGTTCCATCGCCAGGTTGCGATCGGGTGCCTCACGCCGCTTCGGTGCGGTGCTCGCCGGATTCATCGGTGCCTCCTTCGTCGCGGGAGCCGTCGCCGTGGCGGGCTTGTCCGGGGTTGATCCTGGCAGACGCCGCGGCCGGGCACGGATCGCCTGGCGTCGGCACACTTCTGCGACGATGCAGGCGTGCCCGCCGATAAGCCCCGCCACCTGCAGTCCTCCCGGGACCTGGTGCTGTCCATCGTGCCGTTGGTACTGATCGTGTTGACGCTGGCCGGGTTGGCCAGGGGTTGCTCCTTCAGTCCGGGTGGTCCGAGCACTGCACCCCCACCGCGGGTGGACGTCACCCGAATCCTGCAGGACGACGCCCGCCAGGAAACCTTCCCGATTCGCCTGCCGCAGGTGCCGACGGGATGGGTGGCCAACTCCAGTGCGAACGTGCGGGTGGGCGGCAGCGGGGGCGGTAACGCTGTGCGGGTGGGATACGTCACCCCCGCCGGGCGTTACCTGCGGTTGACGCAGAGCGCGGCGACGGCTCAGGCACTGGTCCCGAACGAGGTGCCTGGGCTAAGTACCCGCAGCGGAGACAAGCAGGTCGGTGGGGCGAGCTGGCATATCTACGCCCAGCAGGGCCGGGAACCCGCGTGGGTCACCGACCAGGGCGCGGTGCGGTTGTTGATCACCGGCAGCGGCACCGACGCCGATTTTCGTGAGCTGGCTACTGCGGTGCTCGCCGCGACGCCGCTGCTCCGGTAGCCCCGTCCCCCGCCTCGCCTGCTGCCAACGCGGCCGCCACGCGGGTCCGCGCGCCGGCCAGGTGCTGCTCGCATCGAGCTGCCAGTGCCTCACCGCGCTCCCAGAGCGCCAGGGACGCATCGAGGTCGAGACCCCCCTGCTCCAGTTCACGCACGACCGCCACCAGTTCGTCGCGGGCCTGCTCGTACTCGAGCTCGGCGACCGGTGTGGCCGCAGCGCGGTGGTCGGTGCTCGCCGGGTCGTTCATGGGTGCTCCTCCTGGGTGCGGGCGTGGATGACCCCGTCAGCCACCCGCACCCGCAGCACGGTGTTGGCGGGCGTATCGGCGACGCTGCGCACCACGTGTGCGCCGGTCCGGTCGACGCGCTGGACCACCGCATAGCCCCTGGCCAGGGTGGCGGCCGGGCCCAACGTCGTGAGGCGGGCACGCAGGCTCGCCGTGGCTGTCGTCGCGGTGTCGAGTTGCCGATGGATGCCGCGGCGGCTGGCGTCACGCAACTGGACCACCTCCTGCGCCCGGTGGTCCAGGCCGCGCAGCGGGTCGGCCAACACCGGCCGGCTGCGCAACTGCGCCAACCCGGCGACCTCACGGCGCACCCACCCGCTCAGCGCGGCGCGGCTGCGGGCGCGCAACTGCGCGAGCGTCGCAAACTCGGCGGCGGCGTCGGGCACCACGCGTTTGGCGGCGTCGGTGGGGGTAGCGGCCCGGGCATCAGCGACGTGGTCGAGTAGCGGGCTGTCCGGTTCGTGCCCAATGGCACTGACGACGGGGGTGCTGCACGCGGCGACGGCGCGACACAACGCCTCGTCGGAGAACGGCAGCAGGTCCTCCACGCTGCCGCCACCGCGGGCGATGATGATGACCTCCACCTCGGGGGCGGCGTCCAGCTCGGCCAGTGCGCGCAGCACCTGAGGCACGGTGGTGGGTCCCTGGACGGTGGTGTTGCGCACCGTGAACCGCACTGCCGGCCAGCGGGCCGTGGCGACCGACAGGACATCGCGCTCGGCAGCGCTGGCCCGACCGGTGATCAATCCGACGGTGCCCGGCAGGAACGGGAGCCGACGTTTGCGGCGCGGGTCGAACATGCCCTCGGCGCGCAGCAGCTGGCGCAACCGCTCGATCCGGGCGAGCAGCTCACCGACCCCCACCGGGCGGATCGCGTCCACCCGCAGCGAGAACGTGCCGCGCCCGGCGAAGAAGTTGGGTTGGCCGTGCACGATCACCCGGCTGCCCTCGGCGAGGGGTACCTCGCCGGCTCGCAGCAGCGCAGGTGAGCAGGTGATCGTCAGGGAGATGTCGGCGGCGGGGTCCCGCAGCACCAGGAACGCTGTCGCGGTGCCCGGGCGGGCAGTGATCTGGGTGATCTGACCCTCGACCCACACCTCACCCAGCCGGGAAATCCACTGCTGCACCTTCATCGAGACGGTGCGCACCGGCCATGGGCGCTCCGCCGTACTGGGGGTGCTCACCGGGTGGTCACTGGGAACGGACGGAGGCGACCCGGTTGGACAGCATGGTCAGGAACGGGGCGCGTGCCTGCCCCGCTCGCTCGTGCAGCAGCAGGTCCTCCAACTCCACCAAGGACAACGTGCGCAGCCGAGCGCGCAACTGCGCCAACGTCATCGCGTCGTAGCCGGGCAACGGAGCCGGCGGGATGGCGGCGGCCGTCGCCGTCTGTTCGGCGGCGGTGTTCGGGGTTGGCCTGGCGGGGCGGGTCGCTGCGGTGCGGCGCCGGGTGGGGACGTCCTGGGGTACCTGGGAGTACAACGCGAACCGCCCGGCGCTGCTGGGCCGGGCCGATGCGGTGCCGGCGGCGAGGCCCACCGGACCGCTGGCGCCGGGACGTTCGGCGTCGAAGGTGGCCCATTCCGGGGAGTCCTGCGCCGGTGAGAGGAAGGACAGCACCTCGTCGCCGCGGATAGCGAGGGCGGTGACCTGCTGCTGCGCACGCATGTAGGTCTGCAGGACCTGACTGACGGCGGTGACCGGCAGCGAGATCACCGCTGCGGGCAGGCCACGCACCTCGTGCACGGCCGTGGCGGCGAGGCCGGCGGCGACCCGGATGGCAAGCGGCAAACGAGGCATGCCACCAGCCTGCCTCATCGCACCGACGGAGGCGACGGCACCTGGAATCCCGCGCAGGGCACCGCTCGCCCGTACCCTGGCAACCATGTCTGTGGACGTCAGCCTCGCATCGATTCACGACCCCGACGACGGCAACTCCAAGCGCGTCCTGCTGGCCGAGCCGCGGGGGTACTGCGCCGGGGTCGACCGTGCGGTGCAGACGGTGGAACTGGCCCTTGCCCAGCACGGCGCCCCGGTTTACGTGCGCAAGGAGATCGTGCACAACCGGCACGTGGTGCAGACGCTGTCCGAGCGCGGTGTGGTGTTTGTCGAGGAGACCGATGAGGTGCCCGACGGTGCGCTGGTGGTGTTTTCCGCGCACGGGGTGTCCCCGGCGGTGCACGCTGCGGCGTCGGAGCGGGGATTGCGCACCATCGACGCCACCTGCCCCCTGGTCACCAAGGTGCACCAGGAGGCCAAGCGGTTCGCCCGCGACGACTACGACATCCTGCTGATCGGTCACGCCGGCCACGAGGAGGTGGAGGGCACCGCGGGCGAGGCCCCGGAGCACGTGCAGTTGGTGGACGGCCCGCAGGCGGTGGACCAGGTCAGCGTGCGCGACGACGCCAAAGTGATCTGGCTGTCCCAGACCACCCTGAGCGTGGACGAGACCATGCAAACGGTGCGCCGGTTGCGCGAGCGGTTCCCGCTTCTGCAGGACCCGCCGAGCGACGACATTTGCTACGCCACCCAGAACCGGCAGGTGGCGGTGAAGGCGATGGCCCCGGAATGCGATCTGGTGATCGTGGTGGGTTCGCGGAACTCCTCCAATTCGGTGCGGTTGGTGGAGGTCGCGCTCGGAGCGGGCGCGCGCGATGCCCGGTTGGTCGACTATGCCGGTGAGATCGAGCCCTCGTGGTTGGACGGGGTGCGCACCGTCGGCGTCACCTCTGGTGCATCCGTGCCGGAGTTGTTGGTGCGCGGAGTGCTGGATCTTCTCGCCGAGCGTGGCTACGGCTCCGCGCAGCCGGTGACCACCGCGAACGAGACCCTGGTCTTTGCGTTGCCGCACGAACTCCGGGCACCGCGGCGCGGCCGCTGACTCGGGATCGGCGATCAGGGCTGGGCGGGTCCCCCGTCGCCGCCGCGGCCGCCCCGTGGGTCCGGCCGGGGTCGGCCAACCTCCGGTCTCGGCGCTGGGTAGGGGCCGCGCGGCTGGTTCGGGGGGGAGCCCTGATACTGCGGTCGCTGCGGGTATTGCGGTCGCTGTGAGTAATCCGGTCGCTGTGAGTAATCCGGTCGCTGCGGACCCTGGGGACGCCAGTTCTGCTGCTGGTCGGGCCGAGGTTGCTCGTCGGGTTGGCTGGGTAGCCGTGGCGCGCGCCGTTGCGCCGACCCTTGCCGGGGGGACCCGACGGCGCCGTCGGTGTCTGCGCGGTCGGGGTCGCCTGGGCTGGGCGTGGCACCAGTGCGCCGTTGGTGCACGATCCGGCCCAGCCCAATGAGCACTGTGGCGATGGTCGTGAACGCCATCGTCGGGAAGCCGCTGACCAGGGGCAGAGCAAGCGTGATGGCCGCTGAGCGCAGCCCGCCGGTCGAACCGCTGCCCATCACCTGGACAACCAGCGGCACCGCGACGGCCAGCACCAGGGGTGGTTGCACCATGGCCGCGAACAATCCGCGGTACATCACCGTGCACACCGCCGCGACGCACCCGGCCGCGTAGAACGCCAGAAATACCCGGGTCAGGGTGGCGCCGAGTGAGAGGTCGACGGCAATGCCGATACCGGTCGCAGCGAACGCCAGCAGCACCGCGCCCCACCATGGAATGCCGCGGCGGGATGCGACGATCGACCGCTGCGCCGGGGGGACGCCGTCGTGGGCTCGGTCGGTCGTCGTCACCCCCCGACAGTAGCGCCCAACCCGGTCTCACTCAGCGCTCCAGCAGCCCCGCCGCCTGCACGCGTCGCGGCAGGTGCTCGACCTGGGTCGGCACGGGCACCCGCTCAGCGGCCTGCCCACCGACTTGCAAGTCGCTGAGTTTGCGCGCGGTGACCAGTACCCGGCTCTCCATGGAGCTCACCGTCGAGTTGAACGATTCCACTGCCTTGCCGAGCTGTCCGCCCAACTTGTCCAGGTGGGTGCCCACCGTGGCCAGCCGGGAGTACAGCTCTCGGCCGAGGGCGTGGATCTCCACCGCCTGCTCCGACAACGACTCCTGACGCCAGGAGTGGGCCACGGTGCGCAACAGCGCGATCAAGGTGGTGGGGGTGGTGATGACGACGTTGCGGGCGAACGCGTGCTCCAGCAGTTGCGGGTCGGCGCTCAGCGCGGCCTCCAGAAACGGATCGCCGGGGACGAACAGCACCACGAACTCCGGGGTGGGCTCGAATGCCCGCCAGTAGGCCTTGGCGGCCAACGCGTCCACGTGAGCCCGTAACGCCCTTGCGTGCCGCGCCAGGTGCGCGCGGCGCTCGGACTCATCGCCGGTCTCGACCGCCGCCAGATACGCGGCAAAGGGGACCTTGGCGTCGACCACCACCTGGCGACCACCAGCCAGGCGCACCACCATGTCCGGTCGCTGCACCCCAGCGCCGTCGGTGCCGTCCACGGCGCAGCGCACCTGCGTCTGGAAGTCGCAATGCTCGACCATGCCAGCCAGCTCCACCACCCGCTGCAGCTGCAGCTCCCCCCACCGGCCCCGCACCTGGGGGGCACGCAGCGCCGTCACCAGTTGGGTGGTCTGAGAGGTGAGTAGCACGGAGGTCCGGTGCATCCCGGCCACCTGCTCGCGCAGCCCGGCGTATGCCGCGACCCTGCTGCGCTCCACTTGGTCGACGTGCTCGGCAAGGCGCCCGACAGCTTCCCGCAGCGGACCAACCACCCCGGCCACCTGCTCGCCCACCGCACCTGAGGAGCGCCGTGCGGAGTCGGCAGTCAACAGTTCCAGCGAGCGGCGCACCGTCTCCTCGTTGGCGGCGCCGGCAGCGAGCTGAGCCTGGGCGGTGGCCAACCGGCTGCCGCTGCGGTTGGCCTGCGCCAACCAGCCCAGCGCGAAACCGACCAACAGCGCGGTGAGCAGCGTCAGCACCGTCACGATGTCCATACCGTCACTGTGCCCGCCCCCTCCGACAGTTCCGGGTGGGTTGGGCGGCTCGGGCGTGGCGGGGTGGATCCAGCCGGTTCTGTCGGTGCCCTGGCCTAGCGTCGCGGGCATGCGATTGCTGCACACCTCCGACTGGCACGTCGGCCGCACCTTCCACGGTGTCGACCTGCTCGACGACCAGGCCGTGGTGCTCGCCCACCTGGCTGCACTGGTCGCCGAGTACGGGGTGGACGTGGTGGCCGTGGCAGGCGACGTCTATGACCGCGCTATCCCCAACGGCCGCGCGGTGGGTGTGTGCATGCGGGCATTGGAGCAGATCCGGGACGCGGGTGCGGCGATCGTCGTCACCTCGGGCAACCACGACTCGGCAACCCGGCTGGGGGCCGGCGGCTCCTTCGCCCAAGCCGGGGGGTTGCACCTGCGCACCGACGTAGCCGAGGTGGACGTGCCGGTCTTGCTGGCCGATGCCCACGGTGAGGTCGCGGTGTACGGCCTGCCCTACCTGGAGCCGGACACGGCCCGGCACACTCTGGACGCACCCGCCGCGCGCACCCACGCCGAAGTGCTGGCCGTGGCGATGGACCGGGTCCGCGCAGACCTGGCGGCCAGGCCGGGCGTACGCAGCGTGGTGCTGGCCCATGCCTTCGTGATCGGGGCTACGGCCACCGACAGCGAACGCACCATCTCGGTCGGCGGGGTGCAGACGGTGCCCGCCGAGGTGTTCGACGGGGTGGACTACGTGGCGTTGGGCCACCTGCATTCCCCGCAGGTCCTCAGCGACCGGGTGCGCTACTCCGGCAGCCCGTTGCCCTACTCCTTCGGTGAACGTTCGCACCGCAAGGCAGCGTGGCTGGTCGACATCGACGCCGCCGGCCTCAAGCAGGTGCGCCGACTGGACCTGCCGGTGGTGCGCGGGCTGAGCGCACTGCAGGGCACGTTGGAGCAGCTGCTCAGCGATCCGGCGCACGCCCCCGCCGAAGGCCATTACGTCTCGGCGATCCTCACCGACGCGGTGCGACCGCAGGACGCCATGCGCCGATTGCAGTCCCGGTTCCCGCACGCGGTGCACCTGCAGTGGCACCGCTACGGCGCGACGCCCCAGCTGCGCTACGCCGAACGGGTCCGCGGACGCACCGACACCGAGGTGGTCACCTCCTTCTTGACCGACGTGCGCAGCCCGCCGCAACCCTGGGAGACCGACCTGGTGGCCGACGGGCTGCGGGTGGGGGAGGGCTCGTGAGGCTGCACTCGCTGCGCGTCACCGCCTTCGGCCCGTTCGCCGACGCCCAGCTCGTCGATTTCGATTCCCTCGGGGCGGACGGGTTGTTCCTGCTGCACGGGCCGACCGGGGCAGGCAAGACCACGGTGCTCGACGCGGTGGCGTTCGGGCTGTTCGGCGAGCTACCAGGTGCCCGGGGGGACAAGGACGGGCGACGACTACTCAGTGATCACGCCGCCGCGGGCACCAGCCCGCAAGTGGAACTCGAGCTGACAGTGGGCGGGCGACGGTTGCGGTTGGTGCGCACTCCGGAACACCAGCGGCCCAAGCGGCGTGGCCAGGGCAGCGTGACCGAGAACGCCAGGGCCACGCTGACCTGGCTCGACCGCGTCGACGACGCCCCGGTCACCCGCATCCCGGAGGTGGCGATCGAGGTACAGCGCCTCGTCGGGATGAGCGCAGACCAGTTCTTCCAGGTGGCACTGCTACCGCAGGGCGAGTTCGCCAGGTTCCTGCGCTCGGGTACCGAAGAGCGCGCCCGGCTGCTCGCCCGGCTGTTCGATACCAGCCGCTTCGACACAGCCGAGAAGTGGCTTTCCGAACGCCGCCGCTCGAGCACTGCCGACGCGGCGGCGGCCACCCAGCTGGTGGAGGTGCTGCTGGGACGCGTGTGTACCGCGGCGGGGGTGGACACCGACACCCCCCCGGTGTCGGAGATCGGGCCGTGGGCGCAACAGCTCGCCGCGCAGGCAGATGCTGAGGTGGTCCGCACCGCTGGCGCGGTGACCCTGGCGCAGCAGTCGGCGGCAGCGGCGCGTGACGCTCTGATGAGAGCGCGGGAGCGGGTGGGGTTGGTGGACCGGCGGGAACGGGCCGGCTCGCAGCTTGCTGACCTCGAGGCACAGCGCACTCGCCATGCTCAGCTCACCTGCGCGTTGCGCGCCGCGCTGGTGGCGGCCCCGGCGGCGCTCGCAGCCCGCGACGCGGCCGGTTGCGCGCTCGCCGCTGGCGAGCACCGCGGCACGGCCACCGAGCTGGCCGAGCGGGTGGCATCCGACCCTGACGGTCGTGTGGCGCTCGCCTGTGCCGACGCAGGACAGCACGACCTGGCGGAGGCCTGCGACGGGTGGTGGACGGAGGTCGGGCGACTCGACGAGCTGATCGAGCTGGCTGGCGCCGTGCAGCAGGATGAGGTGCGGGCCGAGCTGCTGCAGGCGCAAGTTCAGGCAGTGTCGGCGCAGCTGAGCGATCTCGCCGGTAAGACCGCGGAACTTCCGGCGGCGCGGGTAGCTGCGGAGTCGGCCCTGATCGGGGCTCGGCGGGCAGCCGACGGTCTCGCCGGATTGCAAACGGCCCGGCAGCGGGCAGCCGAGGTCGCCGCCGCAGCAGCGATGGTGCCGACGTTGCGGGCGACCGCGGCCGACGCCGAGGCGGCCCGGTCGTTGGCGGTGACCCGGCACCAGGAGGCCAAGCAGTCCTGGCTGGAACTGCGCGAGCACCGGCTGGCGGGGATGGCCGCCGAGCTGGCTGGTGCGTTGCGGGCCGGGCAGGAGTGCGCGGTGTGCGGATCCCGCCAGCACCCCCGACCGGCGCAGGCCGGAGAGCAGGCGGTCAGCGAATCCGACGAGCGCCTCGCCCACGAGACGGAGACCGTGGCCGCTGCGGCGGTGACCGATTGGCGCGGGCGCTGCACCGCGGCGCTACGCGAGCTCGACGGTGCGCTGCACCGCAGCACGGGTCTGGACCCGGTGGCCGCGCTGCAGGCGGACGTTGTTGCCGCCGGAGCCTGCGAGCGGGCGGCGGGTCAGGCAGCCGGGCTGCTCGTCGCGGAACGTCGGTGCGGCGAACTCAAGGCCGAGGCCGAATTGCTGGTGCAGCGCCAGCAGCAGCTGCACCAGCAGGCGGCCGGCGCCCGGGTACAGCTCGCGGAACTGCACCAACGCATCGCTGGCGACCATGCCAGGGTGCAGGCTGGTCGCGGATCGGATCCAGATGTGGCGGCTCGCCGTGCGCGGTTGCACCAGCTCGCCGCTGCCACGGGGGATCTGCTGGCCGCTCGGGTACGGGCAACCGCCGCCGAGGTCACCGCCGCTCAGCGCCAGGCGCAGGCGCAGGTCGCCGCAGAACAGGCGGGGTTTGCCGACACGGCACAGGCGCAGGCCGCCGTGCTGCCCGCCGTGGAGATCGCGGAGATGGACGACGAGCTCGCCGTCGCCGCGGCAACCCGATCAGCCGCGCTCGCTGTGCTCGCCGAACCGGAAATCGTGGGGTTGGAAGCGTGGGACGGGCGCGGCGCCGCGGCCGCGGAGTGCACCGAACAGGAACGCACCCGATTCGCCGAGCAGGCTCTCGGGCAGGCGCAGGGCGCGGCCGCTACGGCCGCGCAGCGCTGGCAGTCGCTGGATCACCTGCACGCCCAACTTCGCCAGCAGCTGGCGGTGTTGGGGCCCATGTTGGCCGAGGCGCAGCGGGTGGCCGCGCTGGCGGAGGTGGTCTCCGGGCTCGGCCAGAACTCGCGGCGGGTGTCGCTGCACTCCTATGTGCTGGCCGCCCGACTGGAGCAGGTCGCGCACGCCGCATCGCAGCGGCTGCACCGGATGTCCGCGGGGCGCTACGAGCTGGTGCATTCCGACGCCGTCGGTCCTAACGGCAGGCGAGGTGGGCTGGGTCTGGACGTGCTCGACGCCTACACCGGTGCGATCCGCTCCACCAAGACCCTGTCCGGGGGCGAGTCCTTCCTCGCCTCGCTCAGCCTCGCGCTCGGCCTGGCCGACGTGGTGGCGGAGGAGTCCGGGGGGGTGGCCCTAGACACCCTGTTCATCGACGAGGGTTTCGGCACGCTGGACCCGGCTGCCCTGGAGGAGGTGATGGGGGTGCTGGACGAGCTGCGGGCCGGTGGCCGGGTCGTCGGCCTGGTCAGTCACGTCGACGAGCTGCGCCAGCGCATCCCCAACCGGCTTCATGTGCGGATGACCCAGTCCGGCTCGTCCCTGCACGCCAGTACCGGCTGACTCACGCCACCTGCACCGAGCGCTTGGACAGACCCATCCAGAAGCCGTCGATTCGGACCTCCGGTGCGAGCTCGGGTGCGGTGCTCGCGCCCAGGGTGACGAACAGCGGCGACAGGTGCTCCACCGTGGGGTGGGCATAGGGCATGCCAGGTGCTTTGGTGGCGTACGCGGCCAGCTCGTCGACGTCGCCTCGGGCCAGGGCGTCCGACGCCCAGTCGTCGAAGTCCGCCGACCACCCCGGCACGGCGGCGTCGACCCGCCATTCGCGCAGGAACGGCAACCCGTGGGTGAGGAACCCCGAACCGACGATGAGCACGCCCTCCTCGCGCAGCGGCCGCAACCGCGCACCGATGGCCAACAGCCGGGCGGGGTCGTGGGTGGGGATCGACAGCTGCAGCACCGGGATGTCAGCTGCGGGGTACATCACCGTGAGGGGGACCCAGGCACCGTGATCGAGGCCCCTGCTGGCGTGCTGGTGGACGGGTTCGTGGTCGGCCATCATCGCCGCCACCCGGCTGGCCAGCGCCGCGGCGTCCGGCGTGGGGTAGGTCAGCTGGAAGAACCGCGGAGCGAAACCGCTGAAGTCGTACACCAGTGGCGTCGCCGCACCGGCTGCGCTGAGGCTCAGCGGGGCCGACTCCCAATGCGCGCTGACGATCAGCACGGCCGTGGGGCGGGGCAGATCCGTCGCCCACGCCGCGAGTTGGGAGGTCCACAACTCGTCGTCGAGCAAGGGGGGCGCGCCGTGCCCGAGGTAGAGGGCCGGCATCCGGGTGTGCGGTGACGCGGTCATGCCACCTCCATCGCTGGCTTCGTCCGTACTGCCCACCGTAACCCAAGTGATTGAACTGTCAACGTGATGCGCCGACTTCAGGGAGCCAGTCGAGGGCCGCGTCGCCGACCTTCGCCTCGTGCTCGAGCAGCCACCGCTTCACCGGCAGACCCCAGCGGAATCCCCCCAGTGCCCCGCCGGTGCGCACCACCCGGTGGCAGGGGACGAACAGCGCGGCAGCGTTACGTGCGCAGGCTCCGGCCGCGGCCCGCACGGCCGCCGGCCGGCCGGCCAGGCCCGCGTACTGGGTGTAGGTAACCGGCGCACCGGCGGGCACCGTGCGCAGCACCTGCCATGCGTCCTGCAGGAACTGCCCGGAGTGTTGCCGCACCACAACGGTGTCGATGGCCGCGAGGTCACCATCGTGGTAGGCGCGGACAGCCGCGGTCACCGCCCCGAGGTCGGGGACGTGGCGAACCTCGGTAGGGCGCAGGCTCGGGTGCACCTGGGGCAGCAGAGCGGGCAGTTGCGCCGTCCAGCCCGAGGCAAGCACCGCGCCGTCGCCGTCGACTACGACCGTGAACGGCCCTGCCGCGGTGGCGGTGCTCGACCAGGTGGCGGTCATGAAGTGCTCCTTCTTGGTTGGGATGCTCGCTCGTCGAGTGCTCGTTTCCACAGATGCATGCCGGCGTAGGAACGCCACGGACTCCACCGTGCGGTTCGCTCGGTCAGTCCCCGCACGTCGGCGGGCAGCCCCAGCAACGCCGCGCCCTGGCGCAGCACCAGGTCGGTGGCCAGCAACACGTCGGGGTCGCCCAGCACCCGCATCACCACGTAATCGGCTGTCCACGCCCCGATCCCCGCCACGGCCATCAGCTCGGCACGGAGTGCGGGGCGCTCGCGCCCCGGGTGTACCGCCAGGGACCCGTCGGCGAGCAGCCGAGCCACCCGCAGCACGGTGTCCACTCGTCGCGCCGGGCCCGACAGCACCTGCGCACCCCGCTCAGCCACCGCCTCCGGGCTCGGGAACAGGTGGGTCAGCTCGCCGTCCGGGCTGCTCAGCGGGGCGCCCAACGCACGGGTCAGTCGGGTGCCCGCCGTCCGCGCCGCCGCCAGGCTGACCTGTTGGCCGATCACAGTGCGCAGCAGCAGCTCCGATCCGTCGACACTGCCAGGTACCCGCAAGCCAGGGTGGGCGGCGACGGCAGCGGCCAGGGTCGGATCGCCAGCCAGGGTGGTGTCCACGGCCACCGGGTCGGCGTCGAGGTCGAGCAGCCGCCGCATCCGGCTCACCGCAGTACCCAGGTCGCGCACATCGGCCAACCGCAGCGACAACGCCACGTGGGTGTCGGCGAAGCCAACCCGAGCCACCCCGGGCGCGTGCGGCAGGGCCAGGGTGCGGGCGTACAGGCCGTTCGTGGCGCTCTCCACCCCGCCCAGGGCATGCCCCGCGAGGAACCACCGAGTCCAGCCAAGGTTCATCGGGGCACGGAAGGGCAGCCGCAGCCGAACCTCACCCGGTGTCGCGCCGGCTGCCGCAGTATCACCCCGAGATCTGGTGACCTCGGCGCGCAGCCGCGTCGGGGTGACGGCGAACACCTCACGAATGGTGTCGTTGAACTGACGGACACTGGCGAAGCCGGCGGCGAACGCCACCTCGGCCGCCGGTAGTGCGGTGGTCTGCAGTAACAACCGGGCGGTGTGCGCGCGGTGCGCACGGGCCAGTGCCAACGCCCCGGCACCGAGTTGTTCGGTCAGCACCCGGTTGAGCTGGCGCGTGGAGTACCCCAGGGTGGCCGCCAACCCGCTGACCCCGTCCCGTTCCACCACGCCGTCGGAGATCAGCCGGACGGCCCGGGCCGCGAGGTCGCCGCGAAGGTCCCATTCCGGCGAACCGGGTGCGGCATCAGGCAGGCAACGCCGGCACGCCCGGAAACCGGCGTGCTGGGCCGCCGCCGCGGTGGGCAGGAAGGTGACGTTATGCGGTTTCGGAGTGAGTGCTGGGCAGCTGGGCCGACAGTAAATGCCGGTCGTGCGCACCGCGGTGACGAAGCACCCATCGAACCGGGCGTCGCGAGCGGTCACTGCGCGGTAGCAGGCCTCGGTGTCGAGGTAGGTGGTCACCAGCTGAGCGTGCCAGCCATGGGCACCCCGGGCTGGCGGGAATCGGACGGCACGGTCGGCGGGCCGGTCTGGCGTTGGGGTGTTCACAGCGGTCCCTCAGGATTTTCGGCACCACCACCAGGCACACTGGAGAAACTGTGACCACCTCATCCCGGCGCCGACCCCGCAAACCGTCGGAGCAGTCCCCGATCCGCCCGACTCAGCGCACTGCCGGCGCTGGACTGCGCGTGCTCGCCGTCGTGGCGTCGGTGGTGGTGTTCGCCGCCACGGGGTACGCGTGGGCGACCTACCGCACGCTGACCACTGGGCTGACCCGGCTGGACGCGATCGGCGCCGGCGCCACGCCCAACGTGGACGGCGCAGACCAGAACATCCTGCTGGTCGGCAACGACGACCGTGGGGGGGCCACCCCGGCCGAACTCGCCCAGCTCAGCACCCAGCAAGACGGTGGCAGCATCAACACCGACACCATGATGGTGCTGCACGTGCCAGCCAACGGGTCAAAAGCCACCGTGATCTCCCTGCCGCGGGACTCGTGGGTTGACATCCCTGGGTTCGGCAAGGGCAAGTTGAACTCCGCCTACGCCGACGGAGTAAGCACCGGTGGTGGGGACGCAGCCGGGGCCAAGTTGATGATCCAGACCGTGGAGAACGTGCTGGGGCTGAGCATCGACCACTACGTGGCAGTGTCGCTGTTGGCGTTCTACCGGATCAGCTTGGCCATCGGCGGGGTGCCGGTATGTCTGAACGCCGCCCAGAACGCCACCACCGACAGTGACCCCTACGGGTCGGGTTACTCCGGTATCAACCTGCCCGCCGGTGACTCGGTGATCTCCGGCAAGCAGGCGCTGGCCTTCGTCCGCCAACGCCATGGCTTGCCCCGGGGGGACCTCGACCGGATCGTGCGCCAGCAGTACTTCCTCTCGCACGCCTTCGCCAAGATCGCCTCGGCGGGCACCTTGCTCAACCCCGCCGAGTTGAACCGGCTGGTGGGTGCGGTGAGTGCGTCGTTAAAGGTGGACCAAGGCCTCGACCTGGTCGCCTTGGCCGGCCAGGTGCAGAATCTCACCGCGGGCAATCTGAGCTTCCTCACCTTGCCCACCCTGGGGACCCCGACGATCACCTACGGCGGATCACAGGTGTCAATTGTGGCGCTGGACTTCGCCAGAATCCCGGCGTTCGTGTCCACCGTGATCGGCCAGCCCACGGTGTACCAGAAGGCCACCGCCGCTGCGCCCTCCAGCGTCACGGTCACCATAGTCAACGCCGAGGGCACCGCCGGTCTGGCCGGGCGCAACGGCACGGCGCTGAGCCGGCTCGGTTTCGTCATCGGGCAGCCGGAGACGGCGGAAGCCACCGCGGTCAGCACGGTGGAATACCCCCGGGGGATGGAGGCGCAGGCCAAGGCGGTCGCCGACGCCGTACCCGGGGTCGCTGTCGCGGTCTCCAGCGCGGCCACCGGCGTCAAGCTGGTGCTAGGCACTGACAGGGTGCAGGTTCCCGGTGCTGCCCCGTGGAGCGGCCGCTCTGCCACGCCCACCCCGGCCCCGAACGCCGCCGCCCCGTCGTCGCCAGCCCCGTCGTCGCCAGCCCCGTCGGCGCCACCGACGACGGCGCCGACACCGAACTGCATCAACTGATCTCGCCGGCACGGTTTACGGTCCTCGGGTGGCCCGCACCCGATGGCAGGACGAGCGCAGCGCTGCTGATAGCCGCGACTATGCGCAGCGACTGGCCGAGCAGGTGAGTCGGGGAGTGGACGTGCACGGTGAGGCCCGACTGTTGGACGCGCTGTTGGCCAGGGGATCCCGCGTGCTCGACGCCGGATGCGGGACCGGCCGGGTGGGCGCCGAACTCGCCGCCCGGGGACACCTGGTGACGGGGGTCGACGCTGACGAGGTGCTGGTGGCGGCCGCACCGGCGCAGAGCGGGCTTCAGGTACGGCACGCTGATCTCAGTGAGTTGGACCTGCCGGGCGAGGTGTTCGACGCGGCGGTAGCAGCCGGCAACGTGATGGTCTACCTCGCTCCGGGCACCGAGCGCGCCGTGCTGGCGCGGGTGCTGGCCCACCTGCGCCCGGACGCGATCTTCGTCACCGGGTTCGCCACCGATCGGGTCTACCCGCTGGCCCAGTTCGACGACGACGCTGCGGCGGTGGGCTTGCAGGTAGAGAGCCGTTTCGCCACCTGGGACCTGCGGCCATGGCATGAGGGCAGCGAATGGGTTGTGACAGTGCTGCGGTCGCCCTGAGGTAGCCACCGGCGATTCGTTGTGCCCGCGCAGGCGCAGGTGGGTACCGTCCCGCTCATGGTGAGCAGCGACATCGGTGTGGGGTCGTTGCCGGGTTCCATCGCCCCCGGTGAGCTGCTCGGCGGACGGTACGAGCTGCGCTCCCTGCTGGGTGTCGGGGGTATGGCAGAGGTGTACCGGGCGCGCGATCTGCGGCTGAACCGCGACGTCGCTGTCAAGCTGTTCGACGACCGCACCCTGGACGACCCGTTGACGCTGGCGAGGGCGCGCGCGGAGACCAGGATCATGGCCCGGTTGAGTCACCCGCACCTGGTGGGCCTGTACGACGCGTACTTCCCGGAGGCGGGTACGCCCGTGCGGTTCCGGGGTGCCCGGGCGCTGGCTTACCTGGTGATGGAGCTGGTCGGCGGACCGGTGCTGAGCGCGGCGATCCGGGACCGGCCGATGCCGCCGCGTGAGGTCGCCCAGGTGGGCGCCGGCCTTGCCGCGGCGTTGGCTTACGTGCACTCCGCCGGGGTCGTGCACCGTGATCTGAAGCCGGCGAACGTGCTGCTGAGCGCCGACGGGACCGGCAAGCTCGCCGACTTCGGCATCGCCGTGCTGGGCGAGGACTCGCGGCACACCAGCACCGGGGTCATCGTAGGGACCGCTGGCTACTTGGCGCCGGAGCAGATCCGCGGCGGCCCGGCAACCACCGCCTCGGACGTGCACGCGCTCGGGTTGGTGCTGCTGGAGTGTCTGACCGGGCAGCGGGAATACCTCGGCACCGGGGTTCAATCGGCGGTGGCCCGGCTGCACCGGGCCCCTGCGCTGCCCGCTGACCTGCCCGTCGGTTGGTCTGAGCTGCTGATGGGGCTCACCGACGACGACCCCGACCGCCGGCCCAGCGCGGCGCAGGCAGCGGCGGAGCTGCAGGAGCTGGCGAGCACCCGGCCGGCCGCAGTGGGTGTCGCCGTGGTTGCGGCGGGGACACCCCGGCGCTGGGCGGTGCCCGTAGCGGCCGCCGTCGTCGCGCTATCGGCGATCGGCGGAGTGGCGGTGCTCAGTGGCGCCGCGACGCCGCCCCCTGCGACGTCGACCCGCGCGGTGCCCGACGCTGCGAACGCCAACCCATTGCCCCAGCTGCGCGACACCACCGTCCCGGGTGCACCGAGCGCGAGCAGTGTGCCGCCGCCGCCCGCGGTCGCGGCAGCACCCACCGTCGCGATGCCGACTGCCGCGCCCGCTGCTGCCGCGCCCGCAATGCAGCCGCCCGTCGTGCAGCCGCCGGTCGAGCGGGTCCAGGCGGCCGTCGTAGTGCCGCCGCAGACGACCGCGGTGGCACCCCCGCAGGTGCCGTCCGCGGCGGGGGTACCACCGACCGCGTACACAGCCAGCACGACAGCACGCGAGGGCAAATCGCGCAACACCGTGCAGCCGGGCCCGAAGAAGAGCACCGCCGCCGATGATGGTCATGGTCAATCCGCGGGCGACGAGGGCGACTGACGGCGGGCCCGATCAGGCCCGGTGATGCAGGGCGGCCCTCAGGTCGACGGCCACCGTGGCTGGCGCGCCCTTGACGGTCAGGGCACTGCCATCGTGGGTGCGCAGGCGGAGTTCGGTATCGCCCGGGCGGGGGTCGAGGACCTCGGCGACGTCCGACCACGGGATCCAACGCCGCCTCAGCACCAGGCGAACGCCCTGCGGGCTCAGGACGCTCTGCGCGGTACTCGCGAGGACGACGACGCCCATCGCCCCGACGACTCCCAGGATGGCCAGCGCCACGTACGCCGCACCCGACCACAACCCCAGACCCAGTGCTGCCACCGCCATCAGCCAGAACATGATCAGGTACCCGCGGGTATAGGTACCGCCGCGGTAGGCGCGAAACACCGCGGAACAGTCATCGGGGCAGGAGCTCACCGGCACACGGTAGGCCACCAGGGTCACTACCGTGCGCCCGTAGACTCCACCGATCGTGAGCCTCACCCTCGGCATCGTCGGCCTGCCCAACGTCGGTAAGTCCACTTTGTTCAACGCACTGACCAACAACGACGTGCTGGCGGCTAACTACCCTTTCGCCACCATCGAGCCCAACGTGGGCATGGTGGCGCTCCCTGACCCGCGGTTGGCCCAGCTCGCGGAGGTGTTCGGTTCAGCGAAGCTGGTGCCGGCCACGGTGTCCTTCGTCGATATTGCCGGCATCGTCAAAGGCGCCAGCGAGGGAGCCGGGTTGGGCAACAAATTCCTGGCCAACATCCGGGAGGCCGACGCCATCTGCCAGGTGGTACGGGTGTTTTCCGACGACGACGTGGTGCATGTGGACGGCAAGGTCGACCCGCTGGCCGACATCTCCGTCATCGAGACCGAGCTGATCATCGCCGACCTGCAGACCCTGGAGAAGGCCCTGCCGCGGTTGGAGAAAGAGGCGCGCACCGCCAAGGACCGCGCGCCGGTCGTGGCGGCTGCCCGCGCCGCGGAGGCGGTGCTCAGCGATGGCCGCCCGCTGATGTCGGCGGCCGCGGAACTGGACCTGGGGTTGCTGCGTGAGCTGACGCTGCTGACCACCAAGCCGTTCCTGTACGTGTTCAACGCCGACGAGTCGGTGCTGACCGATCCCGAGCGGGTCGCTGCGCTGCGGGCGGCAGTGGCGCCAGCCGACAGTGTGTTCCTCGACGCGAAGGTGGAGTCCGAGCTGCGGGAGCTGGACGAGGAGTCATCCCGGGAACTGCTGGAGAGCATCGGGCAGACCGAGCCCGGACTGAACGCGCTGGCCCGCACCGGGTTCCACACGCTGGGTCTGCAGACCTACCTGACGGCCGGGCCGAAGGAATCCCGCGCGTGGACCATCCCGGCCGGCGCCACCGCCCCCCAGGCGGCGGGGGTCATCCACACTGATTTCGAGCGCGGTTTCATCAAGGCCGAGATCGTGAGCTATGAGGACCTGCTTGCGGCGGGGTCGATGTCGGCGGCGAAGGCTGCGGGCAAAGTACGCATGGAGGGCAAGGACTACGTGATGGCCGACGGCGACGTGGTCGAGTTCCGCTTCAACGTGTGATCAGCGCGTTTGCGCAGCTCAGACGGGGTATAGGACCCCCCAAGTCCGCACAGAGTCCGCAAGAAATTGTGTCCGATATGCGCCGATACACCTGTTCTCGCGTGGACTCCATGAGCTGTCGACGGACTTGTCTCCCGCCCGGACTTGGCGGTGGAGCGACGCGGGTAGGACCCGGAGGGAATACTAGGAATGTGAAGTCGCGCTCTTCCCAGATCTGGCCGGCTCCCGCTTGGCCTTGCCGTAACGGGGCTATGCAAAACCGAGCCCGCAAGAGCGCACGCGCGCGTGGAGTCGCGAAATGAGCGCTGGTCAGATGCGAGCGCCGAAGAACGAGGCCATCGGAACCGCCGGTCAGAGCTTCGTCAAAGGGCAGTTCGAAGCCATCGGATGGGGCGCGCTGCCGAACCCAGAACATGACCTCGGCACCGACCTTTGGCTTATGGCTCGAGACGCCCGTCGCTTCGACATGAAGACCATGTTGGTGGGGGCCCAAGTCAAGACGGGCCCGAAATACTTCAGGTCGCCCAAGAAGCGGAAGGGTGAAGTCGTCGGGTGGTGGTTCAAAGAGGAAGACGACAGCCACTTCGAATACTGGTGCGACCACGCGCTCCCTCACGTCGTCGTCATCCACCGCCTTACGGACAACAAGTCATTCTGGGTGCAGGTAAAGCGTGAGCGCGTCATCGACACTGGCAGGGGACGAAAGATCTTCGTCCCGGCGGAATCTGGGATCGACTCGGCCCACTTCGATGAGCTAATCGCTCTCGCGACCTCCACCTCGAAGGTTCCCCAGTGGGAGGGCAGCGCCTGGCAGGTTGGTGAGCCCCTCCCGCAATCCTCTGTCCTTCGCTACGCACTTGTAACGCCGAGGCTTGTGGCACCCCACCCGAATAAGGGGACGGACTCGTCGCTTAGCCCCGAAGAAGCGATCGCACTACTGATCCAGTTTCGCTTGCGTGACCTTCTTGGGTGGGGTCCGGAGTCGCCTCGTTTCAAGATCGAAGAGGCAAGGGAGTCGGCTGTTTGGGCCTGGCGATTGGTCGCAGCGCTTTACAACTGGCTCACCGAAGGGGAACTCGGCGGCTTCGACCAAGCCCTCGTCGAGACGGCACCTGACGAGTCGTCTCGTGTGGCGGCGACGGTGTGCCATGCGTTCGCCCTGGTGGAGCGCGGGGACGTGAGCGATGCGCGCACCCTGCTTGAGGAGAGGCTGGCAGCAGATGAGGCGAACCCGGTCGATCACGGGTGGATGCAGGCTCATCTTGCAAGATGCCACTTCGAGCTCGGTGACACGGCCTCCGCACGCGATCTAGGACTGGAAACCCAGGTCTTGCGCCAGGTTGCCCCGGCTGATCCCACGGCCCTTGCCGTCGTAGCGGCGAGCGGCTACATGATCTTTACCCTCAGCGATTGGGGCGGCCGCAGCATTGCGGAGATGGTGCAAAGCAACGACACGGCCGCGACATGGTGGCGATCGCAGACGCTCGCCAGTGGCCTGAGCAAACACTTCGACGAGACGTATCGGGCATGGTCAGGCGACAAGTCGACGACCTTCAACGCTGAAGATGTCGCGTGGGGCAAACTGCGATCTGCCATGCTGCTTGCCGGCTTCAGCGCTGATAGCTCGGCGTGGAGACACGCAGCTTCCTTGCTCGCTCGTCGGGAGTTGATGTCACCCGCCGCTGACAATTCCCATGAGTGGGCCATCGATCTCCTGCGGTTTGCTGGCGCCGAGAAGGAGCTGAAACAGGCGAGTCGACGCCTGCTAGCGACCGGCCCTGTCCCTGCCCTGGTCAACGTCGGTGAGGCGATTGACCTGGATCGATCGACGCGCACTTCACTTCACGCTGACTTGGCGTTTATCGAGAGTGCCGCCGACGTGCTGAATGCCGCTGACTGTGATCGGTTTGCTCGGTGGGCGCTCCGCGTGCTCGAGCGGCCTCAAGATCTCATCGAGCGGCTCAAGCCGCAGTTCCTTGTGGAATCTGCGGTGCTCGAGATGTTGCGCGAACTTGTGCATTGTGTGACGCCCGACGTGTGCGAAGCAATCATGGATCACATCGTCGCTCTGCCCACGGTTGACGACGATCATCAGCATGTCGCGCACGAATACAGCCGCGTGGTGGGGCGGCTTGAGGACTTCTGGTTGCCTCGCCATATCGACGCATTCTCAGCCAGGGCTGACGGCGACAACTTCGAGCTGCGGGACGCAATCGATCGGCTGCTTGCCACTAACGATGAAGACTTCCGTTCCACGTTGCTCGAACGCGTGAGCAAGGGCGATATGCGCGCGCTCGGCAGCTACGGGAACGTCACGGATCTCCCGGAGGAGGTAGCGGCTGCCGCGATTGCCGCGCTCAGTGAGGCCGTTTTGCATCAGGTGGAAGAAGCCAAAAAGGGCGCCTACGGCTTGGGAGGGCCGGAGCCGCTTGGCGCGTTGGTCCTGTTGAACGCTTGGCATCCCGAGGTCGCGGACTGGAGAGCGTGTGAGACGGCCTTGAACTGTCCCGTCTCGCACCCCATGCACTTGCAGGAGGGGCTCCGCCTACTCGGACGTTTGGTCGATCGCGTCCCGCAGGATCTGCGAGCAGCCGTGAAGCAGCCCTTGAACGACGTCGCTGGTCGCGTCCCCGCGGACTCGTTCAACTTCTTTGGACAGGTGGACGTCCGGGGCACGGCAGCGGTGGCTCTAGCCTTGATGTTTCCGGAGACGGTGACGGACACGTCGTTGCGGCACCTCATGGAAGGAACGGCCGCTCGGAGAGCCGCGGCAGTCCAAATCCTTATTGCGCGCCAGGACCCGTCCCAGTTGAACCTGCTGTCCATCTTGACTGGAGATTTGGAACTCGACGTCCGCGCCGTGGCAGCGGAAGGCCTTGCTACATGGTGCGTGCAGGAGATTGCGATGCCCGATTGTGCTGAGGTGCTGCAGGACCTGCTTGCTGAACCCGGGGTAGGTTTGGGAGTCCAGATCAGCCGGGCGCTGTTGAGTGATGAGGCAAAGCCGGCAGCTGTCGAGACGCTTGCCGCGATGTTGCAGTCCCACCCATCGGCGATCGTACGAACTCGCCTCGTCCTAGCGCAGAATGCTGCCTCTCAATAGGCCACATATGGACGTTCTGGGCGGGAAGCAGCTCGATCGCCCCGCCATTGACGCGCTGCACCTGGCGGGAGACCTTGAGCGACTTGCGGAGGAAGTCGACGTCGCCGAGCTGGATCCCGGCGGCCTCGCCCAGCCGCAGGCCGGCGAACGCAGAGGGCGATGAACGGCTGGAACCGCTCGTCAGCCACGGCGATGAGCTGCCCCACCTCCTGCGGAGTGGGGATCGACATGGCCACGTCCGCGCGACGGTTACGGGGGAGGCGTACGCCGTCGGTCGGGTCGGAGCCGATCACCTTGTCCTTCACGGCGGCGCGGAACACCGACCTGACGTTGACGTACCGCGTCTTGATCGTGCCGGGGGCGAGCCCGGCGGCGTGCATGCTCTTGATCCAGGCTTCGACATCGGAACGGCGGACCTGCTTCATCGGCTTGCTGCCGAACGGCACCGAGCGTGCGGCGAGCGACATGGCGAGCACGGTCCCCGGTGCCCATGGCCACACTTGAATCTGCCCGACGTGGTCCGCGAGGCCTGGCAGCCCGTCATCGACGCGGCCACAGCTTCGCAGGACAAGCCACCTCGTGACCCGGGCGGCTTCAGCGCTCGGATCGCAGGCGAGATCGGCATCGCCTGGCCACCCGCCACCAAGCGCAGACGCCGCCGTTAGCGTCACCTGCCCAGACCGTCGATCCTGGCGGCAACCTCGATGGCGACGGTGGAGGGGCAGCCGCGGGCGCGAGCGCGCTCGGCTCGGTCATGCTGGGTCAACGCCAGCCGCTTGGTATGCGGGCGGGAGCCGAGAGGTGCCCCCGTCCACCAACTCGTACTTGAGTCGAGGCTGGCGTCGAGAGAACGCGTCTGAGCTGTCGATGACTTGCGAGACGTGAGCTAGGTCGAGCGTTTCCAGGTCAGCGGTCCCGCGCGCCCATGTCTCGTCTGACAGCCCATATTGGCGCTTGCGCCGACCGTCAGCCGTCGAGCCGCCGGGGCGTCCTCCCGTGAGTTCGCGCAAGACGACGTACATCATCAGTGCCCGCCCGGACATGACATGGATCCAACCGTTCGACCACAGGCCGATCGGCAATGTAATCCAACGCCCACCCCAATCACCTCGCGGTGGCAACTCGAGCACGGTGATGTGGGGAGGGTGGGTGCCGTTTTCGACGCGCTGGATGAATCCGGCGTCTCGTAGCCAGCGCTGCGCCTGATTGACCCGTCGCGCGCCCTGGCCGTTGGGGTCTTCGAGCGCGAGCATGGTCGCGTACGCCGAGGCCGGGTAGGGACGCAGCTGGTGCGGCTGTTTGGTGGCGAGCATGGTCATCGACAAGTAGAGCTTCAGTCTGAGTCCCTGGCCCCGACCATCTGTGCCGATCTGCCTCAGAGGCGTGGGCGCCTCGCTGGGGTCGCGCACGAAGTCGATCGGCAGTTGGACGGTGCTATGACGCTTCGATCGATCGACCGCACTGCGAAGGACGTCTAGGGCGTCTTGGTCCACGTCTTCTCCCGTCGATGCGTGCGGAGCGGAGGCGGGTGGGGTTCCAGGGGTACCAGGGGTACTTCTTCGAGGAACGTCGTTGATACCACGATTAAACGTCCTAGAGCGACGGTTAGTAGCGTTCAAGAGCGACGATCGGTAGTGTAAGCGTCTGACGATGAGGAGTGTGTCCTTGACCTGGGCAGTGGAATCACTGAGCGATTATCAGGCGCGGGTCGTCGACGCCGAGTTGGACGACCTGCTCCCGCAACTTCCTGCGATCGCGTTGGAAGGTGCCAAGGGCGTCGGAAAGACCGCGACCGCAAAGCGACGGGCACGTAGCGCTCATTACTTGGACGACGAGCGACAACTTGAGGTCGCACGCGCTGACATCAAGAGACTCCTCGCCGCCGACCCACCGGTCCTTATCGACGAGTGGCAGCGACTCTCCCCGATTTGGGACGCGGTCCGCCGCGAGGTTGACCAGGACTCCACCCCCGGACGATTCCTGCTCACCGGCTCCGCCTCGCCGCAGGGACCTCCGACGCATTCAGGGGCGGGACGCATTGTGCAAGTCCGGATGCGGCCGCTCGCGCTTACTGAGCGGGGCATGGTGCCAAGCGTTAGCCTGGCGAGGCTTCTCACCGGGACCGCACCTGAGATCTCGGGCACCACGGAGATCGCCCTTGAGGATTACGTGACCGAGATCCTGGCGGGAGGCTTTCCAGCGCTTCGCGGGCTCAGCGATCGCGCTCTGCGCGCGCAGCTCGACGGGTACCTCGCGCGCATCGTCGACCACGACTTCCCAGAGATGGGGCAACAAGTTCGTCGTCCCGACACGCTGCGCCGCTGGATGCAGGCCTACGCCGCAGCCACATCAACGACGGCGACGTACGAGACCATTCGGGACGCGGCAACCGGCGGTCAGGGAGAGAAGCCGGCAAAGACAACGACTGAGCCCTACCGCGATGTGCTCGAGCGCCTCTGGGTTCTTGAGCCTGTACCTGCTTGGCAACCGAGCCGCAATCATCTCCGGCGGCTGGGTGCGGCGCCGAAGCACCAGCTCGCCGACCCCGCTCTCGCCGCGCGACTACTTGGAGTCGGAGCAGATGCCCTGCTCTCGGGAGGTAGCGCCGGACCGGCGGTCCCACGAGACGGCACTCTGCTCGGGTCGCTCTTCGAGTCGCTCGTTTGTCTGTCTCTTCGCGTGTATGCGCAGGCGTCCGAGTCCGAGGTGCGGCACCTCCGCACGAAGGGCGGCGAACGAGAGGTGGACTTCGTCGTGGTCCGCGACGACTCCCGGATCCTCGCACTGGAGGTTAAGTTGTCGGCCACGGTGGACGACAACGACGTCCGGCACCTTCTGTGGCTTCGAGACCAGCTCGAGGACGATCTCATCGACGCTGCAGTCATCACCACAGGCAGGGACGCTTACCGTCGATCGGATGGCATCGCCGTAATTCCGGCTGCCCTCCTCGGACGTTGAAGACCTTGGCCGCGCAAGGAACAGCACCCGCCTCCTTTGAGTCGAGAGTTCTTCAGCGAGCGGGCCGAATGCTGAGACACTTGTGCTCCAAGCATGGGATCGGACTCCGGCGACCGGCAGGCCGCTGTGGTGCGCCTCAAGGCATCCGGCGAGCGGCTCGATGAGCTACTCCGGTTCTAGGAGTCCGACGTCGATGCGGCGGCTCAGGAGTTCGACTTGCGGCGTCACGCCCGGCGGGGTGCCCGCGCGCTGCCAGCGGTCCGCAAATAGTCCGCAAGAAGTTCCGCTGAGACCGACGACTGTCAACAACCTCCAACAGCCCAGCGAACGCGTTTCCGCAGTTCAGGCCATGTTTTCCGATCGCGACCAACGGTGACCATCAACAGTCGAAACCCCGCGTGATCGTTCAGCTTCAACGTGTGACGACAGTCGCGCTGCCGTTCGACCGACGGTGTGCGCCTCCACGTGCCGAGCGGGCAGCGTCGCGAGCTCGTCAGGCAGGTATCTTGCACGCGCCGGTGCTGTGCCCCGTAGAATGTAGTTAGATATCCTACTTTTAGGAGGTGGATGTGGCTACCGTTACCGCGGCTGAGTTCAACCAGCGCCCGAGCCAGGTCAAGCGTGCGGCAGAGAACGAACCGGTAGTGATCACCGAGCACAGCCGCCCGTCCTTCGTGCTGTTGACCTACGCCGAGTACCAGCGACTGCTTCGCACCCCCCCTGACCTAGCCGATTGGTTGGAGATGGACGACGAGGTCGAGTTCGAGATCGAACCGGTCGGCCTCGACATCCGACCCACGCACGTGTGATGTACCTGCTCGACACCAATGTCATCAGCGAACTCCGAAAGCGGCGCGGCGACTCCGGAGTCAAGCAGTGGGTGGCCAGACAGAGTGTGGCTGACCTCGCGATCAGTGTCGTGACCGTCATCGAGATCGAGACCGGGATCCTGCGCAAAGGGCGCACCGACCCCGACCAGGCCCAGATCCTCACCCGATGGTTCGAAAACAACGTGCTTACCGGCTTCGCTGGCCGCATCTTTCCCCTCGATCTCGCAGCCGCCCGCCGCGTCGCATCGCTGCACGTACCAGACCAAGCGCCCCAACACGACGCGCTCATCGCGGGCACGGCGCTTGCCCGTGGCCTGACCGTCGTCACCCGCAACACCCGCGACTTCGAACGCGCCGGCGTCGAGTACCTCAACCCCTGGTCAGATACATAACTTGCGGTAGTCGCGCTCCCGGATGTTGTCGGCGCGACTTCGGCGGCGGGGCCTTACAAGCACGCGCGCTCGTCGAAGCTCACGGGGTCAGTGTCGCCAGGTGTGCGGCGAACCGGTCGAAGGAGCTCGCCATGCCGGCCTGAGCCTCGGGGGTGCGGAACATCGCCGGCACGTTGGTCTGCAGGATGCGCACCTCGGTGCGGCCCTCGCCGAGGTCGGTGAACGTCGAGCGGGAAGTCATGCCGATGTCCGGCTCGATCCAGGCCAGTGTGTTGGGCGGGTCGATCTCGGTGTAGACGCCGCGCGAGGGGTATTTCGTGCCGTCGGCGTCGTTGACCATGATCGTCTCGAAGACGCCGCCGACCCGTAGGTCGACGGTGATGTTCTCGATCGGCGTGCTGACGCCGACCGGTCCCCAGAAGTGGGTCAGGTGCTCGGGTTCGGTCATGCAGGCGAAGACGAGCTCTCGGGGGGCGTCGTAGACGCGGGTGAACGTGGCCTCGCCGAGGTCGGTGGTGGCGCTCATGGGAGTTTTCCTCTGCTGGTAGGGGTGGCCTTCAGGTCGTGCAGGTGTGCGGAAAGCTTGTCGAAGCGGTCGGACCAGATCTGGCGGTTTTGCTCGATCCAGTCGGTGGCCAGGTCCAGCCGGTCAGCCTCGAGGCGGCACGGGCGGAACTGGCCGTCCCGGGTCCGGGAGATCAGGCGGGCGCGCTCCAGCACCTTCAGGTGCTTGGAGACCGCCGGCAGGCTGATGGCGAACGGCGCGGCCAGCTCATTCACGGTCGCCTCACCATGGGCGAGCCGGGCCAGGATTTGCCGCCGAGTGCCGTCCGCCAGGGCTGCGAACGTCGCGTCGAGCTCGTGCTGGTCAAGTCCTCGGCCGGCCATACCCAAGACTTAACCAGTTAGATAATTAGCTGTCAAGTTAAATACAGCGCTTCGACGTTCGGCTGGTACATCCGCAACGTGCAGTTCAGACCGGGGTTCGGCTGGTTGACCACGCGTACGGGATCACGCTTGTGAAGGTCCGCTTCCCGGGCAGCGGCGGAGTTCGAGCGTGAGCTGCGACGCGCGGGCGGCCGGTGATGGGTGCCCGCGCGGTATCTCAGCCTGGCCGGGTCGCTTCCCGCGGGCCAACGCCGAGGCGGGCACGCCGATGCCCGATACGATCTTGCACCCCCATGGTTGAGGGTGTCGGTGCGCGCCGCCGCGGTGTGCCGTGACACGCTGCTCCTCATTCGAGGAGGCGCGGAGGTTCCATGCCCTGGTCCACCCGTCCCGTCGCTGCTGGGCTGATACTGGCGCTCGCGCTGACGTCGTGCGCATCCTCCAGCGCAGGGTCTGCACCCGTGTCGGGCATTGCTGAACCGCCTACCGCTGCAACGGAGCCCCGCGCGCCCACCTCGTCCGCACAGGTGCAACTCGCAGCTCTCGCGGTCAAGGGCCGCGCACCCAAGACGGGGTACAGCCGCCAGCAGTTCGGGCCGGCCTGGGCAGATGTCGACCGCAACGGGTGCGACACCCGCAACGACACCTTGCGCCGCGACCTGCGTGCGGTCACCGTCGACCCGACGACCCGCGGATGTGTGGTGCTCACCGGCACCCTGGACGATCCCTACAGCGGCACGCCCATACCGTTCACTCGTGGTCAGGCGAGCTCCTCGGCCGTACAGGTCGACCATGTTGTGGCCCTCGGCGACAGCTGGCAAACCGGCGCTCAGCAGCTGGACGCCCCGGCTCGCCTCGCCTTCGCCAACGACCCGCTGAACCTACTGGCCGTCTCCGGAGTACTGAACCAGCAGAAGTCGGACTCAGATGCCGCGTCCTGGCTGCCGCCGAACAAGGCGTTCCGCTGTGGCTACGTGACCCGCCAGATCGAGGTCAAGGTGAAGTACGCGCTGTGGGTGACCGCGGCGGAGAAGGCCGCGATGACCACAGTGCTCGGAGCTTGCCCGGTTGGCGCCCTTGGTAATACACGTGTCGCGTCGTCCGTGCAGCCCACACCCCCTCCCACGTCGAACGCCACTACGGCCCAGACCCCGGCCCCGGCCGCGGTTCCCGCCCCGCTGGCCCCGGTTCCTGCCCCGGGCCGCGATGCCTACTACCCGAACTGCACCGCGGCCAAGCAAGCCGGGGCGGCGCCGCTGCGACGGGGTGAACCCGGGTACCGCGCCGGGCTGGATCGCGACAACGACGGGATCGCCTGCGAGAAGTGACTCCGTCCCCGGAAGTTGTCGGTGGTTCGAACTAGTGTTCGGTTCGTGGAGATGGTGGAGGTGCTCGCGGACCCCGTGGGGGTGCAGTTGTGGCGCCTGGGTGAGACCGAGCTGCTGCAGTTGGTGACAGGGCTGTCCACCTGGTGCACCCAGCTGGAGGCGCTGCGGTTGCGGGCGGTGGCCGAGGTGGAACACCGGGGGTCAGCCCGCGCCGTGGGGGCCACGGGGACCGCCCGGTGGCTGACGCAGGCCACCCGGATCACCCCGGGGGCGGCGAACCGGGCACTGGAACTCGCGGTGGCCCTGCACGGTGCACCGGCGGTGGCCGCGGCCCTGGCCGCAGGGCAGATCAGCGTCGCCCACGCCCAGGTCATCATGAGCACCCTGGCCGGGTTACCCCGCGACCTACCCGAGCAAGGACGCGCCGACTGCGCGTCCTACCTGCTGCTGGCCGCTACCGGGGAGGACCCCACGGTGCTGGCCCGCCGGGGCACCGACCTCACCCACCGCTTCCACCCCGAATCCGTGGCCGACATGGAACAGCGGGCAGTGACCCGCCGCGAACTGCGGATCGGGACCACCCCGGTGGACGGGGTGGTGCCCATCATGGGGTGGTTGGACACCGAAGCCGCTGAACTGGCCCGCACCGTGCTGTCACCGCTGGCCGCACCCCGCCCCCGCACCGACACCGAGCGGGACCTGCGCAGCCCCGCCCACCGGCTCGCTGACGCGTTCGCCGAGTTATGCCAACGAGCCGCCGACCACCAGTGTGTGCCCGGGGAGGGCTACACCCGCCCCCATCTCACCCTCACCATCGACGCCACCACCCTGAGCACCGGGCACGGCCCCGCCGCCGCGTTACCGCTGCTCGGCTCGCTCTCCGCGGCCGCCGCCCGACGGGTGGCCTGCGACGCCGAGATCACCCCCATCACCCTCGACGAGCACCTGGTACCCCTGGACGTGGGCCGGGCCACCTACCTCGTCACCGGTGGGCTACGACGGGCGTTGACCGCCCGCGACCACGGGTGCGCGTTCCCCGGCTGCGGCAGACCACCCGCGTGGTGTCACGCCCACCACATCCGGCACTGGGCCGACGGCGGACCCACCGCACTCACCAACCTCGTACTCCTCTGCGGATACCACCACCGGGCAGTTCACCACCACGGGTGGCACGTCCACCTCGGCGACGACGGACACCCCTGGTTCACCCCACCCCCCTGGACCGACCCCACCCAAACACCCCGACCAGCCCACACCCAAGGACCCGCACCACCCACCCCCCACATCGCCGCCTGAGCGGTGAGCTACTTCTGCCGTCGACTGCCGCCATGCCAGTCCTGCTGCACGCCGGTCTCGTCGTCGCGAACCCCCAGCGCCCGCAGCTGTGGTGGCTCCCGGAGGCTGCGCTTCAGTTCGGCGAAGCCGGGGAAGCTCGCGAGGCCGATCACGTGGTCCCACAGCTGCCCGGCCTGCTCGTCGCTGGGCAGCCGGCTGATCATCGGGCCAAGGAAGGCCACCCCCGGTCGGTGGCTGGAAGTGCAGGATGGGTGTACCGACGTCCTTGCCGGTAAGTGTGAGCGCGGCGTCGGTCTCCGCTTGAATCTCGCCGTCCCAGGAGGGGTCGCCCGACGCCTCCGCCAGCCCCACCGGCAGCCCGGCATCAGCCAGGATCGGCTCCACGAACTCGCGGGTACCGCGGCGGCCGGGGTTCTGCGCGTCCTCCGGTGCTGGCTCCGTGTCGAAGATGCGCGCACCCATCGCGGCGTACAGCGGGCCGACGGCCGCGCGGCCATGCTCGGCCCGGGTGCGTGCAGCCACCCGCAGCAGCTGCAACCCTGCGGTGTGCCCGGCCTCGTACTCCGGCGGAAAGTGCGCGTCGTAGTCGACGTGAGCGTTGATCAGCCGCAGCGAGATGAACCGCCAGTCCACCGCGCAGTCCCGCTGCGCCTGCACTATGCGCACCCACTTGCTGGTCATTCAGGCGAAGGGGCACACCGGATCGAAATAGAAGTGCACATCAGCGTCAGCCACGACGCCGACGGTAACCGGACGTGCTTATGCGCCCAGCTGCACCGCCGTCACCGCGGCAGTCAAAGCGGCGGGGTCCGCGGTCCGCCGGTAGGAACGCAGCGCGGTGTCGGTGAACTTGATGACGTGCTCGCCACCGTGGTCGACGGCCCGGCCCAGAATGCCCGCGGCACTGGCCGAGGTGGGCGTCACCGGGCGGGGGGCGGCTGGGCGGTAGGCGGCGAACAGCGCGGCCGAGGCCGACCACACCGCGTTGAAGCTGTCCCGCCACTGCGAGCGTGGCAACGACGGCAACGCCATGGCGACGGCGTTAGGTGCGGTCGCGGCGTGCACCAGCATCGTGGGGTTGCCATGCGCCCAGCGGGAATACCCGACAACCGCAGCATCGACCAGCTCATCCAGCGCGCCCGGGACCTCCGCCACGGAGCGCGGCTCGGCCAACAATGCCGCGTGCGCCGCCCAACCGGGGGTGTCAGTCAGCTGCGCCAGTCGCTCCCGCACCCCCGACTCCTGCCGCGGCACCCGGGGGATAGCCCCCAGCAGATCGGCCGCAGACTGCCCGCCGGAGGGCCTGGCAAGCGGCATCGCCTGCCAGCGAGCCGCCCAGTAGCCCAACCCGTGGGCCAACTCCGCCACCCTGGGTGCGGTCTCGGCCTCGCGCAAAGCCTGCACGACATGACCCACTCGAATCACGCCATGGGTGGCGCCCGCCGCGATCCCCGGCAGCAACCGGGGCCACCACCGGGCCAGCACCTGCGTCCAGGCCCCCTCCTGCAGCTCCCGGGCGAACAGGGCGATCCAGTCCCCGGTGCGGGTGGCCTCGCCCAACGCCTGCGACCACGACGCCGGATCGATCGGCCAGCGCTCGGCGGGCGGGTCATCCAGCCGCGCGCGGTAGCGGTCTGTCCAGCCGTGCACCACCTCACCGCGGCCCGCCCGGGCCAGGATCTCCACTACCATCGGCCCGTGGTTGGACAGCCATCCCTCGAACTCCGGCCCGGTGCGGTGAAACCGGTCCAATGCTTCGTCGTATGTCCCCGTTGTCGGCATGCGACCATGTAACGACATCAAGTGGACTTGAGGTCAAGAGCGTGGATCGACACGAGGAGTTGACGATCGGTGAGGTGGCTCGCCGCAGCGGGGTGGCACCGTCGGCGTTGCGGTACTACGAGAGCCTGGGATTGATCGCCAGCACCCGCTCCGGTGGTGACCGGCGCCGCTACCGGCGCGCGGTGCTGCGGCGCATCGCGGTCATCCGGGCGGCCCAGCAGGTCGGGCTCAGCCTGGCGCAGGTGCAGGCCTGCCTCGCCGACCTCCGTCCGGACGCCGCACCGACGAAGAAGCAGTGGGCAGCGATCTCGGCGGCATGGCGCCCGCTGCTGGACCAGCGGATCAGCGACTTGCTCGCGGTGCGCGACAACCTCAGCAACTGCGTGGGCTGCGGGTGTCTGAGCATGCGGCAATGCGGCCTGTACAACCCCCATGACACGCTGGCGGACACCGGCTCCGGGGCACGGCGGTTGTTCCCCGACCCCGAAACACCCGATCCGGCAGCGTAAGTAGTCGTGCTGACCACGGACGCTGCCGGATCGTCGGGAGAGATGAAGGACGGCGCCCGCCTGTGCGCCTGTCGGCACGTGGCCGCTCGCAGCGGCCGAAGGGGTGGGGCCCGGGGCAAGTGCAGACGCCGTCCAGGATGCTCAACGTCCCGGCAACCCTCATGTTCCCTGACCTTCGACCGGGTCCTCCGTAGGGTGGATTCTGCCAACCGGCCGTCGGAGAGGAACCCCCATGACCCCGCTTGAGGGTGACATCGATGAGATCACCCTGCGCGCGGCGTTCGCCCGGTTCCCCAGCGGCGTCGTCTCGGTGTGCGCCGTGGTCGATGGCGACCCTGTGGGCTTGACCGCCAGCACGTTCGTTCCGGTGTCGCTGAATCCGCCGCTGGTGGCGTTCTGCGTGCAGAACACCTCCGGCACCTGGCCGCGGCTGCGCGCCCGCCCGCGGATCGGGGTCAGCGTGCTCGGTGAAGCCCACGAACATGTCGCGCGCAGCCTCGCGGCGAAGACCGGGGACCGCTTCGCGGGGCTGACGCTGCGGACCACCGAGCTGGGAGCGGTGTTCCTCGACGGAGCCTCGGCGTGGCTGGACTGCTCCGTGGACCAGCAGGTCCCGGCTGGCGACCACATGATCGCCTTGCTGAAGGTTCACGCGTTGCAGAGCACGCCAGGTGTGCAGCCGTTGGTGTTCCACGGCAGCACCTTCCGTCGCCTCGACCAGCTGGCATCCGCCGACGGCACCTGAGCGGCGTCAGCGCACCAGCTTGGCCAGGACGTCGAAGCTGAGGTCGGGCCGCTGCGGCAACCCGAACCGCTCGTCGCCGTAGGGAAACGGCCGAGTCTGCCCGGTAGGGCTGTACCCACGGCGCTGGTAGTAGGCGATCAGTTCGGTGCGCTGGGTGATGACCGTCATCTGCACCTCGTGCGCCCCGAGTTCCGCGGCCGCTACCCGCTCGGCCTCGGCCAGCAACGCACTGCCCACACCTGCCCCCTGAACACCTGGCCGGACAGCGAACATCCCGAACTGGGCCACCCCGTCGGCACCCGCCCTGAGTTGACAACACCCGAGCACCCGACCAGAGCTGTCCTGCGCCAGCAGCAGCGGCCCGTCCGCCGCCGACACCGCCGCCTCGACTGCGGCTGGGTCGGTGCGCTGACCGTGGAGCAGGTCGGCCTCGGTGGTCCATCCCGCGCGGCTGGACTCACCCCGGTAGGCGGACTCGACCAGCTCTACCACCGCGTCCACGTCGGTCACCGCGGCACGACGGTAAGTGCTGATCACCAGCGCATTCTGCCCGGATCAGGAATCCGCTCGGTCCCCACCCTGGTTGCTCCCACCCTGGTTGCTCCCATTATCGTCGCGACCATCCCGCTGGTCGCTGCCCTGATCGCCTCCAACTGCGCCTCCGCCTGCGGCAGTGCGGGGGTTGTCCGAGCGCGCACCGATCGGAGTCGCAGCCGGCACCACCTTGCGGGTCCCCGCCAGGGTCTGCCAGCTGATGGCCAGGGTCGGCTCCACACCGGTCGGCACCACCCGCGGATCGGGTTGGGCGGTGGTCGGGGTTGGGGTGTGGAAGAAGTCGGCCTGCACCCGCTGCGGCGTGACGTCGATGAGAGTGAACCCGTGGCCGACCCCGTCGAGGTAACGCACCCAGGGGCTCATACCCTGCACCGCACCGGTCACCGCGCGGGTGGCGATGACCTGGCCCTCGGTGGGGACCCCGGGGCTCGCCCCGGCCACGATCTCGTAGAACCCGTCGCTGGTCACCGACGGGCAGACGAACTCCACGCCCACCGAGTTGTTCACCGCGGCATAGGTGGCCAGGTCGGCGGGAATGTCGATGGCCCACGAGGAGTGGATGTCCCCGGTGAGCACCACCACGTCTCCATTCGTGCGGGGCTGCGCACCCAGGTGCGCGATGAGCGCGGACTGGTCGGCTTGGTAGCCGTCCCACTGGTCGGAGTTCACCAGGACCGACCCGGCTGGCAGACCGAATGCCTGCCCAGGGAACCGGACCGGCGCCAGCACCACCTGGTTGCCCACCAGGTGCCACGGTCGGGGGGTGCTCACCTCGTCCTGCAGCCAGCGCAGCTGCTCGGGTTCGGGCAGGTGCCGGTTCGGGTCGCTTAGCTTGGCCGCAGTGACGGGGTCGGCGCCCGGGATGAACCCGCCGCCCGTCGTCTTCGACCCCGGCGCGTCGACCTGCTGGCTGCGGTTCTGCCGGGTTTCCAGCACGCTCAGGTCCCCCAGCGCACCGAAGGTGAACCGCTTGAAGAACTGGGTGCCCTGGTGCGGCACGCTCTGCTGGTCGGGCATCCGGAACGGCATCCATTCCAGGTACGTCTGATAGGCCTGCTGGCGTCGCTGGAAGAAGTCGCCCTCCGCGCCGGGGGTGTGGTTCTCCGCCCCGGTGTCCCAGGTGTTGTTGGCCACCTCGTGGTCATCGAAGATGGTGATCCACGGGTGCTGGGCGTGCGCGGCCTGCTGGTCGGGGTCGGCTTTGTGCAGCGCATGCCGCAGCCGGTAACCCCGCAAGTCGATGGTCTCGGTGGCGGGTTGACCATCCCGCTTGCCGACCAAAGCGGCCGGACCATAGCGGTCCGCGCCGTTGCCGTACTCGTAGATGTAGTCCCCGACATGCAGCACGAAGTCGAGGTCGGTGCGGCGGGCAATCGTGCGGTACGCGCTGAAGTACCCGCCGGTGTAGTTGCTGCAGCTGACCAGGGCCAGCCGCAGGGCGTGCACCGTGCCGGCCTCGTCGGGTGCGGTCTGGGTGCGCCCGACCGGGCTGGTCTCGCCCAGTGCCCGGAAGCGGTAGTAGTAGCGGGTGTAGGGCGAGAGTTCGTCGACGTCCACCTTGACGGTGTGGTCGGCGGCCGCCGAGGTGCGGACGGTGCCCCGTCGGATGACCCGGGTGAACTGCTTGTCGGCGGCCAGCTCCCAGGTCACCGGCACGGGCGAGCCGAGCCCACTACCGGGGGTGGCCACCGGCTGACCGGACCCGGCTGGGGGAGTGGCCCGGGTCCAGATGATCACGGCGTTCGCTGTCGGGTCACCGCTGGCAACGCCGTACCCGAAGATTCCCTTGGACGCTGGTGCGGCGGCGGCGTCGGCGTTGAAGAAGCGCAGCGGCGCCCCCACTGCCGCAGCGGCGACTGCTGCCGACTTGAGGACCGTGCGGCGACTGAGCTGGGTGGGTGTGGTCACCACAACCACGCTGTCATCGGCAGGTGAACAGCAACCCCCCGCCAGGGTGAACGCCGGAGGATGAGTCAGCGACGACGGAATCGTTGCGCAAGCACCTCGTCGTCCTGCCACCACAGCCCGGCAGCAGGAGCGGTGTCCAGCGACTGAGCGTGCTCGAGCTGGGTGTCGACGACTCGGGCGTGGCGTTCGTCAGCGCGCATCCAGCGCAGGAACAACACGGCCAGGAACGGCAGGCCGGCCACGTCCGCGCCGATCCACAGCACTCCGGCGCCGACAATTTGGTCGATGTACTCACTCGGTCCCCACGGGCGCCGCACCGCGTCGTAGAAGCCGGCGGCCACTAACGGTCCCTGCCACAGCACGATGCCCAGCACGGCGTCGGCCATCGCCTCGGTCAGGCTGATCGCGAATGACACCAGGTGCGTGCCGGCCCGCGGGGTGGGGTCCAGCTGCAACCGCGTCCAGAAGTACAGGAATCCGCAGCCCAGCAGCACCAGCCGAGCCGCGAAAGCCACCAGCGGGTGGCGCAGCGATACCTCGTAGAGCGGGGAGAGGTACAGCACGATCAGGGGCGCGATGAGCAGCACGGTCAGCACCAACGGGAACGTCAGCACCCGCAGCAGCCGGCTGCGCCCGAGCGCCCGCAATCGTCTGCCCAACCACTGCGGGGCGGCAGCGAGCGCCAGGGTCACCGGCGCACCCAGTGCCAGTAGCAGCGGCACCACCATCAGGCTGAGCATGTTCTGGGTAGCCCGGACCCAGAACAGCACCTCGCTGTACACGCCCAGAAACGAGCTGCCCACCACGGACAGCAACACCAGGCCTGCGGCGAAGGCGACCACCCGGCTACGGGGCCACGCCGAACCGCTGGCGCGCACTCGGCGCAAACCCACCGCGTACAGCAGGCCGATGACCACTACCAACACTGCCGTGGGCAGGTCGAACTGCCACTGCGTCAGCACCCGGCTCAGTGTCAGATCGGGAGGCCCGGTGTACCCAGCGGTAGACGCCACGACCGACAGTGTGCGCCGGACGCGGCCACCGCGGATCGTATGGGCCCCTACGCTGCACCTATGACTGTCACCCGACCCCACGACCTGGTGGAGCACGAATTTGCCGTGCTCTTCCGGCGGGCTCGGGCGTTCTCCGGGGAGATCGCGAAGGAGGTCCATCCGGGTCTGGAGCCAGCCGCCTACGCGTTGCTGCTGCGGGTCGACGAGGTCGGTGAGGTTCGGCTGACCGACCTGGCCAGCTACTACGGCGTGGGCAAGCCCACGGTGAGCAGGCAGATCGCCCTGCTCAGCCGGCTCGGCCTGGTGCAGCGGGTGGCGGATGCCACAGACCGGCGCTCGGCCAAGCTGTCGATGACCGAGGACGGCCAGCACCGCCTGGCCAGGGCCCGCAGCGCCCGTCGCCGCCGATTCGAGCGGCTGCTGAGCAGCTGGGACCACCAGGACATCCAGCGCTTCGGTGAGTTGCTGGGGCAGTTCAATAGGATGCAGGACTGATGACCGCGAGCGCTGTGCTCACCCAACGCCCCCGGGCGCGGTCGGTCGGCTCCCGGCTTTCGGAGTCGGGCCGCTGGAGCCTGCTGGTGCTGGCCTTGTCGGTGCTGGGCCGGATGGCGATCACCTTCGGGATTCCCAGCGGACTGAATATGGTCGACCTGCGGGTCTATACCTACGGCGCGCAGGCTCTGATGACGGGCACGCTGTACTCGTTCACCTACGCCGATCTCACCCCGGACTTCCCGCTGCCGTTCACCTACCCACCGTTCGCGGCGATCCTCATGCTGCCGCTGCACCTGCTGCCTTCCTTCGCGGTGCTCGGCGTGCTGTGGCAGCTGGCGACGATCGCCGCGGTGTGGGCCGCGGTGCGCCTGAGTCTGACGTTGATGTTGGGCCCGGTTGCCGCCGATCCCCGGTGGCGCAGCGCCGCCCTGCTGTGGACGGCGCTAGGGGTGTGGCTGGAGCCGGTGCGCACCACACTGAACTTCGGCCAGGTCAACGTGTTCCTGGTGGTGGGGATTCTGCTCGCGGCCAACGCGGGCAGGGGGCGTTGGTGGTTGGCCGGCGGCTTGGTGGGCCTGTTAGCCGGGGTGAAGCTCACCCCCGCGATCACCGGGTTGTACCTGGTGGGTCGGCGCAACGTGCGTGCGGCGGTCCTCGCCGGTGCGGTCTTCGTGGGCACGGTGGCCATCAGCTTTGTGCTGATCCCGCTGGAATCCGGGGCCTACTTCGGCGGGCTGGTGATCGACGCGGGCCGGGTGGGTCCGGTCGGCTCGGCCATCAACCAGTCCATGCGGGGCGCGCTGAGCAGGATCGTCGGTCACGACGTGGGCACCGGTGGGCTGTGGCTGTCCGCGGTGGTCCTTGCGTGTTTGCTGGCACTGCTCGCGTGGTTTCGGTTGGACCGCGACGACCGGCTCGGCATGCTGCTGGTGGTGCAGCTGCTGGGCTTGCTGGTTTCACCCATCTCCTGGAGCCACCACTGGGTGTGGCTGCTGCCGGCGGCGATGTGGCTGGTACATGGTCCGCTCGGTCGCGAGTTGGGCGCTCGGCTGGTGGCGGCCATGATGCTGGTGATCTTGGCCGCAGATCCGATCAGCCTGCTGCTGGTGTTGCAACCGAGCATCTGGGAGTTTTCCCGCCCGTGGCCACTGTCGGTCGCGGGGTCGGTGTACCCGGTAATCGCCGTCGTGGTGCTCGCCCTCATGGTGCGTGGTGAACATCGCCAAGCCACTGTTGCGCCGGCTCGGTCCGGCGACGGGTAGCCTGATCACGGCCGTCGAACCTGCGCGGCACGCTGTCCCACGTCCGGGATGCCAGCGCGCCCAGGCCCGCCACACCCGAACCCGCGCCGGGAGCACACCCACCGCGGGGTTACCAGCAACGCTCAGGAGACCGTCCCAGTGAGTGCCCCCACCACCGCCACCGCTCGCACCGTGTTCCGCAACGTCGCGATCGTCGCCCACGTCGACCACGGCAAGACCACCCTCGTCGACGCGATGCTCCGCCAGTCCGGCGCGTTCGCCGAGCGGGCCGAGCTGGTCGACCGGGTGATGGACTCCGGGGACTTGGAGCGCGAGAAGGGCATCACCATTCTCGCCAAGAACACCGCGGTGCGCCGGTCCACCCCCGACGGGGATGTGGTCATCAACGTCATCGACACCCCCGGTCACGCCGACTTCGGCGGTGAGGTCGAGCGCGGGCTCAGCATGGTCGACGCGGTGGTGCTGCTGGTCGACGCCAGCGAGGGCCCCCTGCCGCAGACCCGGTTCGTGCTGCGCAAGGCGCTGGCGTCCTCGCTGCCGGTGATCTTGGTCGTGAACAAGACCGACCGACCGGATGCCCGTATTAGCGAGGTGGTCGAGGAGGTGCACGACCTGCTACTGGACCTCGCATCGGATCTGGAGAACGAAGCCGCGCACGCCGCCGAACTCGCGCTGGACCTGCCCGTGATCTACGCCTCCGCCCGCGCCGGCAAGGCCAGCCGGGTGCAGCCCGCCGACGGCACCGTTCCGGACGCCGAAGACCTGCAGGAGCTCTTCGACCTGCTGATGGAGTACGTCCCCGCGCCCACCGGCGACCACGACGCGCCGCTGCAGGCGCACGTCACCAACCTCGACGCCTCCAGTTTCCTGGGCCGCCTGGCGCTCGTGCGGATCCATGCCGGTGAGCTGCGCAAGGGCCAGCAGGTGGCCTGGATGCACGGCGCCGGGGAGATCACCCGGGTGAAGATCACCGAGCTGTTGCGCACCGAGGGCGTCGCGCGGGTCCCCACCGAGCTGGGTGAGGCCGGCGACATCCTGGCGATCGCCGGGATCGGGGAGATCATGATCGGCGACACCCTCGCCGACGTCGACTCACCGGTCGCGCTGCCCCGGATCACCGTGGACGAACCGGCCATCTCGGTGACCGTCGGGATCAACACCTCCCCGCTGGCCGGGCGTAACGGGGGCACCAAGCTCACCGCGCGGCTGCTGAAGAGCCGACTGGACACTGAGCTGGTGGGCAATGTGAGCCTGCGGGTGCTGCCCACCGAGCGCCCGGACACCTGGGAGGTGCAGGGACGCGGCGAGTTGGCACTGGCCATCCTGGTGGAGCAGATGCGCCGAGAAGGATTCGAGCTCACCGTGGGCAAACCCCAGGTGGTCATCAAGATGGTCGACGGCAAGGTACACGAGCCCTTTGAGCACCTCACCGTGGACGTGCCGGAGGAGCACCTCGGTGCGGTCACCCAGCTGCTGGCAGCCCGCAAGGGCCGGATGGAGGAGATGGTCAACCACGGCACCGGGTGGGTCCGGATGGAGTTCGTGGTGCCCGCACGCGGGCTGATCGGCTTCCGCACCACCTTCCTGACCGACACCCGGGGCACCGGAATCGCCAACACCTACTCCGCCGGGTACGACGCGTGGGCAGGGGAAATTCGCAGTCGGCACTCTGGATCGTTGGTCTCCGACCGCGCCGGGTCCATCACGCCGTTCGCGATGATCCAACTCGCCGACCGGGGGACGTTCTTCGTCGAGCCGGGGGCGGCCACCTACGCCGGGCACGTCGTGGGGGAGAGCCCGCGGTCGGAGGACCTGGACATCAACGTGTGCCGGGAGAAGAAGCTGACCAACATGCGGCAGTCCTCGGCGGACGTGATGGAAACCCTCGCTCGACCCCGGGTGCTGGGCCTGGAGGGCGCGTTGGAGTTCTGCGCCACCGACGAGTGCGTGGAGGTCGGGCCGTCGGTAGTGCGGGTGCGCAAGCTGGTATTGGACCCCACCGAGCGGGCCAGGGCGCTGTCGCGGGCCAAGGCCAGGGACAAGGCGGCCGGCTGAGCTGCCGCTCGTGCCGGCCTGCTTGTCCGGCGTCCGTGGCACCATGGCCACCGAGGCGCCCGGTAGGACAGCAGGGGGTGGCGCCGGTCGGCATGGACGGGGTCGGGGAGGCGTGCGGGTGCGGAAGTCGCTGATCGGTGTGGCGGCCGCCGTCGCGGTGATCGCCACAGCCTGTACCGCGTCGCCGCCCCCAGCCGTCAACAGCACCCAGGCGGCTGTCAGCTCCACCGCCCCGACGCCGGTGCGAAACGTGGTGACGCTGGCAGTCGACACGCTGGGCGCAGGATTCAACCCCCACCTGCTCGCTGACCAGTCACCGGTGACCACTGCGGTGGCAGACCTGGTGCTGCCCAGCGTTTTCCGGCCCGCTGCCACACCAGGAGGCTGGACGCGCGACGACTCGTTGGCCGTCTCAGCGCAGGTCAGCTCCGCCGCGGCGTTCACAGTGACCTACGTGCTGCGCAAGGAGGCCCAATGGTCAGACGGTGCTCCGGTGGCAGCCGAGGACTTCCGCTATCTGTGGCAACAGATGATCAGTCAGCCCGGGGTGGTGAACGCCGCCGGTTATCGCCTGATAGACGATGTCGCATCCTCCAACGGGGGCAAGACCGTCACCGTGACCTTTCGCAGCCCGTATCCGGCGTGGCAGCAGCTGTTCACCGCGTTGTTGCCCTCGCACCTGCTCAAAGATTCCCCCGGCGGGTTCACCGACGCGCTGGACAACAACCTGACGTTCTCGGCCTCGCGGTTCGCGGTCACCTCGGTGGACCGCAACCGCGGCGAGATTCTGCTGCAGCGCAACGACCGGTTCTGGGGCACACCGGCCACCCTCGACGAGATCCTGATGCGCCGCGACGGCACCGCTGGCCAGTTGGGTGAGTCGCTACGCAGCGACGACGTACAGCTGGCCATGGTGCGGGCGGACGTGGCCACTCGTACGCAGATTCGGGCTGTACCCGGGCTGCGTACCACCGAGGTGGCCCAACCGTCGGTGATGCAGGTGGCGGTAGACACCACCGACCCCCGGTTCGGTGACGCACCGGTACGCCGCGGTTTGCTGGGTCTGCTCGACCCCGTCGCGCTCACCACCATCGGGACGGGGCTGGATGCCGCGACTGATCCGGCTGCCAGTCGAGCCCAGGCCCAGGTGCTCGCCCCGTCGCAGCCGGGCTACACCCCTACCGCTCCACCGCGATTGACGGCCCAGCAGGCCAGGGCACTGCTGCGCGACGGCGGATACGTCTTCACCTCCGGCCGCTATGAGCGCGGCGGTATCCCGCTCACCGTGGTGGTGGGAGCCGACGCGGCCGACCCGGTAGCGACGGCGGTGGCACAGGCCGCCGCTGACCAGCTCACCGTCGCCGGGGTAGGGGCCACCGCCGCGCTGCTGCCCGCCACTGCCCTCTACGGCACGGCGTTGCCTTCGGGCGCAGTCGATCTGGTTGTCGGACGCACCGCCGCCGGCGGTGACCTTGCGACCACGCTGGCGTCCCGGTTCGGGTGTCCGGCGGTGGGCACCAACACCCCGGTGGCGCATACCAGCCCGTCGACCCCACGGCCCACCACGACGGTGCCAGCACCGACCACCGACCCGGCGACCGCTGCCCTGCGCTCAGGAAACGTCTCGGGACTGTGCGACCCCGCGCTGGAGGTGGAGATCCAGGCGGCGCTCAGCGGGGCACGCGACGGCGCCGGGGTGGTCGCGTCGCTGGAGCCGCAGCTGTGGGCACTGGGCGCGGTGCTGCCGCTCTACCAGGACTCGGTGCTGTTCGCAGCGCGTACCAATGTGCTCGGTCTCGACCCGCCAGGTCCGTTGCTGTCCGGCCCGCTCGCCGGCGCCGCTACCTGGACCAGGACCGCTGGATGACGGGATTGCTCCGTTGACCGGCCCGTCGCGGCGGTTGCTGATGGTGCACGCCCACCCCGACGACGAGACCATCACCACCGGCGGCAGCATCGCCCACTACGTCGCCCGGGGGGTCTCGGTGCACGTGCTCACCTGCACTTTGGGCGAGGAGGGTGAGGTGATCGGGCCGCGGTGGGCCGCCCTGGTGGCCTCGCGGGCCGACCAATTGGGCGGCTACCGGATCGGCGAGTTGGCCGCGGCACTGCTGCACCTGGGGGTGCCGGGCGGACCACGCTTCCTCGGCGGCGCTGGCCGCTGGCGGGACTCCGGAATGGCCGGCACCGCCGCAGCCCGGCACCCGCGCAGCTTCGTGCGCTCCGGTACCGCGGCGGTGTCGGCCATGGTCGCGGTCTTGCGGGAGCTGCGCCCGCACGTGGTGGTCACCTACGACCCGGCCGGCAGCTACGGCCACCCCGATCACCAACGGGCGCACCAGATCACCACCGCCGCCGTCGAGCAGGCCGCTGCGCCCGGTGGCACGGCGCCCCCCTGGCAGGTGACCAAGGTGTACTGGACGGTCACCGAGCGCAGCGCGCTCGTCGCGGGGATCGATGCCATGCGGGAGTTGCCCCCGGGGTGGCGGTTGCCCGCCGCCGGCGAATTGCCCAGCGAACCGGACGAGCGCATCGACGCCGTCCTGGACGTGCGGCCGATGATGGCAGCCAAGCTCGCCGCGCTCGGTGCGCACGCCACCCAGGTCACCGTGGCGGCCGGCGGGGCGCTGTTCGCGCTGTCGAACCGGGTGGCACAACCGGTGCTCGGGTTCGAGCATTACGTGCTGGCCAGGGGCAGCGCTGGTCCGCGCGGGGCCGACGGGCGCGAACACGACCTGTTCGCCGGGGTCGCTGAATGAAGGAGGTCAGCGAAGGGCCCGGCGCGAGCAAGGCGCCCGAATCGGAACCCGACCGCGGAGTCCGGCCCGTGGTGGTGTTGCCCAGCGCGGTCGAAGTGCTGGCGCTGGTCGTGTTGAGCGTGCTCGTCGCGGTACTGGAGGTGCTGTACTTGCCGGTGCACGTGGGTGCGGTCGCCCTACCGGTCGGGGCGTTGGCGGCCGCAGTGACCAATCCGGTGCTGGTGTGGGCGGCCGCTGAGGGCACCGACCGCACCCTGGTGGCCGCGGCCCCGCTGGGCGCGTGGCTGCTGACGCTGGGGGTGCTGGTGGTGCCGGGCCCCGGTGGCGACGTGCTGCTGGTCGGGGACTGGCGCGCGTTGGCTCTGATCGTGCTCGGCGTGCTGCCCGCGACCCTGGTGCTGGGTGGGCACGTGGGCACCTCGGCGGTGCGGCGGGCACAATTGCGGCGGTGACCCCGACTGCAACCCAGCCTCCTGCGGCGGTGCCCGCGCCGACGCCCTCCGCCCTGCGTCGTGCCGTGCGCCGAGCCGGGGACGGGCTGAGCCTGGACGCCACCGAGGCGCACACGTTGCTGCACGCGCGCGGCGAGCAATTGGACATGCTCTGCGCGGCCGCAGCCCGGGTGCGCGACTCCGGTCTCGCCGCGGCCGGCCGGGAAGCGATGATCACCTACTCCCGCAAGGTGTTCATCCCGCTGACCCGGTTGTGCCGTGACCGCTGCCACTACTGCACGTTCGTCACCGTCCCCGGCAAACTCGCGGCCGCCGGACACGGCATGTTTCTCGAGCCCGACGAGGTGTTGGACATCGCCCGGCGGGGGGCGGCCGTGGGGTGCAAGGAGGCGCTGTTCACCCTGGGTGACCGTCCGGAGGCGCGCTGGCCGCAGGCCGCGGAATGGCTCAACGCCCGCGGCTACGACTCCACCCACGCCTACCTGCGGGCCATGAGCATCCGGGTGCTGGAGGAGACCGGTCTGCTGCCGCACCTGAATCCTGGTGTCCTCAGCTGGGAGGAACTCGCCCGACTCAAACCTGTTGCCGCGTCAATGGGCATGATGCTGGAGACCACCAGCCTGCGGTTGCACACCACGCCCGGACTATGCCATTACGGCAGCCCCGACAAGCATCCGCAGGTGCGGCTGCGCACCCTGACCGACGCCGGCCGCCTGACCGTCCCGTTCACCACCGGCATCCTGGTGGGCATCGGGGAGACGCTGGCCGAGCGAGTGGAAACCGTGCAGGCCATCCGCAAGGTGCACAAGGCGTTTGGGCACGTGCAAGAGGTGATCGTGCAGAACTTCCGTGCCAAGGACGACACCGCGATGCGCACCGCACCCGACGCCGAACTCGACGACTACCGCGCCACCATCGCCGTCACCCGGTTGCTGCTCGGACCGGCCATGCGCGTGCAAGCGCCGCCGAACCTGGTAGAGGTGTCGCAGTGCGCGCTGCTGCTCGCGGCCGGGGTAGACGATTGGGGTGGGGTGTCGCCGCTGACACCGGACCACGTGAACCCCGAGCGCCCGTGGCCGCAGCTCGACGCGCTCACCGCGCTCACAGCGGCGGCCGGGTTCACCCTCACCGAGCGCAGCGCGGTGCAGCCGGAATACGCACAGGCCGGCGCGCCCTGGATCGACCCCAGGATCCACGCGCATGTACGCGCCCTCACCGGACCGGATGGGCTCGCCTCGCCCGGGGTGCTACCGGTTGGGCTGCCGTGGCAGGAGCCTGACCAGGAGTGGTCCTCCAGCGGGCGGGTCGATCTGCACACCAGCATCGACACCGCGGGTCGGAACTCTGCGACCCGCAGCGACTTGGACAGCGCGTTCGGCGACTGGGAGTCGGTCCGGGAGCAGGTGCGCGACCTGAGCGCCCCGGCGCTGCTGGCCGGGGATGTCGCCGCCGCGTTGCGGGCCGCGGGCACTGACCCCGCCGGGCTGACCGACCAGCAGTACCTGGCGCTGGCCGAAGCCGACGGACCGGCCCTGGAGGCCTTGTGTTCGGTCGCCGACGACCTGCGCAGGGACGCGGTGGGTGAGGACGTCACCTACGTCGTCAACCGCAACATCAACTTCACCAACATTTGCTACACCGGGTGCCGGTTCTGCGCGTTCGCGCAGCGCAAGGGTGACGCGGACGCGTTCACGCTGTCGCTGACCGAGGTCGCCGACCGCGCACAGCAGGCGTGGGACCTCGGCGCGACGGAGGTGTGCATGCAGGGCGGGATCGACCCGGACCTGCCGGCCACCGGCTACGCCGATCTGGTGCGCGCTGTCAAGACGCGGGTGCCCGGGATGCACGTGCACGCCTTCTCCCCGATGGAGGTGGTCAACGGCGCTGCGCGTTCGGGGGTCAGCATCCGGGAGTGGCTGGTGAGTCTGCGTGCGGCTGGACTGGACACCATCCCCGGGACGGCCGCGGAGATCCTCGACGACGAGGTCCGGTGGGTGCTCACCAAGGGCAAGCTGCCCACGTCGACGTGGATCGAGGTGGTGACCACTGCGCACGAGGTGGGGCTGCGGTCCAGCTCGACCATGATGTACGGCCACGTCGACCATCCACGGCACTGGGTGGCCCACCTCAAAGTGCTGCGCGACATCCAATCCCGGACCGGCGGTTTCACCGAGTTCGTTCCGCTGCCGTTCGTGCACACCTCCAGCCCGCTCTACCTGGCCGGTGCTGCCCGACCTGGGCCAAGCCAACGCGACAACCGCGCGGTGCACGCGTTGGCGCGCGTCATGTTGCACGGCGCGATCGGCAACATTCAGACATCCTGGGTGAAGCTCGGCGTGGCCGGCACCCAGGCGATGCTCACCGGGGGGGCCAACGACCTCGGCGGGACGCTGATGGAGGAGACCATCTCCCGGATGGCGGGTTCCCAGCACGGGTCGGCGATGACGGTCGAGCAGTTGCACGCGATCGCCGCGGGGATCTGCCGCCCTGCCAGGGAGCGCACCACCACCTACCAGCGCCGACGCGACGCCCCACCCGCAGCCTGAAAGGAACCGATATGGCCGAGGCGATCACCGATGCCCACATCGCGAGCGTGCTGAAGGTCGTGGTGCGCGGCAGCGGACCGGTGTTGGACGCGCTGACCCGCACCGACCCGTTCGGTTGGAAGCGCCGGACCCACGCCATGCAGCGGCTCCGGCAGGACCCCATCAACCTGCGGGACAAGGCTGTCCGCCGGGTGGTCAGGGCATTCGCCGACACCGAGTATCCGGGCACTGCCGCCTGGGAGCAGATGACGGTGAGCGCACGCAGCCAGTGGTGGGTCGACCGGGTAGGACGTTTCACCACGCTTGTCGTCTCCGTACCGGGCCTCGGTGGGGTGGTCGCCGATCGCTTTCCGGTGCAGAGCACCCTCGGGGCGGCGAGCCAGGCCATGGTGTTGTGCGCCGTGGCCCGCGAGCACGGACTCACCGACGACGTCGACCAGGTGCGGTTGCTGGCGCACGTCCTCAGTCGTCGTTCGCTCAGCCGCGACCTCGTCACTGGCACCGCGGAGCGCAGCCCGAGCCAGCTGGACTCCGACGGTGTGCGGGCCGAACCCGCCGGCGGTCGGATGCCGCTGGTGGTGGCCGCCAGGGCGTTGTGGCGATACGGGCGGGTGTTGCGCTCGATCCTCGGCGAGCTGGACAAGCGACCCCAGGGCCGATGGGTGCACCGGGCGCTCGGCAAGCTGCCCGTCGTCGGCCTGGCGGGGGATTACCTGGGGGAACGCTCGGCGCTCAAGCGCGCGGTGCGCCAGGGCGAGGAGTGGATACGCACCCACCGCGACACTCTGGGCGTGGCCACCGCCTTGGGCTGATCTTGGGGCCCACCGCTCGGTGCACGAGCTGCCCAGCGGCGTCGAGGTTGGACCCGCAAGTGTGGTCCGCTTCCGTGGCAGGCAAGATGTGTGAGCGTGCGTCCGCCGACGATCGAGCAGAATCAGGAGTGCCAGTGACCTACACGATTGCCGAGCCGTGCGTGGACGTCCTCGACAAGGCATGCATCGAGGAGTGCCCGGTGGATTGCATCTACGAGGGTGGGCGGATGCTGTACATCCACCCCGACGAGTGTGTCGACTGCGGCGCCTGCGAGCCGGTGTGCCCGGTGGAGGCGATCTACTACGAGGACGACGTGCCTGAGCAGTGGAACGGCTACACCAAGCTCAATGCCGACTTCTTCGTCGACCTGGGTTCTCCTGGGGGTGCCGCCAAGGTCGGCAAGACTGACTTCGATCCCGAGCCGGTGGCCAGCCTGCCCCCACAGGGAGAAGGCGAGTAGTGCCCGGTAGGCAGGCCCGGGCCCGCCTGAGCCTGCCGGACTTTCCGTGGGATTCCCTGGCCGCTGCCGCCGCCACTGCCCGCCGGCATCCCGACGGCATCGTCGATCTGTCCGTCGGCACCCCGGTTGACCCCGTCGACCCGCTGCTGCAGGACGCTCTTGCCTCCGCCGCCGGACCATCCGGTTACCCGGCGACCTGGGGGACCCCAGCGCTGCGCGAGGCGGTGGTCGCGGCGTTGTCCCGCCGGCACGGGGTGGGTGGTCTCGACCCGGATGCGGTGTTGCCCACCATCGGCTCCAAGGAGCTCATCGCGTGGCTGCCCACCCTGCTGGGACTGGGCCCCGGGGACACCGTGGTGGTGCCCGAGCTGGCCTACCCCACCTACGAGGTGGGTGCGCGCATCGCCGGCGCCGACGTGCGGCGTACGGACGGGTTGACCCGGCTGGGTCCGGCCAGGGTGGCGATGGTGTACGTGAACTCCCCGTCCAACCCGACCGGGGCGGTACTGGGCGCCCAGCATCTGCGCAAAGTGGTCGACTGGGCCCGAGACCGCGGTGCCGTGGTGGTCTCCGACGAGTGCTACCTGGGCCTGGCGTGGGAGTCCGACGCGGTGTCGGTGCTGCACCCTGACGTCACCGGGGGGCAGTTGGACGGGGTGCTGGCGGTGCACTCGCTGTCCAAGACCTCCAACCTTGCCGGGTATCGGGCCGGCTTCGTGACCGGAGACCCGCAGTTGGTCGCTGAGCTGCTGCAGGTGCGCAAGCACGCCGGGATGATCGTGCCCCGCCCGGTGCAGGCAGCGATGACCGCGGCACTCATCGACGACACCCACGCCCACGTGCAGCGGGAGCGCTACGCCCGCCGCCGGGAGGTGCTGCTGCGGGCCGTGACTGCCGCCGGACTGCGGGTGGAGCACTCGCAGGCCGGGTTGTACCTGTGGGCCAGCCGAGACGAGCCATGCCGGGACACCGTCGACTGGTGCGCCCAACGCGGGGTGCTGGTGGCACCGGGGGAGTTCTACGGTCCGCTCGGCGCCCGGCATGTGCGGATCGCGCTGACCGCCACTGACGAGCGCATTGCGGCGGCGGCCGAGCGGCTCGCCGCGTGATCGCCCCCGCGGTGGGCCGCCGTGGCGTGCGACCAGCCGTGGTGCTGGCCGGGGTGCTGCTGATCTCGCTGAACCTGCGCGCCGGTCTGGCCGCCTACCCGGCGGTGCTGGAACAGATCCGGGTGGAGCTGGGCATCACGGCGGGTACCGCCGGGCTGGTGCAGTCCAGCTCCCTTGTGGCGATGGGATTGGGGTCGTTCCTGGCGGTGCGCTTAGCGGCCCGGCTGGGCCGGGAGCGGGCGATGAGCGCCGCGGTGGCCGTGCTGCTGGGCGGCAGCCTGCTGCGGTGGGTGCCCGACCTGGCCGCGCTGGTGGTGGGTTCGGTGGGCGTCGGCGCGGGCATCGGGATGGCCGGGGTGTTCCTGTCCGGGCTGGTCAAGGAGCACCTGGCGCAGCGGGCTGGGCTGGTGACCGGGCTGTACGTAGTCAGCATGCTGGTCGGCTCCACTGTGGCCAGTGCGTCGATGGTCCCGCTGTCCGGGGTGCTGGGTGGCCCCTCCCATGCGCTGGCGACGTTGTCGGTGCCCGCCGGGGTGGCCCTGGCCGGGTGGCTGCCGGTGGCCAGGGCCACCCTGGCCCACACCGACCGGGCGGTGGTCACACTGCCCTGGCGCTCGCCGTTGGCGCGGGTGTTCGCCGCCTACATGGTGCTGTCGTCGATGCAGTTCTACGGCTGGCTGACCTGGCTGGCGCCCTACTACGAGAACCGCGGACTGAGTCCGCAGTCCGCGGCACTACTGCTCAGCCTGTACAGCATCGCCCAGTTCCCCGCCGCGCTGGCCTTCCCGGCCCTGGCCGAGCGCCACCACCGCTGGCTGATGTGGTCGTTGGTGGCCGTGGCGCTGTCGGTGGCGGGTGCGACGGCGATCCTGCTGATACCGCAGTCCCCGATAGGGCCGTGGCCGTGGGTGGTGCTGATCGCCCTGGGGGTCGGTGCGGGGTTCCCAATGGCGCTCACCCTGGTGTCCTGGAAGAGCCGGACCCCGCAGGAGGCCTCCGGGGTCACCGCGGTGGGCCTGGGGATCGGCTACCTCGGGGCGGCCGTCGCACCGCTGGTCATGGGCGTGCTACGCGACGTCACCCGCAGCTACACCGCGCCGCTGTTGGTGCTGCTGGTCGCAGCTGTGGCAATGGGCCTGCTCGCGACCAGATTCGCCCGAGTGCAGCCCTGAGCACCCGCGGTCAGCGCCGGACGCTGCGTAGCGCCAGCAGCAGCGCCATTGCCGCAAAACCGAGGGTGACCAGCAGGCTGGTGGCGTAAGCCTGACCGAACCCGCTGGCACGGGCCGGGCCCCCGCTGGCCAATACAGTGGCGGCCCCGGCGTAAAAGACGCCGCTGATCACCGCCGCCCCCAGCGCGGAGCCCACCCGCTGCGCGGTCTGCAACGTTCCGCCCGCCGTCGAGCCGCCCGCCGAATCGACCTCGGCCAACGACAGCGCCTGGTTCGGGGTGATCACGCTGCCCCCGCCGAGGCCAGCAACCAGCAGCGGGCCGGTGAGCAGCAACGCCAGGCGGCCGTCGGGGATGGTGCCGGCGAACACGGTGGCCAGGGTGGCTGCCGCACTCACCCCGGCCACGAACAACCCCAGCGCACCGACCAGCACCCGCCCGCCGTAGCGGCCCAGCAACCGCCCGCCAATCGGTGCGGAGACAGCCGCTCCCACCGCGAAGCTGGACGCGGTCAGCCCGGACTGCAGCGCCGAGAAGCCCAGGCCCTCCTGCAGGAACAACGACAGCACCAGTGGGGTGCCGGTGAACGCCGCGAAGTACAGCAGCGCCACCCCCAGGCCGTCGGCGTAGGACGGGATGCGGAACAGGCCCAGGTCGATCAGGGGGTGCCCACCGCGCCGCGCCGGTCCACGCTCCCACGCCACGAACCCGGCCAACACCACCGCCGCGGGCACCAGCAGCAGGCCCACCCGCACATCTCGGGTGCTGTCGTACTGCACGGCGGGCAGCAGCACCCCGAACACTCCCAGCGCCAACAGTCCCGCCCCAGTGAGGTCCAGTGGGCGGTGCCAGTGCTGGCCGCGGGTGACGTCGGCGGGCAGCCACCGCCGGCACAACACGAACGCCGTGATCCCCACCGGCACGTTCAGCAGGAACGTCAACCGCCATCCCCACTGGGTCCCGCCGAGTCCGATGAGCAGACCCCCGAGCACAGGTCCGGTCGCGGTCGCCACGCCCACCGCGCCGCCCAGTACGCCGAAGGCCCTGCCCCGCTCCCGGCCGGGAAACAGCTGCTGGATCAGCCCGGACACCTGCGGGTTGATCAACCCACCGGAGACGCCCTGTGCGACTCGTCCGGCGATCAGCATCTCCGGGGTCGGGGCCAACCCCACCACGACGCTGGTCAGCACGAACCCGGTGATGCCCACCAGCAGCATCAGCCGGCGGCCCCGGTCATCACCGAGACGGCCCGCGATGATCGGCACCATGCCGAACGCCAGGGCGTAACCGGACACCACCCACTGCAGCTGCGACACCCCGGCGCCCAGGGAAGTGCGGATGGAGGGCAGCGCGACGTTGACGATGCTCAGGTCCAGCAGGGTCATGAACAGCGCCGCGATGCAGACGTACAGGGCAGCCCACCGCCGGGGATCCAGCTCCTCGTCCCCGGCCACCCGCTGCTGCGCCACCACAGCTGCCATCCTGGGTCGTGCCCTGTCGCGCACAACCGTGGGGGTGGCCTACCGTCACCACATGGCCGACGACGACGCCTTGCGCCAGCTGATCAGCTCCCGGGGACTCGGGGTCCTGGTGACCCTCAAACGCGACGGCCGCGCCCAGCTGTCCAACGTCAGCTACAGCTACGACGCCGGTAGCGAGACCGTCTCGGTGTCGGTGACCGACGGCCGCGCCAAGACCCGCAACCTGCGCCGCGACCAGCGGGTCAGCCTGCACGTGAGCAGTCCAGACGGGTGGTCCTACGCCGTGGCCGATGGCACCGCGTCCCTCACCCCCGTTGCGCAGGACCCGCACGACGCCACCGTGGATGCGCTGGTGGCGCTGTACCGCGCGGTCAACGGCGAGCACCCCGACTGGGAGGAGTATCGCGCCGCGATGGTGGCCGACCAGCGGCTGGTGGTGAGCTTCGCGATCGAGCACTGCTACGGCTGGGCGGGGCGTTGACCTCGCCAAGGTTCCTACCTGTGATGCAGGGGGCGGCTTGGGGTTTCGGGGCCACGGAAGGTGCGGCGGTAGGCCTGGGGTGAGGTGCCGACCCGCAGGGCGAAGTGGTGGCGCAGAGTGGTGGCCGCTCCGAGCCCGCTTCGCCGGGCGACCTCGTCGACGCCGAGGTCGGTGGACTCGAGCAGCTGCTGGGCCAGCGCGATCCGTTGCCCGAGCAGCCAGGCGTGCGGGGTGGAGCCGGTGGCGGCCCGGAAGTGGCGGGCGAAGCTGCGCGGGGACACCAGCGCCCGGGCAGCGAGTTGCTCGACGGTGAGGTCGACAGCCAGGTTGTCCTGCGCCCACACCAGGGTTTCGCGCAACCGGGAGGTGTCCTCGACCTCGGGAACCGCGTTCGTCGCGTACTGGGATTGGCCGCCCTCTCGGTGTGGCGGGACGACCATCTGCCGTGCCACGGCGCTGGCCACGCTTGCCCCGTGCTCACGCCGCAGGATGTGCAGGCACGCGTCGATTCCCGCCGCGGTGCCGGCGCTGGAGAAGATCGGGTCGTCATCGACGTAGAGCACGTCCGCATCGACGGTCACCGCGGGGTAGCGGCGGCTCACGTCGTCCGCGGAATGCCAGTGGGTGGCCACCGTGCGCCCGTCGACCAGCCCGGACGCGGCCAGCACGTAGATGCCGGTGCAGTGGCTCATCACCCGCCCGCCGCGGGCCACGGTGTCTCGCAGGGCCTGCAGCAGTGGCTCCGGCGGCTTCACGTCCGGGTCCTCCCAGCCGAGCACGCACACCAGGTCGGCGCCCACGAGCCGCTCCAGGCCATGCTCGACCAGCAGCTGCAGGCCGGTGTCGGTGCGCACCACGCCCGGGCGCTCGGCTGCGACGGCGAAGTCGTAACCGGGTAGACCGTCGCAGGTGCGGTCGTAGCCGAAGACCTCCGAGACCACCCCCAGTCCGAACGACCCCACCCCGTCGTAGACCAAGGCCACCACGTTGCGCAGCATGCCCACGAGTATGGCAGAAACTTGTCGTACCACGGCAGACGGGCCACTCGTTCCGGTGCGGGTTTGCGCCCAGGCTGGTGGCAGCCGCACAGACCGTGCTGCTAGCGAGGAGACCGAGATGTCGGACAAGGCGTCCCTGATGATCGTGCTGGATCAGCTGGCGCACGCTGCCGCCGAGGCGCCCGATACCCGGTGGACCACGACGGTTCTTGCCGCAGCGGTGCTGGATCTGGAGTGTGCCGCTGGCGCCAGCTTGGGTGTGGCGGAGTGCGACCCGTTGGTGGTGCTGCAACGCCGCATCGGCCGGGTTCACCGCCTGCTGGCCACCGCATCCGGTGCCACGAACCCCGAGCGAGTGCAGGCACACCTGCGAGCCCTGCGCCACCCGGCGCCGGCACCGCGCGACTCCCTTGTTAGGGGTCCGGCCACAGTTGCCTTGGCGCAAGCCTGCGCACAGTAGATCTGCCCCACGTCGGGACCGGTGTCCAGGGCCAGCTGTCGGCTACGCGCCAGATCGGAGGACGTCATGGTTGAGTCGCTCGTCGCGTTCGCGCTGGTCGCCGCACTGGTGACCGTCACCCCGGGCTTCCCGCACGCCGCCAAACCCGGCCGTCGACACGGCGCAGCCAGTCGAGTCGGCCTCGGTACCGTCGTTACGCCGGTCCCACCTCCGCGACCTGCTGACGAACCTGCTCAACCCGAAGATCGGGGTGTTCTACATCAGCTTCCTGCCGCAGTTTCTCCCCTCCGACGTGGCTGCCCTGCCCGCCGGCATCCTGCTGACGTCGGTACATGTTCTGGAGGGCCTGCTGTTCCTGGGAACAGTGTCGGTCCTCGCCGACCGTGCCGGCGGCTGGCTGCACCGGCCGGACGTCTCCCGCCTGCTGGACCGGATCAGCGCAACGGTGTTCATCGGGTTCGGACTCCGTCTGGCACTGACCCGGTAGACGTCACGAGGACCCTCAGACCCAGGCGACTTCATTCGTGCATCATGATCGCCATGGCGAAAGTCACGGTCTCCCTGCGGCAGGTGGTCCTCGACTGCACCGACGCCCGCCGACTTGCCGAGTTCTATCGACAACTTCTGGACTACCCGTACCGGCCCGGCGACGAACCCCCGTCGGCTGGCGAGGCGGACCCGAAGGGACAGGACTGGCTGGTACTGCGAAACCCAGCGGGTGGGTGCCACATCGCCTTCCAGCAGGTCGATGACCTCCCTGAGGCGACGTGGCCACACGGGGACCACCCGCAGATGTCGCACCTGGATCTGACGGTGTCGACGGTTGCTGCGCTGGACGCGGCGCACGATCTGGCGCTCGCTCTCGGTGCCCGCCCGTTGTACGACCGCTCCGAGGATCCGCAGGAGCCGCTGCGAGTATATGCCGATCCGGCTGGGCACCCGTTCTGCATCTTCGTTGCCCACGCTGCTCCGACGTAGCAGCAACGCCGAGGACCACTTCATCCTCGCCTTACCGCTCGAGCCGGGACTGCCCGGCGCCGGCCCTGCGCTCACCGGTACGAACTAGCCCGAACCCGGCAGCTCGACACCACCTAGTTGGGGAACATACGTTCGACGTCGGGTATGGTCGGGTTTGTGGGCACTGTCTTCCAGGCCTCGCTCCTGGACCTGTTGGACGCCGATGGGGTGGGGGAGCTCGGCAGTACCGTGCGCCGCACCCCGTTGGAGCACGGAGCGTGGCTGGACGTCCGCCGGGGCTGGGTGAGTGGCGCCGACGCGTTGTTCGAGCGCCTGCACGCGGTGGTGCCGTGGCGGGCCGAGCGACGAGCCATGTATGACCGGGTGGTCGACGTGCCCCGGTTGCTGAGCTTCTACGACGAGGGTGCGCCGCTGCCCGACGAGGTGTTGGCGCAGGCCCATCGCGCGCTGGACGCCCACTACGGCCCGCAGTTGGGGGAGCCATTCCGCACCGCGGGGTTGTGCCTGTATCGCGACGGCCGCGACAGCGTGGCCTGGCACGGTGACACCATCGGGCGCGGCAGCACGCACGACACCGCGGTGGCGATCGTGTCGCTGGGCTCACCCCGGGCGCTGCTGCTGCGGCCCCGAGACGGCGGCAGCGCGACGCTGCGATACGAGCTGGGCCACGGTGACCTGATCGTCATGGGCGGTAGCGCTCAGCGCACCTGGGAGCACGCCGTACCCAAGACGGCCCGGCCGACCGGGCCCCGGATCAGCGTGCAGTTCCGGCCCCGCGGGGTGCGGTGAGCCACGCTGCTCAGTCGTTGGCGTGCAGCGCAGCATTGAGCGCGATGCCGCTGCCGGTGCGGGCCACCACCTGCACCGCGCCGGTCTGGGAGTGGCGGCGCAACAGCATTCTGCTCTGCCCGGACAGTTCGCGGGCCTTCACCACGGTGCCGTCCGGGCGCTCCACCACGGTGCCAGCCGTGACGTACAGCCCGGCTTCCACCACGCAGTCATCGCCCAGGGAAATGCCGGTGCCGGAGTTCGCGCCCAGCAGGCAGCGCTTGCCGATGCTGACCGTCTGGGTGCCGCCACCGGAGAGGGTGCCCATGATCGAGGCGCCGCCACCGATGTCGGAGCCGTCACCCACCACCACGCCCGCCGAGATGCGACCCTCCACCATCGACGACCCCAGGGTGCCGGCGTTGAAGTTCACGAACCCCTCTTGCATCACGGTGGTACCGCTGGCCAGGTGCGCGCCCAGGCGTACCCGGTCGGCGTCGGCGATGCGCACCCCGGCGGGCAGCACGTAGTCCACCATCCGGGGGAACTTGTCCACCCCGTACACGCTGACGTGCCCGCGGGTGAGCAACCGGGCGCGGGTCAGCTCAAAACCCGTGACCTCGCACGGGCCGTGATTCGTCCACACCACGTTGGCTAGCAACCCGAACACCCCGTCCATGCTCAGCTCGTTCGGGCGGACCAACCGGTGCGACAGCAGGTGCAGGCGCAGCCACGCGTCGTGCACGTCGAGGGGTGCCGCGGCCACGTCGGCGATCTCGGTGCGCACCGCCACCCGCCGCACCCCCCGATCCTCGTCCGGCCCGGTGAGGGCAACCAGTTCCGCTGGTGCGTCCGGTGCCGGTGCAGTGCGCGTGGTGGTCGGCGAGCCCAGTTCAGGGCAGGGGTACCAGGTGTCGAGCACTGTCCCGTCCAAGGTCACGGTGGCAAGTCCGGTGCCGAAAGCTCCTGAGGTCACAGGTCGCGACCGTACCGGCGGATAGCCTCGCGGCCATGAGCACCCTCGATCTTCTGGCCGATCCGGTGTCGCTGACCGCCGCGCTGGTCGACACCCCCAGCGTCTCCGGGGCCGAAGGGGGGCTGGCAGACGCCGTGGAGTCGGCGCTGCGGGAACAGGCCCCCCACCTGCGCGTGGTGCGCAGCGGCAATGCGGTGTTGGCCCGCACCGAGGTGAACCGGGCGAGCCGGGTGTTGCTGGCCGGGCATCTGGACACCGTGCCGATCGCCGACAACGTCCCGAGCCGCCGCGTCGGCGGCCTGCTCTACGGCTGCGGTAGCACGGACATGAAGTCCACCGACGCGGTGTTTCTGCACCTGGCCGCCACCCTCACCGACCCCGCCCACGACCTGACGCTGGTGTTCTACGACTGTGAGGAGGTGCAGGCCAGCCGTAATGGGTTGGGCCGCATCGAGCGGGAGTTGCCCGACTGGCTGCGCGCCGACCTCGCCGTGCTGGGTGAGCCCACCGGCGGGTTGGTCGAGGCGGGCTGCCAGGGCACCATGCGGGTGCGGGTGAGCACCCGGGGTGTGCGGGCGCATTCGGCGCGCTCCTGGTTGGGCACCAACGCGATTCACTCCTTGGGCGCGGTGTTGCGGGTGCTGGCCGACTACGACGCTCGCACGGTGGATCTCGATGGGTGCACCTACCGGGAAGGGTTGCAGGCGGTCCGGATCGGCGGTGGGGTGGCTGGCAACGTGGTTCCGGACGACGCCGAGGTGGACGTCAACTTCCGCTTCGCCCCTGACCGCACCGTGCAGGATGCGGAAACCCATGTGCGCGAGGTATTCTCGGGCATTCCGGGGGTGCAGCTGGATGTCACGGACTCTGCTGCTGGGGCGTTGCCGGGACTTACCGCGCCGCTCGCGCAGCAGTTCGTCGCCGCCGCGGGGGGGCAGGTGCGGGCCAAGCTCGGGTGGACCGACGTGTCCCGCTTCGCCGCCCTCGGGATCCCCGCGCTGAACTACGGCCCGGGGGATCCGAACCTGGCGCACACCCGTGACGAGCACGTGGCTATCGACACGATCATCGAGTGCACCCAGGTGTTGCGGCGCTACCTGTCCTGAGCGCGGTCCTCGGTGCAGCCCCGGGGCTGGATACCCTGGCGCGCATGCCGTCGAGCCCCCCCGAGGACAAGCCCCGCTACCGCGGACCGGTGGTGCTCAAGGGTGACCAGTCGCACCAGGACACCACCACCGATCAGCGGCTGCTGGACAGCCGCGGACCCACGGACTGGGTGCACACCGACCCCTGGCGGGTATTGCGGATCCAGAGCGAGTTCGTCGAAGGGTTCGGCGCCCTCGCGGAGTTGCCACCAGCGGTCACCGTGTTCGGCTCGGCCCGCATCACCGCGGACAACCCGGAGTACGCCTCAGGTCGAGAGCTGGGCGCGGCCCTGGCGCATGCCGGTTTCGCGGTCATCACCGGGGGCGGTCCGGGGGCGATGGAGGCGGCGAACCGGGGTGCCAAGGAGGCCGGTGGGCTGTCGGTCGGCCTGGGTATCGAGCTGCCCTTCGAGCAGGGTCTTAACGACTGGGTGGACTTGGGCATCAACTTCCGCTACTTCTTCGCCCGCAAAACCATGTTCGTCAAGTACAGCAGCGCGTTCGTCTGTCTCCCCGGTGGTTTCGGCACTCTGGATGAGCTGTTCGAAGCGCTCACTCTGGTGCAGACCCGCAAGGTCACCCGCTTCCCGATCGTGCTGTTCGGCACGGCCTACTGGCACGGCCTGCTGGAGTGGTTACGGGCCACCATGCTCAGCGCGGGCAAGGTCGGTGAGGCCGACCTGGCGCTGCTGCACTGCACCGACGACGTGGCCGAGGCGGTCGCGCTGGTGCGCCGCTCACAGGACGGGCCGATGGTGTGACGCACCAGGTGTGCGTCTACTGCGCTTCCGGCCCGGTCGCCGCCGAACACGTCGAGTTGGCGCGTGCGGTTGGTGCCGGAATCGCTGCCCGCGGTTGGGGTCTGGTGTCAGGGGGTGGCCGGGTGTCGATGATGGGCGCGGTGGCCACCGCGACCCGGGCCGGCGCAGGGCGCACCATCGGGGTGATCCCGCGGTCCCTGCTGGATCGGGAGGTCGCCGACACCGACGCCGACGAACTGCTGGTCACCGAGACGATGCGCGAGCGCAAAGCCCTGATGGACGCCCACGCGCATGCCTTCCTGACCCTGCCGGGCGGCCTGGGCACCTGCGAGGAACTGTTCGAGTCGTGGACAGCCGGTTACCTGGGGATGCACGCCAAACCGGTGGTGCTCCTGGACCCGGCCGGACACTTCGACGGATTACTGGACTGGCTGAAGGGGCTGCGCGGCACGGGATTCGTCTCCGCGCAGGGACTGGACCACCTAGTTGTCACCCGGGATGTCGAGGCTGCCCTCGACGCGTGCGCACCCCGAACTGCGCCCGCCTGAGGCGGACGATCAAAGCGCGGCCCCCGGCCGGACGATCAGAGCGGGCCGGTCCCCGGCGTGCCACCATCGCACAGTGCCAGCCGCCAGCCCCACCGCGACGTTCTGCGGCCGGCCGGTAGCGGTGGACCGGGCGCTGGTCATGGCCATCATCAACCGCACCCCGGACTCCTTCTACGACCAGGGGGCCACCTTCACCGACGCCGCAGCCCTGGCCAGGGTGGACACCGCCCTCGCCGAGGGGGCCGATGTGTTGGACATCGGTGGGGTGAAAGCCGGTCCCGGTGCCGAGGTCGATCTCGCCGAGGAAACCCGTCGGGTCGTGCCGTTTGTGGCCGCTGTCCGCGAACGGCACCCGGAGGTCGTGATCAGCGTGGACACCTGGCGCCACGAGGTGGCCAAGGCCGCGGTCGAGGCAGGGGCGGACCTGGTCAACGACACCTGGGCCGGGGCCGATCCGCTGCTGGTGGAAGTCGCGGCCGCAGCCGGGGCCGGCATCGTGTGCTCACACACCGGGGGGGCGGCACCCCGCACTCGCCCGCACCGGGTTCGCTACACCGACGTGGTCGCCGACGTCATCGCTGAGGTCAGCGCCCAGGCCCGCCGGGCGCAGTCCCTGGGCATCAAGTCGGGCGACATCCTCATCGACCCCACCCACGACTTCGGCAAGAACACCTTCCATGGCCTGGAGCTGCTGCGCCGAGTCGACGAGCTGGTGGACACCGGGTGGCCGGTGCTGATGGCGTTGTCCAACAAGGACTTCATCGGCGAGACCTTGGGGGTGGGACTCACCGAACGGTTGGAGGGTACCCTGGCTGCCACCGCGCTCGCCGCCGCCGCCGGTGCCCGGATGTTTCGGGCGCACGAGGTGGCCCCGACTCGCCGGGTGCTGGAGATGGTCGCCAGCATCTCCGGGACCAGGGCGCCGACGCGCACCGTGCGGGGGCTGGCGTGAACGCCGAAGCGCAGGCCTGGTTCGACACCCACACCTGGCAGCAGCCGGCGTGGACCGTGCCAGAGCTGTTGGCCGCCAAGGGCTCGCGGACGGTCAGCGTGGTACTTCCCGCCCTCAACGAGCAGGACACTATCGCCGGGGTGATCGGCGCGGTGTTGCCGCTGCTGGGGTCGTTGGTGGCCGAGATCGTGGTGCTGGATTCCGGATCCACCGACGCCACCGCCGCCCGGGCCACGGACGCCGGGGCGCGGGTGCTCACCCGGGAGCAGGCCCTACCGGGGCTCGCCCCGGTGCCGGGCAAGGGTGAGGTGTTGTGGCGCTCGCTGGCGGTGACCACCGGGGACGTGGTGGTGTTCCTGGACTCCGACCTGGTGGAGGTGGACCCCGGGTTCGTGCCCGCGCTGCTCGGCCCGCTGTTCACCCAACCCGGTGTTGCTCTGGTCAAGGGGTTCTACCGCCGTCCGCTGCGGGTGCCGGGCGAGCACAGCGACACCGGGGGCGGGCGGGTGACCGAGCTGATGGCCCGGCCGCTGCTGGCGGCGCTGCGCCCCGAGCTCGCCGGGGTGATCCAACCGCTGGGCGGGGAATACGCCGCGACCAGGGACCTGCTGGAGACCGTGCCCTTCGCCCCCGGTTACGGGGTGGAGATCGGGTTGCTGTTGGACACCCACGACCAGCACGGGTTGGCGGCGATCGCCCAGGTCAACCTGGGGGTGCGTAAACACCGCAACCGTTCGCTGCTGGCGTTGGGGGTGATGAGCCGGCAGATCCTGGGCACTGCGCTGCGCCGCTGCGGTGTGCCCGACGACGGGGCGGACCTCACCCAGTTCCACCAGGACGGCAGCGGGTGGGGTGCCCATGTTCACCCGGTGGCGCTCGCGGACCGTCCCCCGATGCGCGAGCTGCGCGTGAAACCATCGACGCCGTGACCACGGCGCTGATCTACCTCGTGCTGGTGGCCGTTGTCGGCGGCGCACTGTTCCTGTTGGCGGCGTTGGTGTTCGGCCGCGGTGAGGAGCTGGCTCCGCTGCCCCCCGGGGCCACCCCGACCGTGCTGCCCGAGGACGGCGTCACCGGCGACGACGTGCGCGAGCTGAGATTTCAACAAGTCCTGCGCGGGTACAAGGCCAGCGAGGTGGACTGGGCGCTGGACCGCCTCGCCACCGAGATCGACGAGCTCCGGGCGCAGTTGCCCGCCGCCCCCACCACCGACGCCCGAGAGGTCGACCCACACTGATGCCCATTCTGCAGCTTCGCCGCGAGATTGCCGCACCCGCGCAGGTGGTGTGGGACGCCGTCGTCGACTGGCCCGCGCAGGGCGCCTGGATGCTGGCCACCACGGTGCGGGTGGTCGGCGGTGACGGGCATTCGGTGGGTTCGGAGTTGGCCGCCTACAGCGGAGCGCGCCCCGTGGGCTTCCTGGACACCATGGTGATCACCGAGTGGGACCCGCCGCGGCGGTGCGTGGTGCGCCACACCGGTCGCCTGGTGCGCGGTGACGGCATCTTCGAGGTACACCCCCGCGGGGAGCGGTCCTGCGTGTTCCTCTGGCGCGAGGACCTGGACCTGCCGGGGGGTGTGCTCGGGCGCCTGGGGTGGCCGCTGGCCAAGGTGCCGTTCGCCTGGGGGGTGCGGTATTCGCTGGCCAAGCTGGCGCGGTATTGCGAGCGCCGAGCCCGGTGAGCGGGGTGCTGCTCGGCGACGACGGCCGGGCGCGCTGCCCATGGGGTGACGCCCCGCCGATCTACCGGTCCTATCACGACACCGAGTGGGGGGTGATGGTCCGCGGCCGCGACGCGCTGTTCGAGCGGTTGAGTCTGGAGGCGTTCCAGGCGGGGCTGTCGTGGATCACGGTGCTGCGCAAACGGGAGGCTTTCCGGGCCGCCTTCGCTGGCTTCAACCCGGAGGTCGTGGCGGGATTCGGACCAGCGGAGGTGGCCCGGCTGATGGCCGACGCCGCCATCGTGCGCAACCGAGCCAAGATCGAGGCGGTAATCGGCAACGCCCAGGCGGTGCTGGCGGTGGCGGACTTCGACGCGCTGCTGTGGTCCTTCGCCCCACTGCAGCATTCTCGGCCGGTGACCGTGACCGACGTCGCGAGCACGATCGCGGAGTCGGTGGCGATGGCCGCTGAGCTCAAGGCCCGGGGGTTCCGCTTCGTCGGACCGACCACGGCTTATGCGTTGATGCAGGCCACCGGGATGGCGGACGACCACCTGACCGGGTGTTGGCGGGCGGCGGCTTGACCGGTGACGACGGGGCATGGTTCCCGCACGGCTCCGCGATGGGGAACAATGGTCCGCAGCGGTCACGTTCTGGCGCCCACGACGGCGCCAAAACTTGCCTGTCGACAGAGGTGGCCGATCACGACCCGGCCAGCACATATGTGGAGGGAGCACACGATGGCGGCCATGAAGCCCCGGACCGGCGACGGTCCCCTCGAGGCGACGAAGGAGGGGCGCGGCATCGTCATGCGCGTCCCGCTCGAGGGTGGCGGCCGGTTGGTGGTCGAGCTGACCCCGGACGAGGCGTCGGCCCTGGGTGACGAGCTCAAGGGCGTGTCGAGCTAGGCCGCAGCCGGGTCGATCAGCATGAGCGCCCACACGTGCTTTCCCGACCCCGTAGCCGCAGGGAGCAGCGATTACCGACGCATCAGTGCCGCGCTGTTCGCCGCCGGGTTGGCCACCTTCAGCCTGCTCTACGCCACCCAGGCACTGCTACCCCAGTTGGTCACCGCCTTCGAGATCACCCCGTCGCAGGCCAGCCTGACGGTGAGTGTCGCCACCGGCGGCGTTGCGCTGGCTGTCCTGCCGTTGGCCACCTTGTCGGAGGCGTGGGGACGGCGCACGACGATGGTGGCGTCGTTGGTGGTGGCTACGGTCATGGGGTTGCTGCTCCCGCTGTCGCCGGACTTCGAGGTGCTGCTCATGCTGCGGGGCGTGCAGGGTGCAGCGCTGGCCGGGTTGCCCGCCACGGCGATGGCATACCTCGGCGAGGAGATGTCCGCGGGCGCACTCGGTGGGGCGATGGGCCTGTACATCGCCGGCAACAGTCTGGGCGGGATGACCGGTCGACTGCTGTCGGGGTTGGTGGGCGACGTCGCCGGGTGGCGCGCGGGGATGCTGGCAGACGGGCTGCTCGCCGTCGGGTGCACCGCGGTGATTGCGTGGTTGCTGCCCCCGTCGCGGCGGTTTGAGCCCCAGCCCTACGCATTAGCGCCGCTGTGGAGGGGGGTGCGCGCTGCGCTGGCCGACCCGGCCCTGCGCTGGATGTACACCGTGGGCGCGCTGTTGATGGGTTGCTTCGTCGGGGTGTACAACTTCCTGGGTTTCCGACTGATCGCGCCCCCGTTCTCGGTGGCGCCGGCCCTGGTGGCGTTGGTGTTCGTGGCCTACGCGGTGGGATCGTTGAGCTCCCCGCTGGCTGGGTGGCTGGCGGTCCGGTGCGGGCGCCCGGCGGTGCTGAGCGCGGCCGTGCTGGGTTGTATCGCGGGGCTGGGTCTGCTGCTCGCGCAGACCCTACCCCTGGTGTTGGGTGGATTACTGCTGCTCACGGCCGGTTTTTTTGCTGCGCACGCCACGGCGAGCGGATGGGTGGCCGCGCGGGCCAGCGGGCGGGCGCGCGCGCAGGCATCGGGGCTGTACCTGCTGGCCTACTACGCCGGTTCTAGCGTCGGCGGGTGGCTGGCGGGCCCGGCGTTCACCAGCGCAGGCTGGGGTGGGCTCACCGTGCTGGTGCTGGGTTTCCTGCTGGCAGCGTTGGCGGCCACAGCCCGAGCCACCCGCTGGGTGCGAGCCGGCTGATCGACACGGTGTCCTGCCTCGGCGACCACACTGTGCTGGTGCTCAGCGACGTGGTGGACCGGTTGGCGTGTCCGCATTGCGGCGGCCCGGTAGAACTCGACGATCAGCAGCTGCTGTGCGACAAGGGGCACAGTTTCGACATCGCCCGCCAGGGATACGTGAGCCTGCTGCCCGGCTCCGGCCACGCCGCCGGGGGTGACAGCGCCGAGATGGTGGCCGCTCGGCAGCAGTTTCTTGACGCCGGGCATTACGCGCCGGTGACGGCGGCGGTGGCCGCCGAGGTCCGTCGGGTAACCGAGGACCGTGCGGTGGACTGCGTGCTCGACGTCGGCGCCGGCACCGGCCACTACCTGGCGGCCGCCCTGGACGCCGCGCCGGACGCGGTGGGTATCGCGGTCGACGCCGCCAAGGCCGCGGCCCGGCGGGCGGCCCGGTGCCACCGCCGGGTTGGTTCGGTGCTGGCCGACGTGTGGCAGCAGCTGCCGGTACGCGCCGATGCGGTCAGCGTGGCGCTGACGGTGTTCGCCCCGAGGGCTCCTGCCGAGCTGCGCCGGGTGCTGAGCGCGCAGCGTTGCCTGATCGTGGTGACCCCCACCCAGCGCCACCTCGTCGAGCTGGTCGACACCCTGGGGCTGCTGCGGGTCGACGAACGCAAGCCCGAGCGTCTCGACGATGCGATGGCGGGGACGTTCGTGCGGGGCCGGCACAGCCTGGTGGAGTTCCCGATGCACCTTGAGCAGCCCGACGTTGCTGCGCTGGTAGGGATGGGTCCCTCGGCCTGGCACGTCAGCAGTGCAGCCCGAGCGGAGCAGGTGGCGACGCTGGCGGAACCGGTCGTGGTGACCGCCTCGGTGCGGGTCTCGGTGTACCACCCCGGCGCCACCCGCGTTGTGTACAGATAACGCGAATCCGGCGCGGGCGCCGGCCGCGTTATCTGTACACAACGCGAAGGGGGACGCGGGAGCGCAGAGGCTCAGCCCAGCGCGGCCCGGTAGACGGCCATCGTCTCGGCGGCGACCCGCTCCCAGGAGAACTCTGCCACCGCTCGCTCGCGCCCGGCCGCCCCCATCGCCGAGGCCCGATCCGGGTTGGCGACCAGGTCGTTCACCGCGGCAGCCAGGCCGGCTCGGAAGGCGGCGGGCGCGTCCGGGTCGTAGTGCACCAGCAAACCGGTGTGTCCGTCCTCTACCACCTCGGGGATCCCGCCCACGTCGGAGGCCACCACCGCGCTGCCGCAGGCCATCGCCTCCAGGTTCACGATGCCCAACGGCTCGTACACCGACGGGCAGACGAACACCGTGGCCGCCCCGAGGAGTTCGCGAATGTCGGCGACCGGCAACATCTCGCGCACCCAGAACACCCCGGTGCGCGTCGCGGCCAGCTCGGCGACGGCGGCTGCGGTCTCGGTCTCCAGCTCCGGGGTGTCCGGGGCGCCCGCGCACAACACGAGCTGGGCGTCAGGGTGGAAGCGGTGCGCGGCCGCTACCAGGTGCCCCACCCCCTTCTGCCGGGTGATTCGTCCGACGAACACCACCACCGGCCGGTCCGGGTCCACCCCGAGGCGCTTCAGCACCCCCACCCCTGCGCTGGGCCGGTACAACTGCGTGTCGATGCCGTTGCGCACCACGTGCACCCGCGCCGGGTGCAGCGCCGGGTAGCAGTCCAGCACGTCGCGGGCCATCCCGTCGCTGACCGCGATCACCGCGGACGCCGCCTGCACGGCGGTCTGCTCCACCCAGGACGACACCCGGTATCCGCCGCCAAGTTGTTCGGCCTTCCACGGGCGGCGGGGCTCCAGGGAATGCGCGGTGAGCACGTGGGGCACCCCGTGCAGCAACCCGGCCAGGTGCCCGGCCATCCCGGTGTACCAGGTGTGGCTGTGCACCAGGTCCACCCCGGCCACCGCGTGCACCATGGACAACTCCGCCGACAGCGCGCTCAGCGCGGGGTTCGCCCCGGCCAGAGCCGGGTCGCTCTGGTGCACGGTCGCGGTTTGTCGCGGAGCCCCGGTGCAGTGCACGTCCACCTCGCAGTGCTCCCGCAGGTGGGGTACCAGCTCAGCCACGTGCACCCCGGCCCCTCCGTACACCTCGGGTGGGTACTCCCGGGTCAGCATCGCCACTCGCACAACCGCACACGCTATCGGCTTGCTGTTCCTGTGGCCCAGAACACCCGCGTGCCGATAGGTTCAGCAGCGTGAGGAACCAGCCGCATGTGCTCGGAATCGTCCTCGCCGGCGGCGAGGGCAAACGCCTGTACCCGTTGACCGCTGACCGAGCCAAGCCGGCGGTGCCCTTCGGTGGGGCCTACCGCCTGATCGACTTCGTGCTGAGCAACCTGGTGAACGCCGGGTACATGCGGATCTGCGTCCTCACCCAGTACAAGTCGCATTCCCTGGACCGCCACATCTCCCAGACCTGGCGAATGTCCGGGCTGACGGGGGAGTACATCACCCCGGTTCCGGCCCAGCAACGCCTCGGGCCTCGCTGGTACACCGGCAGCGCGGACGCCATCTTCCAGTCGCTGAATCTTGTGCACGACGAGCGCCCCGACCATGTTGTGGTGTTCGGCGCCGACCATGTGTACCGGATGGACCCGCGGCAGATGGTCGCCGAGCACGAGGCGTCCGGCGCCGGGGTCACGGTGGCCGGTATCCGGGTACCCCGCAAGGAAGCGCACGCGTTCGGGTGCATCGACGCCGACGCTGACGGGCGCATCACCCGGTTCCTGGAGAAGCCGAAGGATCCACCGGCCACCTCCGACGACCCGGACGTCACGTTCGCCTCGATGGGCAACTACGTCTTCGCCACTGATGTGCTGCTGGATGCGATCCGCGCCGACTCCGAGCTGGGCGACTCCGCGCACGACATGGGTGGGGACATCATTCCCGCGCTGGTCGACGCCGGTCGGGCGCATGTCTACGACTTCGCCGACAACGTGGTCCCAGGGGCGACCGGTCGCGACAGTGGCTACTGGCGTGATGTCGGCACCCTGGACGCGTTCTACGACGCGCACATGGACCTCATCTCGGTGCACCCGGTGTTCAACCTGTACAACCAGTTGTGGCCCATCCGCAGCTCCTTCGAGATGCTGCCACCGGCGAAGTTCGTCCAGGGTGGCCTGGCGCAGGACTCCATGGTGGGCGAGGGCTGCATCATCTCCGCGGCGACGGTGCGGCACTCGGTGCTCAGCGCCGACGTCATCGTCGAGGACGGCGCCAGTGTGGAGGGCAGCGTGCTGATGCCCGGGGTACGAGTCGGCAAAGGTGCCGTGGTGCGGCGCGCCATCCTGGACAAGAACGTCGCCGTCGGTGCGGGCGTGATCATTGGGGTCGATCACGAACGTGACCGGCAGCGGTACACCCTCAGTGCGGGCGGGGTCGTGGCTGTGGGCAAGGGCGTCCGGGTGGGGTGAGCCGCGGGATTGTCGAAGCTGGCGTCAGCCCGCCGCCACCTGGCAGGCTGCGAGCAGCCCGTCGCCCACCGGTAACAGCACCGGTGACCAGCCGTCGTCCTCGTAGGCCTGCCTGCTGGTCTCCCGCAGCGCCACCGTCTCCGCGTCGCGTTGGGCGGGATCGGCCACCCGGCCACCGGTCAGGGCTCCGTGCAGCGCGACCACCCCACCCGGTCGCAGCAGCCGCGCGGCCTCGGCGAGGTAGCGGGGGTGCTCACTGACCCCGGCGTCGACGAACACCAGGTCGTAGCCGGAGTCGGTCAGCCGGGGCAGCACCTGCAGGGCGCGACCGTTGATCAGCCGGTACCGGCCCGGGGCGACGGCCGCGGCGGCGAACGCCCGGCGGGCACTGAGCTGGTGCTCGGGCTCGGTGTCAATGGTGGTGAGCACGCCGTCGGCGCGCATCCCCCGCAGCAGGTACACCCCGCTCACCCCAGCCCCAGTGCCCACCTCCACCACGGTGCGGGCGGCGAGCACCCGCGCCAGGAACGTCAGGGTGGCACCGACCGCCGGGCTGACCGGCACCGCGCCGAGGTCAGCGGCCCGCTCCCTGGCGGCTGCGAGCAACTCGTCCTCGACCACCGAGCCCTCGACGTGCGCGCGGACCACGCCTGCCGTGCGCGCAGCCGGGTCGGGCGGCTCGGTCGCGATGCTCACACCCAGGAGAATATCGGGCTCAGCGGCGCCGATCACGCAGGCGCGCGGCCAGCACTGGCCGATCCGTCCGATTTTTCTCAGGGTGTCCTCAGCTGGTTCTCACCCGGTGCACACCACGAACGGCGATGCTGTGCAGGTGTCGACGTCTGCGGGCCAGCCAGCCGGAACACTGGCGCTCGCGCCGGCGTTGAAGCCCGACAACAGCACCGAAGCGCCCGCAAGCCCGCCCGAGGAGGCTCGAATCGCGACCATGACCACCATCACCGAGGCCCGCGTGCCTGAGGCCGGCACGGGGACTGCGGTCTTCGACGCCACCGGTGCGGATTGGGCGATGCCCACCTGGGACGAGGTGGTGCGCCAACACGCCGATCGCACCTACCGGCTGGCCTACCGGTTGTCCGGCAACGCCCAAGACGCCGAGGACCTCACCCAGGAAACGTTCATCAGGGTGTTCCGTTCGTTGTCCAGCTACCAGCCGGGAACGTTCGAGGGTTGGATGCACCGCATCACCACCAACCTGTTCCTGGACATGGTCCGGCGGCGAAACCGGGTGCGAATGGAGGCCCTGCCGGAGGACTACGACCGGGTGCCCGGCGACGAACCGAGCCCTGAGCAGGCCTTTACCGCGGCCAATCTCGACCCGGACCTGCAGGACGCGCTGGACTCCCTGGCTCCAGACTTCCGGGCCGCGGTGGTGCTCTGCGACGTGGAGGGGTTGTCCTACGAGGAGATCGGCGCGACGCTGGGCGTGAAGCTGGGCACCGTACGCAGCCGGATCCACCGCGGCAGGCAGGCGCTGCGGGCGGCCTTGGAGAGCAAGGGCAAGATGGATGCGAACGCGGTGGTGGCCAGTTGATGCGGGGCGGCGAGGAAGAGTAGGAGTCGGTCGTGCACCAGGACGGGCAGCGGATCAACCCGATGTCGCGGCCCTCGGCATGGGCGCACCGTGCGCTCGACGTCGGTGGTCGGGCGTTGGGCTCGGCCGGGCACGCGTTGTCCTCGGCTGAGCACCTGGCGACGGAAGCGTTGGTGGCGTTCGTCGACGGCGAACTCGGGTTGGGCGCGCATCAGCGGGCGGCCGCCCACCTCGCGAGGTGCGCGGAATGCAGCGCGGAGGTGCGAGCTCAGCTGCAGGCCCGCGCGGCGGTGCGGGCCTCGCTGACGCCGTGCACCCCGATCGGTCTGCTGGGTGCGCTACGACGCATCCCGGACGGGGCTGCCGCAATGCCGGGGCCGGGCACCCGCTCCGGCGGCTCGGTCGTGCAGGACGCGGCGGGGGCGTGGGTGTCGGTACTGCGCCCGCAGGAGTACCGACCCGCCCCGATGACGCCCGGGTCGCACCGCCGGTGATCGTGGCACAGACGGCAATTTCACCGTCGGCGGTGCAGGCTGGTTTGGCCAGCACGCCCGCCCGCCGCTGACTCCGGCGATACCCACCGAGGGGTTCGGACCGCACACGATGATCGATCGAGGAGTTGCAGGTCCCCGGCGCCTGACCCCGCGGGGTCTGCAGCGTCCACCGGTCGACCCGGCCGATGCTGCCGTCTTCGGGCGCCCCCGTCACACCGACGGTGCGTTCCTGGCACCGGCCCGGCGCGGGCCGGACCCCCTCCTGGGGTCCGTCGCCCCGCCCGACCCGGTGCTGGCGCAGGCGTTCGGCCGGCCCGCCGAGGCGACCGACACCCTGCAGCGGGCTCCGCAGCAGCCGCAGCCGCAGCCACCGGCGGGCACCGACGACCCGTGGCGGGACCCGAGGACCGGTGCGGTGCTCGGTGCGCCCGCCCTGGCGGAGCAGTCGGTGGATTCCCCCGCCCCGGCGCCCCGCCTTGGCGTGCGGGAGGTGTTGTTCGGCTCCCGGGTCGCCCCCCGGGCGCTGCTGACGCTGGGGGTGCTGGCTTTGGTGGTGGGCCTGCTCGGTGGGCTCGTGGTGCGCGCGGCCGACCGTGCCGGGGGCGCGCTGACCGACCCGAAGGTGACGTTGGCGCAGGTCAGTGACCCGGCTGTGGCGCCGTCGCCGGGGGCGGTGACCGCCGTCGCCGCGACCGTGTTGCCGGCCGTGGTGTCGGTGGAGTCGCGTAGCGGGGACGGCGGTGGAACCGGGTCCGGCGTGGTGATCGACGCCGGAGGCTACATCGTCACCAACAACCACGTCATCTCCCAGGCGGCCACCAACCCGCAGGGTGTCGCCCTGTCGGTGGTCTTCTCCGACGGAACCCGCGCCAAAGCGCAGATCGTGGGACGCGACACCAAGACCGACCTGGCTGTGCTGCGGGCCCAGGTCGCCAACCCGACCGTCGCGCAGCTGGGCACGTCGGCCGATCTCTCGGTCGGCGACCAGGTGATCGCGGTCGGCTCCCCGCTCGGGTTGGCCGGCACGGTCACCTCCGGGATTGTCAGCGCGGTCCGACGCCCGGTGCGCCTCGGCGGGGACGGCACCGACACCAACGCGGTGATCGACGCGGTGCAGACCGACGCCGCGATCAACCCCGGCAACTCGGGGGGACCGCTGGTGGACTTCCGGGGGCGGGTGGTGGCCATCAACACCGCGATCCGCACCTCGGGGGCGGCCTCCGGGGGTTCCATCGGGTTGGGTTTCGCTATCCCGGTGGACGAGGTGACCCAAGTCGCCCAGGAGCTCATTCGGACCGGACAGGTCAAGCACCCCGACCTGGGGGTGAACTCCCGGTCGGTGAGCGACGGCACCACCGTCGGCGCCCAGGTGGCCAACGTGCAGGCCGGGGGGGCCGCGGCTGCTGCCGGTCTGGTCGAGGGCGACGTCATCACCAGGGTGGGTCAGCGCAGCGTGTCCAGCGCCGACGAGCTCGCGGTGGCGGTGATGGCGCAACGCATCGGTGAGACAGTGCCGGTGTCGCTGGTCCGGGCGGGGCGCAGCGTGCAGATCCCGGTCACCCTGCAGTCGGACTGACCCGCGCGCCGTAGGATGGTGGGCGTGTTCGGCAACGTGGGCTGGTCGGAGATTCTGGTGCTGCTGTTCGCGGGGCTGTTCATCCTGGGCCCGGAGCGGCTGCCCGGTGCCGCGGCGTGGTTGGGGCAGACGGTGCGCCAGGTGCGCGAGTACGCCACCGGCGCCCGCCAGCAGCTCCAGGACGAACTGGGACCGGAGTTCGACGAACTTCGCAAGCCCCTGGCCGACTTGCAACAGCTTCGCGGGCTGAACCCGAAGGCGGCCCTGGCCAAGCACCTCTTCGACGGCGACGCCGGCTCGTTGTTCGCCGACCCGCCGGCCGCGACCGCCGCCGCGCCGGTGTCGATGGCCAAACCCGATGCGCCGTCGAAGTCGGAAGGGTCGAAGCCCAAGACCCTGGATCCGCTCGACCAGCAACAACCGCTGGCCAGCGGCGAACGCCCACCTTACGACGCCGACGCGACCTGACCCACCCCTGCGGCGGTGCGCGCCGGGCTGACGTTCAGCGACATCCCCGCCAGCCCGCGCGCTCGGCGGGTCAACTGGTGCGCCACGCCCCGCAGTGCCAGCGCCGCCGGTGATTGCGGATGACTGAGCACGATCGGCACCCCGACATCCCCACCCTCGCGGACCGCGGTCTCCAGCGGGATCTGCCCGAGGAGGGGGACGTCGGCGCCGACCGCTGTGCTCAAGCTTTGCGCGACCGCCGCGCCACCTCCGGAACCGAAGATCTCCAGCCGAGTGCCGTCGGGCAACACCATCCAGGACATATTCTCCACCACCCCGACCAGGCGCTGGCGGGTCTGCAGGGCGATCGCCCCGGCCCGCTCGGCGACCTCGGCCGCAGCCTGCTGCGGGGTGGTGACCACCAGGATCTCCGCCCCTGGTACCAGTTGGGCCACCGAGATGGCCACGTCACCGGTGCCCGGCGGCAGGTCCAGCAGGAGCACGTCCAAATCGCCCCAGAAGACGTCGGCCAGGAACTGCTGCAGCGCTCGGTGCAGCATCGGCCCACGCCATACCACCGGGGTGTTGCCAGGGGTGAACTGGGCGATGGAGATGAGCTTCACCCCGTGCGCCTGCGGCGGCATGATCATCTTGTCGACCTGTGTGGGGCGGGCGTCGGTGCCCAGCATCCGGGGCACCGAATGGCCGTAGATGTCGGCGTCGAGCACCCCCACGGACAGGCCACTGGCCGCCATCGCCGCGGCCAGGTTCACCGTCACGCTGGACTTGCCCACCCCGCCCTTGCCGGAGGCCACGGCGTACACCCTGGTGAGCGAGCCGGCCTGGGCGAAAGGGATCACCGGTTCGGCGGCGTCCCCGCGCAACGAGCGGCGCAACTCGGTGCGCTGTGCGTCATCCATCACATCCAGCTCCACCCGCACCGCGCCCACGCCGGGGACGTCGGATACCGCAGCGCTGACCCGCGTCACGATTTCGGTCCGCATCGGGCAGCCCGACACCGTCAACCAGATCGCCACGTCCACACTGCTGTCCGGGCCGATCACCACGCTCTTCACCATCTTGAGTTCAGTGATGGGTTTGCGGATCTCCGGGTCATCCACCCGGGCGAGGGCCGCACGGATCGCTGCTTCGGTCGGGGTGCTCGACGGGGTGCTCACAGCGTCGATGGTAAGCCGGTGCCGGTCCCACTTCGCCCACGGCGCCCTAAGATCATTTAGATGACGGCCACCGGACCCCCGGCGCTCCCCGGCCCGCCGAGTGCCGCCGATGCCCGACTACCTGCCCCGGAGGAGCTACGGACCTGGCGCCGCTACCTGCTGGCCAACGCCCGCATCACCCGCATCTTGGAGGCCGAACTCGTCGCGGCGCAGGACATGACCCTGGCGGCCTACGACGTGCTGGTGCAGCTGTCGGAGGCGCCCGGGCGCACCCTGCGAATGACGGAGCTGGCGCAAGCCGTCCTGCTGTCCCGATCCGGCGTGACCCGTCTGGTAGAGCGCCTCGAGCTGGCGCACCTGGTTCGGCGCGTGCCCGCCCCTGGCGACGGGCGGGGGGTGCAGGCCCTGCTTACCAACGTGGGTCAGACCCGGCTGGAGGCCGCCGCGCGCGTGCACCTGGCCGGGGTGTTCGCGCATTTTGTGCTGCCGCTGGGCGCCTCAGGGCTGGCGCACCTGGACGCCGCGCTGGCCACCCTGCTCGACGGCACGCGACAGGCGCAGTGAACTCGCCGATCCTCGCCGGGCAGTTAGGCCCGTTCGTGTTCGCCGGCGGAGTCGCTGCGGCGCTCGAGCAGCAACGTCCGCAGCTCCTCGAGTTCTCGCCGCAGGTAGTCCCTGGTAGCCACGTCGCCGATCGCGATGCGCAAGGCGGCGATCTCCCGCGCCAGGAACTCGGTGTCGGCCTTGGTGCGCTCGGCGCGCGCCCGGTCTTCCTCCAGCGACACCCGGTCCCGGTTTTCCTGGCGGTTCTGTGCCAGCAGAATCAGTGGAGCCGCATACGCCGCCTGGGTGGAGAAGGCCAGGTTGAGCAGGATGAACGGGTAGGCGTCCCAGCGCAGGGTCACGGCGAACACGTTCAGCAGGATCCAGACGATGACGATGCCCGTCTGGATGACCAGGTATCGACCGGTGCCGAGGAACCGGGCGATGCGTTCGCTGGCTTGGCCGATGTAATCCAGGTCCATCGACGGCACGAACCTGCGGGCCGATCGTGGGGTGTCCAGGCGCTGGCGGCCGGTGCTGGAGTTCGCGCTGCTGGGGCTGTCAGCCATGGGCGATCTCCTCCTCGCGCTCCGGCAGTCGCCAGCCCTGCGGCAGCAGGTGATCCAGCACGTCGTCCACGGTTACCGCGCCCATCAGATGGCCCTCGGTGTCCACCACCGGCCCGCACACCAGGTTGTAGGTGGCGAAGTAGCGAGTCACCTCACCGAGGGCGGCATCCGGTGACAGGTGCGGTAGGCCGACGTCGAGCACCCCGCCGACCAGGGCGGAGGGTGGCTCGCGGAGCAGGCGCTGCAGGTGGACGCACCCCACGTAGCGGCCGGTGGGGGTAGCTGTTGGCGGGCGGGCGACGAACACCAGGCTGGACAGTGCCGGTGTCAAGTCGGGGTTGCGCACCCGGGCCAGCGCCTCGGCCACGGTCGCCGCCGGGGTCAGGACCACCGGCTGGGGAGTCATCATGCCGCCGGCGGTGTCGGGGGAGTGCTCCAGCAACCGCCGCACGGGTCCGGACTCCTCCGGGTCCATCAGCTCCAGCAGGGCCTCGGCCTCGGCGTCGGGCAACTCGCCGAGCAGGTCGGCGGCGTCGTCAGGGTCCATGGCCTCCAGCACGTCGGCCGCACGGTCCAGCTCCAAGGACATCAGCAGCGCCCGCTGGTCGGCCTCGGTCAGCTCCTGCACCACGTCGGCTAGGCGCTCGTCGTCCAGTGCTGCCGCCGCCTCGTGCCGGCGCTTGACCGGCAGCTCGTGCAGGGCCTGGGCGACGTCTGCCGCACGCATCCCCTCGAACTGGGCGATCAGGTGGTCAGCCCCCTGGCCCGGTTGGGCCATGTTCAGCGGGGTCAACCCGTCAACGGCATCCCAGTCAACGACGCTGACAGGCCCGCGACGAGTCAGGCGGGCGCGCGGTGGGCGCACCGCCACGCGGCTGACCACCCAGTCCCTGGTGCGGGTCACCTCGATGGCGACATCGGTGACCACGGCGGGACCGGCGTGGTCGGGGTCGGTGATCAGCACCCTGGTGTCCAGTAGCTGACTGAGCACCAGCACCTCGGTGGGCCGCTGGGTGAACCGGCGCAGGCTCACGTTGCCGGTGGTGAGCGTCACCGACGTGGGTTCGATGGCTGTCACCCGGAGCATGGGAACGAAGATGCGCTTGCGGGTGGCGAGCTCCACCACGAGGCCGAGCACTCGCGGCTGCTGCCGTGACGTGCGCACCGTGACGACCGCGTCGCGCACCCGGCCAATGGACTCCCCGTCCGGGCCCAGCACCACCAGGCCCGCAAGCCTGGCCACGAATACCCTGCTCACCGCCGCCATGAGGGCAGGCTATCGGTCCGAGCGCCCCGGTCCGTGCAGGCCCAGCAGGTCCATCGCATAGACCTGCGCCCACCCCGGCTCCGCGTTGCGCCGGGCCGCGGCCATGGCGGCGGCCGACGGTTCGTCCAGGCTGACCAGCACCGCGGTGGACTGCACAGTCAGCATGGCCGACCGGGTGCCGGCGCGGGCGACCACGACGGTGACGTGCGCCCCGTCGACCAACCCCGCTACGTGCTGGTCAGTGCCACCACAGGCCACCAGCAGGTGTCCGGCGTACGGTCCGCTGCCCGGCCACAGCGCCCACACCAGCCGAGCGCGGTGCCCGTCGGGTGCCACCCAGACCGCGGCGGCTTTGCGCAGCGCCGAATCGAGCTGCTGCTTACTCACTCGGCATCCTTTCGTTCTGCGGCGCTCCTGCGCAGGTCCTACCGTCGACCCCATGGCTGAGAACTCGACTCCCGCGTACACCGTCCCTGGAATGTCGACCGCAGACGGTGCCACCGTGGCGACCACCCTGCAGGACCGGCTGCACGCCTACAACGACCTGCACCTGACGCTCAAGCACATCCACTGGAACGTGGTGGGTCCCAACTTCATCGCCGTCCACGAGATGATCGACCCGCAGGTGGAGATGGTGCGAGGCTTCGCCGACGCCGTCGCCGAGCGGATCGCCACCCTGGGTGGCTCCCCCCAGGGCACCCCGGGATCCATCGTGGCCCAACGCAGCTGGGAGGACTACTCGATCGGGCGGTCCACCGCCATCGAGCACCTCGGGGCGCTGGACGTGGTCTACGAGGGGGTGATCTCCAGTGTCCGCGCCGCTATCGACAAGGTGGGCGACCTGGACCCGATCACCGAGGACATGCTCATCGGCCAGTCCGGTCAGCTCGAGTTGTTCCACTGGTTCGTGCGGGCGCACCTGGAGAATGCTGGCGGTCAGCTGAGCACGCACGGGGCTACCAGCGAGCGCAAGGCTGCCACCGAGGCTGCTGGCTGAACCGTCGATGGATCGGCGCGTCACAGGTCACAGCGGGCTGCGGGGCGGGGTCGCACCGCAACAGTCATACTCGGCGTCAACCCAGCGCCGGGCGTTGCCCCCCGACGTGCCCACGTCGTGAAGGAGTACGTCATGGCCCGCCTCGCTCAAACCGCCGACCTGACTGAGGTCCAGCAGGAAATTCTGGCCACCGTGCGCGCCTTCGTGGACAAGGAGATCATTCCGCACGCCCAGGAGCTGGAGCATTCCGACACCTACCCGCGCGACATCGTCGACGGCATGACGGAGATGGGCCTGTTCGGCTTGATGATCCCGGAGGAGTTCGGCGGGCTGGGGGAGAGCCTGCTGACCTACGCCCTGGTCGTGGAGGAGATCGCGCGCGGCTGGATGAGCGTCTCGGGGGTGATCAACACCCACTTCATCGTGGCGCACATGCTCATCCAGCACGGCACCCCCGCCCAGCAGCAGCACTACCTGCCCCGGATGGCTACCGGCGAGGTGCGGGGGGCGTTCTCCATGTCCGAACCGGGGCTGGGCTCCGACGTGGCCGCCATTCGCACCCGGGCAAAACTCGACGCCGAGGGCGGCTACGTGATCGACGGGCAGAAGATGTGGCTCACCAACGGAGCCAGTTCCACGCTGGTGGCTGCCCTGGTGAAGACCGACGAGGGCGCCGAGCGGCCGTATCAAAACCTCACTGCGTTCCTGGTGGAAAAGCCCACCGGGTTCGGCGAGGTCTGCCCCGGACTGATCATCCCCGGCAAGATCGACAAGATGGGTTACAAGGGGGTGGACACCACCGAGTTGATCTTCGACGGCTACCGCGCCAGCGCGCAGGACATCCTCGGCGCCGTCCCGGGTAAGGGTTTCGCGCAGATGATGGACGGCGTCGAAGTAGGCCGGGTCAACGTCGCCGCGCGTGCGTGCGGCATCTCCATCCGGGCCTTTGAACTGGCCGTGGCCTACGCCCAGCAACGCGAGACCTTCGGCAAGCCCATTGCCCAGCACCAGGCCATTGCGTTCCAATTGGCCGAGATGGCCACCAAGGTCGAGGCCAGCCACCTGATGATGGTCAACGCCGCGAAGCTCAAGGACTCTGGCCTGCGCAACGACGTGGAAGCGGGCATGGCCAAGCTGCTGGCCAGCGAGTACTGCGCGGAGGTGACCACCCAGGCCTTCCGGATCCACGGTGGTTATGGCTACTCCAAGGAGTACGAGATCGAGCGGTTGATGCGGGAGGCGCCGTTCCTGCTGATCGGTGAGGGCACCTCGGAGATCCAGAAGACGATCATCAGCCGCGGATTGCTCAAGGAGTACGCCGCACGCCGCTGAGGCCGCAGTGCCTTCACGCCGAATTCACGCCATCGGGCACTATCCGGGCGCCCCGGGCGTTGACCAGGCAGTACGAGGTTCGCCCCGCAATCGGACAGGAGTGCCCAGATGAGCAGCCCCATGTCGTCCCCGATGTCGTCGGGGATGGGACAGCAAGGCAAAGGACTGCCGACGCCGACGCCGCCCACCGGGTGGCCGATCGGCTCCTACCCCACCTACGCCGAGGCGCAGCGCGCGGTGGACTACCTGTCCGACAGCGAATTCTCGGTGCAGGACGTCACCATCGTCGGAGTGGACCTGATGCAGGTGGAGCGGGTCACCGGGCGACTCACCTGGAGCCGGGTGCTCACCGCCGGAGCAGTGTCCGGGGCGTGGTTGGGGGTGTTCGTCGGCCTGCTGTTGAGCCTGTTCAGCGGCGGTGGCCTGGCCGGGCCGCTGTTGACCGGTGTGCTGGTCGGGGTGGTATTCGGAGTGATCTCCGGGGCACTGACCTACGGTGCGACCCGCGGCCAGCGCGACTTCTCCTCCACCATGCAGCTGGTGGCCGGGCGCTACGACGTGCTGTGTGAACCGCGCAGCGCTGAGCAAGCTCGCGACCTGCTGTCACGGCTGACGGCCACCGGCTCCGGCCCGCAGATCTGAGCGCCGCTCAGGCCGCGTCCGTCCCACTGCCGTCCGTCCCGCTGCCGGTGAATCCGCTCGACGCGTGGGCGAGTTGGTCTGCTCGGTCTTCCTCGGCCATCCGGGTCAGCTCAGCGCCGGCCTCGGCGTCCCGGGTGAGGTTGTCCCCGGACTCCGGGTCGAACACGTGCACCTTGCGGCTGTCCAGCCAGAATTCGGCTTCTCGACCCTCCCGGATACGGCTGGCTGCGTCGATCGACACCACCGCCTGGGTTCGCAGTTCTTCGCTGTCGAGTTCCCGGGACAGCTCCCGCAACTGGTTGCGCACCCGATCCGGGGCCTCGTAGGGGATGTAGGCGTACTGCTGGTCGCCCAGCCACTCGGTGACGTCCACCGTGGCCCGGAACGTCGACCCGAGGCGCATCTTCGCCTCGTCGACCAGCGAGGCGTCCTCGAAGTACTCCGGACGGATCCCCACCAGCAGCAGATCGTGGCCCGCGACGGCGTTCGCCCGTCTCTCGTCGAGTTCGATCGGCCCGAACGGGGTCGACAGGCCCTTGCCCTCGACGGTGGCAGGCAGGAAATTCATCGGCGGTGATCCGATAAACCCGGCCACGAACAGGTTGACCGGCTGTTCGTAAAGCTCCCGCGGCGACGCCACTTGCTGGATGGTGCCCTTGCGCAGCACGCAGACGCGGTCGCCGAGGGTCATCGCCTCGGTCTGGTCGTGGGTGACGTAGACGGTGGTGATGCCCAGGCGCCGCTGCAGCCGCGAGATCTCCGTGCGCATCTGGCCGCGCAGCTTCGCGTCGAGGTTGGACAGCGGTTCGTCGAACAGGAACGCCTCGGCCTGGCGGACGATGGCCCGTCCCATGGCCACGCGCTGGCGCTGACCACCGGAGAGGTTCGCCGGTTTACGGTCGAGGTGCTCGTGCAGCTCCAGGACATCGGCGGCCTCCTTGACCAGGCGGTCCACCTTGTCGTGGGGCGTCTTGGCCAGCCGCAGCGGGAAGGCGATGTTCTCGTACACGCTCATGTGCGGGTAGAGCGCGTAGTTCTGGAACACCATCGACAGGTTGCGCTCCCGGGGGGCCTTGTCGTTGACCCGCTCACCACCGATGATCATGTCGCCGCTGGTGATGTCCTCCAGGCCTACCACCATGCGCAGTAGAGTCGACTTCCCGCAGCCGGAGGGGCCGACCAGGATCATGAACTCGCCGTCGGCGATGTCCAGGCTGACGTCGTTCACGGCCGGGAATCCGTCGTGGTACTTCTTGACGATATTCTTCATTTCGATCGAGGCCATGACTGCGTCCCCTTCGGGTGGGTATCGACGGTGGTGCCGGTCGGCGATCAGCCCTTGACGGCACCGTTGGTCAAGCCGGCGACGATGCGCCGCTGGAAGATCAGCACGAGCGCCACCACCGGGATGGTGACGATGACGGCCGCGGCGGCGATGGCTGCCGTCGGGTCCTCAAATTGGGAAGCACCGGAGAACAATCCGAGCGCAGCCGGGACCGGGCGGGAGGCGCTGGTGGAGGTCAGCGAGATGCCGTAGACGAAGTCGTTCCAGGCGATGAAGAACGCGATGATCGCGGTGGTGAACACCCCGGGGGCGGCCAGCGGCACGATGACCTTGCGAAACGCCTGCCAGGTGGTGGCCCCGTCGACCTGCGCGGCTTGCTCCATCTCCCACGGGATCTCCCGGAAGAAGGCCGACATCGTCCAGATTGACAACGGCAACGTCAGCGACAGGTAGGGGATGATCAGACCAGGCCAGGTGTCGTACAACCCGATCTGGCGCCACAGGTTGAACAACGGCGTGACGATGGAGATGACCGGGAAAATCGCCACCGCCAGCGCCGAGGACAGGATGAACTTCTTGCCGGGGAATTCCAGCCGGGCGATCGCATACGCCGCGAACATCGACAGGACGGAGGAGATCGCCGTCGCGATGAGGCAGATGCCGAACGAGTTGCGCAAGGCCGGCAAGAACAACCCGCTGGCGTCGCCGGTGATGATTTGGGCGTAGTTGCTGAACGTGGCACCGCTGGGCAGGAATTGTCCGTTCGCAATGTCGGCTGGCGCCTTGAGCGACAGCGAGACGATCCACGCGATGGGCAGCAACGCGTACAGGGCGATGGCGATCCCGGCGACGACCCACCAGTTGCGTTCCTTGCTGCTCATCAGTTCTCACCCCTGGCCTGCGAGAGATCCACCTTGAACCCCTTGATGAAGACGAAGGCGATGAGAACCACCGCGAGGAACAGCAGCACCGACACCGCGGAACCGAGTCCGATCTCCAATCGCGCGATGGTCTGGCGGTAGGCCAGGAAGGACACCGACTCGGTGCCGTTCGCCCCTGCTGTCATCACGAAGATGGAGTCGAAGACGCGGAAGGCGTCCAGGGTCCGGAAGAGCACTGCCACCATGATCGCTGCCTTCATGTTCGGGATCGTCACCCGGAACATGCGCTGGCGCCACGTGGCACCGTCGACCTGAGCAGCTTCCTGCAGCACCTCGGGCACTTGGGCGAGCCCGGCGAGCAGAAGTAGCGAGATGAACGGGGTGGTCTTCCAGATCTCCGCGAGGCAGATGACCACGATCGAAGACCCGAAACTGCCGAACCAGTCCGTCGTGGCGCCGATGCCAGGCACCCAGCTGAACCAGCTGTTGACGAAGCCGGTACTGATCCCGAAGGCAAATTGCCACGCGAAAGCTGACACCACGGTGATGACGGCATAGGGGATAAGAATGACTGCCCGCAGGAATGGCCGAATCGCTTTCAGCGCCTTGTTCATCACCAGTGCCAGAGCGAAGCCCAGCACCAACTCGACGGCCACGGTGACGACGGTGATGAGCACGGTCACCCCGATGGACTGCCACCACAGCTGGTCGGTGAGGATGACCAGGTAGTTGGATAGGCCGGTGAACGACTTGTTCCCGGGGTCGGTGAGTCGGTAGTCGAACAGCGAGTCGTAGACCGCTTGCAGGATCGGGTAGGCGGTGACCCCCAGCATGACCAGCATCGCGGGGCCGGCCAGCAGCCAGCCCAGCCGCCGCTCTGCTCGAGCGCGGTCGCTGAGGCCGGGGGAGGGGGCGTTGTGCGCCGGGCGCGCGCCCGAGGGCGGTCGGTCGAGCGTCGGGGCGCTCACAGCAAGCGCTTCTTCTGCAGGACCGCGGTGATGAGGTCGGTGGCGTCTTTCGCCGTCCGCTGCGGGTCGATGCTCTCGTAGGGGTGGTAGCTGCGCTGGAGCCCGCCGGAGACCTCGCTGTAGTACGGCGTCTGCGGGCGAGGCGCCGCTTGCTGCAGGGACTGCAGGATGGTCCGCGCCATGGGGAACTCCTGGTTGACAGAGGGGTCGTCGTAGACGGTGACGTTAGAGGCCGGGTTGCCGTTGGACACGAAGTAGTAAGTCTGATTTTCCTTCGTGGTGATGCACTCCGTCGCCTGGTAGGCGAGGCCGGGGTTCTTGCTGGACGCCCCGACGCCGAGGTTGATGCCGCCGTAGGGCGGCGCGCTGGCCTTGCCCGCCTCGACCTGCGGGTACAGCGCCCAACCGAAGTCGTCGACCACGGACTGGGCGAGCGTGCCCTTCTTCACCTTGGTGAGGGCGCGGGGGTAGACGAACGGGTAGTTGACCTGGAAGGCCGCCGCGCCCGACTCGAAGTCGGTGGCGCTGGCGTCCTCGTTGGCAGTCGACAGGGCGGGGCCGCCGAGATTCTTGGTGGCAATATCGCGCATGATCTGCCCGGCCCGCGCTCCCGCGGCGGACTCCAGACCGAGGGTGATCTCCTTGGGGTTGGTCGAGTTCTTGGCGATGATCGACCCCCCCGCTGATGCGATGAGTGCGTTGTAGAAGACCGTGAGGGACTCCGCGCGTTTGCCCTGAACGGCCAGGGTCTTTTTCTGTGACTGGGCGGCGGAGGCGAGTTGGTCCCAGGTGACTGGCTTGCTCATGTCCAGGCCGGCGGCCGCGGCGACGGACTTGCTGTACCAGAGCAGTTGGGTGTTGGCCCAGAACGGCACGGTCACGAGTTGGCCGTTCCAGGTCGCCCCTTGGATGGCGCTGGGTACGACGTTCACGCTGACCCGTTGGGCGACGTCCGCGGGCATCGGGGCGAGGAACCCGGCCTGGGCGAACTCCGGAATGTAGGGCGGGTCGAGGCTCATGATGTCGATGGAGGAGTCGTTGGCGGCGAGGCGGCGCACGAGCTGCTGGCGTTGCTCGGAGGCCTCGCGGGGCAACGTCGAGGTCGTGATGGTGTAGCGGCCCCCCGCGGCAGCCGTGCAGTGCGCGGCGATCTCGGCCTGCCCCCCGGAGTCGGGGTTGATGTACCAGGTCAGGGTCGGCGGTCCCTGGCTGGAGCTGCCGCAACCAGAGAGCAACGACGTCAGCATCACGGCTGCCGTACTGATTCCGAGCCCCCGCCGCAGCGAACCGCCTGGCGATATCCATCGGTGCCGAACGGTCATCGGTCCCCCTCGGCGGTGATCTCCGCGGTGCACTTCGGAGAATCACTGTTACCTGGATCACCTAGGGTGTCAACACAAGCTCGCTGCGGGCCCGGCTGGACTGCACAGCCCGGATGTCGACCCGCAGCGAACGGCGAGTGTCGACTTTATGATCGCCGCTGCTTGGCGCCTCGTTCGGGCGCTACCGTTGGTGATGTGGCTGTTGCGGCGGGCACCATACGCGCGAGCCGGGCGACCCGCGACTTGCTCGTAGCGCAGGACCGCGAACGGGGAATGACACTGCCCGGCGCGGGCCGGTAGCGACAGCGCGATCCGCCGCACGTCATCCTCGGTCGCCATCACCACAGTGTGCTGCCTGCACGGCGTTCAGCGGGCGGGGTCAGCGGGGCCCATTTCCGCTCAGTGGAGGCCGAAGTGGCCCCGTTCCGGACGGGCAGCCAGGGTAAGCGCTGGCAGTAAGCATGGCGACGACGTCATTGTGCAATCGACCCGGTGGAGGAACGACGGTGCGTACGCAGGTGGGGATCGTCGGGGCAGGCCCGGCCGGGTTGATGCTGTCGCACCTGCTGGCGTTGGCTGGCGTCGACTCGGTCGTGGTGGAGAAACGCGGTCGAGACGACATCGAGGCGACGATCCGGGCCGGGGTGTTGGAGCACGGCACCGTGGAGCTGATGCAGCAGGCCGGCATCGCTGATCGGGTCATGACCGACGGCACCCGACACGACGGCATCGACCTGCGCTACGCCGGTGCGGGCCACCGGATCGACCTGCGCAGGCTCACCGGCAAGTCGGTGTGGCTCTACCCGCAGCACGAGGTGCTCAAGGACCTCATCAACGCGCGGCTGCAGGCCGGTGGCGACGTCCGCTTCGACGTCGCCGACGTCGCGCTCGCCGAGCTAACGTCTGAGCAGCCGGTGATCACCTTCACCGACCCCGACGGCACGGGCCAGGAGCTGCGCTGCGACTTCGTGGTGGGAACCGACGGATCCGGGGGGATTTGTAAGTGGGCGATCCCCGAGACCGCGCGCCGCGACTACTTCCGCGCCTACCCCTTTGGCTGGTTCGGGGTACTGGTGCAGGCACCACGATCGGCCGAGGAGTTGATCTACGCCCGGTCCGAGCGGGGGTTCGCACTGATCAGCACCCGCACCGACTCCGTGCAGCGGATGTACTTCCAGTGCGATCCGCAGGAGAAGGCCGAGGACTGGTCCGAGGCCGAGATCTGGGCCGAGTTGCAATCCAGAGTGGCCGGTAACGGCTTCACCCTGCAGGAGGGCCCGATCTTCGAGCGGGGCGTCATCCCCATGCGCAGCTACGTGTGCGAGCCGCTGCGGCATGGGCGACTGTTCCTCGCCGGCGACGCGGCCCACACCGTGCCGCCGACCGGGGCGAAAGGCATGAACCTCGCGATCGCCGATGTCCGGGTTCTCGCGCAGGCGCTGGAGTCCTTCTTCGCCGGTAACGGCACGGCCCTGCTGGAGGCCTACAGCGACACCGCTCTGCGACGGGTGTGGCGGGCACAGCACTTCTCCTGGTGGTTCTCCACCCTGATGCACAACCTCGACGGTGCCACCGACTTCGATGTCCGCCGTCAGCTCGGCGAACTCGACCTGCTCACCAGCAGCGACGCCGCCGCGACCTACCTGGCGCAGGCGTACGTCGGGTGGCCAGCAAAGCTGTAGCGCCAGTTCACGAAGGCATGCGCAGCACCGGTTTGAGCACGTCACCGGCGTAGGACGCTGCGAGTGCCTCGTTGATCTGCTCGAACGGGAACTCCTCGATGAGTTCGTCGTAGGGGAACCGGCCTTGGGCGTGCAGTTGCAACAGCCCACCGATGAGCCCCGGTGCACGCCGAACTCCGCGAGGTGGCTGCGCCGTTCCTCATCGACGTGTACGAGATGGCCAAGGACAACGTTCACCTCGCGGTACGCGACGGCCGCAGCGCACTGTATGTGGAGAAGGTGGCCGGGCGGCGTTCGGTGGCGTTGGTCAGCCGCAACGGCGGGCGCCTTCCGCTGCACGCCACCGGTGTGGGCAAGGCGCTGCTGGCCTACGCACCCGAGGAGGTCGTCCGCGCGGTGCAGGCCAACCTCACCGCGCACACCCCGTTCACGATCACCGACCCGGCCCGCCTGGTTGCCGACCTCGCCGAGGTGCGTCGCCGTGGCTACGCCACGACCGTGGACGAGATGACGGTGGGGGCGTCCTCGGTCGCCGTGCCGGTGCAGGCTAGCGATGGCGCGGTAGTCGCCAGCATTGGCATTGTCACCTCGGCGAACCACAAGGATCTGCCGAAGTACGCGCCGCTGCTGCGGGCAGCTGCTGGTGGTCTGTCTCGGCGGCTACCGCTGAGTCTGTCGGGTGGGCAGGCCGATTTCCTGCACGATCTGCAGGCCGTTTAGATCGGGTTTCCTACTGACGGAAGGGTTTACCCGCCACCGCCGCTGGCTGACCTATGGTGGTGGCGCACCACGTGGTGCTGTCGTGAGAGGAGCGGAATGCCGCAGTACGAGCTGCCCACGAGCGGTGATCACCCCCCACTGGCCTCGTCGGCGTACCTCTCGAGCCGGCTCCGCGCCCCGTTGCACGCCCCGGTGGCCTTGCCCCAGCGGCTGACCGAGATCACCGGCCCGTTGCTCGGCGAGGACCGGGTCTCGGCGTCGGATGCCGACCTGACGCGCCAGCACGATGGTGCGCCGCTGGGGCAGCGTGCGATCGTGGCGGGTCGCGTCCTGGACGGCACCGGCCGCGCCGTACCGCACACGCTGGTCGAGATCTGGCAGGCCAACGCGGCCGGGCGCTACCGCCACGACAGCGACCGGTGGGACGCCCCGCTGGACCCGAACTTCACCGGGCTGGGCCGGACGATGACCGACGCCGACGGGCGCTACCGCTTCGTGACGGTGGTGCCCGGTGCCTACCCGTGGCGCAACCACCACAACGCGTGGCGGCCAGCGCACATCCACCTGTCGCTGTTCGGGCGGTCGTTCACCCAGCGCCTGGTGACGCAGATGTACTTCCCCGGTGATCCGCTGCTGGATCTGGACCCGATCTTTCGGTCGGTACCCGCCGGCGCGCGGTCACGGCTGGTCAGCCGGTTCAGCATCGAGGCAACGGTCCCGCAGTGGGCGCTGGCCTACGAGTTCGACATCGTCCTCCGCGGGCCGCGGCAGACGCCCTTCGACGACGAGGAACACGAGCACTGATGGGCAGTGTGCCGCTCACCCCGTCGCAGACCGCCGGGCCCTACCTGTCCATCGGCCTGGCGTGGGCCGACGGCAGCTGTGTCGTGGAACCGAGCGACCCGGCTGCCCTGTGGCTGCGTGGCCGGGTGTTCGACGGCGCCGGCGAGGTCGTGCTCGACGCGCTGGTGGAGACATGGCAGGCCGATCAGGACGGCGGGTTCGCGCACCCGGATGCGCCGGCGTCGCAGCCCGATCCGACGCGCTATTTTCGCGGCTTCGGCCGGTCACTGACGGGTGAAGGCGAGTACGCCATCTGCACGCTCAAGCCCGGGTCCGTGCCGGCTACTGACGGTGCCGTGCAGGCCCCGCACATCGACGTGTCAGTATTCGCCCGTGGCCTGCTGGACCGGGTGGTGACCCGGGTGTACTTCGCCGACGAGCCGGTCGCGAACGCGCAGGACCCGGTGCTCAGCGCCCTGCCCGCCGAGCGGGCGCGCACCCTCGTGGCCGCCCGCAGCCCCGACGGTTACCTCTTCGACATCGTGTTGCAGGGCCCGGATGAGACCATCTTCTTCGCCGTCTGACCGGGCGGGGTCGGCGCTGTTCGCCGGCGTCTTGTCCAGGTCACCGGTGGCCGAAGCCGTCAGCGACGCTGCGTGGCTACGAGCGTTACTCGATGTGGAGGCCGCCCTGGCGGTAGCCAACGCGGCCGCAGGTTTGATCCCCGCGACGGCGGCGACCGCAATCGCCGCCGCGTGCCGCGACGCGAGCGTCTTCGACCCGCGCGCGTTGGGCGAGCAGGCCGCCGCCGCCGGCAATCCCGTCCTCGCGCTGGTCGGGGCACTCGAGGTGGCGGTAGGGGAGGAGGGCGGCGCCTATGTGCACCGTGGTGCGACCAGCCAGGACATCATCGACACCGCGGCGATGCTCGTCACGAAGCGGGCGTTGGACCTCATCGTCGACGACGTCGAAGGTGTCGCCGATGAGGCCGCCGCGCTGGCCGAGCGCCATCTGCGTACTCCCATGGCGGGCCGAACCTTGATGCAGCAGGCGGTGGCGACCACATTCGGGCGCAAGGCCGCTGGCTGGACCGCCGGCGCCGATGCCTGTACCGACCGGCTGGCTGCGGTGCGCGACGGGCTGCCGTTGCAGCTCGGAGGGGCCGTCGGGACCCTGGCCGCGTTCGAGGCACAGGGCAGCGCGGTCGCCGCCAGGATGGCCGAGGACCTGCAGTTGACGAACCCCGTCCTGCCGTGGCACACCATCCGTGCGCCGATCGCCGACATCGCCGGCGCGCTGGGCGGGCTCGCCGGGCTGTTGGGCAAGATCGCCGGGGACGTGATTCTGATGGCGCAGACCGAGGTCGCGGAGGTGTCCGAGCAGGCCCCCGGCCGCGGCGGCTCGTCAACGATGCCGCACAAGCACAACCCCGTTGCCGCGATCTCCGCCAGGGCATCGGCGATGCGCGCGCCCGGTCTGGTCAGCACCCTGCTGCAATGCTGCATGGCCCAGGAGCACGAGCGGGCGGCCGGGGCATGGCACGCCGAGTGGGAGACTCTGCCGGACCTGGTGCGCTGCACCGGCAGTGCTGCGTCCTGGCTGCGGGAGAGTCTGCGCAGTCTGCAGGTCGACGAGCAACGGATGCGCGCCAACCTGCAGCTCAGCGGCCCTTCGGCGGGTGCCGAAGCCGTCGCCGGGCACCTGTCGGTGCGGCTGGGCCGCAGCCGCGCTCACCAGCTCGTGGCGCAGGCGTCCGCGGCGATCACCACAGCCGAATTCCGGGCGCGGCTGCTTTCCCACGCCGACGTGCGCGGCCACCTGACGGCCGAGTATCTGGATGAACTGCTCGACCCCGCCGCGTCAATATCCGACGCCGTGAGCCAAGCGCTGGCGGTCACGGCGGCACACCACGCCAGGCGTGCGGGCTCGTGAGCGCCGTCGAGCTGTACTGCGACGTGCACGGGCCGGCGGCAGCGCCGGTAGTGCTGCTGCTGGGCTCCCTCGGCGCCACCGCGGCGATGTGGGATCCGCAGGTCGCTGAGCTCGCGAGCAGTTTCCGGGTGATCCGATGCGACAACCGGGGCCACGGCCGCTCACCCGTCCCACCAGGCCCCTACGACCTCGACGACCTGGTCGACGACGTGCTGGCCGTGCTCGCGCGGCACGACGTTCGCCAGGCTCACCTCGTCGGGCTGTCGTTGGGCGGCATGATCGCGATGCGCCTCGCCGCGCGGGCACCCGAGCACGTGCTGACCCTCACCGTGCTGTGCACGTCGGCCCTGCTCGGGCCGGCCAGCGCATGGGCGCAACGAGCACAGCTGGTCCGGACCTCCGGAACGCAGGCGATAGCCAGCAGCGTCGTCAGCCGTTGGCTCACCCCTGCCCAATTGGGCGCCGACCCCGCACAAACGCAGTGGTTGCAGGCCATGATCGCGGCCACGCCGGCGGAGGGCTGCGCGTCGTGCTGTGCTGCCATCGAGACGATGGACCTGCGAGCCGACCTGGGCCGGATCATCGCCCCTACCCTGGTCATCGCCGGCGCCGAGGATCCCGCGACCCCGCCCGAGCACCTGGAGCAGATCGCCGCGGGGATCGCAGGCTCGCAGCTGATCGTCCTGCCCCACGCAGCGCACCTCGCCAACGTGGCGCAGCCGGCAGCGGTGAACGCGGCCCTGTTGGTGCATCTGCGGGCCGGCGACGGGCGCCGCCAGCAGGGCATGGTTACCCGGCGACAGGTGCTCGGCGACGCACACGTCGAGCGGGCCATCGCCGCCACCACGGAGCTCACTGCCCCGTTCCAGGACTTCATCACCCGGACCGCGTGGGCAGATGTGTGGCGTCGGCCTGGCCTGGATCGGCGTACCCGCAGCATGCTCACCCTCACGTTGCTGACCGCGCTCGGCCACGAGCACGAGCTTGCCATGCACGTCCGCGCGGCCATCGGCCTCGGGGTCACCGCCGAGGAGATCGGCGAGGTGCTGCTGCACTGTGCGGTCTACGCCGGCGTCCCCGCAGCCAACCGGGCTTTCGCTGTCGCGCAGAACGTGCTCGCCGAGCTGTCTGCAGAGCCCGGTGCAGACACCACGGTTCGATGACCGCTGTGGCGGATGTGACGGGCGCGGTGGCCACACACCTGCGCGAGCAGCTCGGTCCGACCGAGCCGGTACGTGCCTGCGTCACCTTCCTGGGGGTGGCACCGCTGGACGTGCTGCGCTTCGGCCCCACCCACGCCGGGGTGGTGCACTACGCCAGCGTGGGGTGTTCGCGGCACCCCATGGGGGAGCCAGCCGAGCTGGTGGCCGACCCGGTGCGTGGGCCGCGGGCCGAGCTGGTGTTGCGTCTGAACGGTGGGGTCGACGGGGTGCAGCGCACGCTCGCGGTCCTGGCGGCCACCCCGGCCGTGGAAGGGCTGGTGCTGGTGCCGGACGCCCTCATCGACCTGGGTGAGCCGTTGTGGACGGGGGCGGCATTTACCGCTGTGCTGCTGCAGGAGTGCGCCGAGGTGCCCGACCTGGAGCTGGGCGAGCCGCTGGATCCGGTGCGGTTCCTGCAGGTGGTGCCGGTCACTGCCACCGAGGCGGCCTGGGTGCGGCTGCGAGGGGCGCCGGCGCTGCGGCAGGCATGGGCGCAGGCCAACATCGACGTCTACGCCCCTGGCCGCAGCGCGGTAAGCCTGTGAGCGCTCCGACTACAACCAGCGGTTGCGGCGGAACGCCCGGAACAGTGACCCGCAGACCACGGCCATCACCGCCAGCACCACGTAGTAGCCGTACCGGGTGTGCAACTCGGGCATGTTGTCGAAGTTCATCCCGTAAATGCCGGCGATCATCGTCGGCACCGTGATGATTGCCGCCCACGAGGTGATCTTGCGCATGTCGGTGTTCTGCTGCACGGTCACCTTCGCCAGCGCCGCATCCACCAGCGACGTAAGCACCTCGTCATAGCTGGCCACTCGTTCGGCCACCGCCGTCTGGTGGTCGTCCACGTCCCGGAAGTAGCGGCGGATCTCCTTGGGCAGCAACGGGCTACGGTCGGCTACCAGGTTTTTCAGCGGGACACCGAGCGGGGCCACGGCCCGGCGAAGTTCCACCACCTCCCGCTTCATCAGGTAGATCTGCTCGATGTCGACGGTGGTGCGGGGAGAGAAGATCTGCTCTTCCAGTGCGTCGATGTCACCTTCGACCGCGTCGACAACTTCGAGATAGTCGTCCACCACGTGATCGGCGATACCGTGCAGCACCGCCGCCGGCCCCAGCGCCAGCCGTTCCGGTTGCGCCTGCAAGGTCCGGCGCACGGTGCCCAGCTCGGAGTGGTCCCCGTGGCGCACGGTCACCACGAAATCAACCCCGACGAATACCATCACCTCGCCGGACTCCACGATCTCCTTGGCGGTCGCGATGGACTCGTGGTCGACGTAACAGACCGTCTTGAGCACCATGAACAGTGTGTCGTCGTACCGCTCCAGCTTGGGGCGCTGATGGGCGTGCACCGCGTCCTCCACCGCCAGGTCATGCAGACCAAAAGTCTCTGCCACGCTGGTCATCTGCTCGGAGTCGGGGGCGTACAGGCCTACCCAGGCGAAGCCGGCACCGCGGCGGCGGACCTCGGCGAGCGCGGCGGAGTGGCCGAAGCGCCCGGGTAGTCGCCGACCGTCGACATACACCGCGCAGTCCACCACCGCGCTGTGCGCTGGCGGCGGACCGGGTGGGTGCTCGCGGGACTCGTGTGGGTGGCGCAACGAGGGCAAGGTGGACACGGGCGCCTCCAAGCAGCTCGACGCGGAAGCGCACCGGCAGGGAGGCAGGCCGCCTCGTGACGCTACCCCCTGCGTCGTCACACTGAACGCGGCGGATCGGAAAAGAGCGAGTCCCCACCACCAGCGAGGAGAGCGGCGTGCAGTTCGGTCGGTACTACGAGGAGTTCGAGGTAGGGGCGGTCTACAAGCACTGGCCGGGCAAGACAGTCACCGAATACGACGACCACCTGTTCTGCCTGATCACCATGAACCACCACCCGCTACACCTGGACGCGCACTTCGCTGCCGAGACCACCGAGTTTGGCAAGAACGTGGTGGTGGGCAACTACATCTACTCCCTGCTGCTGGGGATGAGCGTGTCCGACGTCAGCGGCAAGGCCATCGCGAACCTGGAGGTGGAGTCGTTGCGCCACGTGCAGCCGACCTTTCACGGGGACACCATCTACGGCGAGACCACCGTGCTGGACAAGACCGAGTCCAAGTCCAAGAACGACCGCGGCGTGGTGCACGTGGAAACGACCGGCTACAACCAGGACGGCACCGTGGTGTGCATCTTCCGCCGCAAGGTGATGGTGCCCAAGCGGTCCTACGGCGATTCCCGGGGCGGTGAGCAGGGGGCCCGACCGGAGCCGAAGGCGTGAGCATGGCACGGCGTGGCGCGCCGCCGGGCGGGCGCTGATGGGGTATGAACGCCGGGTGGACGTCAAGAAGGTGGCCGGCTTCCTGGTGCTGGCCTTCGTGATCTTCTACGTGCTGTCCTCCCCCGTTCAATCCGCGGCCGCGGTGCGCGGGGCGGGCGGCGTGCTGGCCTCCGCTGCGCAGTCGATGTCGACCTTCGTGACGTCGCTGGTCCGGTAGCGGCGACGCGCCCGTGCGGTGGGGCAGCCTGGAATACCTGATCCCTGGTGAGCAGGCCCGGATATCGGTCCGCCGGCACTCCGCGTCGCTGGTGCTCCCGGTGGCGCGCGCCGTCGGCCTGATCGCGGTGCTGCTGGCACTGCAACTGGCCGTGCCCGCCGACGTGACCGGGGTGCAGGGCGTGCTGTGGGGGTCCGCGGTCGCGGTGCTGATCCACCTGGGGTACCACCTGCGGTCATGGTGGGTGGAACGGCTGGTGGTGACCACCGAGCGGATGCTGCTGACCCAGGGTGTCTTTACCAAGACGATCACCATGATGCCGTTGGGCAAGGTCACCGACCTCACCTTCGTGCACACCCCGATGGGCCGGGTCATGGGCTACGCGACCATGAAGGTGGAGTCCGCCGGGCAGGACCAGGCGTTGTCCCGGCTGAAGTACATGCCCTGGGGTGCGGCATTGCGCGACGACCTGACCCACCTGGTGTTCGGCGGCCGATAGGGCCCGGGGTACGCGCCGGCACCCCCGCCCGACATGTCCGCCCGATGCGCCAGACTAGCCCGGTGCCCGCCACCCGCCCGCGCATCGACCTGCACACCCACTCCACCGCCTCCGACGGCACCGACACCCCCGCGGAGCTGGTGGCGGCCGCCCGCGCGGCCGGGCTGGACGTCCTCGCCATCACCGACCACGACACCACCGCGGGGTGGGAACCGGCCGCGGCCGCCTTGCCGGCGGGGCTGAGCCTGGTGCGCGGTGCCGAGCTGTCCTGCCAGGCGGTGGGGGAGCGCGGTGCACAGGTGACGGTGCACCTGCTGGCGTACCTGTTCGACCCCACCCGTCCCGAGCTGGCCGCGGAACTGACCCGGCTGCGCGGGGAACGGGTGCGCCGGTTGCGGGTGATGGCGCAGCGAATGGCCGCCGACGGGCTGCCTGTCGACCCGGCCGCGGTGCTGGCCGCTGCCGGGGAGTCTGCTGGGCGCCCGCACCTGGGCCGCGCGCTCATCGACGCCGGCTACGTCGCCACCATGGACGAGGCGTTCGCCGGTGTGCTGGCCCGCACCGGCGGCTACTACGAGGACAAGGAAGACATCCCCCTGCTCGACGCGGTCGCCATGGTTGCCGCGGCGGGCGGTGTCAGCACCCTGGCGCACAGCAGGGCGGTGACCCGCGGCGGGGTGCTCGCCGAGAGCGCCATCGTCGAGCTGGCAACTGCCGGACTGGTGGGCTTGGAAGTCGACCACCCCGACCACTGCACGGCCGACCGGGCGCGGCTGCGCGAGCTGGCCGCCGAGCTCGGGCTGGTGCCCACCGGGTCCAGCGACTACCACGGCACCCACAAGAGCGTCCGGCTCGGCCAGCACACGACCTCGCCGCAGGGCTACGCCGAGCTGGCAGCCCGGGCCACCGGTGTCGGGGTGCTCAGCCACGGCGAGGCCCGGCGGTGACCTCCTTCGACGTCACCCTGTATCTCGGCGCCACCATCACCCTGTTCGTGATCATGGACCCGCCGGGCAGTGTCCCGGTGTTCCTCAGCCTGGTGGGCCGCAAGAGCGCCGCGGCCCGCAACCGGGCGGCGGGCCAGGCCGTCGCCGTGTCGCTGGGCGTCATCGCCGGATTCGCCCTCGCCGGCGGTGCCATCCTCAGCTACCTCAATATCGGCATCCCGGCATTGCAGGGGGCTGGGGGGCTGCTGCTGTTGCTCATCGCCCTGGACCTGCTGACGGGTAAGGAGAGCGCAGCCACCGGTGACGGCGCCGAGGGCGTCAACGTCGCGCTGGTGCCGCTGGGCACCCCGCTGCTGGCCGGGCCGGGGGCGATCGCCGCGACCATCGTCTATGTGCGCGATGCCCAGGGTCAGGTCGGTTCCTACCTGGCGTTGGCCGCGGCCATCCTCACCATCCACCTCGTGCTGTTCGGCTTCCTGCGGTACTCGGGGGTGATCATCCGGGTGTTGCGGGAGAGCGGGATCACCTTGCTGGCGAGGATCGCCGGGCTGCTGCTGGCGGCGATCGCCGTGCAGCTGATCGCTGATTCGGTGCGCGGCTTCGTGGTGGGGGCCTGAGCGGGGTGACCGATCAGCTGGACCTCGACGGCATGCCCGCCAAGCTGCTCAAGGTCACCCCGTCCAAGCTGGCTACCTGGGTGGACTGCCGACGCCGCTACCGGATGACCTACCTCGACCGCCCGGCGCCCGCCCGTGGCGGTGCTTGGGCGCACAGCACGCTAGGGGCCGTGGTGCACGCGGCGCTGCGCAGCTTCTACGACCAACCAGCGCAGCGACGCACCGAGGCGGCCGCCCGCTCGGCGGTCGCGCAGGCGTGGTCGGGTGAGGGCTTCGCCGATGCCGCCCAACAGGCGCGGTACCGCGAACGAGCCCAGGACTGGGTGGGCGCCTACGTGGCCGACGGCGATCCCGCGCAGGTGGACGCCGTCGGCCTGGAGCGGTGGGTGGCCGCGCCGGTGGGTTCCCTGGTGGTGGAGGGCCGGGTGGACCGGATCGATGCGCGCCGCCGGGCGGACGCCCCGGGCGGGCAGGAGGTGGTGGTGGTGGATTACAAGACCGGGCGCCGGCCGCTGCATGAGGACGACGCGCGGACATCGCAGGCGCTGGCGTTGTACGTGCTGGCCACCCGCCGCACGCTGCGCCGAGCCTGCCGGCGGGTGGAATTGCACCACCTGCCCACCGGCTTGGTGCACGCGTTCGAGCACACCGCGGCCTCGCTGGACCGACAGCTACGCCGCGCCGAGGAGCAGGCCCACGACATCGCCGACGCGGGCCGGGCGTTGACCGCGGGTGGCGACCCCGAGCAGCTGTATCCCCCGAGCCCCGGTGCGCGGTGTTCCTGGTGCGACCTGCGCCGCAGCTGCCCGCAGGGCCAGGCGGCCTCGGTGCAGCTGGAGCCGTGGGCCGGGTTGGCCCCGTGAGCACGCCGACCCGCTGGGCCGGGCTGAGTGGGGTGCTGGCGGCGGGCGTGGTCGTGCTCACCGTGCTGGTGGTCGCCGCGGAGGCGGTGGCCGCCGGAAGTGGCGCCCCGGGGCCGGGGACGGCGGCGGTGCTGGCGCACGGGGCGGCGGCCGTGGTGGTGGTGACCGCGCAGGTCTGGGCGGATCGTCGCGGTGGTCGGACCGCGTCCGCAGTGGGTGCGGTAGTGGTGCTCACGGTGTCGGCAGTGCTGCTGTGGAACCAGTGGTGGGCCTGAGCACTGCCCAATCTGCGGGTCAGGCCGCGTGCCCAGCCGCCCTGGCGCGCTCGCGGGCGGCCAGCACCATCGGGCCGACCCGTCGTTGTTCGGGCAGCGCCAACGCAGCCAGCCGTAGCGCACGCAGCGTCATCGTGGCCCCCAGGTCAGTGGTGGGCAATCCGGGCAGCCGGTACAGCCGTCGTGCCCACCGCGGCATCAGGCAGAAGCCGAGTGCGGCCAGGCACGCCCACGCCGGGCGGGCCGGGATGAGCCAGCGCACCCGCAGCGGCATCGGCGGAGCCAGCAGCAGGCCGGCGCCATTGCGGGTGGTGGGTGTGCACACCAGCTGGGGCCGCACCTGATGCAGGTACTCGCTCACTTCCGCTCGGCTGGCGGGTACCTCGGTCGCGCCGAGCAACCGGGCAGCCTGCACCTGCTCGCGGTAGTACTCGTCCTGCTCGGCGGGGCTTAACCCCAAACCGGCGCGTTGCACCGCGGTGAGGAATCCGTGCACCTCGGTGACATGCACCCAGGTAATCAGCTCCGGGCTGCTCGCCGAGTAACGGGTCCCCGTCACCGGATCGGTGCCATGCACGAAGCTGTGCAAGCCCCTGACCCTGGCAGCAACCGCGGCTACGTCAGCGGTGGTGCCGAAGTTGACAGTCGTGACGTACTGCGCGGTGCGCTGGAAGCGGGGCCAGAAGTCGGCGTCGTAGCTGGAATGTTCGAACACCCCCGCCATCGCCAGCGGATGCAGCGCCTGCAGGAACAGCGAGCTCAGCCCACCTACCCCGGCGGCAGGGTCGGCCTGCACCCGCCAGCTGATGCTCTTGGGGCCGAACAGTCCGAGGTCGGTGTCCTGGTGCACTGCTCCACCCTCAGCCCGCTGGCGTGCCCGCGCCAGTCGAAAACAGGCTCATCGCAAAAGAGGGTGTAGTCGGGGTCTGAAGCCACCGAGGTCGAGCAGCGATCGCAGGATGCAGTTGGTGAGGTTGCGGAAGCCTAGGGCGGTGCCGCGCAGGTGTTCGAGTCGGCCGTTTATGGCCTCGGTCGGCCCGTTCGATGTGCCTGGGCGATCAAAGTAGGCCAGGACGTCCCGGCTCTGCGGCGCAGGGTTCGCCCGAGGGTGATCAGCTCGGTCAGTGCGCTTGGCACACCGGTGCTGAGGGCGTCGATGACCTTCGGCAGGGTGGCCTTGCCGGCGTGGCGGTCGGGGTCTCGGTAGGCGGCGACGATGCGCTGGTAGATGCCCCAGGTGGCCTCGACCTGCACGTGGGCCTCGACGGCGAACACGGCGGTGAGCCGGCGTGCTGTCGGTCGGTGAGCAGCTCGACCCAGGTGCGCAAGACGCGGCGGATCCCGTAGAGCGGGTCCCCGGTGCGGCCACGATGACCGCAGGTTTCCTGCTGCAGGCGTCGGCGGCAGTGGTCCAGGGCGTCCCCGGCCAGCGCCACCACGTGGAAGGGGCGTCGTCATAAAAGGGGTCCATGACCGCCGCCGCGTCGGGCAACGTCTCGGCGGCGGCGGTCTTGAACCCGGTGAACCCGTCCATCGCCACGGCCTCGACCCCGTCGCGGAACTCCTGGCTCTGCTCCTGCAGCCACGTGGTCAACACCGCCTTGGAGCGCCCAGAGACCATGGCCAACAGTCGGGCTGGGCCTGTACCGTCCCGGACCGGGGTGAGGTCGATGATGACGGTCACGAACCGCTCGGCCGAGGCTGCGCCGGCGCGGGGGTGGCGCCAGCAGTGCTCGTCCACGCCGAGGACCCGGACCCCGTCGGGGCGGGTCGGGTCGTCGATCAACAGCTGCCGCCCGGTGGTGAGGACGGCGTCGTTGGCGGTGTGCCACGACGTGCCCAGGCTCGCGGCGACCCGGGCGACCGAGACCCGGTCGATGACCACCGACTTCAACGCCCACAACACCGCATGCCGCGACAGCTTGGATCGGGGTGCCGCCGCGGTGGTGGTGTCCTGCCGCCACACATGCCCGCAGCCGGGGCACCGGTAGCGGCGAACGGTGACGTGCAGGATCGTCGGCCGCCACCCCACCGGCACGTGCGCCAGCCGCCGCAGCACGGTGTCCCGCGCGACCCCCTGCGCCCCGCACCGCGCGCACCAGTCAGGACCGCTCGGTGACGTCATCGGGCTCCAGGACCCGGCAGGCCAGCACCGTGTGGTCCTCGGTAACGTGCTGGCCGGTGACGGTCAGACCGAGGCGGTCGAGCAGGCAGAACGCGTCCAGATCAGGACAGTCGAAAGTAGGCTCACGCACGTCGAGGTCTTCCTGGTGGCAGGCGTAGGAACCGCCATCATCGAAGGACCTCGACCCTCATCCCGGCCTCGACGCGCCAGCGACTACACCCTCATCCGCGAAGAGCCACATTGCTCTGGCTGACTCATCACAGGCCCTCGCTATAGTCGCGGGGTGCCTGCCGACTCTCGCCTCTCGGACGCCGAGTTGAGTCCGAGAGCGACGGAGCTCATCGAAGCGGCCGCGCATCTGTTCTACGAACAGGGATACGCGAAGACAACAACCCGCGAGATCACGAAGGCCTGCGGCTTGACGCCCGGTGCGCTTTACAACCATTTCGCCTCGAAGGAGCAGCTTCTCTGGGTCATCGTGGAGGGGGCCTACAAGGAGGCGGAACGTGTGTGCTTGGAGGCCGTCGCGGGTGGCGGCGGCGATCCCGTCCAGGAGCTTCGCCAGTTGGCGGTGGCGATGACGGACATGCACACGTCGGCTTACAGGGTTAACGCGATCGTGGCCCGAGGTGAACGGACGCGGCTGCCCCCCGACCAGGCGGCCGAGATCGAGGCCATGCATGAGTCAATCCCGCGGATATGGGCCGGGGCTCTTCGGCGGGGCCTCAAGTCGGGCGCTTTCAGCCTGCCGTCGGTGGATGGGACGGAGCCCGACCTCGTCGTCGTCGCGAGAACGATGACAGGCTACTGCGTCTACTCAGGTTTCTGGTTCGGACCCCAACACCCGATCAGTGCCGATCAGCTCTCGACGCTGGTGGCGGAGTTCGTCTTGCGCATGGTGGCGGCCCGACCGGCATCGTGACTCACCGGTGTCCTCGCGGCGGACCACAGCAGGCGGCCGCAGTTCCAGGGCTGTGAGGCGTTTCACCCTGATGACGGCACGAGGGCTCTGGGTGTGCTAAATTTCACATATGAATGAGCGCTCACACCCTGTCGGGCGGGGGACCTCATGATGCAGTCCTCTCGGGTTGACCACGCCTCGAGCGGTCGCGCCGCAGATGGTGCGCCGGTTCTGCTTGCTGAGAACGTCAGCAAGACCTTCGGCTCCACGCAGGCTCTCGACCGTGTCCGGTTGGACCTGAAGGCCGGGGAGATTCACGCCCTCGTAGGACATAACGGCTCAGGCAAGTCAACGTTGATCAAGGTGCTGGCCGGCTGCGAAACATCGGACTCCGGCTCACGCGTCAGCGTCGGAGGTCGCCCCTTGACGTCGGGGTCACCCCAGGCCTCGTTCCTGGCAGGCTGTCGCTTCGTACACCAAGCCCTCGGCCTGATCGAGACGTTCTCGATCACCGACAACATCGCTTTGGTGGGAGGGTGGCGGACCCGGCTGGGGACGATCCGGGCTGGGGCGGCCCGCGAGCGGACCGTGGAGGCGTTGTCGTTGCTCGGGCTGGATCTCGACCCCGACCAGCCGGTCGGCGAACTCTCGCCGGCACAAAGAACAGGCGTTGCCGTCGCCCGCGCCCTGCAAGCTGACGTCCGTGCCGACACGGCGGTGCTCGTTCTCGACGAGCCCACGGCTACGCTGCCGCTACCGGAAGTGGAAACGTTGCATCGGCTGATTCGAACGGTGGCCGAGCGGGGCATCGCCGTGCTGTTCGTGAGCCACCGCTTGAACGAGGTGCTCGAGATCTCCGACCGGATCACCGTGTTCAGGAACGGTCGACACGTCGTCACGAGGTCGACCCACCAAACTACGCACGCCGATGTGGTCACTGCGATGCTCGGCTACGAGTTGGAGCAGGTGACTGCTCCTACGCCGAGAGCCGGAGGAGCACAAGACACGGCGCCTGTCCTGGCAGTAGAACGCTTGTCGTCGCACGTGCTGCAAGACATCAGCTTCTCTATCGCCCGAGGCCAGATCGTTGGTGTGGCTGGCATCGAGGGTTCCGGCCGCGACGACCTCCTCCCAGCCGTGTTCGGATCGGAGGAGCGTGGTGGCGGTGCGGTAAAGGTCCGAGGCGTTACATTGGCGGACACGGGTCCGCGTGGGTCGCTGCGAGCTGGCTTGTTCTACGTTCCCGCCGAACGGGAACGATTCGCTGCCCTTCCGGGTCTGCTCGCGCGAGAGAACATCACTCTTGCAGACCTTGGCTCCATCAGCAGGGGTGGTCGCGTACACAGGCGTGCCGAACGTGAAGAGGCCGAGGCCTGGTTCGAACGGCTCGACGTTCGCCCGCCCAAAGCAACCGAAGCTCTCTTTGAGTCCTTCAGCGGCGGTAACCGGCAGAAACTGGTGTTCGCGAGGGCGCTGCGATGCGACCCTGCGGTCCTCCTGCTTGAAGAACCATCCCAAGGTGTCGACGTGGGTGCGCAGGCCATGCTTCACCGAGAGATCCTGTCTTTCGCCGAACGAGGAGGAGGAGTCTTGGTCAGCTCATCGGACGGGGAGGAACTCGCGAGGCTTTGCCACCGGGTACTCGTGATACGCGGCGGGCGGATCATTGCCGACCTAGACCACAGGCGTGTCTCAGACGCAGCGATTTCGCATGCTCTCTTCGCTGAGGTTGAGGACGTCAGATGAACCAGAGGCGACGACTGTCGTTAGGAGTCGAGCGGTTCGCCGGCGTCTATCTCCTTGCGCTGTTCATTCTTGTCTTCGGGGTCTGGAAGCCGCACGAGTTTCTGAGCGTCGGGACCCTTCACTCGGTCGCGTCCGCCCAGGCCATCACCGGGATGCTCGCGGTCGCGCTCGTCATTCCCCTGGCTGCGGGCGCGTACGACCTGTCCGTCGGGGCGACGATCAACCTCTCGTCGATCCTAGCGATCTGGCTCCAAAGCCAGCAGGGCGTCAGCATGGGAGTGGCAATCGCGGTGTCGGTCGGCGTCTCGACCCTGATCGGTGTCATCAACGGCATCGTGGTTGTCCGTCTTCGAGTGAACTCGTTCATCGCAACTCTGGGAGCGGCGAGCATCGTCACCGCCGCGCAGCAGATCATTGTCGGTCAGACCCAGCCGACGTCGCCCCTCAACCCGAACTGGGCCGAACTGACCACAACGACGGTGTTCGGGTTCCAGCTGGTCGTCTTGTACCTCGCGATCCTCGGCGTGGCAGCGTGGTGGCTCCTCGCGCGGACGCCGGCGGGCCGCTACATCTACGCGACCGGCAGTAACCCCGACGCCGCTCGCCTGTCCGGAGTGCCGGTCGGCACGTGGACGTTCTTGTCACTCGTGCTGTCAAGCGCTACTGCCGGCGTGGCTGGCATCTTCTACGGCTCGCTCTACGGGCCGTCGCTTACGTACGGGCCTTCGTTGCTTCTACCCGCGTTTGCGGCGGCCTTCCTGGGCACGACACTGGTCTCCGGTGCCCGCTTCAACATCTGGGGCACGCTGCTCGCTATCTACGCCCTCGCCACGGGCGTCAAGGGACTGCAACTGGTCACCGGCGCTCCCTGGCTGGCACAGATGTTCAACGGGGTCGCGCTCATCGTCGCGGTCTCCTTCACCGTCTGGCGAAGGAGTTCTGTTGCCACGGCACGGCGCGAAGAGGCTGAACAGCGCGTCGAGGGCCAAGACCGCACCGCCTCGATGCGCCCGAGTTAGATATCGGTAAGGCATACGGGCACGCCGGTCGGCCCGGTCCCAAGCGAAGGGTGACCGGGTCGGTCCGTCGGCGGCTGCTGGCAATCCATCGGGGTTCGCGAGCTAGCGCACCTGATGAACCGATGGTTCGGCCTTGTGCGGAGTAACCCTGCGGCGAGGCCCGGTAGGGATAGCGGTTCCGAGCAGCCGAACCGTGCCGCGAACACCCTCATCGGAAGGTGCACACATCCGTCTCTACCCAGAGGACTAGGAACTCACCGCGAAACCCGCCGACGAGCATCGTCCGGTCAAACCGCCTCGCCGCAGGGAACCAACAAGCCCGAATTGCCAATGAGGCTGACGTCCGTCTCGGCCCACGACGTGCGCGGAGTGCTTCAGCGCCCGGCACTCCGAGCCCAACTGAGGGCATGCAATAGAGGTTGTGCAGCGGACGCAGCAGGCTTCGCCGGTGTCGCTCGCCCTGGCCTTTGCCGCCGCCTACCAGCTCCGCCACACCGTGGACGGCCGTCAGCGTCGCACAGGGCTCCGCCGTAATCTTCGTGGAAGCTGTTCTGCTCGTCGCGGCGGTGTTCCTGCGCGTGGTGGCGTGGAAGATCGGGCCCGAGTCATCAGCAGCCGGTGCCCGTGAACGGCTCGTTGGCGTGACGGCCCTTCGACCCAGATTGCCCAGGCCCCTACGGGGCCAGGTTGCGTATCGCCGAAGCGGCTACTTGACCCGTGCAGGCCTAACCGCAGGCCGTCAATGTAGTTGCTCTGGCGAACAGAGGCGCCCGGTACGCCCTCGGCGTTCCTACTGCGGAGGTGAGCCTGCGGGACAACCCCGGCTCTGTGAATCGGGGGCAGCCGGCGCGTTCCGCGCGCGGCCCCCTGGCCGGACATCCTGAAGGACGACGGGCTCCAGAGCAAGCGGAGCACACCGCAGCTGAGAAGTTGGGGGCACAGTTCCGACACCGGAGGGACTGGATGTAACGATCGCCATGACGAAGCGTCCCCGCATCCGCCCGGGAGGAGCGCAATGCGGCCGATATTGAGGAGCGGCTTGCCGGCATGGCCGTCACCTATGCCTCGACGTGCCATGCCAGAGCCCGTCGAGGGAGACGAAGGCGTTCGGACGCAGCCGGGAGACCCTCGGGAGGGACTCTGCGGCTGCACGTCACGTCCACCGATGCGGCTGTGCTGCTCGCAGAGAGCTTCGACGCCGCGCGGCCCGGCAACGCGACCCGTGCAGGCGGGCAGGTCGCCTGGAGGGGACGCTTGACCGGCATGGGCGGTGCTGGTCGTACCGTGGCTGTCGCCCTGCCGGTGCTCGCGCACGCGTTCCCGGCGGTAACCACATGCGCGTGACGCTGTCGCCGGCGGACCTCGCCTAAGCCGGGTAGTACGTCTGCCCTCGGGTGCAGTTGTCGGAAGTCGCGGACCCGATCTGCCATCAGGCAGGCCTATTTCGCCCAAGACGGGGCGCCGTTCCGCCAGGCGAGTGACGGGACACGGGCTCAATGAGGCCGACGCTGCTCGCCGGCGGAGATCGGCTTGAGCATGAGGGACACAAGCCTCGCAGCTGTCGACGCGCTCAGTTGCTTCGAGAACACGGCGAAGGCCGAACAGCCGGCTGGCTGCCCAACCCTGCCGGAGCCAGATGCAACGCCGCATGCACGTCGACCGGCAAGTCCAACCCGACATAGAAGGCCATCACCAACATGTTGATGAGCGCTCATTTACTGTGTTACGTTCACGTTGCACCTCGATCCCTCGCTCGTTTCAGCACTCTGACCGTGAGGAGACACAATGGACATGCGACTCAACGGGGCTGGCCGGCGCAGGCAAGTGGTCGCCGTGGCCGCTCCAGCGGTGATGGCTCTTCTGCTCGCCTCATGCGGTGGCAGCAGCTCCAGCGCCGGTAAGACTGCCGTCGGGTCCCCAGGTCCTACTGCTGCCGGCAGTGCCGACGCGGGGAATGCGGCGATCGAGCAGTTCGTCACAGCCGCAATGGAGGAGCCGACGTTTCGTATCAAGCAGGCGCTGCCGTCGGCGCCCGAACGCGGCAAGACAATCGTCTACCTCCAGAACGACGTCGCGCAGTCCCAAACGATCGGCTCCGGGGTCCGCGCGGCGGCCGAGTCGGTGGGATGGAAGTACGAAGTCATCAACTACAAGTCGGCGGATACGTCCACTCTGCTCATCGCGATGAAGGATGCGCTGGACAAGAGGCCCGTCGCCGTCATCTTCAGCGGCGCCCCGGAAACGATCTGGGCCTCGATGAAGCCGGCCTATGCGGCGGCCAAGGTCAAGCTCGTGCCGATGTACGTCGGACCCGCGACGATCGACGAGACGGTTGTCGGGAACGTTGCGGGGGAGCCGGACAACAACTACGCCGGAAAGGTGCTCGCTGACTGGTTTATCACCAACTCCGGCGGGTCAGGCAAGGCGGCTATCCAGGCTGTCGCTGGCTTCCCGGTCATCGCTGTCTGGCAGAAGGCGTTCCAGGCGGAAGTCGCAGCACAATGCAGTAAGTGCCAGGTCAAGGTCGTGCAGACCACCGTCGATGCCCTCGCCCAGGGCACAGCCGTACAGGAGATTGTCTCTGCACTTCAGAGCGACCAATCGATCAAGTACGCGTTCGCCTACAACACGAACTTCTTCCCGGGAATCACGAACGAGCTCAGCAACGCGGGCTTGTCTGACGTCAAGGTCGGCGGCTGGAGCGCGACGAGCGAGGGCGTAGCCGATATCGTGCGCGGGAAGGACTACGGCTGGATGGTGCTGAACACCAAGTACTCCGGATGGCTCGCGTTCGACATGGTCCTCAACCACTTGGCGGGCGTCAAGCTCACACCGGCCGAGGAGATCCTTCCGCAGCAACTCATCACCAAGAAGAACGCTACGCCGGAGAAGGTCAAGACCGCCAACGACTTCGAGCTTCCGATGGACTACCCCGAGCAGTTCAAGAAGCTCTGGCACGTCGGGTGACGTTCCTCGGACTGTCGGTCGTCGCCGAACGTGCAGCGCTGAGCGGCCCCGACATTGTCGTCAGCCGTCCACGCGGTCAGGAGAACCAACTCGCTGAGGCGCGCACTCATGCGGTCCGCAGCGTCGACGGCAGGCCTCCGCAGGAGCGGCTCCCGAGTCGATCAGAACTGCAGAGGCAGGGCGGGTGACTCAGGTGTACATCGACCGGCAGACCTTGCGGACGTGGGGGGCATCAGACTCCCGTCACCGAAGCTCACAGATGAGGAAGGTGTCGTGAGCGGAGGCATCAATCGGCAGATCCGCTTGGCCGCGCGACCCTCGGGGCTTCCCGGCGACGGAACCTGGCGGCTGACTGAAGAGAACGTCCCCAAGCCATCCGACGGTGCAGTGCTGGTCGCGGTTGACCACATCTCCATCACACCGGCGATGCGGACGTGGCTGCGTGACACCGATTCGTACGTGCCTCCCGTTCAGGTGGGCGACGTGATGCGCGCGCAAGGCACGGGAAAGGTCGTGGAATCCCGCGATCCCCGGCATGCGGTCGGAGACTCTGTTGTCGGCTGGTTCGGGGTCCAAACTCATGCGACGGCGCGCGGCGATGCCGTCACGACGATTGATACCAAGGTGGCGCCTGCGTCCACCTGGCTGGGTCTTCTCGGAAACACAGGTCTGACCGCCTACTTTGGCCTTTTCTTCGTGGCCGCTGCCAAGCCCGGCGAGACGGTCCTCGTGTCCGGCGCGGCCGGCGCTGTGGGATCCACCGTTGCTCAACTCGCGAAACAGCAGGGCTGCTACGTGGTCGGTATTGCCGGGGGACCGCAGAAATGCGCATGGCTGCTTGACGAATTAGGACTTGACGGAGCCGTCGACTACAAGGCCGAAGGTTTCGCGGCAGCCCTGAAAGCAGCGGCATCGAAGGGGTTCGACGTGTTCTTCGACAACGTTGGAGGGACGGTCCTTGACGCGGGGCTGGCCCGAATCGGCGCCCGGGCACGGATCGTGATTTGCGGCGGCATCTCGTCGTACAACTCCACCGATTTGCCGCCGGGCCCAGCCAACTACATGTCACTCGTCGTCAAGAGCGCGAGCATGACAGGTTTCCTCCTCGCCGACTTCGCTGACCATTTTGACCTTGCTCGAAGGCATCTCGCCGCTGCGCTCACGGACGGGACACTCACCGCGAGGGAACACCTGATACATGGGGACATAGCCATGTTCCCGGAGGCGCTCGGCATGCTGTTCGCAGGAGCGAACACCGGAAAACTTGTGCTGTCGGTCGCCTAGGCAAGGGCCGAGGGGGCAGCGCCTGTGGAGCCGCCAAGCCGCCCCGACTTGCCCAGCGAAAACTTCGAACTGACAAGGCCTCAGATGGACGTGGCGGAACTGTTCGGCCTCCCCAAGTGCGTGGCGATCGTGACCGGTGGATCACGCGGCATCGGTCGGATGATCGCTGTGGGGCCTCGTCAGCGCCGGGGCACGGGTCTACATCTCGGCGCGCTCCGCCGACGAGTGCGCAATCACGGCCGCGGAGCTCTCCGATGCCGCCGGCGAGTGCATCCCCCTCCCGATGGATCTTTCCACGGTGACCGGCGCTCAAGGGCTGGCACGAAACTTCGGGGAAGGAGAGGAGGGGCTCGACATCTTAGTGAACAACGCTGGCGCGGCTTGGGGTGCCCCCTTCGATGAGTTCCCGGAAATTGGCTGGGACAAGGCGATGGACTTGAACCTCAAGAGTCCGTTCTTCCTCACCCAGGCGCTCCTGCCGGCACTGGAAGCAAGGGCCAGCCAGGACGCTCCCTCGAAGGTGATCACATCGCGTCAGTGGACGGATTGCGTAACAACGGTTGGGAAACCTACTCCTACCACGCGTCGAAAGCCGGTCTCATCATGCTGACCAGACGGTTGGCGGCCGAGCTCGCCGCCCGGGGCATTGTTGTGTCGGCGATTGCCCCAGGTCCGTTCCCGTCGCGGATGAACCGCGCCGCGAGGGATAACGCCTACGACGTTGCCCGCCACATCCCTGTAGGGCGGGTCGGGAACCCGGAGGACATCGCTGCAGCGACGATCTTTCTGGCCAGTCGCGCCGGCGACTACGTGGTTGGGCAGACTCTCGTCGTCGACGGTGGCTTTACTTATGCGACATTAGGCCCGGAGACGCAGGGGGCGCCCATGCCAGCTCCGGTCCTGGGGACGCAGTAAGTCGCTGCGACACGGCCGGCGCCGCGCGATCACGGCAAGGTCAGGCTTTCCTCTGACCGCGGCCCCTTACGAGGCTCATGCCTGCCTGCCTGCCTGGCGAGCCGGGCTTGTCCGGCCGTGAGGACGTCATGTCACGGCAACAGACAGCCACGACTGTGGCTACAACTGATCCAATCTGGTACCTTCATGCATCTAAATGAGCGATCATACATTGGAGCAGACGATGACAGCAGGACTAGTTGAGCGGGCCGCAGGGCTGTACTACGAGGAGCGCGGGAGCGGCCCCGACACCCTCGTTTGGTTGCCCGGGTTCGGACAGTCAACCGAGATCTGGGAGGACATCGCCCCCGCATTCCCCGATCACCGCTCGATCCTCTTCGACCTCCCCGGGCACGCCGAGTCACGCGACGTCGACATCGAGCCCGACCTATCCGGCTTCGCCGCCAAGATCCACGAGGCGATCAACGAGATCGGGCTGGAGCGCGTCACACTCATTGGGTACTCGATCGGCGGTGCGATCGCCATGCGAATGGCGCTGGACCACCCGGAGCTCGTGGCTAGAGTCATCGGCGTAGTCCCGTGGCACGCCGAGGGAGCAGGTGTAGTCGACGAAAACCTCGACGGGTTCGCCAGCATCCACGGAGACACGGACGCACTCGCCGGAGGATGCGCCGCAATCGCCGTCGACGACCCGCCGCGATACGGGAACATGGCCACGGTTATGTCACAGGTTCCGGAGAAGATCTGGAAGGGCTGGCTGCTGGCCGGTAGCCGCATCAGCCAGGCGGACGAGCTCGCCGGCCTCACTGTTCCCGTCGCTTACATCCTGGGGGCCGCCGACACGGTCGTCCCCCTGCACAAGGCAATCGAGGACATCACCAAGATCCCGGATGCCCGTGCCGTTGTCCTGAGCGGCGTCGGACACCTATGCGCATATGAGCAGCCCGCTTTGATCGTGCGAGAACTCCAGACGATCCTAGACATCCCGGAACGTCCCGCCACATGACATCGCCCGGGGCCGAGCTGCGGGGGTTAAGGTTGGAGTCGGAAGTGACCCCCGACGCCCGCGCCCTGGTCGCGCTCACCGTCGCTGGGGTTCGCAACCCAGGACCGGACGAGGTCGTCGTACGCGTCGACGCAGCCCCCATCAACCCCTCGGACCTGAGCCTGATGTTTGCCTTCGGTGACATTGGCCGTGCTGAGTTTGGCGGGAGCCCCGACCGCCCGGTCGTCTCCGTTCCCATCCCAGCCGAGCAGTTCAGGGGCACACGCGCCCGGCTGAACAAGCCGATGGCTCTCGGGAACGAAGGCGCTGGCACGGTCGTCCAGGCGGGCGGCAGTTCGTCCGCGCAGGCACTGCTGGGCAGGCTGGTTTCCGTGGCAGGCGGAGGCATGTATTCGCAGTTCCGTCGCGTGCCCGCATCGGCCTGCCTGGCCCTGCCGGAGGGAACCGCTGCCGCCCACGCGGCCGCCTCGTTCATTAACCCGATGACCGCTTTGGGCATCCTCGAAACGATGAAAAGCGAAGGGCATAGCGCTCTCGTACACACGGCCGCGGCCTCAAGTCTCGGGCAGCTGCTGAACCGGCTTTGCCTTCAGGACCAGGTGCCCCTCGTGAACATCGTTCGCTCGCCTGACCAAGCCCAGATGCTCCGCCGCGCAGGGGCGGACGTTGTGTGCGACTCAAGCGCTGCGGACTTCGACGCTGCGTTGACGGAGGCTTTGAAGGAGACCGGTGCGACGATCGCGTTCGACGCAGTCGGAGGTGGCTCGCTCGTCGACAGAATCCTTGCCTGTATGGAAGCCGCGATCAGCGAAGACGGTCCCTACCAGGTCTACGGCTCGGACGTGGTCAAGCAGGTTTACGTGTACGGCTCCCTCGATCGCTCCACGACCTCGTTGAGCCGCACCTATGGAATGAGTTGGTCCGTCGGCGGCTGGCTCCTTCCCCGTTTCCTCCGGCAGATCCATCCGGAACTTGTGGCTTCCATGCGCCGCAGGGTCGCCGACGGTCTGAACACAACCTTCGCGGCTCGGTTCACGGATTCGGTCACGCTCGCGGGAGCGCTCATGCCGCACGCCATTGCCGCCTACGGTCGCCCGTCGACGGGTACCAAGTTTTTGATCACCCCGCATGGCTGACGGCGTGGGGCGCGTCCGGTGAACAACGAGTCCCATGCCCCGCGACCCGGAGTCATGTCCGCCGGAGCATCCCATCGTGCGGATGGCCGGGCAGCCGACCCGGCCGGGGCGGGCGGCCGACCGCGTGGCCGCTGGTTGCACGGCCGTGCCTGCCCTGGCGACTTCTTTCAGTCGCCCCTGACCCCCGAGCAGTCGACGCGGAACAGGACGCACATGTGCCGGGCCACCCGGCCAGCCGTCGGCGTCAGGACCAGGTCTGCGGGCCGATCAGGTCGTTCCTGCCCGGGAGTTCGGTTCGGCAGGCAGGTCACGAGCCCGACGGAGGACACCTTGCACGCAAAGATCACCAGCTCCTTTCGCCATCGGCCAGGAGGTCGGGTCGACTGCGAGGGCGTCAGCCGATGACGAACTTCGCGGGGTACCCCTGGCGCCACGGCGATGCGACTCCTGAGCAGGTGGCGTTCCGATGTGGGGAAAGCATCTGGACGTACGGTCAGCTGCAAGAGGCAATGGCGCGATTGGCTGGCGCGGTGCGGGCGCGAGGCGTCGGCCCGGGAGACCGCGTCTTGCTCGTGGGCCCGACGGTCCCGGAGTTCGCGGTGGCCTTCTACGCGCTGCAGGCAGCCGGTGTTGCCGTTGTGGCGATGAACCCAATGGCCACAGCGTCCGAACTTGATTACATCTTGGGCGACGCCGACTGCTCGCTGGCTGTCGTCTGGGAGGAGTGCCTGGGACCTGCCGCTGAAGCAGCCGCAGCTCGTAGTGTCGAGTTGTGGCCGTTGACCGCCGGCGTCCAAGGATTGCCGATCGCACCGCCCTTAACCGCGCCGCACGACTGCCACGACGACGACACCGCAGTCATCCTTTACACGTCTGGAACAACAGGCCGACCTAAGGGAGCGGAGCTCACCCACGCCAATCTGATCTCCTGTGCGCAGACCTTCACCGATGTGCTGGAGGTCAGTTCCGAGGATACGTTCGGGACCGCTCTGCCGCTGTCCCACGTCTTCGGCAGCATGTCGATGATGGGAACCGCGATGATGAACGGGGCGTCGATGTTTCTGCTGCCCCGATTCAGACCCGTCGAGGCGCTGGAGATGATCTCCGGAGGACGCGTGTCCATCTTCGCGGGTGTGCCGACGATGTACAACGCGTTACTCCAACACGCGACGGAATGGTCGGATTTCTCGCGGCTCCGGTTCTGTTGCTCTGGGGGGGCCTCGCTCCCGACCGATGTCTTGCGGGCGTTCAAGGAACGTTTCGGCGTCGTGATCCTTGAAGGTTATGCGCTGACTGAGACGACCGCTGCCGCGACGTTCAATGGCCTCCATCGGCAGCGGAAACCAGGCTTCGTTGGGGTGCCCCTGCCAGGAATGCAGGTTCGGGTGGTCGACCCGGCCGGAGCCGAACTCGGACCCGACCTTGTCGGAGAGGTGATCATTCGGGGACCTCAGGTGATGAAGGGCTATTACGGACGCCCCGAGGCCACTGCCGAGACGCTACGAGACGGATGGCTTTACACCGGTGACCTTGGTCTTAAGGACGTTGACGGTGACCTGCGCATTGTGGACCGCAAAAAGGATTTGATCATCCGGGGGGGCTACAACGTCTACCCGCAGGAAGTGGAACAGGTCCTCTATGAACACCCCGACGTCGTCGAGGTTGCCGTGGTCGGAGTCAAAGATGCCCACCTCGGCGAAGAGGTAGCAGCCGTTGTCGTTCTCAAGTCAGGGGCCCAAACCGACCCTCATGCGCTGAACGCCTGGGCAAAGACTCGTCTGTCGGCCTACAAGGTGCCGCGGCTGTTTCGCTTCTCGCCAGCGCTCCCTCAAGGTGCGACGGGCAAGATCCTCAAGCGAGGCATGGACGAGGGGTCGTTCCTTGACGTGCGGACCGGGAGCCCGCTGTGAACGTCGCGCCAGAGGCAGCGCGGCCTGTCCTGCAGTGTCGATGTCGATGTCGATGTCGATCGGCGTGGAAGGCACGTGCCCATGCTGTGGGTCCACTCGAAGGACCCGCTTCAGCCGAACGGGCGACATTCAGTACCGCATCATCGCGAAGCACAGGCTTGCGGGTGTGACTTGCCCAGGCGTTGGCCTTGTCTCGGTTGAAGAAGCGTGGGCCGACTACGCGACAGCCGCCAGCCCCCTGCTGCGACCAGGTCCTGATGACCTCTGATGCCTCGACCGGTTCGGCCAGGCTCCGCTGACACTTGGCGGCAGGAGTCCGTGATGCCGGACCGTTGAGACCTGCCCGACCCTGGTTGGGGAACCGGCGGCACCCATATCGCCGAACGCGAACGCGACGTTCCCACGGAGGACGCCGAGCTGGTGTTGCCCGAGGCTAGCGTTCGCCCGGACCCCCATCTCCAGGTCGAAGCAGGGCCAGCCTGGCCCGGTCGCTGCGACGGGAGCAGGGTCAACTCGAACACCCAGCCAGCGGCCGGGCGAGTCGGGGAGGGCACGCGAAGATGCGAACGCGGGGCAAAGCTGGGCACCGACCCCGTCGACCGGAGAGTGGTGAACGTGGGAAGCGTCCCGGGCAGGTCCGTGCTCGACTGATCAGGCCGGGGCGTGGCGGAGCCGCCGTAGTAGTCCGAGGTCGGGAAAGCCGACCACATGGCGAAGGGCGGCAGCGAGTTCGCAGCGTAGGGACTGGGATGGCAGGAGATCGTCGGTGAATACCGAGGTGCTGTGGCCGGAGCTTGACGAGGCCGAGTAGGCGCGAAGAACGTCACCCCGCACACCCTGCGCCACACCGCCGCCATGCGGTTGCTCCACGCCGGCATCGACATCACCGTGATCGCGCTCTGGCTGGGCCACCAGCGCACCGAGACGACCCAGATCTACCTGCACGCCGACATGAGCATCAAGGAGCGGGCCCTGGCGCGCACCGCGCCGACGAGCGCCGAGCCCGGCCGCTACCAGCCGACCTCCGACGAGCTGCTGACCTTCCTGCAGAGCCTGTGATTATGCCGACCTCAGCTCGGCTCCCAATGCTGCCACCAGCCCGGGGGAGCCCCACGTCGGCATAACCAGGACGTCGTCATAAAGGGATCCATCACCGCCACCGCCTCGGGCAGCGCCTCGGCCGCGGCGGACTTGTAGCCGGTGAACCCGTCCATCGCCACGGTCTCAACACCGGCCCGGAACGCCGCGGTCTGAGCCTGCAACCAGGTCGTGAACACCGCCTTGGAACGCCCGGATACCATGTCCAACAACCGAGCTGGCCCCGTCCCGTCCCGCACCGGGGTCAGGTCGATGATCACGGTGACGAACCTTCCGCCGTGACGGGTGTGGCGCCAGCAGTGCTCGTCCACCCCCAGGACCCGCACCCCCTGAAGCCGCGTCGGATCGTCGATCAACAACTCCCGGCCGGCGGCGAGGACCGCGTCGCCAGGACGCCCCGAGGCCCTCGGCGACCCGGGCGATCGAGAGCCGGTCGATGACCACGGACTTCAGCGCCCAGAGCACCGCCGCCCGGGTCAGCTTGGCTCTTGGTGCCGCCGCGGCGGTGGTGTCCTGGCGCCACACGTGGGCGCACCCGGGGCAGCGGTAACGGCGCACCGTCACCAGCAGGACCGTCGGCCGCCACCCCACCGGCAGTTGGGACAACCGCCGTAGCACCGGGTCCCGGGGCACCCCCAGCTCACCGCACCGCGAGCACCAGCCCGACCGCTCTGCGACGTCGTCGGGCTCGAGGACCCGGCACGCGAGCGCGGTGCGGTCCTCTCCGACGTGCTGGCCGGTGACGCTCAGACCGAGCCGGTCCAGCAGACAGAACGCATCGAGATCAGGACAGTCGAAAGTAGGCTCAGCCACGTCGAGGTCTTCCGGATGGGCAGTGTTCCATCATCGGGGGACCTCGACCCTCACCCCGGCACCGACGCGCCCACTCCAGCTATATCCTCGATTGCGAAGAGCCCGTTTGACCAACTACACCCTGAGATCCCTGCTCGACACCGGCGGTTTCCGACCCCTACTACACCCTGTTCTGCGGCGAGCCGGTTACATGAAAGCGTTATTGGCCGTCATACTGCCAACGGTGCTGGGGCGCGTGAATGCAGGTTTCGTGGTGTCGGCGAGCCGTTCCAGCTCAGGTACATCGGAATTTGGCGCGTTCACCAGCCGGTTTGCCCGCTAGCGGCGGCGGTGGTGATCAGTCCCGGTGCAAGGCGCTTAGCGGGAACTCAACGGTGGCATCGACGTCATAGAGGGTCCAATCATCGACGGGCCGAATGCGCGGCTGTCGTGCCGGGGCAGCTGCGAAGAAGACCGCGCCGTAGTCGAGGAGCGAATATCCGGTCAGGAACTCGGGTGTCGCCGTGGTCGTGAATCGTAAGTCTGGAGCGGCTTTGGACTGGGACCAGGCTTGGTCTGTCGAGCTGAGACGTTTCATCTCGCGCACGGTATCGGTAACGTCCGCGGATTGTTTGACGACCGGCAGTGTGTTGCCTCCCAGGGCCAGGTGGGCAGCCCGAAAACGTGCCTCAGCGTCGTCATAGTCGCTGCCGGATGTGCAGACGAGCACCACTGCGCCATCGACCGACCAACCTAGAATTACTTCTTCGGCCGGCCGCCCGAGGGCGCCGTCCCAATGGTTGAGCCAGCGTCGAGCCGATCCGGCCTGCTGGTCGCAGTCATCGAACTCGTAGAGAGCAAACCGGGCCGGAACGAAATTCGTCATGCTCACCCGTAATAACTACCCGTGCACAATGTGGCGGTGTTGTTGCTGTTGGTCAGCGTAATCCCGACGTTGGTCCGTGACCAGCTGCCGCTGTCGAAGGTAAAGTTCGCTCCGCTGTTCGGCGTGGCGTTGTAGGGGCCGTCGCTTCGGCCGTTAGCGGACGTGTATACCAGCATGTAGCTACGCGAAAAAACGTAGAGGTCTGTTCCGACGACGCGGACCGTGCTCCCGTTGCGGCTGAGGGTGAAGTGGCTGCCGCAAGACCCATAAGGCGCCTGCGGTTGTGCGCGCTGGGACGAGGCCGATAGCTGAGTGCTGGGCGCTGCAGCGGCTGGTGCGACAAGTCCGCCCAGTATTGCGAGCGCGGCGACTGGGACAACTGCTGTACGACGGAGTAAGGCGTTACGCATGCGATTGTTTTCCCATTGGCTGTCCGGTGCCGCTCAGTGTCGACTGACCACCTGCGCGTGTCCAGGTCTTGCATCTTCTTCGCGCGGATCGTTGTCGGCCTCGCTCACCAACTGCTCCAGCATCCGGCCCCGTATGCCGTCCCGGCCGAACGGGCGTGCCGCTTCCAGGGCTCTTCGGGCTTGAGGGTAGGTCCTGGCGCGTCGGTGCAGGCTTAGAGGTCGAGGTCTTCCGGATGGGCAGTGTGAGAACTTCCATCATCGGACGACCTCGACCCTCACCCCGGCAGATCAACGCGCCAGCGACTACACCCTCAAACGCGAAGAGCCCGAGAACCTCGTTGCGGCCCGCGCAGAGCCTCGCGGCGTGGCACGATCGCCCGGTGAGCAGGACGCTGGCGGTGGCCAACCAGAAGGGTGGGGTGGCCAAGACGACCACGGTGGCCTCGCTGGGAGCGGCGCTGGTGTCGGCGGGTCGCCGGGTGTTGCTCGTCGACCTGGATCCGCAAGGGTCGCTGACCTTCTCTCTGGGCCACGACCCGGACACCTTGGCGACGTCGGTGCACGAGGTGCTGCTCGGTGACGTCCCTGCGGCGTCGGTGTTGCTGGAGACCGCCGAGGGTGCGGCCCTGCTGCCCGCCACGATCGATCTCGCTGGCGCGGAGGCCATGCTGCTGATGCGAGCCGGCCGGGAGTTCGCCCTGAGACGGGCGTTGGGCACGATCGACGCGGACTTCGACGTGGTGCTGGTGGACTGCCCACCCTCACTCGGTGTGCTGACTTTGAACGGGTTGACCGCCGCCGACGAGGTGCTGGTGCCGCTGCAGTGCGAGACGCTCGCGCACCGCGGGGTCGGGCAGCTGCTGCGCACAGTGGCCGACGTGCAGGCCATCACCAACGCGGGGCTGACCCTGCTGGGGGTGTTGCCGACGCTGTACGACGCGCGCACCACGCACAGCCGCGACGTGCTCGCCGACGTGTCCGACCGCTACGGGGTGGCGCTGCTGGCCCCCCCCATCCCCCGCACGGTGCGTTTCGCCGAGGCCACCGCGTCGGGGCGCTCGGTGCTGTCCGGGCGGCGCAACAAGGGCGCCGACGCCTACCGTGCCCTGGCGCAGAACCTGGTGGCGCACTGGGACGACGGGGCACCGCTGGCGCTGGTGGACACCACCTGATCAGGGTCGGGTCAGGAGCCTAAGGCGACCAGGGTGGACCCGCGCTGCTCCAAGATCACCGGACCAGCCGCGGCCAGACTCAGCGGCCCGTCCTCGGCGGGGTCGTAACCGCCCCGGTCGACCGCGATCCGCGCACCCACCGCGCCGGTCGCCGGGTCCAGGGCCGTGATCGCCCCTGGTGTCGGTACCAGCACAGTCGCGGCCACTACCGTGCCGGCACCCAACACCCCGGTGGTGGTCCAGCGTGGGGTGAGATCGGCGCTGTTCAGGGCGATGATGGCAGTACCCACGCTGACCGCGATGACGGAGCCCGTCGCCACGGACACCGGCACCGCCAGCGCGCCCGGGGCGCCGAGGTCGTTCGCGGTCAGCGGCAGCGGGAACTGACCGGTCAATACCCCGGAGGCGTCGTAGCGGGCAATCTCGGGGGTGCCCGTCGGGCCGGTGACCAGCAGTGCCTGCCCCTGCTGGGTCACCGCCAACAGTCGTGCGCCAGCCGACGGCGTCAACACCGAGCCCTGCTGTTCGGGGCGGGTGGCGTCGGCCGGCGCCGGTTTGAGCAGGGTCAGCCGGTCGGTGCCCTCACCCGGGCACGACTCCAGCACCGCCAGCCTGGTCGGCACCGAGCCCGCTGAGCGCAGCGTGCACCCCGACCGTGGCTGCGCGCCTGGGGTGACGGGGGTGTCGACCCGGCCGTACTCCAGGGTGCGCACCAGGTCCGAGCGCCACAACTCCAGTCTGGTCGACCCCAGCGACGTCAGGTAGGTGCCGTCGCCGACGAGGGCGACGGCGGTGTCGGCGCTGCTGTTGCGCTGCGGCCCGCGGGCGCCGCTGGCACCCTGCAGGGCAGTGACCTGGCGGCATCCGCCACTATCGCGGTACACCGCGACAGCAAAGCCCCACTGGCCGGCCACGGCGCACAATGCGAGGTTGCGGCGGTAGGTCCAACTCATCGCCCCGCTGAGCGGGTCGCGCCCGGTCACCGTGGCGGCGTCGGCGCTCACAGCGACACCGGCCACCACCACCGGGGCGGTCGTCGCCGCACTCGCTGCGCTCCACAGTGGACGCAGCGTGGTCGGTACGCTGTTCGCTGCCGCCATGGCGGGCAGGGGTGCTGTCGCGACTGTCGACGTGGTGGCGCGGGCGTCGCTGCGCCACCAGGTGATTCCCGCCGCCACCGCCACCACAACGACGATGGCCACGGCGGCGAGCAGGTCCCGCCGTTCGCGGCGCTCCGGAGCGGGCACCAAGACCCCGCTCAGTCGGTGCTGTGTTGGCTCGACGGCGCGCCCCGGCCACCCCGCCGCCGCCGCCGACGCCGGGCCGCGGGGTCGGCGGCGTCCACGCCCGCCTCGCCACCCCCGCCGCCGGCTGCCGGTACCGGTGTCCCCGAACGCGTGCGCCGTCTGCTGCGTGTGCGCCCGTCGGTGCCCGGTTCGCCAGCGGGAGCGCGTGCTGGCTCCGTCGCTGCTTTGCGCGCTCCCCGGCTGCCGCGCGGGCCGGGCAGGTCCTCCACCCCTTCGGCGCCTAGGCCTGCCCGGGTCCGCTCCGCCCGCGGCAGCCGACCGGTGACACCCTCCGGAATGTCCAGCTCGACGTAGAGGCTCGGAGAGTTGGAGTAGGTCTCGGCCGGCTCGGCCATGTCCAGCCCCAGCGCCTTGTCGATCAGCTGCCACTTCGGGAGGTCGTCCCAGTCCACCAGGGTCACCGCCACCCCGGCCTTGCCGGCCCGCCCGGTCCGGCCGATGCGGTGCACGTAGGTCTTCTCGTCGTCGGTGCACTGGTAGTTGATCACGTGCGTCACATCGGTGACGTCGATGCCTCGGGCGGCGACGTCGGTGGCCACCAGCACGTCGATCTTGCCGGTGCGAAACGCCCGTAGCGCCTGCTCGCGGGCACCTTGGCCCAGGTCACCGTGCACTGCCCCGACCGCGAAACCGCGCTCGGCCAGGTCGTCGGACACCTTCTGGGCGGTGCGCTTGGTGCGGGTGAAGATCATCGTCAGGCCCCGATCGCGGGCCTGCAGGATGCGGGCGAGCATCTCCACCTTGTCCATGGCGTGCGCGCGGTAGACGAACTGCGCGGTGCGGTCGTGCACGGCCGAGGAGTCCGGCTCCTCAGCGCGGATGTGGGTGGGCTGCGTGAGGAAGGTGCGGGCCAGGGTGATGATCGGCCCGGGCATGGTGGCGGAGAACAACATGGTCTGGCGCGCGTCGGGCACCATCCGCAGGATCCGCTCGATGTCGGGCAGGAACCCCAGGTCGAGCATCTCGTCGGCCTCGTCCAACACCAGCACCCCGACCTTGCCGAGCACCAGGTGGCCCTGCTGCGCGAGGTCCAGCAACCGGCCGGGGGTGCCGACGACCAGGTCGATCCCGTTTCGCAGCGCCGCCACCTGAGGCTCGTAGGGGCGACCACCGTAGATGGACAGCACCCGCATGCCGAGGTGCTTGCTGGCGTCGGTGAGGTCCTGGGTGACCTGCAGGGCAAGTTCCCGGGTGGGCACCACGACCAGAGCCCGCGGGGTGCCGTCCAACGTGGTGGTGCCCGAGCCGGTGGTGGTGATGCGGTGCAGCAGCGGCACCCCGAAGCCCAGCGTCTTGCCCATGCCGGTGCGGGCCTGCCCGATCAGGTCGTCCCCGGCCAGCGCCAACGGCAGGGTCAGTTCTTGGATGGCGAAGGTGCGGTCGATGCCCGCCTCGTGCAGGGCGCGCACGATCTCTTCGCGCACCCCGAGTTCGGCGAAGGTGGGCGCCTCCGGGGCCACTGGGGCGTCCCCGGTCAGCGGGTGGGACACGTCGTCGACGTCGGGCACCCCGGTCGGGCTGTGTTCCAGTGTCACCGGGTCGATGTCTGCGGGTGGAGTCGGGTTGGTGCTCAGGGGTGGTGCCTTCCTCGTCGCCGCACGCACTGGACGGGCCCAGCCGGGCCCGAGTCCTCACGGCGTGACGCCCGCGGCGGTGACCAGCTTTCGGTGCTCCGGCAGGCGCGGCACGGTGAAAAGGCAGGTGCGCGCACAATGTCTGGGCAGCGGCACATCGCCGGCCGCCCGCAACCATGGTAGCCGCTGGGCGGGCGATGTCGGGATTGCGACCCGAGCGGCCTTACCCTCTGCGGCATGGAACCCGCCGGCACCGGCCCACCGGAACTGCACCCCGGAGTCGTGGAGCTCATGGGGGTGCTGGCCTATGGGGAGCTGTCGGCGTTCGACCGCCTCGCCGAGGACGCCCGTGCGGCACCGACGATGGCTGGGCGGGCAGCGCTGGCGTCGATGGCAGCGGCGGAGATCGGCCACTACGAGGTGATCGAGGCGTTCCTCGGCGCACGCGGAGTATCCGTGCTGACGGCAATGGCGCCGTTCGTGGCCCCGCTGGATGACTACCACCGCAGCACCGCGCCGTCGAACTGGCTGGAGTCGCTGGTCAAGGCCTATGTCGGCGACGGTCTGGCGGCGGATTTCTACCGCGAGATCAGCGGGTGGTTGGACACCGATACCGGCGAGACTGTCCGGGTGGTGCTGGCCGAGACCGGGCATTCCGCGTTCGCCGAGCGGGCGGTGAGCCAGGCGTGCGCGGCCGACCCGCGACTACGGGCCCGGTTGACCCTGTGGGGACGTCGACTGCTCGGGGAGGCGGTGATCCAGGCGCAGCACGTGCTGGCCCAGCGCGACGTGCTGGCCGAACTGGTGCTCACCGGGTCCGCCGACCTCGCCGGCATCGCGGCGCTGTTCCGGAGGTTGCAGAACCAGCACACCCGCCGGATGTCCGAGCTCGGGCTGGGCTGAGGCCGCCCGCCGAACTCCCGTTCGCTGTGGGCGCAGCGCCGGTGGACGGGCGGCTCGCCTGGCTGCACTAGCCTCGGTCCGGACAGCACACGAGCGCGCGAAACACTTTCGGAGGTCCACCGTGGAGGTCAAGATCGGCGTCGCAGAAAGCTCGCGGGAGCTGGTGATCTCCAGTGGTCAGACCCCCGAGGAGGTGCAGGCACTGGTCGGGACCGCGTTGGCGGGTGATCGCAGTGGGATCTTGGCGCTGGTCGACGAGAAGGGCCGACGGTTCGTGCTGCCCGCTGCCCGGGTCGCTTACGTCGAGATCGGGCCAGCCGACTCCCGCCGGGTCGGCTTCAACGTCGGCTGAGGGTCACCCTCTGCTCAGGAACGTTCGTGCTGCAGGGGCAGGTGGGCAATGCCGCGCCAGGCCAGTGAACTGGTGATGGCTACCGCCTCATGTTTGGGCACCGGGCGGTCGTTGTCCAGCCAGTACCGCGCGCTGACCTGACTGGCCCCCACCAGACCCACCGCGAACATCCGGGCCCGGGGCAAGTCGAGTCCCGCGTCGGTGATCACCGCCTCCGCCACCGCCTCGATGCATGCTTGCAATGCGCGGTCCACCCGTTCCTGCACCGACGGCTCACCCAGCAGGTCGGACTCGAACACCAGCCGGTACCCCTGCCCGGCGTCGTCGATGAAGTCGAAGTACGCCGCCACTGCGGCACGAACCCGCAGCTTGTTGTCCGGCGTGGAGGCCAACGCCACGCGCACGCTGCGCACCAGGTCGTCGACGTAGGTGTGCAGCAAGTCGAGGTAGAGGTCCAGCTTGCCGGGAAAGTGCTGGTAGAGAACGGGCTTGCTGACCCCGGCACGCTCGGCGATCTCGTCCATCCCCGCGGCGTGGTACCCGCGGGCGACGAAGACGTCCCTGGCTGCGGCTATCAGTTGGGCGCGGCGCGCGGTGCGGGGCAACCGTGGGTTGCGACGCGGGGACGGCGCTGCCTCGGTGGCCATTGCCGGGGAGCCGCCCGATCCGACCACACTGGTCATCGCTGATCCTCCTCCGACTGACGTCCGTTCGGCCCAGGACGTTACCCGTTGGTAGCCCCCGTTCGGAGGGTCAGTCCTGCGCCGGGCATCCTGGGGGGGTGAGCGCGAGCACGGCACCCCAGCAATACCCGACCGCATCCCAGGAATACACGCCCGCGGAGTCAGACCACGGCCCCGACCCGGACGGGTTGGCCCCGCTGGACCTGACCCAACAACCCTGGCCGGGCAGCACCGAGGTGCTCGGGGGACGCCAGGTGCACCTGCGACGCACCCCCGGCCCGGTCGACGCCACCCCGGCGGTGTTCGTGCACGGCCTCGGCGGCTCGGCCAGCAACTGGACCGACCTCGCCGGGCTGCTGGCACCCAGGATGGCCGGGGTGGCCGTGGACCTGCCGGGCTTCGGCCGCTCCGAACCACCCTCGCAGGGGGTGTACACGGTGTCCGGCAGCGCCGAGGTGGTGGTCGCGCTGCTGGAGCAGACCGGCCCAGCGCACCTGTTCGGCAACTCCATGGGTGGGGCAGTGTGCATCCTGGTGGCCGCCAAACGTCCGGATCTGGTGTGCACACTCACCCTGGTGTCCCCGGCGGTGCCGGACCTGCGCCCGGACCCGCGGCGGTTCTCCGACCCTCGCATGCCGCTGGCCTACCTGCCCGTGCTGGGAGGTTATTTCCGTCGGCAGCTGCAGTCGGCCACCCCGCAGCAACGGGCCGAGGCGCTCATCCGGTTGTGCTTCGCCGACCCCGACCTGGTACCGGAACACCGGATCGAGCAGGCCGTGGCCGAGGCGAAGGAACGAGGTTCGCAGAGCTGGGCGGCGGAGGCGTTGGGCCGGTCCTTCGGTGCGCTACTGCAGTCCTGGCTCACCCTGCCCGGGCGCCGCTCGCTGTGGGTGGAGGCGGCGGCAGTGTCGGCTCCCACCCTGGTGGTGTGGGGAGCCCAAGACCGCCTGGTCAGCGTCGACCGAGGACCGCGCCTGGTCTCGGTCCTGCAACGGGGTCGCCTGCTGGTGCTCAACCGGGTGGGCCACGTCGCCCAGATGGAACAACCGCTGACCGTGGCCCGCGCCGCGGTAGCGATGCATCGGGCCGTGCAGCGCGGCGAGTGGTAGCCAGGTTGAGCCACCTGCACCCCGTGCTGTGGCACCCTGACCGCCGTGGGGAGTGCGCGAGGCGGCGGGGCGCGGGTACTGCCCCCGCGCCCCGACAGTGGTCCCCAACCACTGCGGGCGTCGTGGGACCCCACCCAGCCTGAGCGGCCCCGCCCGCGCGCTCACCCGCGTCCGGCCCGCCCCGGCGTGCGCAGCCGCAGTCGGCTCGGGCGGATCATGTCCGTGTACGGCTGGCGGGCTGCCGCCGTGCCGCTGCTGGTGATCCTGACAGTGCTGGCCGTAGTCGATGCCAGTCGTAGCAGCCGCAACCCCACCCCGGCCGCGGCGCCACCACCGCCTAGCCCTACCTCCGCTGCGACCACCAGCGCGCAGCCGGCACCGAGCCCGGCCGCGCCGTCCCCGGTCGGCGCTGCGCCGCTCGCAGCGGGCAGCTTCGACGCCGCCGTGCCGGCCAGTGCGCTGCCCCCCGGGGGAGGCTTCCCGGTCACCGGTGCGGGCACCTGGCACGTGGTGGCGGGCAGCGGTCCCCGGGTGGGGGCACCCACCGCCGCGCTGAGTACTTACACCATCGAGGTCGAGGACGGCATGGACACCGCGCCGTTCGGCGGTGACTCCGCGTTCGCCGCGCTGGTGCAGGCCACTCTCACCGACCCGAGGAGCTGGACCGGCGACGGGCGGTTCGCGTTGCAGCGCATCGACACGGGCACGCCGACGTTCCGGATCAGTCTGTCCGCGCAGCTGACGGTGCGCTCGACCGCGGAGTGCGGGTATCAGATTCCGGTGGAGACCTCCTGCTACAGCGCCAGCACAGCCCGGGTCGTCCTGAACGCCGCCCGCTGGGTGCGGGGCGGCACGGCCTTCCAGGGCGACATCGGTTCCTACCGGCAGTACCTGGTCAATCACGAGGTGGGACACGCCCTCGGCTTCGCCGCGCACCAACCGTGCCCGTCGCAGGCCGCGCTGGCGCCGATCATGATGCAGCAGAGCTTCGGTGTCGCCAACAACGACCTTGCGGCGCTGGACCCGGGGGGTGCGGTGCCGGCCGACGGGGTGAGCTGCCGCTACAACCCGTGGCCTTTTCCGCGCGGGTAGCGGTGGCGCGGGGCTGAGTCGACCGGGAAGGCTGCGGGCCGGCCCGACGTTGACACTGCATGTCTGTCGTCGAGAACTGAGGAGCACCCCCATGGCGTCACTGCCCCCGCTGGTCGAGCCTGCCGCAGAGCTCACCAAGGACGAGGTGGCCCGCTACAGCCGTCATCTGATCATCCCGGACGTCGGCATGGCCGGGCAGAAGCGGCTGAAGAACGCCAAGGTGCTGGTGATCGGCGCCGGCGGGCTGGGCTCGCCGGCGCTGCTGTACCTGGCTGCGGCCGGGGTCGGCACGCTCGGCATCGTCGATTTCGACGTGGTGGACGAATCCAACCTGCAGCGTCAGGTCATCCACGGCCAATCCGACATCGACCGCCCGAAGGCCGAGAGCGCCCGCGACTCGATCCGGGAGATCAACCCCTACGTCGACGTCCGGTTACATCAGCTGCGCCTGGAGGCGGACAACGTGCTGGACATCTTCGCCCAGTACGACCTGATCCTGGACGGCACCGACAACTTCGCTACCCGCTACCTGGTCAACGACGCCGCGGTGCTGACCGGGAAGCCCTACGTGTGGGGCTCGATCTACCGCTTCGAGGGTCAGGCCTCGGTGTTTTGGGAGGACGCCCCGGACGGCCGAGGGCTGAACTATCGCGACCTCTACCCGCAGGCGCCGCCACCGGGCATGGTGCCCTCCTGCGCCGAGGGCGGGGTGCTGGGCATCCTGTGCGCGGCGATCGGCTCGATCATGGGCACCGAGGCGATCAAGCTGATCATGGGTATCGGTGAGCCGTTGCTCGGCCGGTTGATGGTCTATGACGCGCTCGACATGACCTACCGCACGATCAACCTTCGCAAGGACCCCGAGGCGACGCCGATCACCGGACTGATCGACTACGACGCGTTCTGCGGGGTGGTGTCCGACGCCGCCCAGACCGCCGCGGTTGGTAGCACCATCACCGCCCCGGAGCTGAAGGCGATGATGGACTCCGGCAAGGAGTTTCAGCTCATCGACGTGCGGGAGCCGGTGGAGTGGGACATCGTGCGTATCCCCGGGGCCACGCTCATCCCCAAGGACCGCATCCTCTCCGGGGAGGCCCTGATGGAGCTATCCCAGGACAAGCCCATCGTACTGCACTGCAAGTCCGGGGTGCGTTCGGCCGAAGCGTTGGCTGCGGTCAAGCGGGCTGGGTTCGCCGACGCCACCCACCTGCAAGGTGGGGTGCTGGCCTGGGCCCACCAGGTCGACCCCAGCTTGCCCACCTACTGAGGGCCGCGCCGGTAGCGTGCCCGGGGTGAGCACCGTCGAACCGCCGCCGCTGCACGTGCGCTCCACCTTCGGGTTGCACCGCGCCGAGGGGGAGCCCAGCGGGCAAGGCTGGCGGTGCGGGGACGTGGTGCTTACCCCGGTGGCGGACCACGCGCGGGCCACCTGGTCGGCCCAGGTGCGCCAGACGCTCACCGTGGACGGCCTGCGACTGGCCCGCCCGGTGCGCTCTAGCGACGGTCGCTGGGTGGTGTCGGGGTGGTCCGCGGACACGTTCCTGGCAGGGGACGCCGACCCGCGCCACGACGACGTCATCGCCGCGGCACATGTGCTGCACGCCGCGATGGCAGCGTTGCCGTGTCCGCGGTTCCTGGAACCTGCGGCGACGGCCGTGGCCACCGACGTGTTCACGGTGGCGGACCGGGTGTCCTGGGGTGAGGAGCGGGAGCCGTTCACCCTGGTGGCAGGTCCGGCCGCTGCGCTGGAACCGACCAGTGTCACCGTGTTTCGCGACCTTGCCCGGGCTCGTCGGCGGGTGCGGTCCGACCCGCAGGTGGTGCACGGCGACCTGTTCGGGATGGTGCTCTTCGACGAGGCGGGCATCCCCGGGATCGCCCAACTGACCCCGTACTGGCACCCGCCGTCCTGGGCGGCTGCAGTGACCGTGGTGGATGCGGTGGCCTGGGGAGGGGCCGACCCGGAGCTGATCGATCGGTGGTCCGCGCTGGCGGAGTGGCCACAGATGTTGCTGCGGGCGGTGCTGTTTCGCCTCGCCGTGCACACCCTGCACGACCGCTCCACCCCGGAGGCGTTCGGCGGCCTGGCCCGTACCGCGCAGCTGATCCGCGAACGCGTCTGACACCTCACCGACGCCCCGAGCGGCCATGCGAGCCGTTCTGGCTGGCGGTTCCCCACGGTGCTGGACCAGGGGTTGTTGCCCATGGAGGACTGTGACGACGTAGCCAGTGGCCCTTTCAGTTCACGATCGGCATGTAAAGACTGGCCCTTTCGAGACATTCCTCAGGTATCGAGCGTCGCCGGGCTTGGCTGGCGAAGGGAGGTCTGCAGTGACCAGTGCCCACGTGTTCACCCAGCAATACCGGGAGATGTACCCACGCGTGCTGGGTTACGCGTTGCGTCGAGCCGACGCAGAGCAAGCCCGTGACGTAGCCGACGAAACCTTCCTCGTGGCATGGCGGCGCCGAAGCGAGATTCCCGGCGACGTGCTGCCGTGGTTGCTGGTCACAGCCCGGCATATTCTCGCTGACCAGCGGCGATGTGGGAACCGGCGCGATGTCGTCGCAGCCGAGCTTGCGTTGTTTGCGCCCGCCGCAGCAGAAGGGGCGGACGTTGCTGCTGTTGAGCGCATCGCGGTGCTGACCGCACTCTCGTCACTCACGGACCGCGACCGTGACCTCCTGATGCTCACCGTCTGGGATGGCCTCAGCATGCGCCAGGCAGCGGCCGTGCTGGGTTGCGGCACGTCGGCCTTGGGTGTCCGTCTGTACCGCGCGCGCAAGCGATTCCGCGCAGCTTTAGACGTCGCCGACGACACAGCGGTGGTCTCGCTGGCGGGAAGGCCGTCGCTGTCGAAGAACAAGTCTCAGTCGCCTCTTGGCTCTCGATCGGGACAGTTATGACCAACACAACCAGGACGGCGACGCAGCGGCTCGCCGAGCAGAGTCTCCCCACCGACGAGACCTTGGCGCGCATGACACCATCCCCTCCCGCGACTGCACCCGTCAAGGTCGGTCGAGAACCGGTGTCCGGCCGACTCCAAGCCGCACGCGAGCCTGCCGACCAAACATATACCGTCCGTCCGCTGCGGTGGCAGTTAGTTGTAGCGGCGTCCGCCGCAACCGCAGTCGTAGCCATCGGCGGAATGATGACTGGCCTTCAAAGCCAATCACAATGCCCCCGACAGACCCCAGCTGCGCTCCAGGTCACTCCACTACCGCCGGAGGAGACGTTGATTACCGAGCTTGCCGACCTTGCCAACCGCGCTGCAACTCAGCCACCACAACCTGGCTCCGGGCGCTTCCAATACGTGCACACCACGAGCTACACCCTGGCCACCGCTCGAACCACGAATGGTCGACTGCTGCGGTCGGGGGAGGAACGTGTTGATCGCGAGACGTGGATTGCCGCCGACGGCTCGGGCCGCATCCTTCAATCGAGACCGTCCAACCCTGCGGCCAAGATTGATGAGATTGTTCCGACGGGGGGTTTCCAGAGTCGCCCGGTTGAGGTGGCTTCAGCGAAGCAGCTGATCAATGTGCTCACTGCTGGTGCCGATGGTCGCAGCGGGGGCCAGTGGTTGGAGGTGGTCCGTCAAATCTGGTTAACCCAAGTGGTGCCGCCCGAGTTGCAGAATGCCCTTCTCACGATCCTGTCAACTCAGCCCGATGTCGGGTTGAAGGGGCCTACTACCGACCGGGCCGGACGCGCAGGTGTAGCCGTCAGCGCCGACAATCGCACCGTCGCACCTGCTGAACAGCTCGTCCTCGTGTTCGACATTAAATCGGGCGCTCTACTTGACGCCGAGCAAGTGGTACTGGAGAACAGTGATCTGGCGGCAGTAGCCCCCGCCACCGTCAACTACACGCAGTGGATCAACAGCGGCTACACGCCTGCCGTGACGAGTCGCCCCTGAGTCGCCCTGATAACACCACAAACCAGAGTCGATTGATGACGAGATGTCCCGCACCATCGGACGTCAGGTCTTTGGCGCATGCCTGCTAAGTACGTCGCGGCAAATATTCTCTGTATACGTCGGGGATCTCCTTGACAAATACGCGATTGCTCCGAGACTGCGAGTATCTGATCGAAACAATGGAGGAATGATGTTCAATCCGGATCGAACCCCCGCAAGGGGTACCTGCTCGATTGCGGCTATGGCGATCACGGTGTCTGCACTGGTTGCCGCAGTGCTCGCTGGCCCTGCCACGGCCGCGGTAGCCGTTGCTCCTGAGAGCGGTCCATGGTGCGTGATGGTAGTTGGAAAATCCGCCTCAGCTGACCAGCCGTCACCTGTAGAATTTCAGTACTGCTCGACTACTTCGCGAGAAGACGCGCGCTCGAGCTTGCGATCTGCAGCGGCACCGACGAGCCTTGGAACAAGAGCTATCGCCTCAAGCGATCTGCTGATGACTTGGTTCCGAGACGCGAACTACGGCAGCCCGTTGACGGACATTTACGGCAGTGCTGGAACGTGCGACTCTGCAGGTTATCGGCTCGCGCCGAATTACTACTGGCAGACCAACCTAAGTTCCGCTGCAGGATATGGACAGTGTAATCGTGCTCGGTTCACGGCGCGGAGCAACACTTTCGCGGGCACGTTCATACTCCCTGTCAACAACCTGGGTCAGACTTTGAATGACAACGTCGGCTTTATCAACGTCTACAACAGAAGGTGACGCGGTTTGGAAATCGAATCGGACGGGAGCGGTAAGGGTTTTGTCGTCGACCTTGCGGGTCCAGCTGTGGAACGGCGGGCGGGCGGGTCGGCGCGAACGCCTCTAGCGCACCTCACCGTGGCCGGCCACCGCTGGTGAGAGTGAGTTGACGTGCTTGTCATCGACGGTGCTTTCCTCGCAACACGACGTCCCTAGGGTCGGCCTCCTCACGAGCAGGAGGTGCGTCGATGACCGCTACGCAGGACCCCATCGCGACTGGTGCGGCCGTGTCCGCCCCACCGCCGGTACGCAAGCACCACATCGCCGACTGGGACGCCGAGGACGTGGTGGCGTGGGAGGCCGGCGGCAAACACGTCGCCAAGCGGAACCTGATCTGGTCGGTGTTCGCCGAGCACGTCGGGTTCTCCGTCTGGTCGATCTGGTCGGTGTTGGTGTTGTTCATGCCGAATGCCACCTACGGCCTCGACGCCCCGGGCAAGTTCTACCTGGTAGCGCTGCCCACCCTGGTCGGGGCGGTGCTGCGGGTGCCCTACACCGTGGCCACCGCGCGTTTCGGCGGCCGCAACTGGACGGTGTTCAGCGCGCTGGTGTTACTGGTACCGACCGTGCTGGCGATGTACTTCACCGCCGGGGCGACCGCGGCAGACCACCCGTCCTACACCACGCTCATGATCATCGCGGCGTTCGCCGGGCTCGGCGGCGGCAACTTCGCCTCGTCGATGACCAACATCAACGCCTTCTACCCGCAGCGGCTCAAGGGCTGGGCACTCGGGCTGAACGCCGGCGGTGGCAACCTGGGCGTACCGGTGATCCAGCTGGTCGGGTTGGCCGTGATCGCCACCACCCGGCCGGCGAACGCCACGGTGCTCTGCTCGGTGTACCTGGTGCTGATCGCATTGGCCGCGGTCGCAGCTGCGTTATTCATGGACAACCTCGACAACCAGCGCTCGGACACCCGGTCGCTGCTGGACGTACTGGCCTTCCGGGACTCCTGGGTGATGTCGTTTCTCTACATCGGCACGTTCGGCTCGTTCATCGGCTTCGGATTCGCGTTCGGCCAGATCCTGCAGATCAGCTTCCTGGCGCAGCTGAACGCCGGCCTGGCGCCCACCGACCCGGCTCGCACGGCCAACGTCGCGGCTGCCACCCTGCACGCCGCCCAGATCGCGTTCCTCGGACCGCTGCTGGGTTCATTGTCCCGCCCGCTGGGCGGCAAACTGGCCGACCGGATCGGTGGCGGCAAGATCACCCTCTACACCTTCGTCGCGATGGCGTTGGCCACTGCGGTGCTGGTGGCCGCCTCTAGCCGGGCCGACGGCAACAGCGGGGTGGCCACCGGGGCCGTGCTGAGCACGCTGATCGCCAGCTTCATCGCGGTGTTCGTGCTCACCGGGATCGGCAACGGTTCGACCTACAAGATGATCCCGGCCATCTTCGCCGCCCGCTCCCGTGCGCTGGTGGAGCGCGGTGGCAGCGAAGGCGAGGCGGTGACCTGGTCGCGCACCATGTCCGGCGCGCTGATCGGCATCGCCGGCGCGGTAGGCGCGCTGGGCGGGGTAGCCATCAACCTGGTGCTGCGGGCGTCCTACGGCGGCGCTGCCCGTTCGGCCACCAACGCCTTCTGGGTGTTCCTGGTGTTCTACCTGGTGTGCGCGCTGATCACCTGGGGGGTGTACCTGCGGCGGCCCGCGGTGTCCATCACCGGTGCCCGGTTGCAGATGTGACCACCTGGAAACACCGCGGCAACCCGGGGACAGCGTCCAGGACACAGGAGCTGCGCACCATGGCACAGGTGAGCGATCCTGGTGGTGCCGGCGTGGCCACGCACTGCCCGTATTGCGGCCTGCAGTGCGCGATGAGTCTGCAGACCGGGGTCGGCGGGGCGACTGTGGTGGCCCCGCGGGAGTTCCCCACCAACCGTGGGGGGCTGTGCCAGAAGGGGTGGACCGCGGCCGCGCTGCTGCGTCACCCCCGCCGGTTGGTGAGCCCGCTGGTGCGCGACGAGCGGGGCGCACCACTGCGCGAAGCCAGCTGGGATGACGCCCTGGACCGGGTGGCGGCCGGCCTGGCGGCGGCACAGCACGCGGGTGGAAGCGACGGCGTGGCGGTGTTCGGTGGTGGCGGGCTGACCAACGAAAAGGCCTACCAGCTCGGCAAATTCGCCAGGGTGGCGCTGGGGACCTCCAACATCGACTACAACGGCCGGTTCTGCATGAGCTCGGCCGCGGCCGCCGGGTCCCGCTCCTTCGGGCTGGACCGGGGGCTGCCGTTCCCGGTGAGCGATCTGACCTCGGCGCAGGCGGTGCTGCTGGTCGGGGGCAACCTGGCCGAGACGATGCCACCGTTCATGGGCCACCTGGGCGCCGCAGCCTCGGCGGGGGGGCTGGTGGTGGCCGACCCGCGGCGCACCTCGACGGTGGAACGGGCACTGGCTGGGGGTGGTCTGCACCTGCAGCTGACCCCAGGTACCGACCTGGCGTTGGCGTTGGGGCTCCTGCACGTGGCGGTGGCCGAGGGCTGGTGCGACCGGGACTACATCGCCGAGCGCACCATCGGGTTCGAGCAGGCGTGGGCCGCGGCCACGGCGTGGTGGCCGGAGCGCACCGAACGGGTCACCGGGGTGCCGGTGAACCTGCTCCGGCGCACCGTGGAGCTGCTGGGCAGTGCACGCCAGTCCAGCAGGGGTGCCTACGTGCTCACCGCGCGGGGTGCTGAGCAACACAGCAAGGGCACCGACACCGTCTCTGCGGTGATCTCCCTGGCGCTGGCCCTGGGGCTGCCGGGGCGCACCGGCTCCGGGTACGGCTGCATTACCGGGCAGGGCAACGGCCAGGGTGGCCGCGAGCACGGGCAGAAGGCCGACCAGCTACCGGGGTACCGGCGCATCGACGATCCTGCGGCCCGCGCCCACGTCGCCGGGGTATGGGGGGTCGAGCCGGACTCGCTGCCCGGGCCCGGCCGCAGCGCCTACGAACTGCTCGACGCCCTCGGCCAACCCGGGGGAGCCCGGGCGCTACTGGTGCACGGGGCAAACGTCGCGGTGTCGGCGCCCCGGGCCGGGCACGTGGTCGACCGCTTGGCCGCGCTGGATCTGCTGGTGGTGTGTGACTTCGTGCTCTCGGAGACCGCGGCCGTCGCCGATGTGGTGCTCCCGGTGCTGCAGTGGGCCGAGGAGGAGGGCACCATGACCAACCTGGAGGGCCGGGTGTTGCGGCGCCGGGCCGCGACCGCCCCGCCGGAGGGGGCGCGCAGCGAGCTGTGGGTGCTGGCCGAGTTGGCCGCACGCCTGGGACAACCCGCGGAGCGGTTCCCGACCGATCCGGCGGTGGTGTTCGAGGAGTTGCGCGCGGCCAGCGCAGGCGGGCCCGCCGACTACGCCGGGATCACCTACGCGCGGTTGGATGCCGGGCAGTCACTGCACTGGCCGTGCCCGGACGTCGAGCACCCGGGCACGCCCCGGTTGTTCCTGGACGGGTTCGCCTTCCCGGACGGGCGTGCGCGGTTCGTGGCCGTGCAGCACCGTGACGGCGCGGAGTCGCTGGACTCCGCCTACCCGCTGTGGGCCACCACCGGGCGGGTGCTGGCCCACTACCAGTCTGGGGCGCAGACCCGGCTGGTGGCGGAGCTGGTGGCCTCAGCTGGCCCGATGGTCGTGCAGGTGCACCCCGATACCGCCGAACGTGCGGGGTTGCTCGACGGTGCGATAGCCGAGGTGGTCAGCCGTCGCGGGCGGGTGCGGGCGCAGGTGTCCTGCGAGCCGAGCATGCGGCTGGACACGGTGTTTCTGCCCTTCCACCACCCCGGCGACGGACGGGCGAACCTGTTGACCAACCCGGCGTTAGACCCCACCAGCCGGATGCCGGAATTTAAGCTGTCAGCCGTGCGGCTGGAGGCCGTCGCATGAGTCGCCGCGTGGTGGTGGTCGGCAACGGCATGGCTGGGGCCCGGTTGGTGGAGGAGCTGCGCCGGCGGGACCCTGACGGAGCCCAGGTGCACCCGGTGGTGTTGGGTGCCGAGCCGCACCCGGCGTACAACCGGGTGCTGCTGTCCACTGTGCTCGCCGGGGGACTCGGCGCGGACGCGGTGCGGCTGCAACCGGCGGGGTGGGAGGCGCGGGACGGCCTGGATGTGCGGACCGGGACGACCGTGGTCGGCATCGACCGGGCCCGCCAGCAGGTGGAGTGCGCTGACGGCAGCACCGAAGGCTACGACGTGCTGGTGTTAGCCACTGGCAGCCGCCCCTTCCTGCCCCCGGTTCCTGGTCTGCTCGACGCGCAGGGCGCACCGGCTGAGGGCGTGGTGTGCTTTCGCACCGTCACCGACTGCCACACCATCCTCGACGTCGCCCAGCCCGGGGCCAGGGTGGTGGTGCTCGGCGGTGGGCTGCTGGGTTTGGAGGCCGCCCGCGGGGTGCTGGCTCGCGGTGCCGAGGTGACGGTGGTACACGCCGGTGCGGTGCCGATGGACCGCCAACTCGATGCCGGCGCCGGTGCGGTGCTGACGAAGGTGCTCACGGAGCTGGGTGTGCGGGTGCGGCTGTCCGCCAGCGCGGTCCAGTACCGGCCCGAGCGCGGCAACCGGGGACTGGTGCTGGATGACGGTTCCTTCGTCGGGGCCGACCTGGTGGTGGTCGCCGCCGGGGTGCGGCCTGAGGTGGACCTTGCCCGCGCGGCCGACCTGGTCACCGAGCAGGCGGTGGTGGTGGACGACGAGTTGCGCACCAGTGACCGGCGCATCCGGGCCATCGGGGAATGCGCGCAGCACCGAGGCACCGTGCACGGGCTGGTGCAACCGGCGTGGGAGCACGCCGCCGTGGTGGCCGACCTGCTGACCGGCGCCGACCCCGCCGCCCGCTACACCGGGTCGCGGGTGGTGACCCGACTGAAGGCGCACGACGTGGATGTGGCCTCCATGGGCGAGGTCAGCGCCGATGTGCACGACCCTGACCTGGAGGTGCTCACCTTCGCCGACCCCACTCGCGGTCGCTACGCCAAGCTGGTGCTGCGCGCGGACCTGGTGGTAGGAGCGGTGCTGCTGGGTAGTCCGGAGGCGGCCGCCGCCCTTACCCAGCTCTACGACAGGGGAGCACCAGCGCCGGTGGACCGGTTGGCGCTGCTGCTGGGCCGCCCCGGTGCGGCCGAGCCAGCCCCGAGCCCCGCGCACATGCCCGGCCGCGCCGTGGTGTGCCGGTGCAACACGGTCACCAAGAACCACCTCACCACCGCGTGGCGGGCCGGTGCTCACAGTGTGGCTGCGCTGGCTGTCGCGACGAGGGCTACGACCGGCTGCGGTTCGTGCGTGGGGGTGGTGGAGGGCATCTGCGGGTGGCTGGGTGCCAGCGAACCGGGCGCACCGACGGCCAGCGCTACCGAACGCGACGCCCAGGAAGAGGGAGCGGCATGAGAACTGTGGTGGTCGTGGGTCACGGCATGGTGGCCCACCGCTTCGTGGAAGCTCTCCGCGCGCGGGACACTGCGGGCCGCTGGCAGGTGGTTGTCCTCAGCGAAGAACCCACCGCCGCCTACGACCGGGTGGCGCTGAGCTCCTATGTGGACACATGGGATCCCACCGCCTTGGCTCTGGCGGGCAACGACTATCCCGGGGACCCGCTGGTCAGCGTGCACCTCGGCGTCGCGGCGGTCAGTCTGGACCGGGCCGCCGCCACCGTCACCACCTCCGCCGGTCAGGTGCTGGGATACGACGCGCTGGTCCTGGCGACGGGTAGCGCCCCCTTCGTGCCCCCGGTCCCCGGTCATGACACGCCGGGCTGCTTCGTCTACCGCACGCTGGCTGACCTCGATGGCCTTCGGGTTGCCGCGGAGCGCGCCGGCCCCGGGGCCACTGGGGTGGTGGTCGGTGGGGGTCTGTTGGGGTTGGAAGCGGCCAACGCGCTGAAGCTGCTGGGCCTGAGCCCGCACGTGGTCGAACTCGCGCCCCGTTTGATGCCGCTGCAGGTCGACGCCGGCGGGGGTGCGCTGCTACGAAACCTGGTGGAGGGCATGGGCCTCACGGTGCACGCCGGGGTGTCTACCGCCGCCATTCATCCTGCGTCGCGGGGACTGCGCGTGGCGCTGTCCGACGGCGCGTGCATCGAGGCGTCGCTGGTGGTGTTCTCCGCGGGGGTGCGCCCACGTGATCAGTTGGCCCGCGACGCCGGGCTCGCGGTGGGCGAGCGCGGCGGGGTGCTGGTCGACACCGGGTGCGCCACCGCCGACCCGGCGATCTTCGCCATCGGCGAGTGCGCCGCGGTCGCCGGGCGGTGTTATGGCCTGGTCGGTCCGGGCTATGCCACCGCTGAGGTGGTTGCCGACCGGTTGCTCGACGGCGCCGCGGAGTTCCCCGGGGCGGACCTCTCCACCAAGCTCAAGTTGCTCGGTGTCGACGTGGCCAGCTTCGGCGACGCGCAAGGCGAGACGCCGGGTGCGTTGGAGGTGGTGCTCAACGACGCGGTCGCGCAGACCTACGCCAAGCTCGTCGTGTCCGACGATGCCCGCACCCTGCTCGGTGGGGTGCTGGTGGGCGACGTCAGCGCGTACGCCACGTTGCGCCCGCTGGTGGGCCACGAGCTGCCCGCCGACCCCGCGGCGCTGATCTCCCCGGCCGGCGCCGAGGTGGGGGTCGGATCGCTGCCTGCTCTGGCCCAGGTGTGTTCGTGCAACGCCGTCACCAAGGGGACTATCACCGACGCGATCACCGCGGGCTGCACCGACATCGCCGGTCTCAAGGCGTGCACCTCGGCCGGGACAACCTGCGGGTCCTGCGTGCCGATGCTCAAGACGCTGCTTGCGGCGGCGGGCGTCGTGCAGTCCAGCGCGTTGTGTGAGCACTTCACCCACTCCCGTCGGGAACTGTTCGAGATCGTCACCGCCACCGGGATCCGCACCTTCTCCGGGTTGATCGGCGCGCACGGCACCGGGACAGGATGCGACATCTGCAAGCCTGCGGTGGCCTCGATCCTGGCCTCCACCAGCTCCGAGCACGTGTTGGACGGTGAGCAGGCCGCCTTGCAGGACACCAACGACCACTTCCTGGCGAACATCCAGCGCAACGGCACCTACTCGGTGGTGCCCCGGGTCCCCGGTGGCGAGATCACCCCCGACAAGCTGATCGTCATCGGAGAGGTGGCCCGCGACTTCGGGCTCTACACCAAGATCACCGGCGGTCAGCGCATCGACATGTTCGGCGCCCGAGTAGAGCAGCTGCCGGCGATCTGGCAGCGCTTGATCGACGCCGGCATGGAGTCCGGGCAGGCCTACGGCAAGAGCCTGCGGACAGTGAAGAGCTGCGTGGGGTCCAGCTGGTGCCGGTACGGGGTGCAGGACTCGGTGGCGATGGCGGTGGATCTGGAGAACCGGTACCGCGGGTTGCGCTCACCGCACAAGATCAAATTTGGGGTGTCGGGCTGCGCGCGGGAATGCGCGGAGGCCAAGGGCAAGGACGTCGGGGTCATCGCCACCGAGAACGGCTGGAACCTCTACGTCGGCGGCAACGGCGGGTTCAGCCCGACCCACGCCCAGCTGCTCGCCCAGGACCTCGACGACGCGACCCTGGTCCGCTACATCGACCGCTACCTGATGTTCTACGTGCGCACCGCGGACCGCTTGCAGCGCACTGCCCCCTGGATCGCGGCGCTGGACGGGGGCTTGGAGCACCTGCGGGACGTGGTGGTCGCCGACAGCTTGGGCATCGCAGCCGAGCTGGAGGCGGCGATGGAACGGCACGTCGCCGGGTACTCCTGCGAGTGGGCCGGGGTGCTCGCGGACCCGAACAAACTGGCCCGCTTCGTCAGTTTCGTCAACGCCCCGGACGAGCCCGACCCGACGATCGCCTTCGACGACTCCTCCGGCCGGAAGGTCCCAGTCCTGCTCGGCATGCCCACCCCCCGACGCGAAAGCGAGGTTGCCCGATGACCGCACTGGACTTCCGACCCGACACCGTGGCCTGGACCCCGGCCTGCCGGCTGGAGCGGCTGATCCCCGGCCGGGGGGTGGCCGTGCTGCTGCCCGACGGCACCCAGGTGGCGGTGTTCCTGCTCACTGACGCGAACCTGCACGCGGTAAGCAATATGGACCCGTTCTCCGGTGCCGCGGTGCTCTCCCGCGGGCTGGTCGGCGACCGGCGCGGTGAGCCAACGGTGGCGTCACCACTGCTCAAGCAGGTGTTCTCGTTGCGCACCGGGGTGTGTCTGGACGAGCCAAGCGTGGTGATCGACGTGTTCGAGGTCCAGGTGATCGACGGTGTCGTCGAGGTGGGCAGCGCCCGGGCGCGGGCGTCGTGAGACGGGCAGCATGACCACCATGGACGTGGTCGCCCAGCACGCTGACACCGCCGTGGCGCCACTGGCCGGTTTCACCATCGGGGTGACCGCGGCGCGCCGGGCCGAGGAGTTCGCTGCCCTGCTGATGCGTCGCGGTGCGGCGGTGCTGCACGCCCCGGCTATCCGGATCATCCCCCTGGCCGACGACGCGGAACTGGACAAGGCCACCCAGGCGGTGATCGCCGACCCCCCGCAGTTCGTCGTGGCCACCACCGGGATTGGGTTTCGCGGGTGGATGGAAGCCGCCGACGACTGGGGACGGGCCGAGGCATTGCACGGCGCGCTGACCGGCGCCCGGCTGATCGCCCGGGGCCCGAAAGCCACCGGGGCGATCCGGGCCGCGGGCCTGCGCGAGGAGTGGTCGCCGGCGTCGGAGTCCTCCGCCGAGGTGCTCGAGCATCTGTTTGCTGAGGGTGTGCGTGGGATGCGCATCGCGGTGCAACTGCACGGGGCAAGCACCGAGTGGGAGCCGTTGCCGGACTTCAGTGCCGCGCTGCGCGACGCGGGAGCCGAGGTGCTGGCGGTACCGGTCTACCGCTGGACACCGCCGGCGGACACCGCGCCCATGGACCGGTTGCTGGAGGCGACGGTGGCGGGCGGGGTGGATTCGCTGAGCTTCACCAGCGCTCCGGCCGTGGCCAGCATGCTGGAGCGGGCCCGCGACACCGGACTGCTCACCGACGTGCTGGCCGTGCTGGGCGCCGGGCAACCCGCCGGCCCGGTGCTGGCGGCGTGTGTTGGACCGGTGACAGCGGGTCCGTTGCAGGCACTCGGGGTGCCCACCGTGCAACCCGCCCGATCCCGGTTGGGTGCCCTCGCCCGCCAACTCGCCGACGACTTGCCGGCCCGCGCCCCGGTGCGAGACGTCGCGGGTCACACCGTGCAGGTGCGGGGCCAGGCGGCGGTGGTGGACGGTGACCTGCGCATGATCCCGCCGACGGGCATGGCACTACTGCGGGCGTTGGCGCAGAGCCCGGGTGGGGTGCTGTCCCGAGACGAGCTGCTCACCCAGCTGCCGGGTGGGGGTGAGGACCCGCACGCGGTGGAGACCGCGGTGGCCCGGCTGCGATCATCGCTCGGGGCGCCCGAGCTGGTGCAGACGGTGGTCAAGCGGGGTTACCGGCTCGCTGCGCCGGGGGCGACGTGCTGATTCTGGCTGCGCACGGCACTCGCCAGCGCAGCGGTGTCCAGGAGGTGTACCGGCTGGCCGCCGCCGTCGCTGATCGGTTGGCCGTATCCGAAGTGCCGGTGTGCTTCGTGGACGTGCTCGGTCCGAGCCCCGCGGAGGTGCTGCGCGGGGTGAGGGGCCGGGCGGTGCTCCTGCCGGCGTTCCTGGCCTCCGGGTACCACGTGCGGGTGGACGTGCCCCGCGAGGTGGGGATCAGCGGGCACCCCGATGTGGTGGTGACACCGGCGCTGGGCCCGCACCCCAGCATCGCCAAGGTGGGGATGGCCCGGCTGCGCCACGCTGGGTGGCAACCCGGTGACGCGGTGGTGCTGGCCGCGGCCGGGTCTTCCGATCCGGTGGCGTTGGGGCAGGTGCAGCGCGCCGCTGCGATGCTGGCCGCGTTGACTGGTGCGGCGGTGCGGGTGGGATACGTCGCCACAGCGACACCCCGGGTGCCCGCGGTAGTAGCAGAGCTGCGCAGGCAGGGTGCGGCTCGCGTAGTGATTTCGCCGTACCTGTTGGCGCCGGGGCTGTTTCACACCGGGCTGGCCGAGGCGGGTGCGGATGCGGTGGCCGCTCCGCTGGGGGTGCACCCGGAACTGGTGGATCTGGTGGTGCGCCGCTACACCACCGCCACGTCGCAGCTGCGGTAGCAGAACTGCTACCTTGAGGGTCATGGAGACCATCCCGCAAAAGGAGTTGCGCAATCGCGTCGGCGAGGTCCTTCGCCGCGTCGAAGCGGGGGAGAGCCTCACTGTGACGGTCGCCGGGCGTCCAGTCGCGGAGCTGCACCCGACGCGCCGTGACCGCTGGGTCGGCGGTATCGCCCTGGCGAAGGTGTGGCACGGTCCGCCGCCGCACGGACTCGATGACGATCTTGCCAGGCTTGGCGCTGGCCTCGTCGATCCGTTCGCGGAATGAAGGCCGTTCTCGATACCTCGGTGCTGATCGGCGAGGACGCTCCCGAGACGTCGAGGCCGCGATCAGCGTCGCCTCGATCACCGAGCTGCATTTTGGGGGCCTGGTCGCGACGGATGCCGATGAGCGTGCCCGGCGCACCGACCGGCTCGCAGCGGTGGAGGCCACTTTCGATCCGCTTCCGGTCACCGTCGAGGTCGCGCGGTCGTGGGGTCGGCTGGCCGCTGCAGTCGCGCTGCGCGGCGGCCAACCGCGGCGGCGCCACATCGACCTGGCAATCGCGGCAACGGCCGCCGTCGAGCAAGTGCCGCTGCTCACCCACAACGTCTCCGACTTCGCTCTCATCAACGACCTGGTCGACGTGCGCCGGCCCTGAGCGGGCGCATTCCCGGCGGGTTGCCCGTCACTGCTCGCTCTGGTCGACTACAGCCATGGTCGACTACAGCCATGGTGTCGGCCCTCCTACATCCGCCGAAGGCTCGTCCTGGTGACAAGGTGGCGGTGGTGTCGCCGTCGTTCGCGGCTCCCGGTGTCGCCCCGGCGGAGCTCGACGGTGGGGTGCTCATCTTGGAGACCAGCGAGGAGATCATCCCGGCTCGCGAGTTCGGTTGGATTCTGCGTTGTCTCGGTGAGCGAGGACTACTCGCGGCCGCCGCAGCGGTGCTCGTCGCACGGCCGCCAGCATCGAGCTTCGACAAGCAGCCCTCCGCCGCCGAACGGGCAGCTCACCGCGCCGAGCAGCGTGACGTCGCGATCGAGATCGTCGGCCGGTACAACCCCGATGCGGTCGTGTGCGTTGGCGTCCCCTTCGGACACACTCGTCCTCAGTGGATCCTGCCCTACGGCGGAGAGGTCACGGTGGACGGGACCGAGCACCAGATCTGGGCCGACTACTCCTGAACCCGCGGCTGGCGCGTGCGGGCGGTGCAGCGGGTGCCCGCTGGCATGATGCCTCGAATGGACCTGACCTGGGAGCAGATCGTCGTCGACGCCCGCGATCCGATTGCTCTCGGACGATGGTGGGCCTCGGCTCTGGGCTGGGTCGTCGTGGCCGAAGCCGATGATGAATTCGAGATCCGGGCGGCAGCCGACCAGTTGCCGGGTCTGTTGTTCGTGCCGGTTCCTGAGCCGAAGGTGGGCAAGAACCGGTGGCATCCGGATTTCCGCCCGGTCGACCAGGCCGCCGAGGTCGACCGCCTGATCGCTTTGGGAGCTCGACGGGTCGATGTCGGGCAGGGTGAGCGCCCATGGGTCGTCTTGGCCGACCCTGAGGGCAACGAGTTCTGCATCCTTGGTGCGCGCTGCTGAATTCAGCACCTTCTTCGAAACCAGCCAACCGCCCACCATGCCGTCCACCTCAGCGGTCAGCACGTCGCTCGGCTCCGTCCGTTCGTCGAAGAACAGGTAGGAGTCCGCGGTGGTGGGTGCGAGGGCAGGCGACACGGGAGACTGTGCGGCCGCGGCGAGCCGGAAAGGTGGCCGGACCCCTCGGTGAACCTTCCCGGTTACGGTGGTGGCGTGCCGCCGACGAACACTCACGACCTGGTCACCCGCGGCCGGCAGGCGCTCGCCGCAGGTGACCCGCTGACCGCGGCCAAGCTGCTGGCCGAGGCGGCCGACACTGAGCCGGACAACGCCAGCCTGCTCACCGACCTGGCGCGGGCGCACTTCCACTCTGCCTCGCTGGGCCGGGCTGAGCAGGTGCTGCAGCGGTTGGTGGAGATCGACCCCACCGACGGGTACGCCCGGATGCTGTTGGGACGCACCTTGCAACGCCAAAGCCGCAGGGAAGAGGCACTAACCCAGCTGCGGCTGGCGGTCGCCCTCACCGACGACCCGGAGGTCGCGATGCAGCTGTTCAAGGCCGAGCAAGGCTGAGAAGACGCTGGCAGGCGGTGCCCGAGGGCGCCCGCGTCGATACGCTCGCAGACAAACCCTTAGACGACGAACAGGAGCGCTCGTGGTAGTCAACCTCGGCAAGGGTGGCAACGTCTCGCTGACCAAGGAAGCCGGGTCCGCCGGGCTGCGCGCCGTGACGGTCGGGCTGGGGTGGGATGTGCGTACCTCCACCGGCGTGGACTTCGACCTGGACGCCTCGGCGCTGCTGTGCAACGCATCCGGCAAGGTGGCCTCCGACGCGCATTTCGTCTTCTTCAACAACCTCACCAGCCCGGACGGTTCCGTGGAACACACCGGGGACAACCTCACCGGTGAGGGCGAGGGCGACGATGAGGCGATCAAGGTGAACCTCGAAACAGTGCCGCAGGAGATCACCACGATCGTGTTCCCGGTGTCGATTTACGAGGCCGACAGCCGCGGGCAGAACTTCGGCCAGGTCCGCAACGCCTTCATCCGGGTGGTGAACCAAGCCGGTGAAACCGAGCTGGCCCGCTTCGACCTCTCCGAGGACGCCTCCTCCGAGACCGCCATGGTGTTCGGTGAGTTGTACCGGCACAGTGGGGAATGGAAGTTCCGCGCCGTCGGCCAGGGGTACGCAAGTGGGCTGCGCGGCATCGCCCAGGACTACGGAGTGAATGTCTGATGAGTACCGAACCGGGTGGCAAAGTCACCCTCACCAAGTCCTCGCCGACGGTGTCGCTGTCGAAGTCCGCTGGTGGGCTGATGCGGGTGAACCTGAACTGGACCGCGCGACCAGCCACGGCTGGAAGCGGCGGGTTCTTCAAGAAGCTGCTTGGCGGCGGTGATTCCGCGATCGACCTGGACCTGGCGTGCCTGTATGAACTGAGCTCGGGGGAGAAGGGGGTGGTGCAGGCGCTGGGCAACAGCTTTGTCTCCGACCCCGGGGCGAACCCGGTGATCCGGCTGGACGGTGATGACCGCTCCGGTACGAACACGGCCGGTGAGAACCTGTTTGTGGACCTTTCCCAGCTCGCCCGGCTGTCCCGCGTGCTGGTTTTCGCCTTCATCTACGAAGGTGTGCCGAATTGGTCGGCGGCCGATGCCGTGGTCACGTTGCACCCCCCGGGCGGCGCGCCGGTCGAAGTGCGCCTGGACGAGCACGCGGCGAATGCGTCGATGTGCGCGGTGGCGTTGCTGGAGAACTCCGGTGGCGAGCTCGTGGTGCGGCGCGAGGTGCGTTACGTCAGCAAGGGGCACAAGGAGTTGGACGCCGCCTACGGGTGGGGCCTCAACTGGACGGCCGGGCGAAAGTAGCGCGGTATCGGGCGAGGTTCACCCGACCGGCGTCGGCGAGGACCCCCTCGGTGCGCAACCGGGCGAGCTGTTCGGCGGCGAGGTGCGGTGCCGGCGTCCCACTGGCCGCAAGCACCCGGTGCCAGGGCAGGTCGGCGCCATCCTGACGCAGGATCGTGCCCACGATCCGCGGCGACGGCAGCCCGGCGGCCGCTGCGAGGTCGCCGTAGGTAGCAACTGCGCCGGGCGGTATGGCCCGAACCAGGGCGCGCACCCGCTCGACGTCGCCGTCGCTGATCGGGGCCAAGCTCAGCGTTCCAGCAGCGGCCGCAGGAGTGTGCCCACCTGCGCCGGGAGTAGTTGCGGCACCATGTGTGCGCAGTCCAGCGGGTGCACGGTGAGGTAGTCGCCCAACTCCGCGGCCAGCGCCGCCCGGAACGCGGCTGACACGAACGGCGGTTGTACCCGCGATGCGGGAACGAACACCGTGGGAATCCCCGGCGGCGGCACCACGAACGGCCGGGACATCTCGTTCCACGCCGTCACCACCGCGGGAGCATAGGTGCGCCACGCCCACCGACCGTCGGACTGGCGTGCCAGGTGCTCGGCCACCTCCGCGTCCACCAGCGCCTGCGGCACCCCGTCCCAGGCCCGGGCCTTGTCCGCCGTTGCCGCGGCGGTGTCGTCCCAGCGGTCGGGCGTGCACGAATCCTCGGCGGACTCCTGTGCCCGGGCGGGGTCGATGCCGATCGCCGGGTCCAGCAGAATCAGGGCGCTCACCCGCTGCGGCACTATGCGGGCGAGGTGCACGCCGATCGCTCCGCCGAAGGAATGGCCGAGCACGACGACCCGCGGTACCCCCGCCGCGTCCAGCACAGCCACCAGGTCGGCCACGTGCTGTTCGATCGTCCACGGTGGACGGTAGGGGGAGTGGCCATGGCCGCGGAGATCCGGCGCGATCACCCTGGCGTGTGGCAACTCGGCCTTGGCCATGGCCCGCCATCGCCCGCCGTGCCCGGTCACCCCGTGCACTGCCAGGATCGGCGGCCCGTCGGGTGGACCGAAGTCGTGCACGTGCAGCGGGGTGCTCATGGCGGACATCCTCGCAGGGCGACGCGGCGCGTCGCGCTCGTTGGTGGAGTTCAGGCTGCGGTTGTCTCCGTTTCGGGGTGCCATGCGCGGAGCAGGACGTCGGTGGCGTATCCGAGGTCGAGGGGTTCACCGTGCCAGCCGGGGTCGATCGCCGTCGGGTCCAAGTCGCGGCGGAGTAGGTCAGCGCTCTGACCGTGTGTTGGGGGGGCGGGTAGCCACGCGGCGCTTCCTCGGGAAAAGGCGAATGTCTGCCCGCCGAGGGCGGTGATGGTGAAGGCCCCCTCGTGCAGGGCGCGGTGGCATCCGCTGCAAAGCAAGATCAGGTTGGTAGTCCCGCCGTGTTGCCAGGGTTGCACGTGGTGGGCGTGTAGAAACCGGGTGCGACCGCAGCCGGGGGTTTGGCCAGCACCCTGTCACGCAGGTGCAGGGCGCGTAGTTGCGCCGCTGAGGGAGTGCGCCGGGACCGGCCGTAGTGCAGAATGCACCCGTCATCGTCGATGATCACGCTGCGTTCCCTGGCCCCGCACGCCATTTCCTGTGCTGCTGCTGAGGTGAGCGGGGGACAGCCGTCTAGGTGCACACCGTGCGGGGTGTGGCGGATGAGGATCTCCGCGGACACGGCGTGCACCGGGTCGGCGATGGTGGCGCAGGTGATGGTGGCCATCGCCACCAGGGCTTGACCGAGGTCAATCGGAGGTGGCCCAGTCAGGTCGGGGTGTTCCGCGGAACCGCCGGTGTCGGGACCGACCCTGCTGGTGTCGCTGGCGAGGGTGCTGGTCCGTTCGTGCTCGGCCCGGGTCGCCGCGGCCAGCAACGCGGCGCCGTCTTGGGCGGGTAGCCGGCCCCAGAACACCAGTTCGCCGGTGTCCTCATCCCAGCGCCACTGAGTGCGGCACCGGCGGGACGCATCCTCCGCATTCTGGGTGGGCTCATGCTGGTCCGCGGTGCGCAGTCCCCGGGCGAGGCGCTCAACGTGCGCGGCCGGGGCGTGCAACGCGATGTCGACGAGGTCGTCCTCGGATGCGGGTGTGGCGACCCGGGCGATGGCCCGGACTTTGGAGTAAGACAACCGGCCCTCGGTGAATTCCGCCGCCGTCCGCGGCAACACCACCAAGGACCGGGCTACCCGGACGTGTTCCCTCGAGGTGCGTAGATCCATGCCGCAGCGCCAGGACAGCCAGTGCGCGCAGGAATGCACCCCAGGCCCCGCCCATCCCTGCCGGGCGTCGAAGTCGGCGAGCAGGCCCAGAAACCGGCTGGTCGCCGCCGCGATCTGCCCGGCCAATGAGCACAACTGCTCCCCCACCTCCGCCACCGGTGCCTGCCGCGGTGTCTGCGTGTCGATCATGTCGCCTCCCCATTTTGCAACCCCACCTGATGATGAACCAGCACACCGACAGTTCTGCCGGTTCCGCGGAACCGTGTGTGCGGACCGGATGAACATGCGCAGTCAGGTCACGGCTGACCTCGCGGGTGTGGGCGGAGACTGTCGGGGTGAACCACGACGAGGAGCGTTTCGTCGAGCTGGTGCTGGGCAACCCGGTGAACCGGGCCATCCTCGAACGCGGCGCCGAACTCGGAGTCTCGGACTGGTGGCTGACCGCTGGTGCGGTGTTCCAGACCGTGTGGAATTTCGTCGACGGCCAAGACCCGGGAGCGGGGATCGTTGACTACGACCTGTTCTACTTCGACGACTCCGACCTGTCATGGGAGGCGGACGACGCCGTCATTGCGCGGGCGGCGGTCCCTTTCGCCGACCTCGGTGTCCCGGTCGAGGTGCGCAACGAGGCCCGGGTTCAGCTGTGGTACGCCGGGCACTTCGGGGTGCCCGCGGCTGCGTTCACCTCGACCCGGGATGCGGTTGACCACTTTGCGTCCACTACCTGCTGCGTCGCACTCACCCGCGGGGTCGACGGGCAGGTCGAGGTCTACGCACCGCACGGTTTCGGCGACGTGTTCGCCCAGCGTCTACGGCCGAACCCGGTCCTGGCCCCGCGTGGGGTGTACGAGGCCAAGGCCGCCCGCTGGGTGGACCAGTGGCCGGGCCTCACCGTGGACCCCTGGCCCGCTCCGGTACCGAACACGGACCCTCACATACCATCGTGACGGCGCCGCTGGACGCCGATGATTCCCAAGGAGCCTGCCGTGCCCGCCCTGCTGGACTTCCCGAACCCGGTCAACGAGACCTCCGCGCGGATCGTCGCCGGCGGCGTCGTCGGGATGGCGACGGCCACCGTGGTGCTGAACAAGCCGTGGTTGATGGTGCCCTTGGTGTACGGCTTTGCTGCCCGGGTGCTCACCGGACCCCGGCTGAGCCCGCTGGGTCAGCTCGCGACGAAGGTCATCACCCCACGCCTCGACCGTGAGCATGCCCTCGTTCCCGGCCCCCCGAAGCGGTTGGCCCAGGGCATGGGCCTGGCGATGTCGACCACCGCCCTCGCCCTGCACTACCGATTCGGGCGCACCCGGGCGGCGTACACGGTGTTGGGCGCCCTGATCGGCGCAGCGGGCTTGGAAGCCTTCGCCGGTTACTGCGTGGCATGCCGGATATTTCCGTTCCTGATCAAGCTCGGTCTGGTGTCTGAGCAGGCGTGCGAGCAGTGCACCGACATCTGGGCGAATCGTTCGGTGCCGACCACGGTGTAGCCCGTCCCTGCGGCTGGTCAGGCAACGGTGAGCGCCACCTCGGCGGCTCCGTCGTCACGGGTAGCGCGCAGGGTCCAGCACCCCGGCTGAGTGAAGCGGTATCCCGCACCCCATTCCTGCCCGGGCCGTTGATAGGTGCTGCCCGAGTGGAATTCCGGTCCGAACGTCAACGGCTGGCTGGTGCCGTCGGGTGCCGTTGCGGTCAAGCGCAGGTCACCGGTGCCCGTCATCCGCCAGACGATCTTGACCTCGTCGCCGGCGCGGATCGGGGTGTCGCGCACGAACAGCAACGCCCACAGCTGAGCTGCGCTCGGCCCGCCGGTCACCGTGCCCTGCACCTCCAGGCCGCCAGGGACGCCAGCGGGATCACCCAGGGGTGAGGGCGTGCTGCAGGCGGAAGCAGCGGTTGGTGTTGCGGACGTCTCGGGGGCGCCACTGGCCGCCGGCGGCGGGGGACCGTCCCCGGTGCACCCGGCGAGCACCAGGGCCAGCCCGACGATCCACACCGCTCGAGCAGCCATGTCCGAATCGTCACCCCGGCCCAGCGCGAGCGCAAGCCTTCCGGGAACTGTCGCTGCCCTGTGCTCTGCTGGGCTCGTGCAGGTGCAGGTGCAGACGCAGGTCCGGTTGGTGCGGGCGCCCGGTGACGCGGCGGTGCCCCGCCAGTGGGAGCGCTCGGCCGCCGAGCTGGTTGCGGCGCCACCGTCCGGCCCGCCGGGGTGGGATCCGGTGCAGGTGCTCGGCGGTCCCGGTACGGGCAAGACGGCTCTGTTGGTCGACGTGGGAGTCAGCCGGTTGCGCACCCCCGGCACCGACCCGGAGTCGGTGTTGGTGCTGGTCGGCTCCAAGCAGGCGGCGCGCACGGTCCGCGAACAGATCACCGCTCAGCTCACGGGCAGCACCGTCACCACCGTGCGGGAGCCCCTGGTGCGCACGGTGCACTCGTACGCGTTCGCGGTGCTGCGGCTGCAGGCGGCGCGTAACGGCAACCCCCCACCCCGGCTGATCTCCGGCCCCGAGCAGGACGCAGTGTTTCGGGAGTTGCTCCGCGGTGACGTCGCCGATGGCGCTCGACGCTGGCCGCTGTCCCTGCGGCCCGCGCTCGGCATGGCCGGCTTCGCCACCGAGCTTCGCAACCTGCTGCTGCGCGCCGCCGAGCGTGGTGCGGGCCCGGAGGACCTGGTCCGGCTGGGTCGGGCACGTGCCCGACCGGAATGGGTGGCGGCCGGACGCTTCGGTCAGCAGTACGAGCAGTCCATGCTGTTGCGCGCCGCCGTAGGCATGGCCGTGCCGCAGGCCAGCGCCCCAGCTGTGGATGCCGCGGAGCTGGTATCGGCGGCGGTGGACGCGTTGGGAAGTGACCGGCAACTGCTCGCCGATGAACGCAACCGTGTCCGCCACCTGCTGATCGACGACGCCCAACACCTCGACGCCGGAGCCGCCGACCTGGTGCGGCTGCTGGGCGCTGGCGCAGCGGAGGTGGTTCTCGCCGGTGACCCCGACCAGTCGGTGTTCGGCTTCCGCGGGGCGGATCCAAGCTTTCTCACCGATCTGAGCGGGGCGCAGCACCGCCGGGTGTTGCTGCGCACGACCCATCGCTGCGCCCCGGCGGTCGCAGCGGCGGTGGGCTCGATCAGCGCACGGTTGGCTGGCATAGGTCCGCAGCGCGCGCCGACGTCGGCCACAGCCGGCCCGCCCGGATCGGTGTCGGTCCAGGTGCTGGCCACTCCCGCGCACGAGGCCCGGGCGGTGGCCGACACGCTGCGTCGCGCGCACCTGCTGGACGGGATCGACTACGCGGACATGGCGGTGATCGTCCGTTCCACCCAGCGGTCTCTTCCCGCGTTACGCCGGGCGATGCTGGCTGCCGGTGTGCCTTTGAGCGTGCCCGGTGCCGAGCTGGCCCTGGCCCAGCAGCACGCGGTGGCGGGTTTCCTGCTGCTGTTGCGCGCGTTGAGCGCCGACCCGGCTGACGAGGAGGTGTTCAGCAGCGAGATGGCACTTGCCTTGCTCGCGAGCCCGGTGGGCAGGGCCGACCCAGTGGCGCTGCGCCGGCTGCAGCGCGGTCTGCGCCGGGTGGAGCTGGCCGCCGACGGCCAGCGAGGCTCCGCAGAGCTGATCCGGGAGCTGGTGCTCACCCCGACGTCCGGCGGCACTGAACAGTCGGACCCGCTGCGCGCCGCCACCGCCACCGCCACGGAGCTCGCCCCGCTGCGCCGCGTGCAGCAGGTGCTCGCCGCCGCCCGGGCGGCGCTGCAGGCCGGTAACGGCGTGGAGGAAGTGTTGTGGGCGGCATGGTCGGCCAGCGGCTTGGAGCGCCGGTGGGTGGCGCAGGCCGACCGTGGGGGTTCGGCCGGCGCCCAGGCCAACCGGGATCTGGATGCCGCGGTCGCGTTGTTCGACGCCGCCGCCCGCTACGTCGACCGGTTGCCGGCGGCGTCGGTCGCCGGATTCGTCGACTACCTGTCCGAGCAGGAGATTGCCGGGGACGCCGCTGCGGACCGTGCGCCGCCGGGCGACGCCGTCAGCGTGCTCACCGCACACTCCGCCGCAGGTCGGCAGTGGCGGCTGGTGGCGGTGGCCGGCGTGCAGGAGGGGCACTGGCCTGCGCTGGGCAGCCGGGGCGGCGTGCTGGGTGCGGCGCAGCTGGCCGACGAACTGAGCGGGGGCCCCGGGCCGGAACTCGCCGACGTCATGTCGCGGACAGCGCCGAAGCTGGCCGAGGAACGCCGGCTGTTCCTCGTGGCGTGCAGCCGCGCCCGTGAGCGGTTGCTGGTGACGGCGGTCCGCAGTGGCGCCTGTGACGGTGACCTGCTGCCGTCACGTTTCCTGGCCGAGCTGGGCCCGGTGAGCGCCGCCGCCGACGAGGAGGTCGCCGACGACCGCGAGCAGCTCACCGACGCCGGTCCGCAGCGATCCCTGGTGCTCGGTGAGCTGGTCGCGGACCTGCGGTCGGTGGTGTGCGACCCGGACGCCGCCACGCCGCGGCGTCACCTGGCCGCCACCCAGCTGGCGCGGCTGGCGGCTGCGCGGGTGCCGGGTGCGCACCCCGCCCAGTGGTACGGCCTCGCTGCGCCGAGCACCGACGCCGCCCTGTGGGCCGATGAGGCCGGTCCGGTTTCGGTGTCACCGTCCAGTGTGGAGCAATTGGGCAACTGTCCGCTGCGGTGGCTGCTGGAACGGCACGGCGGCCAGGACGGCGCAGCGACGGCAGCGCTCACCGGCACCCTCGTGCACACCCTGGTGCAGTCCATCGCCGAGCACACCCCACCAGACGCGGTGGACGCTGCCCTGTCGCGGGCCTGGTCCTCGATCGACCAGCCGGCGCCGTGGTTCGCCGACCACGAGTTGGAGCGAACCCGGGCGATGTTGGACACGTTCCGGTCTTGGTGGCAGACCAGTCGCGGCGACCTCACCGAGGTCGCCGCGGAAGTCGACGTCGACCTGCCGGTCACCGGGGAGGTGGACGGGCGCACGATCACGGCGTCGGTGCGCGGTCGCATCGACCGGCTGGAGCGGGATGCGTCGGGTCGACTCGTCGTCGTCGACGTCAAGACGGGCCGCACCCCGGTCACGGCAGCGGCGGCAGCCGGGCACGCGCAGCTGGCCGCCTACCAGCTTGCGGTGGCCGGCGGCGGGGTGGTTGGGCAGGAGGACGAGGCCACCGCGGGGGGAGCGCGGTTGGTCTACGTGGCCCAACCGCACACCCGCGACGGTGCCACTCAGCGTGTTCAGCCCGCACCAACACCGGAGACGTTGCAGCAGTGGCGCACCCAGGTGCTCACTGCCGCTGCTCGTACCCGCGGACCTGGGTTCACCGCCGCCGTCCACGACGGCTGCCCGCACTGCCCTGTCCAGGCGGCGTGCCCGGCGCAGGCCGCTGGCCGTCAGGTCACCGCATCATGACCAGGACCATCCAGATCGGTCCCGCCGAACTCAACCACGCCCTCGGGTTGCACCCGCCAACCGACGAGCAGGTCGCCGTCATCACCGCCCCGCTGGGTGCGAACCTGGTGGTGGCCGGCGCTGGCGCCGGCAAGACGGAGACGATGGCCGCCCGCGTGGTGTGGCTGGTAGCCAACAGTCAGGTGCTACCCGAGCAGGTGCTGGGGCTGACGTTCACCCGCAAAGCGGCCCAGCAGCTGGCCGCCCGCATCCGGGGCAGGCTACGAGCCCTGGCCGGCACCGACCTGCTGACCCGCCTCGACCCCACAGGCGGGCTGGGCGCCAGGGTGAGCGGCGGGGAACCGGAGGTCAGCACCTACCACGCGTATGCCGGACGGTTGCTCGCCGAACACGGGCTGCGGGTCCCGGTGGAGCCCACCGCCACCCTGCTCAGCGAGACCGCGTCCTGGCAGCTCGCTCACCGGGTGGTCACCACCTGGTCGACCGATCTGGACACCACGGTGGTGCCGGCCACCGTCACCGCCCGGTTGCGCGCGCTGGCCGGTCAGCTCGCCGAGCACCTGGTGGAACCTGGGGCGCTGGCCGCTGAACACCGAGAACTCCAGCGGCTGGTCGCGACCCTGCCCCCGGGACCGCGGCAGCGCGCCGAACCCAACACGGTGCTGCTGGAGGTGCTGGAAACCCAGCGCCAACGGCTGCTGTTGCTACCGCTGCTGGCCCGGCTGCACGAGACCATGCGGCGCGAGCAGGCCCTGGACTTCGGTAGCCAAATGTCGCTGGCGGCTGGCCTGGCCCGTGAGCACCCCGATGTCGGCGCCGCCGAGCGGGACCGCTTCCGCGCAGTGCTGCTGGATGAATACCAGGACACCGGGCACGCCCAACGGGTACTGCTGAGTTCGCTGTTCGGCGGGGGCGCCGACCCCGGATTGGCGCTCACCGCGGTCGGTGACCCGATCCAGTCGATCTACGGTTGGCGCGGGGCGTCAGCGGCCAACCTGCCCCGCTTCAACACCGACTTCCCGGCCGACGCTGCGGGGACCCCGGCCCCCGTCACTGAGCTGCTCACCAGCTGGCGCAACCCAAGCGGGGTGCTGACGCTGGCCAACGAGATCTCCCAGCGGCTGCGCAGCGGTGGCGTGCCGGTCGCGCAATTGCGTCCCCGACCCACTGCCGGTCCCGGGGAGGTGCGGCTGGGTCTGTTCACGACGTCCGCGCAGGAGCTGACCTGGCTGGCCGGACACATGCGGCGCCGCTACGACGAGGTCCGGGCCGCGACCGGTGCCGTGCCCACCGCGGCGGTCCTGGTGCGTCGACGCGCCGACATGGGTGCGGTAGCCGACGCGTTGCGCGCTGCCGGGCTGCCGGTGGAGGTGGTCGGTCTGGGCGGGTTGCTGGACACCCCGGAGGTCCGCGACGTGGTCAGTGTGTTGCGCCTGCTGGCCGACCCGCTGGCGGGCACCGCGGCGGTCCGTGTTCTCACCGGTGCGAGGTGGCGCCTGGGGGCCGCCGACCTGGCCGCGCTGTGGCGTCGGGCGCGCGACCTGGCGGTGGCCACGGCGCTGCCATCTGACGCCAGGGACGCGGCCGGGTTGGTCGATGCACTGGCCGATCCGGGACGCCCCGAGCAGTACTCCGCCACCGGGTACGCCCGGATGTGTGCCCTGGCGCGCGAGCTGGCATCACTGCGGGAACGACTCGGTCAACCACTGCCCGAGCTCGTCGCGGAGGTGGAACGAACCTTGCAGGTCGACGTGGAGGTGGCCGCCGCCCCCGGCCGCGCCCAGCTCGGGCGGGCAAACCTCGACGCGTTCGCCGAGGTAGTGGTCGGTTTCAGCGCCGCCGTCGCCGCACCCACCCTGCCCGCGCTGCTGAGCTACCTCGCCGCAGCGCAGGAGGCCGAGGACGGACTGGCACCCGGTGAGGTGGTCGTCGACCCTGATCGGGTGCAGGTGCTCACCGTGCACGCCGCCAAGGGCCTGGAATGGCACGTCGTGGCCCTCGCGCACGTGGTCGACGACGTGTTCCCGGCCCGCAAGCGCACCTCGTCGTGGTTGCGCAACGTCACCGAGCTGCCGTCACATCTGCGCGGGGACGCCGCCGACCCAGATGCCGATGCCGGAACCGGCGCCGGAGTGGGTGTCCCGGTGCTGGACGTCAGCTCGTGCGCCCACCGCAAGGACCTGCAGGATGCGCTGCAGGCGCACGAGCGTGCATTCGACGCCCAACGCCTGGAAGAGGAACGGCGCCTGCTCTACGTGGCCATCACCCGCGCTGAGCACACCCTGCTGCTGTCCGGTCATCACTGGGGTGCCACCGGTTCGATGCCACGAGGACCGTCGGACTTCTTGGTGGAGCTGCGATCTCTGGTGCGGGCCGGCGCGGGCATCGTGGACGCCTGGGCGCCTGCACCGGCTGCCGATGACCCGAACCCGGCCGCGCTGGCGGCCCACACCGCGCAATGGCCGCCTGACCCCCTGGGGCCGCGGCGCGCCGACGTGCAGGCCGGCGCCGACCTGGTGCTCGCCGCACTCGAACCGCAAGCGCCCCCGGCTGATGACAACCAGGACCCGGATGGCTGGGTGGCCGACGTCGACGCCCTGCTCGCCGAACGGGAACGTCGCCGGGCCGCGGCGGCGCCGGTGACGCTTCCCCATCACTTGTCGGTGAGTCAGCTGGTGCAGCTGCGGGCTGACCCTGCCGCGCTGGCCCGGCGGCTGCACCGACCGCTGCCCTACCCGCCGAACCCGTTGGCCCGTCGCGGCACCGCCTTCCACGCCTGGTTGGAACGGCGGTTCGGAGGTACCCGGCTGCTCGACCTCGACGACCTGCCCGGGGCCGCGGACGACACCGCCACCGCCGACGTCGACCTCGCCGCACTGCAGCAGGCGTTCCTGGCCTCCGGGTGGGCGCACCGGCAGCCAGTGGAGGTGGAGGTGCCGTTCGAGACAGTGCTGGGCGCCACCGTGGTGCGTGGCCGCATCGATGCAGTGTTCGCCGAGCCCGGCGGCCGTTTCACTGTCGTCGACTGGAAGACCGGGGCGGTACCCGACACCGCCCGGCGCCCGGCCCTGCTCGTGCAACTCGCCGCCTACCGGGTGGCGTGGGCGGACCTGGCTGGTGTGATGCCGGAGCAGGTGGATGCCGCGTTCGTCTACGTCCGGCACGGCGTGAGCCTGACGGCCCCCGAGCTGCTCGACGCCGACGGCCTGCGAGCGCTCATCGCCGACGCGACTTCGACGGCCCACCTGGCAGGCTGATCGCACTACGCTCGGCGACCGTGCCCCGTCGTCGACGCCTGCCCTCCGGCCGGTTGACCGACCACCCCGACCACGCCCTGGTGGGAGTACTGCGGATCCCCGTGGCGGTGATTAGTCCCTACCAAGCCATCGCCCGCCGGATGCTCGGCGCCTCAGCCGCGCTGGCGCTGTCGGTGTTGCTGGTTTACCTCGGGCGCGAGGGGTACCGCGACGTCAACGGTGACGGGCTGTCGCTGCTGGACTGCGTGTACTACGCGACGGTGTCGTTGTCGACGACGGGATACGGCGACATCGCCCCGTTCACCCCGACCGCCAGGTTGGTGAACGTCGTGGTCATCACCCCGCTGCGGGTGCTGTTCCTCATCGTCTTGGTGGGTACCACGTTGGAAGTGCTCACCGAGCGGTCCCGGCAGGCATTGAAGATTCAGCGTTGGAGGCAGAAGGTGCGTGCACACACCGTGGTCGTCGGCTACGGCACCAAGGGTCAATCGGCGGTGGCTGCGATGCTCGGCGACGGCGTGCAGCCCGAGCAGATCGTGGTGGTCGACACCGACCCGGCCATGGTGGACGCGGCGTCTGCTCTGGGGTTAGTCACCGTGCGGGGTTCGGCGACGAAGTCCGACGTGCTGCGCCTGGCCGGGGCTGGTGGCGCGAGGTCGGTGGTGGTCGCCACCAACCGCGACGACACTGCAGTGCTGGTCACCCTGACCGCCCGCGAGCTGGCCCCAGCGGCGAGGATCGTGGTCTCGGTGCGGGAGGCTGAGAACGTGCACCTGCTCAAGCAGTCCGGCGCGGACCAGGTGGTGGTGTCCTCGGAAACAGCTGGGCGGCTGCTCGGCATCGCGACGTCCACCCCGTCGGTGGTGGAGATGATGGCCGACCTGCTCACCCCCGACGAGGGATTCGCCCTGGCCGAGCGGGAGGTGGAGCAGGCGGAAGTCGGGGGGTCGCCCCGACACATGGCAGACCTGGTCCTGGGGGTGGTGCGAGCCGGTGTGCTGCACCGCGTGGACGCGCCGGAGGTCGACTCGATTGAGTCCGGTGACCGGCTGCTACACCTGCGGCGCGCCTGAGGCCATGCGACCCGCGCGTGAGCACGCCGCCAGCAGGATGCTGCTCGCCGCTACCACAGGCGCCCTGCTCGCGGCAGGGTTCTCGTTGGCCACCGCCGCAGACCTCCCGGCCTCCGGGTCGCTGACCGCCTCGGCGGTGGTCCTCACCTCGGCCGGTTGTGTCGGCGGCGGGCAGGACACCGTCGCGGTGAGCACCGCCTCGAGCACCGTCGACGCGTGCGGGCAGCCGGTCGGGCGCACCGTTTCGGTGCGGCTCGCACCGGACGGCTCGGTAGGCCCACTCGTGGTGTTGGCGAGCACCCGCGGCGCCAGGGAACCCTCTCCGATGCCCGCCGTCATCCTCGGAATCGGTGCCGCGGTCACCGCCGGCCTGGGTGCGATCACCCTGCGCACCCGGCGGGGTCGGTAACCCCGGGGATAGGGTCGCGCCCGTGCCTGAAGCAGCGTCTACCGACCTCGCCGTGTCCCCCCCGTTGCACTCCGTCGTACTCGACAACGGTCTGCGGGTACTCGTCGCCCCCGACCGGTCTGCCCCGGTCGTCGCCGTGGCGGTGCACTACGACGTCGGCTTTCGCTCCGAACCGCAGGGCCGTACCGGGTTCGCGCACCTGTTCGAGCACCTGATGTTCCAGGGCAGCGAGAGCCTGTCCAAGCTGGAGCACTTCCGGGTGGTGCAGAGCTCGGGTGGGGTGTTCAACGGCTCCACCCACCCCGACTACACCGACTACTTCCAGGTGCTGCCCTCGGCTGCGCTGGAACGCGCCCTGTTCCTGGAGGCCGACCGCATGCGCGCCCCCAAGCTCACCGCGGAGAACCTGGCCAACCAGGTGGAGGTGGTCAAGGAGGAGATCCGGCTCAACGTGCACAACCGGCCCTATGGCGGACTGCCGTGGATCCTGCTGCCACCGGTGCTGTTCGACACATTCCCCAACGCGCACAACGGGTACGGCGACTTCAGCCACCTGGAGCAGGCCAGCGTGGAGGATTGCGCGGACTTCTTCGACACCTGGTACGCGCCAGCCAACGCTGTCCTCACCGTGGCCGGCGACGTCGACGCAGCCGACGCCGAAGCCTTGGTGCGCCAGCACTTCGCTGACGTGCCCACCCGGGACAAGCCGGTGCGGGTGAGCTTCGCCGAGCCAGCGCTGCGCACCGAGCGTTGGGCGGTGCACACCGACGCGCATGCCCCGCTACCCGCGGTGGCGCTGGGTTACCGACTGCCCGACCCGGCCGCGGATCTGCCTGGCTACCTCGCCGCAGTGGTGCTCGGCGCGGTGCTCACCGACAGCGACTCCGCCCGCCTGCAGCGAACCCTGGTGCAGCGCGACGGGTTGGCCACCGATATCTCCGCTGGTTGCGGGCTGTTCGGTGACCCGCTGGACGCCCGCGACCCCGACCCGTTCGTCATCACAGCTGTGCATTCTGCCGACGTCGCTGTCCGCACGGTGCTGGACGCGGTGGACACCGAGCTGGGGGCGCTGGCCGCCGACGGTCCCAGCGATGCCGAGCTCGCCGGGGTGGTGACTCGGTGGCGGGCCGGCGCCCACCGGGAGCGGGACCGGCTGGTGTCGCGGACCCTGGACGCCGGGTCGGCGCAGCTGCTGTTCGGCCGACCGGAGCTCGCCGTCGAGCTACCAGCGCTGATCGCCGAGATCACCCCTGCACAGGTGGCGGCTGCCGCGGCCGCCCTGCGCCCGGACGCCCGCGCCGTGCTCGAAGTCCAGCCGGGCAGCACCGCATGAGCCGCACCGCAGCCCAGATCGCCACCACTGCCACCGGAGCGCGGGCGTTGCCCGAGCTGGGGGTGCAGAGCGTGGGTGCTGAGCTCACCTCGACCGACACCACGCTGCCCAACGGTTTACGGGTGGTGCTCGTGCGCCGCCCCGGCGTCCCCATGGTGGAGTTGCGCCTGAGCCTGCCCTTCGCCGAGCCGGCGGGACTGGTGATCAACAGCCCGCATGTGGCCGTCGCCGAGGTCTTGGCGGCGACCCTGCTGGCTGGCACCTCCAGGCGTGACCGCTTGGGCGTCGATACCCAGCTGGCCGCCGTCGGTGCCGAGCTGGGCGCCTCGGTCGACCCGGAACGGCTGGTGTTCGGCGGGTCGGTGCTCGCCGAGGGGCTGCCGGTGCTGCTCGACGTGCTGGCCGACGTGCTCACCGCCGCGACCTACCCGAGCCACGAGGTGGACAGCGAGCGGGGCCGTCTCGTCGAGCGGCTGGCGGTAGCCCGCTCCCAGCCTGGGGTGCTGGCCCGGGAGGCCATGCTGCGCCGCAGCCTCGGCGAGCACCCGTCGGCGAAGGAGGTACCCCGCCCGTCCGACGTGGCCACCGTGGCTGCGGCAGACGTCCGCACCCTGCACGCCAGGGCGGTGGTGCCGCAGGGGGCACTGCTGGTGTTGGTGGGCGACGTCGACCCGGTGGATGCCATGGCTGTGGTGGCGGATGCGACAACCGGGTGGCGCAGCCCGCACGCCAGCACCCGGTTGTCGCCGTGGCCGCAGATCACCCCCGCTGCCACGCTGCTGGTGGACCGCTCCTCGGCGGTGCAGTCCCAGATCCGGCTGGTCGCCCAGGGCGTGTCCCGGCTCGACCCGGATTACCCCGCGGCGCAGCTGGCGAACCTGGTGTTCGGGGGGTACTTCTCCTCCCGGCTGATGGAGAACGTCCGCGAGGACAAGGGATACACCTACGGTGCGTCCTCCGCGCTGGAGGCCACCCAGGCCGGCCAGGTGCTGACCGTCGAACTGGACACCTCGCGGGAGACCACCGCTGCTGCGCTCATGGAGACCCGCTATGAGCTGTCCCGGGTGGTGCTCGTGGCGCCCACGGACGCTGAGATCGACTCAGCGCGCCAGTACGCCATCGGGGCGCTGTCGATCTCGTTGGCCACCCAGAGCGGGTTGGCGAGCACCTTGTCCCGGCTGCTGCCGCTGGGCGTCGAGCTGGGTTGGGTGCGCGAACACCCGGCCCGCCTGGCCGCCACCAGCCACGACGAGGTGCGCGCAGCGGCCGCCCGGCTGTTCGGGGCGGGCCGGTTCACCGGCATCGTCCAGGGTGATGCCGCGGTGCTCGCCGGACCGCTGACCGCGCTCGGCGGGGTGGCCCTGTGAGGGCGGCCTTCGCCCTGCACGAGACCCCCAGCCTGTCCCGCTCCACCGTGGTGCGCGACGAGTTGTTGCGCGTGGACACCGATCGGCTGCGCCGGGAATGGCCGAAGTCCACGGTGCTGCGGGTGGACCCACAGGGTCGGGTCGGCGTGCGCGACGGCACCCTGGTGCGGGACCCCGCAGCCACCCTCGGCGCCGAAGCGCCCCGGGAGGCGATGCTGCTCGGCGAGGACGCTGGCGCCCCGGTATGGGCGGTAGCGGTGGCCGAGTTGGACCTCGCTCCCGGGGAGCAGGCCACCGATCTGCGCTCTGGCGGTGCATTGCTCGACGACACCGGGGCCGGTCTGCTGACCACGGCGACCGCGTTGCTGCGCTGGCACGCCCATGCCCGGCACTGCTCGGTGTGCGGTGGGCGCACCAAAGCGGTGACGTCGGGGTGGGTCCGCCGGTGCACCGCGTGCGGGCACGAGGAGTACCCGCGTACCGACCCGGCAGTGATCTGCCTGGTGCACGACGGGGCCGAGCAGGTCCTGCTGGGGCGGCAGCCCAGCTGGCCGCTGGGGCGGTTCTCGGTGCTCGCCGGCTTCGTCGAGGCGGGGGAGTCGTTGGAGGGCTGCGTCGAACGTGAGGTGGCCGAAGAGGTGGGGGTGCACGTCCGCGACATCCACTACCTGGGCAGCCAACCCTGGCCGTTTCCGCGCTCGATCATGATCGGCTTCGAGGCCACCGCCGATCCCAGCGAAGGGTTGCTGCCCCGGGACGGGGAGATCGCCGAGGCGTATTGGTACAGCAAGCAGCAGGTGCGTGAGGCGCTCGCACTGGGGGAGTGGACCGGCAGGCCGGACGAGCCCGCCGACCCGGTTCCGTTGCTGCTTCCCGGTTCCGTTTCCATCGCTCGCCGGATGTTGCAGTCATGGGCGGCCAGCTGAGCGCGCGCTCAGGCGGCGAGGCGGGCCGTCACCTCGGCGAAGCTCGGGTTGGTGGCGGTGGACCCGTCGGCAAACCGCACCGTGGGCACCACCTGGTTGCCGTGGTTGACGCCCTCGACGAACGCGGCGGCCTCGGGGTCTGACTCGATGTCCACCTCGTCGTAGGCGATCCCGGCGTCGTCGAGCTGCATCTTCAGTCTGCGGCAGAAGCCGCACCACCCGGTGGAGTACATCGTCATTGCAGCCATGTCGGGCTCAACGCTGCCGGGGGCCTGCGGCTTCCCCCGGTGCTCACGTGCGAGCATGAGGGACGTGCCAGCACCGACGATTACCGAGTTCACCGCGCAACCAACCGAGGTGGACGGTCTGTGGGTGCTGCAGATGAAACAGGTTATCGACGACCGTGGAACGGTCCGGGAGTTCTATCGGGAGTCGGCGTTCGTCGCGGCCGGGTTGGCGTCGCTGGGGCCGTGGGTGCAAGTCAACCTCACCGAGACCGCCCAGGGCGCCGTACGCGGGCTGCACGGGGAGTCGATGACCAAGCTCGTCGGGGTAGCGTCCGGCGCCGCATTCGGGGTCTATGTGGACACCCGGCCTGCGTCGGTGACCTTCGGTCGCGTCATCACCGTGGACTTGCGGCCCGGGGTACAGGTCCTGGTGCCGGCCGGGGTGTGCAACGGGTTCCAGCCCACCAGTGCGGGGATTACCCAGTACCTGTACGCATTCACCGCGGAGTGGGTGCCGGGGATGGCCGGCACGGCGTTGACGCCGCTGGATCCCGAGCTGGCGATCGACTGGCCGATCCCGCTGAATGCCGATGACCGTGCCCAGGTGTCGGCCAAGGACGCCGCGGCGCCCCGGCTGGCCGACCTGCGCTGAGCCGGTCGTGAGCACGTCCGGGCTGGACCCGCAGCAGCAGGCCGCCGTGCTGGCCCCACGCGGGCCGGTATGCGTGCTGGCGGGGGCCGGGACCGGCAAGACGCGCACCATCACCCGACGCATCGCACACCTGGTGCAACACGGCCACGTCGCGCCCGGGCAGGTACTCGCCGTCACCTTCACCTCCCGGGCCGCCGGCGAGATGCGGACCCGGCTGCGCGGCTTGGGGATCGGCGGTGTGCAGGCGCGCACCTTCCACGCGGCCGCGCTGCGCCAGTTGCGCTACTTCTGGCCGCAAGTGGTGGGTGAGAGCCCCTGGCAGCTGCTGGATCGCAAGATCGCGCTGGTCGGTCAGGCCGCCAGCCGCGCCGGGGTGTCCACCGGCGCCGACCGGTTGCGGGATTTGGCCGGGGAGATCGAGTGGGCCAAGGCCACCCTGATCGCCCCGGAGGACTATCCGGCAGCGGCGGTCCGCACGCACCGCGACCCACCCGGGTCGGCCGCGGAGGTGGCGACGGTGTACGCGGGGTACGAGTCGTTGAAGAACCGCAACGGGGTGTTGGACTTCGACGACCTGCTGCTGCACACGGCCGCCGCGCTGGAGGAGCACTCCGAGGTCGCCAGGGAGTTCCGGGACCGCTACCGCTGCTTCGTCGTCGACGAGTACCAGGACGTCACGCCGCTGCAGCAGCGCGTGTTGGACGCCTGGGTCGGTGAGCGCGACGACCTGACGGTGGTCGGTGACGCAAACCAGACCATCTACTCCTTCACCGGTGCCACGCCGCGCTACCTGCTGGACTTCACCCGGCGCTTTCCCGAAGCGACCCTGGTGCGCCTGGAACGGGACTACCGCTCCACCCCGCAGGTGGTGGGCCTGGCCAACCGGGTCATCGCCGCCGCGCAGGGCCGGATCGCCGGCAGCAAGCTCGCGCTGATCGGTCAGCGTCCGCCGGGACCCGAACCGGCCTTCGCCGAGTACCCGGACGAGCCGGCCGAGGCCGCGGCGGTGGCCGCCCAGATTCGCCGGTTGGTGGACGGCGGTACCCCGGCCGCGGAGATCGCCGTGCTGTACCGGATCAACGCGCAGTCGGAGGTGCACGAGCAGGCGCTGACCGAGGTGGGGGTGGCCTACCAGGTGCGCGGTGGAGACACCTTCTTCACCCGGCCGGAAGTGCGTGCTGCCCTGGCCGCGCTGCGCCAAGCCCCCGGTGCGGGCGAGCTGGTGGCGGTGGTGCGAGCGGCGCTGGAGCCGGTGGGTTTCACCGCCAGTGCACCGGCTGGCGGGGCCGCCCGCGAACGGTGGGAGTCCCTGCGCGCGTTGATGGAACTGGCCGAGGATTTCTCGGCTGCGCAGCCAACGGCGGGTCTGAGCCAGTTGCTCGCCGAGCTGGCGGCCCGCGCCGAGGCTCGGCACCCACCGTCGGTGCGCGGCGTCACCTTGGCGTCCTTGCACGCGGCCAAGGGGCTGGAGTGGGACGCGGTGTTCCTGGTGGGGCTCAGCGACGGCACGTTGCCCATCCAGCACGCGCTGGGTGCGGGCGGCGCTGCGGAGCAGGCTGCGGTGGAGGAGGAGCGCCGCTTGCTGTACGTGGGGGTCACCCGGGCGCGTGAGGTGGTGTGCCTGTCCTGGTCACTGGCCCGCAACCCCGGTGGGCGCTCGCAGCGGCGGCGCTCCCGGTTCCTGCACGGATTGGTGCCGCAGGACCAGCCGGGTGCCCGGTTGCCTGCGCCCTCGCGCACCCGCGACACCCGTCGCCGTGGCCGGTGCCGGGTCTGCGGGTCGCCGCTGATCGGTGCCCTGCCCACGAAACTCGGTCGCTGCGCCGACTGTCCATCTACAGTGGATGAAGGTCTGGAGCTGGCGCTGCGGGACTGGCGCAAGGAGCGATCCACGGAGCTGAAGGTCCCCGCCTACGTGGTGTTCACCGACGCCACGCTGACCGCGATCGCCGAGCAGAAGCCGACCGATGCTGCGGCGCTGGTCGCCATCCCCGGTATCGGCGCAGCGAAGCTGGAGCGCTTCGGCGCCGATGTGATTGCCCTCGTGGTGGCGCAAAACCGCAGGTAGAAAAACTGTTGTGCGAAGCACGGTGGCGCCCGTAGCCTGCTGGTGACAGCTAACGAGCAAGCCGACACGGAGACGAGGTGGTGACCATGAGCGCAACTGTGACGACGACCAGCACCGCGAATCCGGTCTGGGCCACCGGTGTCCTCGGCTGCGGTGTCTTCGGCGGTTCGGTCCTCGCCGCACCGATCGGCAATGCCCGCCTCGATGCGTCTCCGCGCGCGTCCGTGCGCCTTCGGCGTGAGCTCTAGCTAGCTCGCGCCCCACCAGGCCACGGACCCGCCCCCACGCGGACACCGTGGCCTTCTTCGTGCGACCTGCTCGCCGACGAGGACGACCCGGGACCCCGCACCCGACCGCCCAATCCACGAGCACCATTGCACGAGAAGGAGAACGACGTGTCCACAGCGACGTCGACGCCACCCACGGCGCAGACGCTGGCGCTGCCGTGTCGGTCGATGGCGGATGCCGACCTCTGGTTCGCCGAGTCCCCGGCCGACCTGGAACTGGCCAAGGCGCTCTGCGCGCAGTGCCCGGTGCGGCTGCGCTGCCTGCGGGTGGCGCTGGAGCGGGGCGAGCCATGGGGTGTGTGGGGTGGGGAGATCTTCGACCACGGCACCGTCGTCGCCAGGAAACGACCCAGGGGGCGCCCACGCAAGGCCGCCTGACGCCAGCGAACACACACCACAAGGAGATGTCACACCACAAGGAGATGTCATGGACATGATGTATGAGGCGCTGGCCCGCGAACGGATGCGTGAGCAGCAGCGCCGGGCCGTGCAGCGCCGGCAGGCCGATCGGTTGCTGGCCCAGCGTCGCTGGCGCCGCCTCGCCCGTTTCGCCCAGGGCAGGGCTGAGCGGCTGGAGGGCTGAGCGTCTGGAGGGCTGAGCGTCTGGAGGGCTGTGCGGCTCAGCTCGGGTGCTCGACGACGCCGGGCTGCCACCTGCGGACGATGTCCCAGAACGGCAGCTCGGCGTCGAGCTGGCAGAGGATGGCAATGGATCCCATCGTCACCCGGTGGATGAGCAGGTACTGCGCCGGCAGGTTCAGCGAGCGGGCCATCTCCAGCTCCGGTCCCCGGGTGTCACCGAAGCGCTGGGCTTGGCCCTGCAACCAGGTCCGGGTGAAGTGAAAGGTCTCGCTGCGCATCGGGTCGACAAACGGGCTCAGGTACTCCAGCACCGCGTCAGCGTCCAGGTCGGTACCTTCGCGGACGAACCCGGCGTCGCGCATCACGGTGAGGAGCTCTCGTGGGCGGTCTTGTAACGCTAACCGGGTCATGGTGCCCAACGTCACCGGCATGCCATCAGGTAACCGCGCCACCGCGCCGAAGTCGATGACGATGAGTCGACCGTCCGGGGCGAGCATGAAGTTGCCGGGGTGCGGATCGGCGTGCAGCAGACCGGCGCGGGCCGGTGAGGAGAAGTGGAACAGGCTGAGCAGACGCCCGCAGCGGTCGCGCTGCTCGCGTGACCCGGTGGCGATGATCGTGGCCAACGCGGTCCCTGAGACCCACTCGCTCACCATCACTTTCGGTGCACTGGCCACGACCGCAGGAACCAGCAGCTGGTCGTCACCGGCGAAGGCCTCGGCGAAGGCGCGCTGGTTGTCGGCCTCGGCCCGATAGTCCAGTTCCTCCACCATTCGGTCCCGCAGCTCGGTGATCAGCGGTTTGATGTCCAGACCGGGAGCGACCGCCTGGAACAACCTGCTGAATCGCTGTACTTGTCGCAGGTCCGATCGCAGCGCCTCGTCGGCGCCGGGGTACTGCACCTTCACCGCGACGTCTCGACCGTCGGCCCACACCGCGCGGTGCACCTGACCGATGCTGGCCGCGGCGGCCGGGGTGTCGTCGAAGGAGGTGAAGCGCGACCGCCACCCGGTGCCCAGCTGCTCGGCGATCAGCCGGTGCACGGTGGCCGCCGGCATCGGCGGGGCACCGGACTGCAACTTGGTCAGGGCGTGGCGGTACGGCTCGGCCAGCTCAGTCGGAACCGCAGCCTCGAACACGCTCAGCGCCTGCCCGAACTTCATGGCCCCACCCTTGAGCTCGCCGAGCACCGCAAACAGCTGCTCGGCCGTCTTGGTGCTCAGCTCCGCGCTGACCTGTGCGCTGCTCTGACCCACCAGTCGCTTGCCCCAGCCCGCCGCTGTGCGCCCGGCGAAGCCCAGGGGCAGGCTCGCGAGCTTCGCCGTCCGGGCGGCTCCACGGCGGGGGATGTCGGGCACGGCTCCATCATCCCCGACCTGGTGGGCACCCGCTCGGATCACGGGTGCGCGCCGCACCCGCAATGTGGGTGCGCCGGCCACGGCCGCCGGCAGAGGGAGTCCCGGTGCACGTCCACCTCCAGGGTGGCGTTGAGGCTGCCCGGCCCTGCCGAGTCCCCACCCGCGCCCGCGAGCAGCAGCTCCACCTGCGCGAGTGCGACGGCCGCGGTGGCGAGGACCGCAGCTGAAGAACCGTCCCCATGCTGGCCGCGGAGCTGGGCAGACAGCGCCGGCCACTCCGGGTCCCGGTCGCTACGGTGCAGGTCGGCGCAGCGCAGACAACTGGTGCGCCCGGGTAATACCAGCGGGCCGACCACCCCGGTGCCATCGCGTAGCTGTACGGGCAGGTGCGGGGTCCGGGTGGCGATCAGCTCCGCGGCCAGGGACGGCTCGATCATCAGGCAGTCACCGAGAATCACCACGTCTGGTGGTGTTCCGCCGCGGTGCTCGGCCATCCGCGGCCCGCGCGAGCGGCGCACCACCAGCTTCGCCGCAGCCAGCGACTGGGCGAGCGCTTCGCTCAGCGGTCCGTCGCCGTGCACCTCGGCCACCGCCGGGGCGATGGGGTGGACCGGGGCGCCGTGCCAATGCAGTAGGCCACGACCGGCCAGCTCAGCCATCAGCAGGCGCAGCGCACCGGGGGTGAGCCCCGCAGGCTCGGCGAGCAGCGCGAGCTCAGGCAGGCTGGGTACCCCGTTCATCGCACGGAGCAGGGACACCAGCGCGGTCGTCGTGCCTGGGTGGGGTGGGCGAACGAGCAGGGCGCGCTCGGCGGAATAGCCCACCTGCACCTCGCCGGTGCGGCGGATCAGGACGGAGGCGCCGGTGAGGCGGGGGCGAGACGCCGGGATTGTGGTCGTGGCTGGCGCTGTGGTCGTGGCTGGCGCTGTGGTCGTGGCTGGCGCTGTGGTCATAGGTGGCACTGTGACAGCCGCATGCCATTCACCGGGCCGCCAATCGCCAGTTGTCCACAGGACGATGCTGGCGCCAATCAGCTGTTGTCGCTGGTCAGCGGGTTCTCGAAGGTCAGGCCTTGCCGAGGATCCGATTCATCTTGGTTCCGCAGGTGGGGCAGGTTCCCTTGGCCATCCGGCGGCCATTGGTCTCGGTGATCTCGCCGACGAAGTCACGCTTGTCCCGGCACTTGACGCAGTACCCGTTGTAGGTCTCGGCCATCTGAATGCTCCCTCTTCTGACGTAGTTACGGTCGCCACCCTGCTGGTTTGCGACCGCGGACGGGCCGACCGTAGTCCACCGAGGTGCCGCGCAGGGCTGCGCGGCACGCCAGCACCGGTGTGTCGGACCTGCTGGATACGGTGGGCTCGTGGACGGTGACGTTGCTGGCGTGCCCCGGGTGATCGTGCGTCGCAGCGCTCGGCGCCGTCGCACGGTGAGCGCGCACCGCGAGGGGGATGCCGTCGTGGTGCTCCTGCCGGCGCGGCTGAGCGTGGCCGAGGAGCAGCGGTGGGTGCAGGAGATGCTCGCCAAGCTGCAGCGCTCCGAGGCCCGACGGCGCCCCGCTGCCGGCCGTTCCGATGCAGAGCTGGCCCGCCGGGCAGCGGAGCTGTCGCAGCGTTGGTTGGCTGGCCGCGCCCGCCCGGCAGTGGTGCGCTGGGTGCCACCGATGCGCACCCGCTGGGCGTCGTGCACCCCGGCCGAGGCCAGCATCCGGATCAGTGAGCGGCTGCGGGAGATGCCGGATTGGGTCGTTGACTACGTGATCGTGCACGAGCTGGCGCACCTGCTCGAGCCCGGCCATGGCCCGGCGTTCTGGGCTTGGGTGCAGCGCTACCCCAAGACCGAACGGGCGATGGGATACCTACAAGGAGTGTCCGCGGCCGCCCACCTGGACATGGATCCCATGGACGAGGGCAGCGACGACGTCGACGTGCCCAGCTAGAACGGTGGGTTTGTCGCGTTCGGCGAGGCCGTCCAGGACGCGTCGGCTAACTCTTCGGTGGGTTGTCCGGGTCCGGGGATTCCGACGGCGGCGTGTCCAGCATGGTCTTCTCCAGCTCGGCCATCGGGTCGTCGGTGCCGCCGGAGGCGTCCATGATGAACCGCTCCACGAACCCGACCGGGTTGTCGAGGTCGGCGGCCATCGGCAGCAGGTCAGGGTGCGACCACACGCTGTCGCGGGTTGCCTTGTCGGCGCGCTCGGCCAGCAGGCGCCACAGCTCGGCGGCCTCCCGCAGCCGCTTCGGCCGCAGCTCCAGGCCGACCAGCGTCGCGAAGGTCTGCTCAGCCGGGCCGCCGCTGCCCCGTCGACGACGGAGCGTCTCGCGTAGCGCCGACGCGCCAGGCAACCGGTCGGTGACCGCCGCCGAGACGACGACGTCCACCCAACCCTCCACCAACGCCAGCAACGTCTCCAGGCGTTCCAGCGCCGTCTGCTGAGCGGGGGTGGTGGTGGGTTGGAAGGCGCCGCCTTGCATCAGTTGTTCGATCGCGGCGGGGTCCTGCAGGCTCGCGGGGTCGATCCCCTTGGCCAGCTCCTCCATCGCCGAGAAGTCGACGGTGATCCCGCTGGCGTAGTCCTCCACGGTGGCCAGCAACCGCTGCCGCAGCCAGGGGACGTGCCCGAACAGGCGCTGGTGGGCGGCCTCGCGGGCGGCGAGGTAGATCATCACCTCGTGTTGGGGGCGGTCCAGCCCGGCGGTGAACGCGGCGACCGCGGCGGGCAGCAGCGCGGCGGTGCCGTCCGGGCCCAGCGGCAGGCCGATGTCGGTGGAGGTGAGTACCTCACCGGCGAGTTGGCCCAGGGCCTGTCCCAACTGGGAGCCGAAGGCCATCCCGCCCATCTGGCCCATCATCCCGATCATCGGTCCAGCCATCGCCCGGGCTTCCTCGGGCAGGCCCTGCACCCACGCCGAGGACATCTGCCGTGCCACCGGGTCACACAAGCGCTGCCAGGTGGGCATCGAGGATTCCAGCCACTGAGCCGGGCTCCACGCGACGGTGGCTCGGACCCCCGACGGCAGGGTGGTGGCCTCGTCCAACCAAATTTCGGCGAGCCGCACGGCGTCGACCACAGCGTCGGTCTCGGACTGGCTCACCGGCGTGGAGGGGCCGATCTGCTGGGTGGCGACTTGGCGGGCCAGGTCGTAGTTCACCGGGCCGGACGAGCTGCCCGAGCTGCTCAGCATCTGCCCGAGCTGGGTGAGCATCTGACCCAGCGCAGCGGGGTCGAATCCACCGGGACCGCCCGGACCACCGGCGGGGGAGCCGTCGTCGCGTCGCCGTCCGTCGTCGGGTGCTGAGAAGCCGAAGGGGTGATCACTCATACTCAAACGGTACCCGCGAGCGGTCGATCGCAGGCCGGCACCTGCGCTGCGGTGGCTGAACCCGCTGCGCTGTGCGCGAACACCGCCGGGGGTGTCTCTACGCTGGGCGTCGTGACTCGTCGGACCAAGACCCTGCTGACGGGTCTGGCGCTCGTGATCGTGCTCGGCGGCCTCGGTGGTGCGGTGCCGGTGCCCTTCGTTGCCCTCGGTCCCGGACCCACCTACAACACCCTCGGCGACGTGGGTGGTACCCAGGTGGTCGCCGTAACCGGGACGACGACCTACCCCACCGCGGGCAACCTCAACATGACGACGGTGTCGGTGCGCGACGGCGTCACCTTGTTCGGTGCGATCGGACTGTGGCTCAGCGGCCGGGACGCGCTGGTACCGCGGGAGACGGTGTTCCCGCCGAACAAGACCCCCGACCAGATCCAGCAGCAGAACACCCAGGACTTCAAGACGTCGGAAAACAGCGCAGTAGTGGCGGCGCTGAAGTATCTGAAGTACCCGTTCACCGTGCAGGTGGCGTCGGTGACCAACGGCTCACCCTCGGACGGCGTGCTCAAGCCCGGCGACCGGCTCACCACCCTTGGCGCCACGGCGGTGGCATCTGCCGCCGAGGTCACCGCGGCGCTGGCGAACACCCGGCCCGGGCAGACGGTGCAGGTGGGGTACACCCGAAACGGCACCCCCGCCACCGGCGCCGTCACGCTCGGCAACCGACCCGATGCCGGCCAGCCGCAAGGCTTTCTGGGCATCTCGCCGGCGGACACCCCCAACGTTGGGTTCACCGTCAGCATCAGCCTGCAGGACGTCGGTGGGCCATCGGCTGGGCTGATGTTCGCCCTCGGAGTGGTGGACAAGCTCACCCCCGGGGAGCTGAACAACGGGACGTTCGTGGCCGGAACCGGGACGATCGATTCCGCCGGTGCCGTCGGTCCGATCGGCGGCATCCCCTTCAAGCTGGTGGCCGCCCGCGAGGCCGGTGCGGTCACCTTTCTGGTGCCGGCCGACAACTGCGCCGAGGCGCGCGCGAACGCCCCGACAGGCCTGCGGTTGGTGCGGGTGGGCACCTTGACCGACGCCGTGCAGGATCTGGAGATGCTCGCGGCCGGCGGGTCCGCCCCCAGCTGCTGAGCGCCTCAGACCCCGAAGGTGGCGTGCAACGCTGCCACCAGATTCGGGGCCAGGTCGGCATGTTCCAACAACTCGGGGGAGCCTGTTCGGTCGGCGGTATCCGCACCGCGCAGCTGCAGTAGGCACAGCGACGCCCCGGCCCGCAGCACCGCGGCCACCAACCGGGCCTCCTGCCGGTCCGGGTGGGTGGCGGCCAGTCGCACGGCGGCCTGCTCGGCGGATGGGGCATCGTCGTGCTCGGCCGAGCGCACCGCCGCGTCCAGTTCGTCCTCGGCGGCCGGGGGAAGAATCAGCACCTCCTGGACCAGCACGCAACCTGCCACCGCGTCGGGCCATTGGATGGCGGCCAGCGCGGCGTCCAGTGCAGCCGGCTGGCCGTCGCTGCCCGCGGGCAGCCCCTCCTGGGCCACCGGTGTCAGCTCGGCGCCGGGGGTGACGGTGGCCGCGACAGCAGGTTCCTGCTGCAGCAGTTCGGCGGTGGGCACCAGCGCGAACAGCTGTGGTGGTTGGTCCCACCCGGCGCTGTGAACGAACTCGGCCACCTCACGTACGCAGGTGGACAGGGCGGTGGGCGACAGTGCGCTCATGGTCCCATTCTCGCAGCCCCCAAGGCGGCCGCGAGCCCGTCCGTAGAGTGGGTGGCACCGGCGGGCACGAGGCCGGGGCACACCGTCGGCGCCGCGGCGCCATCTGGAACACACCTGGAGCGTGACCTGTGGCCGTGCGGCCCCCAACCGGATTTCCCGGACTGTCCCGGCGCAGCCGATTGCTGCTGGGTGCCGGGGGGGTGCTGTTGCTCGTGCTGTTCGGCGGTGCCCGGGTGGTCGACACCTACGTCAACTGGTTGTGGTTCGGCGAGGTCGGCTTCCGGGGCGTGTTCACCACGGTGGTGCTGACCAGGGTCGTGCTGTTCTTGGTGTTCGGCGTGCTGGTGACCGCAGCGCTGGGGGGTGCGTTGCTGCTCGCCTACCGCTCGCGTCCGGTATTCGTGCCGGTGGCCGGGCCGGACGACCCGGTGGTGCGCTACCGCACCACCATCATGTCCCGGCCACGGTGGTTCGGCCTGGGTATCCCGCTGGCTATCGGATTGCTCTCCGGGCTGATCGCGCAGGGCAGCTGGACCACGGTGCAGTTGTGGTTGCACAGCACCAGCTTCGGCACCACCGACCCGGTGTTGAACCTCGACGTCAGCTTCTATGCCTTCGACCTGCCGTTCTACCGACTGGTGCTGGACTGGTTGTTCGTGGTCCTGGTGATCGCGTTCTTGGCGAACCTGGTGACGCACTACCTGTTCGGCGGGCTGCGGCTGGCCGGGCGGGGCGGCCAGCTGACGAAGGCCGCCCGGGTGCAGCTCGCGGTGCTGGCGGGATTGTTCGTCCTGGTCAAGGCGGTGGCCTACTGGTTCGACCGGTACGGGCTGCTCGCCAGCAACCGCAACGGCCAGTTCACCGGTGCCACGTACACCGACCTCAACGCCGTGCTGCCGGCCAAGCTGATCCTGCTGGCGATCGCGGTGATCTGCGCGGCGTCGTTCTTCGCGGGTGTGGTGTTGCGGGACCTGCGGGTGCCCGCATTGGGCCTGGCACTGCTGGTGTTCTCCTCCATCGTGGTGGGGGCGGCGTGGCCGGCGGTGCTGCAACAGTTCTCGGTGCGCCCGAACGAGGCGTCCCGCGAGGCGGTGTCCATTCAGCGCAACATCGACGCCACCCGCCAGGCGTACTCGATCGACGGCAACAACGTCACCTACGTCAACTACGCGGGGACCTCGTCGGCCACGCCGTCGGACATCGCCAACGATCCGACGATCTCCAACGTGCGGCTGCTGGACCCGAACGTGGTGTCCTCCACCTACACCCAGCAGCAGCAGCTGAAGAACTTCTACGGTTTCCCCAACACCCTGAACGTGGACCGTTACCAGGTCGACGGACAGCTGCGGGACTACGTCATCGCCGCGCGCGAGCTGGACCCGGCGAACCTCAGCGGAAACCAGACCAACTGGCTGAACCGGCACACCGTGTACACCCACGGCGACGGCATCGTGGCGGCCCCGGCGAACCAGGTGAACGCGGCGGTGGGCACCGACACCGGCAGCTCGACCGGTGGGTACCCGGTGTACTCCGTGAGCGACCTGGCGACCCAGGCCGCCGGCCGCCAGGGTGTCATCCCGGTGACGCAGCCGCGGATCTACTACGGCGAGTTGATCGGCAACTCCAACCCCGACTACGCGATCGTCGGGGCCAACGCCGGGTCCCCGCCTCGGGAGTACGACACCGACACCCAGAACTTCACCTACAACGGTGCCGGCGGGGTCAACGTGGGCAGCCTGTTGAACCGGCTGGTGTTCGCCACCCAGTACGGCGAGCGCAACATCCTGTTCTCCGGCGCGGTGGCCAACGACTCCAAGATCCTGTTCAAGCGGGACCCCCGCGCCCGGGTGCAGGCCATCGCCCCGTGGTTGACCACCGACAGCGAGACGTACCCAGCGGTGGTCAACGGCCGGATCACCTGGATCGTGGACGGCTACACCACGCTGAGTTCGTTTCCGTACGCCCAGAGCACGTCCCTGGCGAATGCCACCACCGACAGCCTGGAACGCACCGGGATTCAACAGCTGCCCAGTGATCGGGTGTCCTACATCCGCAACTCGGTGAAGGCCACTGTGGACGCCTACGACGGCACGGTGACGTTGTACGCCAACGACGAGAACGACCCGGTCCTGAAGACCTGGAGGAAGGTGTTCCCCGGGGTGGTGCAGCCGGCCAGCGCCATCTCAGCCGAGCTGCGCTCGCACTTTCGCTACCCGCAGGACCTGTTCAAGGTGCAGCGCCAGCTGCTGACCAAATACAACGTGTCCGACCCGGCAGAGTTCTACTCCGGCAACGCTTTCTGGGATGTGCCGACCGACCCGACGATCGACAACAACACCTCGAACCTGAACCAGCCGCCCTATTACGTGCTGGCTGCCGACCCGACAACGGGCAAGACCTCCTTCCAGCTGACCAGTGCACTGGTGGGGTTGAACCGACAGTTCCTCTCCGCGTACATGACGGCCAGCTCCAATCCCGACTCCTACGGCAAGATCACCGTGCTCAGGTTGCCCACGAATACCCAATCGCAGGGGCCGGTTCAGGTACAGAACACCATGATCTCCTCGACCAAGGTGTCCTCGGAGCTGAGCATCTTGCGGCAAAACTCCACCACCGTGCGCTACGGCAACTTGCTGACGCTGCCGGTAGGCAAAACCGGGCTGCTGTACGTGGAACCGGTGTATCTGCAACGCTCCGGGCAGGCATCGTCGTTTCCGCAGCTGGCCAGGGTGCTGGTGAGTTTCAACGGCCAAGTCGGCTACGCCTCGACGCTAGCCGGGGCGTTGGATCAAGTGTTCGGCAGCGGGGCCGGTTCGGGGACCACGCCGCCGGCGGACGGTTCGATCCCGCCGGTCACCCCAACCCCTGCGCCCAGCACGAGCAGTGCGCCGCCGGCTACGTCCGCGCCGCCCAGCGGGGCGTTGAACCGCGACCAGGCGGTGGCGAACCTCAACGCCGCGCTGGGGACGGTGAAGACCGCGCAGACCAGCGGCGACCTCGGGGCTCTTGGTGCGGCGCTGACCCGGCTGGACGCGGCGGTGCGGGCCTACGAGCAGGCCACCGGGCAGCCAGTGAGCCCGACCCCTGCGCCGACGTCCGCGCCTGCCCCGACGTCCGCGCCGCCACCTGCGCCGCCGACGCCGACGGGGTGAGCGAGCTCCTCCCGGTGGGCGTCACCGCGATTTGCACCTGCGCTGCGCCCACCGGTAACCTCGGGTTCACACCAACGCGGGGTGGAGCAGCTCGGTAGCTCGCTGGGCTCATAACCCAGAGGTCGCAGGTTCAAATCCTGCCCCCGCTACAAAATAAGTGCAGGTCAGAGGTCCTTTTCCCAGCAACGGGAAGAGGGCTTTTGATCATTTGACCGTGGACTCTGCGTCACGAGGCGGCACGGTGGAGGACGACCCGCCCGTGCGGCGGCCTTTCGGGAGGCGAGTGGGGACCGGCTTCTACGGTCGCTCGGCGAGTCCAAGGGGCGGCGAGCAGCGGTGCGGTCGGGACGCGGATCAGGCGTCCTGCGCGGATCACCGGTGTCGGCCACTGGCCGGTCCACACCAGCTCGTACGCCGAGGTGCGGCGATGCCCAGCAGCCGCGCCGCGGTTGGGAGGTCGACGACCACGGGCGGGCGCCCCACGTCGATGTCACTCGTGTCGGGACTCATGGTCATGGCCTTCCTGCCGTCGCCCGTGCGCCGCGTTGCCGCAGGCGGTTGACCCGCGGTTGTCGGAACGGTTGCCGCCGATTGCGGGGGTGTTGTCGCCGGTGCCGGCGCGCCATACGGCGCGATGGCCGCGATCAAGTTGACGCACTCCGCGACCTTGGACAGCTCGGTGCCCGTGAGCATGTTCAGCTTGTTGTCATCGGACAGGGGCGCGGTCGGCGAACCCGCCCCTCGGACGACCTGCGACCCGAGCGCTCATGCCGATGTGCGGACGTCGACCGGCTCCGGTTCGAGACCTGCTCGGCCGTCACGAGGGACTGCTCGCCCTGCGCGACGCGCTTGTTCAGGCCGAAACAGTCGACGCCTTACTAGTCGAGTGGAATGTCGACCTCGGCCCCGGAGCGCACCCGAATGCCGGCCGAGCCGAGGGCGTGCGGCCCTCCGACGAACAACACCACTTGAGGAAGCGCCGCCCCGAGGAAGTGGCACGTCATGCGCCGGATGACGCCCCTGAGCGGGAAACCAAGCCAGACGGGTCTGACGGGACAAGATCGCCATCGCACCCGGGTGACCTGCGGCGCTCCCGATAGACGTTCGGCGGATCCCTCTGTGAAACGCGCTGACCGACGGGAGGTGCCGGCCTCGTGTTACATTCTGTCGTATGGCGACGCTTACGATACGCACTGACCTTGAGGTGGAACGGGCCTTGGAAGCACTAACAAGTGAAGGCCTGTCGCGTTCGGAGGCGGCTCGAACTGCGATCCTCGAAGCGGAACGGGCGCATCGCCGCGCCCGACTCCGAGCAGAGGCTGAGTCACTGCGCAACGACCCCGAGGACGTTGGCGCCTCGCGTGAGCTGGCCGCGGAGATGGATGCACTACGTGCGTGGTGACCTCTACCGGCTCAAAGCACCCAAGGACGTACGGGGACACGAGCAGGGCGGTACGCGATTCGCGGTCGTCGTGCAGTCCGACGACCTCCCCCTGTCCACGTGGATCGTCGCGCCCACCTCAACGGGCAGGCGCGAGGCCACCTTTCGCCCCGAGATCGAGATCGACGGTGTGAAGACTCGCGTCGTGGTCGAGCAGCTCACCGTCGTCGATCCAGAGACCCGCTTGGGGGACTTCGCCGGGCGCCTCGACGCCGCGGAGTTGCGCGCTGTAGACGCGGCGCTCTTGGCGGTGCTAGGCCTGGACTGACACCGGCCCAGCTTGGCTCCATGGCATCACGACCGGCCAGGTCCAGTTGTCGGTTGGCGATCGTCTACCAGACCACGATCGCTAGTTCCGACACGAAGCCGACGGCCGCGCAGCACCAGCCTGCGAGATCCGCGCCACTTCCCGCTGAGGGTCACCTGGCCGATGAGGGTGAGCCGACTGGCCGGCGACGTCCTCTTCTGCCGCGCTCCGGTCGTCGGAAAGCGCGATGCTGCGCTGTCGATGTCGCTGAGGGTCGAACGCGGTGGGTGGGGCGGATTTTGGCAGGTCGAACCAGCACGTCGGTTGGCACGCCGAGCCTGAGCCGGTAGGTTCCTGAGTGAACGTGACACCATTCGAGGAGGTGAGCCCGATGTGCACATTGTCCACTTTGGGCGCTCCTTTGAGTTCACGGTCGCGCGACTGACGTAGCCGTCGCGGGGAGCGCTGCACGCACTCTCAGAAAGCTACAACTGTGAATCATTCACTTCAGTTTAACTCGTTGACGACCGCTGACGGCGTCTCGGAACACAACTCCCGTACGGCGTTGGTCCTCGGTGGTGGCGGATCGACAGGCAACGCGTGGCTGATCGGCGTCGTCGCCGGCCTGTTCGATGCTGGCCTGGACGTGACCACAGCTGACCTGACCATCGGGACGTCAGCCGGCTCGACGGCCGCGGCCCAGCTAGCTGGCGCGACCCCGACCGAGCTGCTTGCCGCCATCCTTGCCGCTGCCCCCCAGCAACTGACCGGTCCGGTCGGATCCGACCGCGGACGCGTTCCGATCAGGCCGGTGGCGGACCACATGGAGAGGATTAGCAAAATCATCGCCTCCGTTGAGGATGCGGCTGACATGCGCCGCAGAATGGGCGCGGCGGCTCTCGACATGGATGCGGCGTCGGACGGCTCCTGGCAAAGACAGTGGCGCGCCACCGTCGCCTCACGGCTGCCCAGTCAGCGCTGGCCGCAACGAACGGTGCTCATCACGGCGGTCGATGCCCATACCGGTGAACCGGTCGTGTTCGACCTCCACAGCGAAGTGGACCTGGCGGACGCCGTCGCCGCCAGCTGTGCCAGTGGCCTTCCCTACAGGATCGGGGACAACCGATACATCGACGGCGGCTACCGACGCAACGAGAATGCCGATCTAGCAGCCGGATATGGGCGGGTGCTGGTGCTGTCACCCTTCGGTGGCAGAGCGCTGCAACCGCTGGACTGGGGCATGCAGCTCGCGGCCCAGGTCGACGAACTACGCACACGCGGCAGCAGGGTCGAGACGATCTTCCCAGACAGCGACTCCGAGCACATGTTCGGCGTCAACGCAATGGATCTGTCGCTGCGTCCGCCCGCTGCTCGAGCTGGATGCAACCAAGGGAGAGCGCTTGCCGAGCAGCTCACCGAATTCTGGGGCTGACACCTGGCGGGCGGCCAATGCCGTCATTGCACCGCGATTGACGCGAGGAGCCGAACCGGTCCGCACCGCCTCGGTATGGCGAGCGCACGCATCTGCCGCTCCCCGGCCGTTCGGAACGTGTCAAGGCCGTTGAGACGATCGGTGTTGAGGCGCTCTGGATGACGGCCTCCCTGCTGGGCTGGTTGCTCAGGCTGCGGCAGGCAGCTTGGGGGCTCGGGCAGCGGTGACCGGAGCGCAGTGGGCTGGCCCTGAACGCGGTGTGCAGGGTCTCTCGGCGTTGCCGCCGGACTTCGCTCGCGGTGCCGTAGCGGACCGATGCGGTGGTGTGCAGCGCGATTCCGGAGTGCCGGTGCTCGTGACTAAGCCTGGATCCACCGCCACGCCTTCGGTGATCGAGTTGGTGCCGTGATCAGGGGGTTTGGCTGGGTGTGGGCGTGTGGGGGTGCCCGGGCGGGCCGGGTTGTCTCCGCGGGTGTCTCCGGTCGGGTCCTGGTGGGACGGGTGGGTAAGTCAGGTCGGCAGCGGTGGACTGTTCACGGCGGTGGCCATCTGTTGCCGCGCCGTTCGCCAGGGCCATGCGGTGGGCAGGTGTAGCACCAGTCGTCGGGCTGAGCGGGCGAGGCGGGCGGGGACGGTGATGAGCTGGGCGCGGATGGTGCCGGTCGTGGCGCGGGCGTGGAAGCCCGAGGCCAGGGCGCCGGCGGCGCGGGTGAGGTTGAAGGCGATGGCGGCGCAGACCAGCCAGGCGCTGCTGGCCCAGAAGTGTCCGGACGGCAGGTGCGCCAGCGGCCCGTTCTTCAGGTCGGCGATGACCTGCTCGACGATGGCGTGGGCGCGGTGGGCTTTCTCGGCGGCGAGCATCGGTAGTGGGCTATTGGTGAACACCGCGTGGTAGCGGTAGGCGGTGAACAGCTCGCTCTGGTTGTTGGGGTTCATGTCGATGACCCGTCCAACCAGCAATCGGGCGGTGACGTGCTGGGCCTTGGGTTTGGAGGTGAACGCGGTGTAGTCGACCTCGGCGACCTCGGCGTCGGAGATCCATCGTTGCTGCTGTTCGTCGTAGACGGCGTTGGTGTAGCTGATCGTGGTCCAGGCGTTCGGTGCGATGGTGGTGATAGCTCGGCGCACGGCCTTGTCCTGGCGGGCGGTGATGGAGAACCGGGCGCCCCGCCGGAGCGCGGCCGCGATCACGTCGTGGCCGTAGTAGGCAGAGTCCGCCCGCAGCACCAGCACCCCGCTGGCGCCCGACTTGGTTGCGGTCATCAGCGCGTCGGTGACGAACCGGGCCGCGCCGCGGGCGGAGTTGGTGGACCCCTTGCGCAGGCGGGCAGCGGCGATCATCGGCGCCGACGCCGGCGTCGAGACGATCGCGAGCAGCGCGTTGAGTCCTTTCACCCCGGTGTACCCGCGCCCGGCGCCCTGCTTGGCGTAGCCGTAGGTCTGGCGCAGCGTGTCGTCGATGTCGACGTAGGCCAGCTCATCGGCACCGCGCAGCAGCGGGGCCCGTCCGGTGAGGTTGATCAGCAGCCGGGACGCGACGGCGTCGAGCTGGCGGACGTGGCCGAAGGTGAAGCTGCGCAGGAACGTCCCGAGCGTGGACGGCGCCCGCACCCCACCGAACAGGGTGCCCATCGCGCCGTGCCGCAGCAGGCCCATGTCATCGATGGAGTCCGCGCCGGCGACCATGCCCGCGACCAGGGCCGGGACCTTCAGGTGTGCGTTGACGCCACCGGGCTTGGCCAGGTGGACGTGCTCGCCGACCAGGCGTCCCAGCCCGGCCCGCTCGCCCAGCTGCAGCACCGGCGCCAGACCCGCGCACGACACGAGGTTCGGATCATCAAACTGAGCGGTGACGCCATGACACACTCGCATCTACCGGATGCCCTTCGTGAGCGCTAAAATTGGTCCCTCGACAAGACCGATTATCCAGCACCACAAGGGCATTCCGGCTCTACGACCCGCAACTCACACCAGTCTGCGCGGTGGATCCAGGCTAAGGGGGGCGGGGGCTGCGACCATGTGCTTGGACAAGGAGGCAGCTGTGGGGCAGCAGGTGGATCGAGCGGCGCTGGGGGATTTCCTGCGTTCGAGGCGACAGTCCCTGAATCCGGAGGACGTCGGCCTCGTGCCCCGGACGCGTCGGCGTACCCCGGGACTGCGGCGCGAGGATGTCGCCGAGCTGTGCGCGATGTCCGTGGACTACGTGGCCCGCCTGGAGCGTGGCGACGGTCCGCAGCCGTCGCCGCAGATGGCGGCGGCGCTGGCCCCGCGGGCTTCGTCTCACGCTCGTCGAGCGTGACCACCTGTTTCTGCTCTGCGGCCACAGGCCGGCGGCGCGGGAGCTGCGAGCGGATCATGTCGGGCCGGGGTTGTTGCGGGTGCTGGACCGGCTCGCCGACACGCCTGCGCAGGTGATCGGGGCTGCCGGGGAGACCCTGCTGCAGACGCCCGCGGCCGTGGCCCTGCTCGGCGAGCAGACGCAGTACACCGGGCTTGCCCGCAGCGCGCCGTACCGATGGTTCACGGACCCGGCCGACCGGGCCTGGTACCTGCCGGAGGACCATGACGTGACAGGCCGCTTTCTGGTGTCGCAGATCCGTACCGCGGCCGCGCGTGACGGGGGCGGATCCAGAGCGGCGGAGGTGGTCAGGGAGCTTCGGCGAGTCAGCGCCGAGTTCTCCGCCATGTGGGACCTGCAAGAGGTCGGGGTGCGGCAGAGCGGCGCCAAGCGCTTCGTCCACCCCCAGCTCGGCCGGCTCGATCTGCACTGCCAGACGCTGCTCGACGCCGATCAAGGGCAGTTCCTTCTGGTGTTCACCGCTACCCCCGGCAGCGAGGACGCCGAGAAGCTCGCGCTGCTGGCGGTCCTGGGAACGGATCACTTCCCGGTCGGATGACCGGGCCACCTGTCCGCTCCTCGGCGTGACGCCTCGGGGCCGCCAGAAGGACGGCCCGGCGCCGACGGGTCAGGGCGGCGCTCCGGGCCCGGAGGCGCCCACCGGGGTCCTAGTCTGCGGGCGCGCAGCAGGAGGACGCCGCTGGTGCTTGCTCGCCCCGCGGACCGTCGTGCTCAGCCGGCGTGGTCCTCGTCACGACGATCCGCTCGAGGTCCTCAGCGATCTCTTCAGCGGTCCGGACGTCGGCCCAGTAGTGCGCGGGCTGGCCGTCCGGGTCGACGAGATAGGTGACCGCCGTGTGCTGCACGTCGTAGCCGTCCTGGGCGTCTCGCCGACGGGTGAAGATCTTGAAGGCCTTTTTGGCGTCGTCGATCGCGTCGCCGGGACCGGTCAGCCCGGTGAATCGGGGATAGGTCTGCAGATAGTTCCGCATGACCTCCGGGGAGTCCCGATCCGGATCGACCGTGATGTACAGCGCGGTCAGGGGGACCGGTCCGGCCGACGCGGCGAGCGTGTCGAGCGCGGCGGTGAGCTTGCTCAGGGCCCGTGGGCAGACGGCCTTGCACGAGGTGAAGCCGAACTGGACCAGCTGCCACTGCCCTCGGTAGCTCGCCTCGGTGACAGGGGTTCCGTCATGATTGACGAGGCTGAACGCCGCGGTGATCGGCGGGGCGCTCACGGTGCGGCCACGAGATCGACCGCGGGGCCGTCCGGGACCTGCAGAACCAGGAGGCCGTCCACTGCTTCCTCAGTGATCTCGACGCCGTTCAGCCGCAGGCGTGCACCCTTCGGCAACCGGGCCAGCGTCACGGTACCGGCCCCCGACAGGGTTGTGTCGCGGCGGAGGCGGGCGTGCAGCGTCCCGTCGACGACCTCTGCGCGACTGACCTCGACGTCGCGGTCGACCTCCACCAACGCGGGCTCGGCGTGGTGGTCGGCGCCCCAGGGCTGGCTGTAGAGCTTGTGAAGGCCGTCGGCGACGTTCAGGCGTGCGTAGCCGATGAGGACGTTGCCGGTCAGCGGGTCGTTCTCGACGTTGTTGCCGTGCTCGTCGGTCTTGGCGTCGTTGCGGGGGTAGTACAGGCCGGCATCGCGCCAGGTGGGCTCGAGGAAGCGATCCGCGTGGCCCAGGAGCCCGTCGAGCGTCGACTGGTCGCCCATCTCCGAGGCCCAGATCGTGACCCATCCCATGTCGGACGACTCGGAGTCGGACGTCAGACCCATCGCCTGCGGCGGCGGCGACGAGGGCACCGAGAGCGTGCCGTCCGGGCCGGTCAGGAGGAAGTCGTCGACCTGTGTCTGATAGTGCTCGTGGACGAAGTCGTGGTTCCACATGTTCATCAGAGCGCCTGCCCAAGCGTCGACCCACGGCATCGGGGCGTCAGGGCTCACGTCGCTGGGCGCGACGACGACCTGGGCGTCCTCGATGACCATCTGGTTGTAGTGCCCGAGCCTGTCCAGCCTGCCGAAGTCCGCCCAGGCCTTCTCGTAGCCCTCGACGACCTCGGACGCGCGGTCGGTCCCGGTCAAGAGGTCGTGCAGCCGGAAGCCGAGGATAGCGGGCTGATTGCAGATCTGGAACACGCAGTTGGGCTCGCACGCGATCCCGAGGTAACCGTTCTCGACCATCTGCCAGTACAGGTGCTCGTTGAGGGAGTTCCGGTCGTACTCGAAGCGCTTCTCCTCGCCGCCCCAGAAGAAGGACCAGTGCCGAAGCGTCAGAGAACCCGGCTGGGCGTAGCGGTCGGCGGCGAACATGTGGTCGTGCAGCAGCGCGCAGGACTGCACGTATGCCGAGTACATGATGTTGTCCCGCACAACGGGGTTCCACTCCTCGGTCATCCGGTCGGCGATGCTGTCGTTGAGGACCGAACCGCCTCGCGACACGTCGCGCCAGTACAGCCACACCTCCGGAAGCAGGAGCTTGTCGATGAGGCGCTGAATGGTCGGCTGGAACACGCCGGGAGCCGCCGGAAGCCGGTGGCGGTGCGTCAGGGCCAGGCCGTAGATCATGTAGGCGAGCTGGAACCGGTAGCCGCTGAAGCTGTTCTCCTGTCCGTTGGACCTGGTCTGCATCATCGACCAGTCGTTCTTCTGCAGCCGGGACAGGTTGTCCCAGTGCCGCAGGTGGCCGAGCTGTTCCTTGCTCAACACTGACGTCGTCATCTTGCTGGCCCTCCTCGGGGCTGGTGTCTTGTCGGTGGTGCGGTCCGGCCGGCTCGTCGCGCGGACGGCCGGTGGTGCCGTCGGAGCCCTCCGCTGTGGCGCCGTCGCGTTCGAAGGTCCTGCTGCGCGCGCTCCTGCGTTCCGACCGTCCGGTAGCGTGCAGGTCATCCGGTGCGGGACTACTCCAAGGTGAGCACCGCCTTGGTCACCCTGCCGTGGTGGATGTCGTCCAGGGCTTCGTTGATCTTGGCGAAGGGATACCTGGTGATCAGCTGGTCGAAGGGGAATCGGCCCTGGCGGTACAGGTCGAGCATCCGCGGGACGAACTCCTGCGGCACGGCGTCGCCTTCGATGACACCCACGAGGGTCCGGCCGAACAGCAGATGTCCCTGATCGATCGTGATCTCGTTGGGGATGCCTTGAAAGCCGACGGAGGCGCAGACGCCCGGCGTCTGCAGGCACTCGAGCGCGGCTCGCACGACGGCGGGGAATCCGATGCAGTCGACGCTGTACTGCGCGCCGAGGCCACCCGTGATCTGACGGATGACGTCGGCGGCGTCCTCGTGCTCCGAGTTGACCGCGTGCGTCGCTCCGAGCTCACGCGCACGCTCGAGGCGGCTGTCGCTGATGTCGACCGCGACGATCGTCCCGCAGTCGGCGGCCTTCGCGGCGAGGACCGCCGACAGTCCTACAGACCCGACGCCGAACACCGCGATGCTCGAGCCGGGCTCGGGCGAGAGGGTGTTGAGGACCGCGCCGGCTCCCGTCTGGATGCCGCAGCCGAGCGGGCCCAGGATGTCGAGCGGGACGTCGTCGCCCACCACGACGCAGTTCCGTTCGTGGACGGCGGAGTGGCTGGCCCAGGACGACTGCCCGAACCAGGAGCCCAGGACCGGCGAGCCGTCGGCGCTCAGAGGCGTCGTCCCGTCGGGGCGCGAGCCGACGAGGTTGCGCACGATGAACTCCCGGCAGTGCATCGGCAGGCCGGACTTGCAGACGTCGCAGTCCCCGCAGGAGGCGTAGGACAACGCGACCCGGTCGCCGACGGCGACGGAGGTGACCTCCGGGCCGATCTTCTCGACGACGCCGGACCCCTCGTGCCCGAGGACGATCGGCAGCTGGCCCTCGCCGGGGGCGGCGATGACGCCGAGATCGGTGTGGCAGATCCCGGCGCCGGCCATGCGGACCAGGACCTCCTTGGGGGCCAGGTCGCCGACCTGCAGCTCCTCGATGGTGAGCGGGCCGTTCGCCGAGCGCAGCACCGCAGCGGTGGTCGTTGTCATGCTCAGACCTCCCCGGCCTTGTCGCGGGTCACGGTCTGCCAGTTCGTGTGCTCCTGCAGGCCGTGCAGCGAGTTCTCGCGCCCCAGTCCGGACTGCTCGTGGCCGCCGAACGCCTGCTGCGGGGAGTACTGGTGCACCTCGTTGATCACTTGTGTCCCTCCTGACGTTCGCGCCAGCGGTGGTGCCGCCGCGGCGGAAGTATTCTCTGGTCACGACGTGCGCCACCACGTCCGAATGGAGGTGAGGAGCCGGGTCGTTGCGGCGTATCTTTCTAGCGCCTGCGAGTTCGCGCACCAACTCTGGGGAGCGGCATGGGCCGGCACGTCGAAGCGAGCAAGGACCCGCTGCTGGACCTGCTGCTCGACGTGCGCTCGGTGTTCGATCCCGGGACTGCGCTGTCGATGACCCTCGAGGCCGCGCTGCGGGACGTGGGCCGGCAGATGGCGGTCGCGTGGGTAGCCCTGCCCGACGACGGCGCGGGCCTGGTGATCGAGCACGTGCTGGGCCAGCGGACATCGACGCTTGACCGCCTGGGCGTCGGGACCGGGCAGGGGCTGACCGGCCAGGTGTTCAACCGGGCACGCGTGCAATGGGTCAACCACTACATCGCGGCGCCGTCGATCACTCACGAGTTCGACGCTGTCATCGAGGCGGAGCGCATCCAGCGCCTCATCGCCGCGCCGCTCAGGGTGGAAAGCTCCGTTCTGGGCGTCCTGTCGATAGGACGGCGCGACGCCGGCGAGTTCGGAGACACCACGATCGCTCAGGTTGAGGTGCTCGCGCAGAAGGCGAGCCTGGCGCTGGGCATCGCCCGGGCGGCCAGGGACCGCGCCACCGCCGCTGCCCTGGCGGAGCGGCGGCGCATCAGCGAGGACCTGCACGACGGGGTGGGGGCCTTGCTGTTCTCGTTGGTGTCGCGCGCTGACCGGCTGCAGCGACGATTGGGGCGAGCGGAGCTGGCGGACGAGATGGCCACGCTGCAGGCCGAGCTCGGCCAGGTCAGCTCGATGGTGCGCTCGCTGGCGACGCAGTGGCACGCTGACGCCTCGCAGGACGTGCAGGCCGAGGTGCAGGGAGTCGTGGAGGACTTCGAGCGGCGCAGCGGTGTCCACGCGACGACCGTCTTCCTCGGCGCGGTCCCGCCCCTGGACGCCGCCCGGGTTCAGGCCGTGACGCGGTTCATCGGGGTAGCGCTGTCCAACGTGGAGAGGCACGCAGTCGCCCGATGGGTCTCCGTCACGCTCTCAGGGATGCCGGGGGAGCTCACGGTCGCCGTCGTCAACGACGGGCCGTCCCCCACTGTCGTCGTGCCCGGCGTCGGCCTCGGAGGAGCCGAGGAACGCATCGTTCGCCTCGGCGGCAGCCTCGCGCACCACAGCGACGAGGACGGGACGGGCTTCACCGTCCGCGCCCGGATACCGCTGTGACCCGGGTCGTCGTCGTGGACGATCACCCGGTCGTGTCGCAAGGCGTGGCCTTCGTCCTCGAGGACGACCCCGGCCTGCACTTCGTCGGCGGGGCTGCGTCCGCCGCCGCTGCGGTCCGGCTCGCCCGGCAGGAACAGCCCGACGTCGTGCTGCTGGACGTCCGGTTGCCCGACCAAGGCGTCGTGGCGACCGTGCAGGACATCCGCCGCGTGGCGCCGCAGACGACGGTGCTGCTGTTCACGGCAGACCCGGCGCACCCGCACCTCGCGGCAGCCCGCGCAGCCGGAGCGGTCGCCGTCCTCGCCAAGGACACAGCCCCGGATGCGTTGCGGCAGGCTCTGCACGACGCCGCGGCGGGCAGGACCCCGCACAGCGCCGCCGCGGCTGCGGCACTGCTGACGGCTCGCCAGCACGACGTCCTGGTGCGGGTCGCCACCGGCATGACCAACGTCGAGATAGCGCAGCAGCTGCACCTGCAGCCGACCACCGTCAAGACGTACTGGCAGGAGACGATGCAGAGGCTGAATGTGCGGAACCGCGCCGAGGCGATCGCGGCCGCCTACCAGCGCGGTCTTCTCTGACCCCGAAAGGATGCGTACCGCCCCTCCTCAGGGAGGTGACGAGCGCCTCATGCGCGCCAGCACAATGGTCCTGCGCCCGTCCGTCCACGCCGCAGGAGCCAACGCCATGACCGCCACCGCCACCGCCACCGCGACGCCTGCCCTGCCGCCCTTTGACGGACTGGGGCAGCTGCTCCCACGCCTTCGCGCCAGGCACGGCGACAAGATCGCGCTCATCACGGACGAGCGGGCCATGACCTTCGTGGAGCTCGATCGGGAGTCCGACAGGGTCGCGCGATCGCTCGCCGCCCGAGGCATCGCTCCTGGCGACCGCGTTGCGATCCTGTCGCAGAACCGGTGGGAGTGGATCGTGGCCTACCACGGCGCGCTCAAGCTCGGCGCTGTCGTGAACCCGCTCAACGTCATGGTCACCGCCGAGGAAGCCGTCTTCATCCTCACGGACGCGGGGGCCTCGGCCCTGGTCGCGTCCGGCGAGCGTCTGGACGCCGTCGGCGCGGCTGTCGTCGGCCTGCCGGACCTTCGCCTGGTCGTCGCGTTTGACAGGACGACCGCTCCGTCGGTCCCGTTCGCCGAGCTGCTCGATGTCGCCGACGACCTCTCGTTCCAGCCGTTCCCCGTCGATCCCGACGCTCTCGCGTGCATCGCTTACACCTCAGGCACCACAGGGCACCCCAAGGGAGCGATGCAGTCCCATCGCTCGCTGGTCCTGAACTGCGCCTACACCGCGACCATGCACGGCAGGACCACAAATGACGTCGTCGTCACGGCCCTGCCCGCGCCCCACGTCTACGGAAACGTCGCCATCAACGGCACCTTCCTCGCAGGCGGCACCGTCGTGCTGCTGGAACGCTTCGATCCGGCGCGCACCCTCGAGGCCATCGCCCGGCACGGCGCCACCCTGTTCGAGGGCGTTCCCGCGATGTACGCGATGCTGCTCGCCCACCCGGCGCTCCCGACGGCGGATCTGTCGAGCCTGACACGGTGCACCGTCGGCGGGCAGACCATCGCGGTGTCCGTCATCGAGGCCTGGGAGGCCCGGGCCGGCGCGCCGCTCATAGAGCTCTGGGGCATGACCGAGCTGTCCGGCCTGGGGACGACCCACGCGCTGCACGCCCCGAGCGTGCACGGCTCCATCGGAGTGGCCCTGCCCGGCGTTCAGGTCCGGATCGTCGCTCCGGCCGACGGCAGGCAGTGCGCTGCCGGCGAGCCGGGCGAGCTGTGGGTGCGCGGCCCGATCGTCACGATGGGCTACTACGGGAACGAGAAGGCCACCGCCGAGGCCATCGACGCGGAAGGCTGGCTGCGCACCGGCGACGTCGCCGTGGCCGACCCCTCGGGTCACCTGTTCGTCGTGGACCGCCTGAAGGACATGATCGTGACCGCGGGCTACAACGTGTACCCGGCCGAGATCGAGCGCGTCCTCATCGGCCATGACTCCGTCGCCATGGTCGCGGTGGGCAGGGAACCGGATGAGGTCAAGGGCGAAGTCGCCCACGCCTACGTCGTGCTCGCGGCGGGCCACGAGGGAGACACGGAGGCTCTGCTCGTGTACGCCCGGGAGCGGCTCGCCGCCTACAAGGTGCCGCGGCGGGTCCACTACGTGCAAAGCCTGCCGACGACCTCCAGCGGGAAGCTGATGAGGCGACGGCTGCGGGCGCCGAGCGGCGTGACCGCCTGACGCAGTGCAGGTGACCTCGTCGCGCCTGATCAGGTACGGACCCGTGATCAAGCGACCGAGGAGAAGCCACGGTGGACAGGGTTCAGCTCCCGGTGGTGCAGGCCGTCGCCGACGTGGCCAGCGGCAGTACCTCGGCCGTCGGCGGGTTCGGTCTGTGCGGCACACCGGCCCTGCTGTTCGAAGCCCTGCTCGATGCGGGCGTCGATGACCTAGAAGCGGTGCCAAGAACGCCGGCACCCACGAGCTCGGTCTCGGGCGGCTGCTGGCTGCGGGGCGCCTGCGCTGTGTCGTCGCGTCCTACGTCGGAGAGAGGAGCTCGCCCACGAGCTGGAGGGAGGATCTCCGAGCGATCTGCACCGCCGTCGACGCCACCGCGGCGAGGGCGTCGTTCGACGACCTCGCCGAGAAGTGGGGGCAGCGCTACCCGGCGGTGGTGCGGCTCTGGGACAACGCGTGGGCCGAGATCATCGGAGTTCCTCGACTACGACGTCGAGATCCGCACCGTCCTGTGCTCGACCAACGCCATCGAGAGCCTGAACGCCCGCTGCCGCCGGGCGGTCAAGGCCCGTGGCCACTTCCCCGACGAGCTGGCCGCGCTGAAGTGCTTCTACCTGGTGACCCGATCACTGGACCCCACAGGGGCCGGGCGAGCACGATGGACCATGCGGTGGAAGCCAGCGCTCAACGCGTTCGCGCGGCGCAGAGCCAGGTGGTCGTCGATCTGCTCACTGGCCCGGGCCGGGCACCCGAGGAGGGCGCGTCGCTCATCGAGGCCCTGGCCGCGAAAGACGCAGGATGGCTGCGATGACGGCGATCCCGAGTACGTCCTCGCCCGGTCAGTGCTGCTGGATGCACTCCAAGCGCTCGGACCGCACCTGGACGCCGTAATCCTCGTCGGCGCTCAAGCCGTCTACCTGCAAACGGGCGACGTCGAGCTCATCGTCGTGCCGACGACGACCGATGCCGACCTTGCGATCTTCCCCGCCAAGCTGCTGGATGAGCCGCCTCTCGAAGATGCTCTTCGAGCCGCAGGCTTTGAGCTTGCCGCCAAACCCGGGTGCGTGGCGTGGGCGCTTCGGCGTCGCAGTCGACCTCATGGTTCCCGAGGCCCTGAGTGGGTACGGTTGCGATATCATTTCGATATGGCGTTCGTCGTGAAGCTGAGCCCGGATGACACCGAAGCCTTGCGTGCGCAGGCCGTGCGCGAGCACCGGTCTATGCACGAGGTCGCCGTGCTGGCTATCCAGGCGCGCATCGCGGCTGATCGCCGCGCCGCCGTGCTCGACCAGCTGTTCGATCAGGCCGGCGACGAAGACGCCGAGTTGCTCGCGCGGCTCGCCAAGTAGGTGACGCGCTACCTCACCTTCGAAGACATCCTGCGCCAGGTCGGGCGCCTGGGCTTCGTGGTGCGGGATCCCGGCCTGCTCGCCTCGGCGATCGGCCGGCCGGCCACCAGCGTGTTCGGTGAGGACGCGTACCCGTCGATCTGGTTCAAGGCGGCCGCGTTGTGTGAGTCGGTGGACAACAACCAGGCCCTGGTGGACGGCAACAAGCGGCTGGCCTGGTTGAGCACCAAGGTGTTCCTGGCGATCAAGGGCCTGCGGCTCGAGGCGACAGCGGAGGAGGGGGAGCGGTTCATGCTTGATGTTGTGGCCGGCCACGCGGATCTGGCCGCCATCGCCGACTGGCTCGAAGCTCACTGCATCGCCGCGACGGCCCCAGACTTCCCGAGCGAACCGACGCCGTGATCGCTTCGTACGGCAAGGCCATCCGCGGCGCCACCCCCGCCGACCCACGATCTGTATCCGCCGATCTCGCGGCCAGCCTTGAGTGGGCCTTAGCCGTCTGACGGTCGTCCGGGCGCACCAACCGGGCCACCAGCCGTTCACCTGGCAGATGCTCGACCCGCGCACACTTCGACGTCGTACCCGCAGACCCCTTGGAGTGTCCCCGTCCCCGTCCCCGTCGCCGCCGCTGGACCGCCGAACGTTCCTGAAAACGGTCGCCGTCGCGGGCGTAGCCGGCTCGGTCGGCCTGTCGGGCACAGCAATGGCGACGGCAGGGTACGACCGCGCCCTACCGGCTGGTTGGACCTATCCCGTCGCAGCCGACCTGCTGCCGTTCGGGCACGGCGTCATGAGTGGCGACCCCCTGACTGACCGGGTGGTGCTCTGGACCCGCATCACCATCCCCGACCCCCGCGGCTGGGACGCCACGGTGGTCACCGATCCGCAGGGCATCAGCGCGGCGACGGTCGGGTGGGTGATCGCCCGCGACCCCGGACTCACCGACGTCATCCGGCGGGGCACCGTGACGACGACCGCGGCGCGCGACTGGACGGTCAAGATAGACGCCGACCGGCTGCCCTCGGCCAGCACGCTGTACTACGCCTTCACCGCACTGGGCTACCGCTCGCCGGTCGGGCGCACCCGAACCGCGCCCACGGTGGCCGACGGGATCACCGAACTGACCGTCGCACATGTGGCCTGCACCTCCTGGTGGCAGGACGTTTTCAACGCCTACGCGCGGATCGGCGAGCGCGACGACCTCGACCTGGTCACCCATGCCGGCGACCACGTCTACGACAACAGCGGCGGCCACCCCGCGTCGCGGTTCTGGGCCGGTCAGCGCGACTGGGCCAACGACATCGACAACAAGGACTGGGCGACGGTCGCCGAGTGCCGCCGCCGGTACGCGCTGTATTACGCCGACGCCAACCTGGTGCGGGCACACGCCGCCGCGCCGTTCGCCGTGATGCCCGACCAGCACGACGACGATCCGGCCCAGCCGGCCGGCACGGGAATCACCGCCGCGCAGGCCCGCCAGGTGATTTTCGAGTGGACCGCGATCCGCACTGTGCGACCGGACGGGTCGGGGCAATTCACCGCCTCGCCGGGACCGGACACGAATGTGGCGGTGCCGCAAGGCGATGACGCCCAGTGGTTCTACCGGACCCTGCAGTTTGGCGCGCTGGCCGAGATCATCCTCATCGACGTCCGGCGCTTCGCCGCGCGAGCCGGCCAAACCAGCCAGGTGCTGGGCGACGTGCAATGGGCCTGGCTGGAGCGGACCCTGCTGAACACCCGCCGACGCAACGTGGTCTTCCGCTACATCGTGAACCAGGTCAACCTCGGACAACTGCGGGCGTTCAACCTGCCCTTCGCCGACGCCTTCCGCCGCCAGTTCGGTATCGACCCCAACGCCCCGCAGGGCGAGATCTACACGGTGGCTTGGGGTGGCCAGCCGGCCGAACGCTCCCGGCTGCTGCGGTTCCTGCGCGAGAACAACATCCTGGACAACGTGGTGCTCTCCGGTGACAGTCATGGGTGGTTCGGCTACGACCTGGTCGAGGATCCGCAGCTGCCCAACTACGAGCCGGCTACCGGCCGCGGGCTGCTCGGTGCGGTGGGGGTGGAGTTGGTGCCGTCGGCGATGGGACGTCCTGGCGGGCAGGACGTCGTCGCCGAGGAGCTGTACTTCGCCACCAACCGGGGCAGCCGGGGCGCGGGGTTCACCGACGCCGCGAACTACGACCGGCAGTATCGGACGGCGGCACTGCCCGCCACGCTCGGTATCGAAGCTACCGCGCAGGCGGCCAACCCGAACCTGCGCTACTTCAACTGGCGGGCCGACTTCGGGCACTCCATGGTGCACATCCGCCCAGACCGGGTGGTGCTGGAGAGCTGGGTTTCCCCGCAGCGGGTTCTCGCCGACACCGCCGTGCTGATGGCGCAGTTCTTCTCCCCGGTCGGCGCCCCGCACCTGAACCCGGTGCTGGCGCCGGTCGCCGTCCGGGGCCGCCGAAAGGACGCTCCCGCCCCGCCCGCGGCCACCACGGCGGCAGCACCCGCAGGGGACGGCCAGGGTGGCGACAACCGCGACAGTGGCCTGCACTGACCCCGCCCGCGGATGTGCCACAGTGAGCGGGTGAGTGCTCCCCGGGCCGCGCAGGTCGTTGACTCGATCGCCCGGACCATGCTCGGGGCGCCACTGCCCCTGGCAGTGCGCTGCTGGGACGGCTCAGCCACCACCGCCGCCCCCGGGGCCCCGACGCTGGTCGTCGCGCGCCGCCGGGCGCTTCGCCGGTTGATCCACGCGCCGGGTGAGCTGGGCCTGGCCCGCGCCTACGTCAGCGGGGACCTCGACATCGACGGCGACATCTACGCCGCGCTGAGCTTCCCCGATGACCTGCCCGCGCGGCCCGAGCTGCGCCTGGACCCGCGGGTGTTGGTCCGGCTGGCCTGGCCGTTGCTGCGCCTGGGGGTGATCGGGCCGCCGCCGTCGCCCCCAGCGGAGGAGGGGCGCTTGCGCGGGTCGCGGCACTCGCTGCGCCGCGACCGGGCCGCCATCAGCCACCACTATGACGTGGGCAACGACTTCTACGCCCTGCTGCTGGGGGAGTCGCTGGTGTATAGCTGCGCCTACTTCGACACCCCGGACACCACCCTGGAGCACGCCCAGGCGGCCAAGTTGGAGCTGGTGTGCCGCAAGCTGGGCCTGCGGCCGGGGATGCGCCTGCTCGACGTCGGCTGCGGGTGGGGGTCGATGGCCATGCACGCCGCCGCCGAGCACGGGGTGCGGGTGGTCGGTGTGACCATCTCCGCAGAGCAGGCGCAGGCGGCGCGCCGCCGGGTCAGCGCGGCCGGACTGGACGATGTGGTGGAGATCCGGTTGCAGGACTACCGCGACGTCACCGACGGGCCCTACGACGCGATTTCCTCGATCGGCATGGCCGAGCACGTCGGGCTGGCCCAGCTGCCGTCCTACGCCGCCGGGCTGTACGCGTTGCTGCGCCCCGGCGGCAGGTTGCTCAACCACGCCATCGCCCGTGGTCCGGCGGCCGGAGTGGACCGGCCTGACCCGCGGTCTTTCCTCACCCGCTATGTGTTCCCCGACGGTGAGCTGCAGCCGCTGGCCACCCACGTGGCGGTGCTGGAGGGCGCTGGGTTCGAGGTCCGCGACACCGAGGCGCTGCGCGAGCACTACGCGTTGACCTGCCGGGCTTGGGTAACCAACTTGGAGCGGAACTGGTCACAGGCCGTGGCGCTGAGTTCGCCGGGACGCGCCAGGGTGTGGCGGCTCTACCTGGCCGGCTCGGCGCTGGCGTTCGAGAGCCGGCGGGTCGGCGTCAACCAGGTGCTCGCGGTCAAGGCAGGTACGCCACCGTCGGCGTCGTTGGCGTTGCGTCGGCCGGGTTGGTCGACCGACCTCACGCCGGAATCGGCCCGGCTGCTGGCGTCCTGATCACGTACCCGGGCGGGCCCGGCGCGCCAGTCGCACCGCCAACTCCCGGGCCTCGGCGAGTTCCGGGCCGCGCTGGACGGCCAGCGTGGCGACGTACACCGCCACGGCCAGCACACCGGCCGTTGCGAGGAGTGCAAGGTCGGAGGTGAGGGTGCCCTCCGCCATTGGCCACAGCCCCGCCAGCCCGCGCAGCACCACGGCCACCGCCACCGCTGCCAGCCCGGCGTGCAGCACCCGGGGGCGCAGCACCGCCAGATCCACCGCACGGTGGCGGACGTGCAGCGCCACCACCTGACCGAACGCCACCACCAGGAACGACGCGGTGGTCGACGCCGCCAGACCCGGCAGGCCGATCGCCCGGCCCAGCGTCAGGTCACCCACCACGTTGATCGCCATCCCGATCACCGCGAGCATCACCGGGGTGCGGGAGTCGCCGAGGGAGTAGAAGACCCGGGAGGCCACCTCGGCCACCGCGATGCCCACCAGGGCCACCGCGAAGAAGCCGATTGCCGTCGAGGTCATCCGCACCGCGGTGTCATCGAAGGCGCCCCGGCCGAACGCCACCCGCACCAGCGGTTCGGTCAGTGCCAGCAGCACGGCCACCGCCGGGGCCAACACCACGAGCACCGCACCGAGGGTTTGCCCAGTCAGCCTGCGTAGCTCAGCGCGGCGTTCGGGGGCGGCCAACGCGGCCACCGCCGGGTACAAGGCTGCGACCAGGGTGACGATCAGCAGCGTGTAGGCCAGCGTGACCAGCCGCCAGCCCAGGTTCAGCGCGGTGATGGTGCCCGCCACTTGACCTGATCCGACGGCGCGGTCCACCAGGGTGTTGACGTTGACCAGTGCGGTGCCGACCAGCAACGCAGGTACCAGCGCGACGACTTCCCGGAAGCCGCTTTCGCGGACGTGCAGCGACGGACGCAGCCGCAACCGGGCGGCCCGCACCGCTGGCAGCTGCACTGCTAGGCGCAGCCCGCTGCCGACGACGAACCCCACCGCCAGGGCGTCGATGCCCCAGCGTGAACCCAGTGCCACGGTGAACACGATCATCGTGATGTTGAACGGGATGCCCTGCACGCCGGAGTAGAAGAACCGCCCGTGCGCCTGGCACACCGCGGCCAGGATGTCGGTGCCGGCCACCAGGACCGTGGCGATGAGCATCAGCCTGGTGAGCCGCTGCGCCTGCTCGGCGACATCGGGTGGGAAGCCGGGGGCCAGCAGGGAGATCACCAGGTCGGCATTCAGCGCCATCAGCGCCGATGCCGGCAGCAGGACGGCCGCGGCGACCGTCAGGGTGGTACTCACCGTGCGGTGCGAGCGCTGCGGGGCGCCCTCGGCCACCGAGCGCGCCACCGGTGGCACCACCGCCCTGGCGATGGCGTCGGCGACCAGGGCCAACACCAGGTTCATCAGACCCTGGGCCACCAGGTAGGCGTCCACGGCAGAATTGATTCCGAAGACCGCGGCGATGACGGCGTCGCGCCCGAAGCCCAGCACCCCGCTGGCAGCGGCCAGCACCGCGAGCAGCGCGGTGGAGCGCACGATCGCGGTGCCCCCGGTCGGTGGCGGCTCGATTCGCAGCGGCTCGGTCGGGGACACCCCAGCAGGCGCCGCGCCGCGCCGCGCAACGACCGCTGCGCGGCTGTGTCGTCCCATGTCGGCTAGAGACTAGCTGGCGGGGTGTTTTCGCTGATACCGATGTGCAGGTGGTCCTGGTGGGTGGTGTCGGAGAAGAACCCGCGCTTGGGCCCGTTCAGGTCGAACGGTCCACCCACCTCGGTGGCGCCGAGCTTCGCCGCGCCGAGCATCACCCTGGTGAGCAGCGCCACCGGGGTGGCCTTGTCCACGACCGCCATCCCGTCCACCGCCCGGAGGTCTACCGCGCGACCGACGGCGTGATTGGACAGCCGTGGGGTGGGGTAGACGGTCTGGATGTGCCCGGTGGCCATCACGTCAACTGCCAGGACGTGGTCGTTGGCCAGGCCCAGCAGCACCCGCAGCAGCCGCCGGTCCATCCGGCCGTTGGTCACGTCGATGCGGGCTGGCGCGGACAGCTCAATGCGGGGTTGGGCCAGCACTGCGTTCGCCTCTTGGCTGCGCGCGATCGGCGAGCCCAGCGAGGTCAGCGGGTTGATCCGCAAGACTGTCCACCGCTGGTCGGCGGACAGCGCCAGCCGCAGATCCAAAGCCTTTTGCCGCCGGGTGACGACGCCGTCGGCGGTCACCTCCTGGTCGAACAGCAGGATGATCGCGGCGTCGGTCGGTTGTACCCCGCCAAACTGGGGGTAGATGACCTGCACGTTGCTGGACACCGCGCCGGGTGCCTCCAGCTCGATGGCGGTGGCGGCGATCTGCGGTGGCACTCCCAGCGCGGTCAGGCTGCGCGCGGCACCGGCCCCGCCGGCCCAGGTGCCGGCTGCCTCGATAAACGCCGCCGCCGCCTGTTTCAGCTGCGGCAACGGCTCGCCGGGGCCGGGTTGCCATGCGCTGACGGTGGGCAGCGCCGGCGCGGGGGGCGGCGGCGGGGGGCTGGTCGTCGGTGTGGACGACGGCAGCGGGGTGTCCATCGGGGCGGCGCTGGCGGTGGTGCTGCTCGGAGACAAACTGGCGCTGGCGCTGGCACTGGGGCTAGGGGCGGTCGTGGTCTCGGTGCTGCTGCACGCCGCCAGCGGCAGCGAGGCTAGGCCAAGCAGCACCCGGCGGCGATCGTGGTCCACTAGCGCGACATCTCCGGACGCGCTGGGCGCAGGTCGTACTGGTAGATGGCCAGTCGATCACCGTCGGTCGTCGTTTGCTCCCGCACAGCCACCCACCCCAGGCGCTCGTAGAAGAGGCCAGAACCGTCCGGTCCCGCCTGCGCGGCGAGTTCGGCGGTGGCGCTGGGGCCACCGCGGGCTCGCCGCACGAAGTGTTCCACCAACTGCGTCCCCACCCCGGCGCCACGCCCAGCGGGTGTCACCGCGACCGCGGTCAGCACGGCCATGGCGGCGGATGGTGCGGTGACGCCCCGCTCGGTGACGACGGTGCCGGCGGGGTTGTGGGCCGGGCGCCGACGGGGGGAGTAGAAGCCGATCATGCGGCGCAGGTACGGCAGCAACCGGGTGCGGGCGAAGTGCATCGCGAGGCTGGGCTGCGTGAGCAGCCCGACGCAGCCCAGCGCAGCCAACGCCAACGGAATCCGTCGGTGCGCCAGCACGTCGCGCAGGTGCGCTGCTTCGTCGGTGGAGCCGATGAGGAACCCGCACGGCTGCCCCTGCGGGTCTGTCGCGACCAAGGCGATCCCATGAGGGGGGATCAGGAAGGTGGCGTGCCACCGGCGCAGGAAACGTTCACCTAGCTTGGGAAACAGTCCAGCGGGCAACAGCCCCGCGTGCATGGTGGCGAGGTGGGGCAGGTCCAGCTTGGTGGCCGCCCGGACGACGACCGCAGCCGCTGCCGTCTGCTCCGAGGTGGTGTCCAACGGTGTCCTCAGCCCCCCTGCTTGTCGCGGGTACGGTTCCAGCCGCGTCGGCGGCCGTTGACCCACAGGTTACCGACCGCTGTCCGGGCCCGGTGGCAGGATTGCGAGCATGACGACCGCGCACCGGATGACCGTGCTGGTCGTGGACGACGACACGTCGCTGCGGATTGCCGTGGCCCGGGCACTTCGGGTGGCCGGCTACGACGTGGTTGTGGCGGCGGAAGGCACCGAGGCGCTGGAGACGCAGCGAGCGAGTCCGTCCGACGCCAACGCCAATCCCGGCCTCAGCAGCAACAACACCCAGGCGGGCGTACGAGTCCGATGATGCGGCGCGCTCCGACAACGGATGACATTTTCTTGGCTGATCTGAGGGTGGTCTTCATGGTTCCTTCAGGAACCACGGCGACACTTGGCTACATGACCACCAGACCCGCCACGCGGAAGGCCCCCAAGCGCAACTCGGCGCACCAGCGGCAGGTCCGGTACGACGCGGTAGGGCAGCGAGACGACGCGCGCGTGCGGGTTCGTCGCATCACCGTTGCCGTCATGTCGGGCTCGGCCGCTGCTGCCGCCATTGGTGCAGTCGCGCTCGCAGTCCCCAGCACCGCGGCGGCGTCGAGCGCCCCGCCAACAGCACTCGCTCCGACCGCAGCGGCGGGGGCGCCGCAACCGTTCAGCTCGGGCAGCAGTGCACCACAGGTGGTCGCTCCGCGGGCCCGTACCCAGCCGCCGGTGGTGGTGTCCGGCGGATCCTGAGTCCTCATCGCTGCGGTCTCGGTAAGCCTGTCCACCACGCCCCGCTCCGATGTTGCCGCGGCACAACCCCGACCGCAGTGATCGTTAGTGTCACCAGCACACAGGAGGGTCTGATGAGCACCACGGGAGCGCGCCGTCACGCCGAGTCGGCCACGGCTGACTCGGCCCGCAGGATCGCGGTACGCAACCGCGACGTCGCCCGGTCCAGGGTTCGCTGGCTGACGGTCGGTGTCATGGCCGCGTCGGTCGGGGTCGCCTCCTTCGGCGCAGTGGCCCTCGCCGCACCCGCTACGCCGGCCGCCACATCGGCGAGTACCTCAGCCGTTGCGGCGACCAAGAGCGGCCCAGCAGTCACCGCCGGTGCCGCCAAGCAGGCTCCCGTGGCCGCCACCGGCGGATCCTGATGACACTGCTCGGTATGGCCCCCGCGTGGGCAGCACAGCAGTGGCGGGTGTTCGGTACCGGTGCCCGGCTGGTGGCTCCCGCCGGGACGGACCTTTCGACCGCGCGCCAGCGGATCGACCTGGAGTTGGCCGCTATCGACTTGGCCGCGAGCCGCTTTCGCGCGGATAGCGAGATCACCAAGCTGAACCAGGCCGCCGGAGCCACCGTCACCGTCTCCGCGCTCTCTGCGGACCTCATCACCGTGGCCCTAGCGGCGGCCGAGTTCACCGACGGCGCCGTCGACCCCACATTGGGTTCGGTGCTCCACCAGATCGGGTATGACCGCACCTTCCGTGAGGTTGCGCAGGACGGCCCCGCCGTGATGGTCACCGTCCAGCGTGGCGCCGACTGGCGTCAAGTGCGCTTCGACCCTGCCGCCCGCACCATCGGGCTGCCCGTCGGGGTACAGCTGGACCTGGGCGCCACCGCGAAGGCCTACGCGAGTGATCTCGCCGCCGCTGCCGCGCACGAAGTGACAGGCGGAGCGGTGCTGGTCAGCCTCGGAGGTGACATCGCGGTGGCCGGCACGGCACCGGAGGGCGGATGGCCGGTGGCCGTTGCCGAGGATTCCGGCGCGGACCTCGACTCGGATGCTCCGGTGGTGGTGATCACCGAGGGTGGGATGGCGACCTCCAGCACCACGGTGCGCCAGTGGCGACGCGGAGATCAGGTGCACCACCACCTGATCGACCCATGGACCGGCCGCAGCGCTGCAGGACCGTGGCGCACGGTGAGCGTGGCGGCCAACACCTGCCTCGCTGCCAACGTCGCCGCGACCGCCGCAATTGTCCTCGGTGAGGGCGCCCCTGGTTGGCTGCAAAACCATAGGCTGCCCGCACGACTGGTGTCCGGAACCGGCGCGGTGCGCGTGTTGTCCGGCTGGCCCGAGGAGATGCAGTGAGCACCCTTACGGCGGCGGCGGCGGCCGCCGGCAACGGCTTTGGTAGCAACCCGCTCTGGTTCGCCACCCGCAGCACCGGTTTCATGACGTTCGTCCTGCTCACCGCTGCCACGGCGCTGGGCATCGTGGCGACCCAGCGGGTGGCGACCGCGCGGTGGCCTCGGTTTGCGTCGCAAGCGTTGCACCGCAACGTATCCTTGCTCGCTGTGCTGTTCCTGGCGGTGCACGTGTTGACCACTTTGCTGGACACGTACGTCACCATCAGCTGGTGGGCGGCCGTGGTGCCGTTCACCTCCGCCTACCGCACCTTCGACGTTGGCTTGGGGACTTTGGCCCTGGACATACTGCTGGTGGTGGCCGGGACCAGCATGATGCGCGGGGTCACTGGGCATCGGTGGTGGCGGCTGGTGCACTGGACCGCGTATGCGGCATGGCCGCTGGCCCTCGCGCACTACCTGGGAACCGGGACTGACGCACGCACCCCGTGGAGTGTCGGACTGGCGACCTTCTGTCTCGGCACAGTATTGCTGGCGATCTTTGTGCGGCTGGGCAGCGAACGCCGCGAAGGACCCACCCGCTTATTGGGCGGTGCGCGGTGAGCCTGGCGCAGCACCACCAGGCACCGGTGCAGACCCCGCGGCTATTAGCCGGAGTGATGGAGACCGGTGGCCGGGCAGGGTTCGCCGAGCATCAGGGCCGATATGGCGCCCTGCCGGACGGGAAGATCCGCAGAGGGGGTGAACATGAGCTGCTGACCCTGGTCGAGGAATCGGGCCTGCTCGGGCACGGGGGAGCCGGGTTCCCCACCGGCCGCAAGATGCGCACGGTGGTCTCAGCCGGTAGGCCCACCATCGTGGTCGCCAACGGCATGGAAGGTGAACCCGCCGCCGGTAAGGACGCGCTGCTGCTCGATGTGGCGCCACACTTGGTCCTTGATGGGATCGAGTTGGCCGCCCAGGCGGTGGGTGCGGACCGGTCCTATCTGGTGGTGCATCGGGGCTCGCCCATCGTGGCGGGGGTGCAGGATGCGCTGGCTGAACGACCGGGTCGGCGGGGGTTGACTATCAGCCTCATGCAAGGTCCCGAGCACTACGTTTCCAGTGAGGAGTCCGCGCTGGTCCACTGGCTGAACGGCGGCGAGGGCAAGCCGCTGTTCGTTCCGCCGCGCCCGTTCGAACGGGGCGTGTCGGGGCGACCCACACTGATCAACAACGTGGAGACCCTGGCCCACCTCGCACTCATCGCACGGTATGGGGCGGATTGGTTCCGCAGCGTCGGTGACCGCAGTGAGCCGGGCACGGTGCTGGTGACGGTCACCGGCGCGGTGCACCACCCCGGAGTGGTCGAGGTCGCCACCGCCACCACGGTGTCCGACGTGCTGGACCTCGCCGGCGGTCCGAGCCAGCCACTGCGTGCCCTGCTGGTGGGGGGATACTTCGGCACCTGGCTGCAGCCCGACCTCGCCCCGAGCCTTCCCCTCACCCAGGCAGGGCTGCGCGCAGTCGGGGGCGCGTTGGGTGCGGGCATCATCGTCGCGTTGCCGGAGTCGGCGTGTGGGTTGGCCGAGACCGCGCATGTGATGGCCTACCTGGCCGACCAGAATGCCGGGCAGTGCGGACCTTGCGTGAATGGTCTGCCGGCCATCGCCGGGGCGTTTCAGGAGTTGGCTCACGGCCCGTGGTCACCGCGTCGGCTCGGTGACCTCGATCGCTGGCTGGGAGTGGTGGCTGGCCGGGGCGCGTGCCGCCATCCCGACGGTGCGGTGCGTTTCGCGGCCAGCGCGCTGCGGGTGTTCGCCCATGACGTCGAGGTGCACGAGACTGCGGGCCCGTGCAAGGCGGCGTCCGCGCGCCCCTCCCTGCCGGTGGGCGCAGCCCGCACCGACGAGTGGCGGTAGCGGTGCGACTACGGGTGAATCCCATCGACTGTGTGGCGCACGGGCTGTGCGCAGAGCTGTTCCCGGAGTGGGTGGAGCTGGACGAGTGGGGCTACCCCATCATCGACGGAGAGCCCGTTCCCCAGCATTTGCACGAGCACGCCAAGCGGGCTACCAAACAGTGCCCGACGTTGGCGCTGCGGCTCGACAACGGCTGAGCCGCAGCGGTCCTCCGTCACCCCTCGGAGTTCAAGCCTGGACCGAGCAACACATTGTCGGTTCGGTGCAGGGTAGCCCTGAAAGTGTTGCGCACCACGTCAAGTAAATCCAACACCACACTTTGCCGGCCGTGCTAGTCCCGTCGGCGACCACGAAGCCGCCCGAAGTGAGCATCGCTGAGGCCGGCAAACCTCACCCGCTGCGCCACGCCCGGCATCATGGATACAACCATTCCGCGCCCTCATGTCGGCGTTTCCACCGGACTCGCTTCACTGCCGAGCTGCAGTAGCGGCGGGCGCCTGCCAAACAAGCGCCACGATCTCCCGGTGCGGGCTGCCCAAACTAGGGTTGTCGGGCATGAGCGCACGCGCCGGCATCGTGGTCACTGGCACCGAGGTGCTGACCGGCCGGGTGGCTGACCGCAACGGCCCATGGCTGGCCGAGCAGCTGCGCCAGCTCGGGGTGGATGTCGCCCACGTGGTGGTGGTCGGGGATCGCCCCGCTGACCTGCGGGCGGCGCTGGAGTTCCTCGCCGGCACCGGCACTGATCTGATCGTCACCACCGGTGGACTCGGACCCACCGCCGATGACCTCACCGCCGAGGTGGTGGGTGACGTGCAGGGCCGGGCGATGCGGCTGGATCCGCCGCTGCAGTCCCACATCGCGGCGATCGTCGAGCGGATCAGCCGCAACCGGGGATGGCGGATGGATCCAGCCGCGACCGCCGCGGCCACCGAGAAGCAGGCCATGGTGCCCGCGGGGGCGCAGGTGCTGCAGCCCACCGGGACCGCGCCCGGCCTGGTGGTGCCGGCCGCATTGGGTAGTGCGGGCCCGCCGGTGGTGGTGCTGCCCGGCCCGCCCAGTGAGCTGCAAGCGATGTGGCCAGCGGTGTTGGACTCTGCGCTGGTCCAGGCCGCCCTTGCCGAGGCGGCAGAGCTTCATCAGCGCACCGTCCGGATGTGGGGTGTACCCGAATCCGAACTCGCCGCGACGCTGCGCACCCTGAGCGGGCAGCTCGACGGCCTGGAGATCACGACCTGCCTGCGCAGCGGGGAGTTGGAGGTGGTGACCCGGTTCGGCGGCGACCACCAGGCCTGCTACGACACGCTGGCGTCAGCGCTGCAACAGGCGCACGGTGACGCCGTGTTCAGCACCGACGGCGCCGAGGTCGACGAGTTGGTAGCGGCCGCACTGGATGGGCGGGGCTGGCGGGTGGGTACCGCCGAGTCGTGCACCGGTGGGTTGCTCGCCGCCCGCTTGACCGACCCGCCCGGGTCGTCGGTACGGGTTCTCGGCGCGATAGTGGCCTACGCCAACGAGGTCAAGACCGGCGCTCTCGGGGTGCCAGCGGAGCTCATCGAGTCGGTGGGGGCGGTCAGCGCGGAGGTGGCGGTCGCGATGGCCGCAGGTGTGCGGTCGCGGCTCGGCGCCGAGGTGGGGGTGTCCGTCACCGGGGTAGCCGGCCCGGGCGGCGGCAGCCCGGACAAGCCCGTCGGGGGGGTGCATGTGTGCGTGCAGACGCCCGAGACCACGCTCCACCGGCTATTGCAGGTGCCGGGTTCCCGTGCCGATGTGCGTGCCCGAACGGTGCGGATCTGCCTGCAACTGCTGCTGGGTGCGGTCACCCGCTAACTGCCCGGGGGTGCTTCGGTTTCTGGCGTCTGTCGCCGGTCGAGGATCCGTTTGGCCTTGCCGACGGACCGTTCCACACCCTCGACGGCCGGGTCGAGTACCTGCACCGTGACGCTGACCCCGATCCGGTCCTTCACCCGTTGCGCTAGCCGTGTTCCCGCCCGGTCTCTCTCCTGGGCGCTCACCCCCGGCCGGCTCTCCACCCGGACGGTCAGCTCGTCCAACCGGCCGGGACGGGTCAGCACGCACTGGAACTGCGCGGACAGCTCGTCGACACCCAGGATCAGCTCTTCGATCTGGGTGGGGAACAGGTTCACCCCACGCAGGATGATCAGGTCGTCGCTGCGGCCGGTCACCTTCTGGATCCGCCGCATGCTGCGCGCGGTGCCCGGCAGCAAGCGGGTCAGATCCCGGGTGCGGTAGCGCACCACCGGCATGGCCTGCCTGCTCAGCGAGGTGAATACCAGCTCCCCCTCCGTGCCGTCGGGCAGCACGGCCCCGGTGATCGGGTCCACGATTTCGGGGTAGAAGTGGTCCTCCCACACGTGCAGCCCGTCCTTGGTCTCCACGCATTCCTGGGCGACCCCGGGCCCCATCACCTCCGACAACCCGTAGATGTCCACCGCGTCAAGACCGAGTGCGCCCTCCAGTTCGGTGCGCATCTGCTCGGTCCACGGCTCCGCCCCGAACACCCCTACCCGCAGCGACGTGGCCAGGGGGTCCACCCCGGCGTGCGCCATCGCGTCGAGGATGGTGAGCATGTAGGAGGGGGTGACCATGATCGCGTCCGGACGGAAGTCGTTAATCAGCTGCACCTGACGCTCGGTCATCCCGCCGGACACCGGGATCACGGTGGCGCCCAACCGCTCCGCGCCGTAGTGCGCTCCGAGGCCGCCGGTGAACAACCCGTACCCGTAGCCGATGTGCACCCGGTCACCGGCGCGCACCCCGGCCGCGCGCAGCGACCGGGCCATCAGATCGGCCCAGATGTCGACGTCACCGGCGGTGTAGCCAACCACGGTGGGACGACCCGTCGTCCCCGAGGAGGCGTGGATGCGCGACACCTGCTCGCGGCCGACGGCGAACATCCCGAAGGGGTAGTTCGCCCGCAGGTCGTCCTTGGTGGTGAACGGGTACTGGGCCAGGTCCGCCAAGGCGGTGAGCTCGCTGGGGTGCACCCCCGCGGCGTCGAAAGCCTGCCGGTGATGCGCGACGTTGTCGTAGGCGTGCTGCAGCGACCAGCGCATCCGGTGCAGCTGCAATGCCCCGATCTCGTCGCGGGAGGCGGTCTCGATCGGGTCGAGGGGGTGCTCGCCCTCAGCCATCGTGCACCGCTGGGTCGCGCACCGGCAGTTCCCGACTGGTACCGCGGAACTCCGCCACCACCTCGCCCGCGCAGCGCACCGTCACGTCGTAGATCCCGCTGCGTCCGCGGCGAACCCGTTCGGTGGCCTCGGCGATCAACTCGTCGCCGACCCCGGTGGGGGCGAGGAACGCGATGTCGGCCCGGGCTGCCACGGTCGGCATGCCGGCGGAGTTGCAGGCCAACGCGAACGCGGTGTCGGCCAACAGGAACACCCACCCGCCGTGGGTGCTGCCGTGCCCGTTGGTCATGCCGGCGTCGACGATCATGGCCACTGTGGCGGTGCCATCCCCCGTGGCCATGATCGTGATCCCGGCCGCAGCCGATGCCGCGTCCTCGGCGAACATCTCCCGCGCCGTGGCCACGGCGGTCAGGTTAGGCGAAGTGCACGATGGACACGACCCCGGCGATCAGGGAGTACACCGCGAACGGCAGCAGCGTGCGGGTGGCGAAGTAGCGGGTGAGGAAGCGCAGCGACACGTACGCGGCGGACCCGGCGACCAGCGCACCGACGAGCACCTGGCCCTGGATGCCGGCACCGGCCGGCCCGGCCAGGCTGGGCAGCTTGAGCAACCCGGCTGCCAGGATCACCGGGGTGGCCAGCAGGAAGCTGAGCTTGGCCGCGTCCTCATGGTCCAGCCCACGCACCAGCCCACCCACCATCGTGATGCCGGAGCGGCTGATCCCCGCCAGCAACGCAAACGTCTGGAACAGTCCGATCACCCCGGCCTCGCGGTACTCCAACGTCTCCAGCTGACGGTGCTTGGTGGCCACCACCAGGCCGCCGGCCGATGCCGAGGTGTGCGCGGCTTGCTGTTCTACCCTGGCCACCGCGCGGCGTCGTAACGCCTCCCCGCCCAGCAGGATGAGACCGTTGATCGTCAGGAACACCGCCGCGGCCAGCGGTTTCGCGAACAGGGTGCGCAGCGGATGCTCCAGCAGCAGACCGGTGATGCCGACCGGGATGGTCGCCACGACGCCCAGTACCGCGAGCCGCTGGGTGGAGGTCTCGACCCGGCGGGTGCGCAGCACGGTGATGAACCCCCCGATGATGGCCACCCAGTCGCGGCGGTAGAACACCAGCAGGGCGACCGCGGTAGCCACGTGCAGGGCGACGATGAAGGCCAGGTAGGAGGACCCCTCGGAGTTCGTCGCGCCCCCCTCGGAGACCAGATGCGCCCAGGAACCGCCGATCCAGGCAGGCACCAGCACGGAGTGGCCGAGGCTGGACACCGGGAACAGTTCGGTCACACCCTGCAGCAGGCCGATGGTGACGGACTGCAGGTAGGAAAGATCGCTCATGCGGAAAGGGTCCTCATCACTGGGTCGGTCACGGAAAGGGTGTCACGAGTATCGGGCAGCCGACAGCGCCCCGGGGGCAAACCTTGCCCGACGTCGCTGTGACCACGCTGAGAGCCGCGGGTCGGCTCGGTCAGGCTGGGGTGTCGGGGGTGGGGAAGTGCTGGGCGGTGCCGGTCACCGTGAGACCGACGGTCGCACCGTGCTCGGGCAGGCTGCGGGCGGTCGTGCGGGCGAGCACCGCAGGGCCGTCGGGCAGCACGGTCAATGCCACCGTCGCGTCATGGCCGTAGTAGTCGACCCGGTTCACCCTGGCCAGCGTGCCTGCTGGGTGCGGGGAGTCGGTGATCGAGATCTGCTCCGGGCGCAGCAGCAGCAGCACCGGGCCTTCGGCGGGTGAGCGCAGCAGCACCGGGCCCAGAGCGCTGCTCGCCGTGTCGTGGTGGGCTTGCGCGGCGAGCAGTACGGCGTCGCCGACGAAACTGGCGGTTGCCGAGTCCGCTGGGGCGTCGTAGAGCCCGGTCGGGGTGTCGAGTTGGGTGATGCGTCCGGCCCGCACCACCGCTACCCGGTCTGCGACCGACAGCGCCTCGGCTTGGTCGTGGGTGACCAGCAGCGCGGTGGCCCCGGCGGTGCGCAACGCTTGCGCCACAGCGGTCCTGGTCTCTGCCCGCAGGCCGGCGTCCAGGGAGCTGAACGGTTCGTCGAGCAGCACCAGGGACGGCTGCGGCGCCAACGCACGGGCCAACGCCACCCGCTGTTGCTGCCCGCCGGAGAGCTGATGCGGCAGGCGGTGGGCGTGGGCAGGGTCCAGGCCCACCAGTGTCAGCAACTCCGCTACCCGCGCCGGCTCGCGGCGTTGCTGGCGGCCCAGTCCGAATGCGATGTTCGCGGTCACGTCCAGGTGCGGGAACAGTGCGCCTTCCTGCGGCACGTAACCCACCCGGCGTCGCTGCGGTGGCACCGAGCGGCCCGCGCTGTACACCTGCTGGGAGCCGAAGGCGATCGTGCCGTCGTCGGGGGTGTCGAAACCAGCGACGAGCCGCAGCAGGGTGGTCTTGCCGCAGCCCGACTCACCGAGCACCGCGACCAGCTCACCCTCGCCGACGTGCAAGTCGATGCCCTGTAGTACCGGGGTCCCCCCGTAACTCTTGCGCAACCCGACAACGCTCAGCGCGCTCACTGCGGGACCCCGGCACCAGAGGACCGGGTCAGCAGGTACGTCGCGGGCAGGGACAGCAGGACCATGAGTGCAGCGTAGGGAGCGGCCGCGCCGTAGGAGAGAGTGCTGGTGGAACTCCAGAACTGGGTGGCCAGGGTGCGGGTCCCGGTGGGGGCCAGCAGCAGGGTCGCGGTCAGCTCGGTGACCACCGCCAGGAACACCAGCGCAGTTCCGGCTCCCAGCCCGGGGGCGATCAGCGGCAGCGTGACCCGCCGCCACCGGGCCAGCAACCCCGACCCCAGACCCTGGGCGACTTCCTCCAGCTGCGGGGGCGCCTGCAGGAGGGCGGAGCGCACGTTCACCATGGCCCTGGGCAGGAACAAGATCGCGTAGGCGAGCACGAGTACCGGGGTGGTTTGGTAGAGCGGCTGGGCGAACCGGATGCTGATGGTGACCAGGGCGAGTGCCACCACGATGCCGGGCAGCGCGCTACCGAAGTAGGTGCACCGCTCCAAGACGGTGGACAGCCGCCCGCGGTAGCGCACGCTGAGCCACGCGACCGGCAGCGACGCCGCGGTGGTGAGCAGTGCGGCCAGCGCACCGAGGCTGAGCGAGCTGAGCAGGGTGGAGGTCAGGGTGAGCAGTGGGAACGCCGTCGACGTCCCCACCAGCAGCCAGTGCGCGAGGCTGCCCAGCGGCACCGCCAATGCCAGCGCCACCACGCCGGTCAGCCCGAGGAGCGCTGGTGCGGTGCGCCAACCCAGCCCGACACGCGCCAGGTGGCGCACCGCCCCGGAGCCCAGCCGCGCGTAGCGGGCGTGCCCGCGTAGCCGCAACTCCCCGAGCAACAGCAGCAGGCAGGCCAGGACGAGCACGCTGGCCAGGGCGTTGGCGGCCGGGCCGTTGAACGACGAGCGGTACTGGTCGTAGATGGCGGTGGTGAACGTGGGAAACCGCAACATCTGTAGGGCGCCGAACTCCGCCAGCAGGTGCAATCCCACCAGCAGGCACCCCCCCAACAGGGCCGGGCGCAGCTGCGGCAGCACCACCCGAGCGAACACCGCCCAGCCGCCGACGCCCAGTGAGCGCGCGGTCTCCTCCAGGGCCGGGTCCAGCCCACGCAACCCCGCCGCGACGGGGAGGTACACCAGCGGGTAGTAGGACAGCGTGACGATCAGCCACGCCCCGCCCAGGCCCTGCATGGACGGGGCGATGGACACCCACGCGTAGCTGTTGACGAAGGCCGGCACGGCCAGCGGGGCCACCAGCGCGAGGTTCCATGCCCGCCTGCCCGGCACGGTGGAACGCTCCACCAGCCACGCTGCCGCCACCCCCAGGACGGCGCAGCTGAGCATCGTCAAGACGGTCAGCCGGGTGGTGTTCCACAGCAGCTCGCCCGTCCGGGCGCGCAGCACCAGGTCGGCGACGGCGTCCCACCCGGTGCTCACCGTGTAACCCAGCACGTAGAACAGCGGCAGCAGCGCGAGCAGCACCACGGTGACGGCGAGCACGCGCAGCGTGGTCACCGCTAGATCAAGCCGGAACGCTGCAGCAGCTCCACCACGCGCGGACCGTTCAACGACGTCGGATCCACCGGGGGCGAGCCCAGCTGGCTGATCGGGATCAACGCCGGGTTGGGGGCTACCCCGCTGGCCACCACGTACTCCAGCGCGCCGCTGTCGACGATGGCCTGCTGCCCGGGCGCGCTGGTGAGGAACGCGACGAACTGCTGGGCCTGCGCCTGATTCTTGCTGGAAGCCAGCACGCCTGCCCCGGACACGCTGACGAAGGCGCCCGGGTCCTGGTTGCCCAGGAATTTCAGCTTGACGTTGGCGCTGTTGGTGCCGCCCTCGGCCTGATCCTCATACCAGTAGTAGTGGTAGATGATCCCGGTCTCCACCTCCCCGGAGTTCACCGCCTTCATCACGGTGGAGTTGCCCTGGTAGATCTTCGCGTTCGCCTTCAGTCCGGTGAGCCAGGTCTGCGCGGCTGCCTCACCCTTCAGTTGGACGACTGCACTGACGATTGCCTGGAAGTCCGCGCCTGCCGGTGAGATGCCGATGCGTCCCTTCCAGCGCGAGTCCGCCAGGTCCATGATCGACGCCGGGACCTGGTCCGCGGTGAGCTTGCTGGTGTTGTAGGGCAGCACGGTGGAGCGCGCGGCGAAGCCCACCCACTTGCCGTTGCTGGCCTGCAGCTGCGCCGGGGTCTGCGCCCGGGTGCCCTGCTCCAGGGTGGCGAACAGACCCTTGCTGTCCACCAGCGTCATACCGGGGGAGTTCTCGGTGACGAACACGTCCGCCGGTGAGGCGCCCCCCTCCTGGACGATCTGGTTGGACAGCTCGGAGTCGTCGCCGTTGCGCATCTCCACCTTGATGCCAGTCTGCTTGGTGAACGCCGTGGCCACCGCGGCCATCAGGTTCTCGTGCTGGGCGTTGTACAGCACCAGCGACCCGGCCGAGGACCCTCCGGACCCGGTTGCGCCGCATGCCGACGCGCCCAGCACCACCGCCCCGATCATCGCGGCGGTCGTGATCGTTGCCCGTCCAAGCCTCATGTCGAACCTCGTTCCTCGTAAGTTAGGGTTGCCTGACCTTACTACGAAGTTGAGGGTCGGGGCTCAGGTCCGTGGTTGCCAGTGCCGACACACCTCGGAGGGTGCGACTGCACCAGGGTGCTCCGGTCTGGTGGGAGGTCGAGGTGACGGTGGCGCGGCGGGGTAACGAACGGTCGATCCGAACGTCGCGGCTGGCCGTCGTGCTGCGGGTGCTGTCCATCGGCTCGTGGGTCGTGGTCGTTGGCGGGGCGGCTATCGGGCTCATCGCCCGGACCCGGGTCGGCGAGACGCAGGTGCGAAGCATCCTGCTGGTGGTGCTCGCCGCGTTCTTCGCGCTCGTGCTGGCGCAGCTGCTGCTGGCTGCTGCTCGCGCCCTGCCGGCACGCCGGGCGGCGCTGCTCGCCCTGGCGGCCGGGGTGTCGCTTTGGGCGGCGGGATCGGCCACCCTTACGGCCGGGGAGCGGATCGAGGCGCAGACCTTCCCCGAACCGAGCGAGGTGTTCTTCCTGGCCTCCTACTTGGGCCTGGCGGCGTATCTTTTGCTGGACGTCGCGCGGCCCCGCGTGCGCACCGTCGCGGTGTGGCTGGAAGCGGTAGTGGTGTGCGGGGGCGGAGTGTGCGTGGCGTCCTTCGTGTTGCTCAGCCCGGTGGCCACCCTCGTTGGTGGTGGTGGGCTCGGCCTGTTGCTGGCGTTGTTGTACCCGATCATCGACCTGGTACTGGGCACGTTGGTGCTCGGTCAGGCGCTGATGCACCAGCGCGACTTCGGCCCACGCACCGCGGCGCTGGCCGGTGGGTTCGTACTGCTGGCAGTGGCGGACTCGAGCTTCTTGCTGGTGGGCGGGGCAGATGTCTACGTGCACAGCGTGGAGTTGGACACCGCCTACGGTGCGAGTTTCGCGTTGTTGGCCACCGCCGCGACCGCACGTCGCTCGCGGGGTGCAGAGCGGACGGTGAACGAGCGGTCGTGGGCACTCGTCGCCGCCGCCGCGATAGCGTTGACGGTGCTGGTGCTTCGCCCAGCCGGCGAGGTTGGGTGGTACGTCACCGTGCCCGCCGTGATCACCCTCGTCGCCGCCGGGGTCCGCTTGTCGCTGGCGCTGAGCGAGGCCCGAGGCGCCGCGCACGCCCTGTTGCTGTCGCGGACCGACGAACTGACCGGCTTGGCCAACCGCCGTGCGGTGCTCACCGACCTCGGTGAACGCCTCCGCGGGACCGAGACCTTCGCCTTGCTGCTGCTGGACCTGGACGGGTTCAAGGAGATCAACGACAGCCTGGGCCACGCCGCCGGTGACGCTGTGCTGCAGACCGTCGCGACACGACTGACGGCCACCTTGTCCTCGACCGCGGTGGTGGCCCGACTGGGCGGCGACGAGTTCGCCATGCTGGTACGCGAGCACGACCCGGTCACGCTGGTGGAGGCCGCGCAGACGATCCGCGAGGAACTGCTGGTACCGGTCCAGGTGGACAAGCTGGAACTGGGCATCCGAGCGTCGATCGGGATCGCGGTGCGTGCCCCGGCCGACATCGCGCCCACCGACCTGCTGCGCCGCGCCGACGTGGCGATGTACGAGGCGAAGCTGTCCCGTGCTGGTGCGCTGCTCTACGACCCGGCTCGTGATGACTTCTCCCGGCAGCGGCTGCGGCTGGCCGAGGACCTGCGCCGGGGGATCACCGAAGGGCAGTTGCGCGTGTGGTATCAGCCGCAGGTGGCCGCCCGTACCCGCCAGGTGGTCAGCGTGGAGGCCCTGGTGCGCTGGCAGCACCCGGTGCTGGGGTTGCTGCAGCCGGCGGCGTTCCTGCCCGACGCGCGACGGTCGGGGCTGATGCCGGCACTGTCGGAGGCCGTTCTGCGGCAGGTGGTGGCCGACGCGGTCCAATGGCGCGCCAGCGGTTTCGCGTTCCGGGTCGCGGTGAACTGTGCGCCACCGGAGCTGCTGGGGGCGACCCTGTTGCCCACCCTGTACGAGGTGCTTGCCGCCTCGGGGCTGCCGCCGGGCGCGCTCTTGGTGGAGGTGACTGAGGACTCCTTCGTTTCCGAGCCCGAACGTGCTCGCGAACTGTTGCTGGAGTTGCGTTCGCGGCACGTGGAGGTCGCTATCGACGACTACGGCACGGGCTTCTCCTCCTTGGCGTACCTGCGTGACCTGCCGGTGCAGGAGCTCAAGGTCGACCGGTCCTTTGTCGACACGGTGCTCAGTGACCCGCGCAGCCGGGTGATCGTGGACTCGACCACGCAGATGGCGCACGCGATGGGACTGCGGCTGGTGGCCGAGGGCGTGGAGGACGAGGCGACGGCGGAGGCGTTGACGGGAATGGGGGTGGACCTGCTGCAGGGATACCACGTGGCTCGGCCGATGCCCAGTGATCAGGTGGCCGACTGGGTGCGTGAGCGCAGCGTGCCGCAACAGAGTGGGCCCAGGTTGTTACGCGGCGTCGCTCGTTGAGGTGCCTGCGGCACGCGCGGTCGCCAGGGCGAAGTGCTCCAGGCCCGGCACCGACACCCCGTCCAGACCGACGCCCAGGGTGATCAACCGGTGTGCGTCCGGCGCGGTTCTGCGCTGGGTGTCCAGCAGTGGCCCGTAGGCGGCGTAGACCGGGGTGCTCGCCGTGGAGCCAAGGTAGGGCCCGGTGGCGGTGCCGGGCAGTGGGTGAAACTGCAACCCGACGGCGTTCAGCAGCCGGCGCACCTTCTCATCCAGGATGGCCACGAATCCGCTGACGTGGTTCGCCCGTCCGACCAGCACCAGTCCGTGGTAGAGCGCGAGGGCCGATGCCACCCCACCGCCGGGCGCCCCCCGGCGGACGCCGATGGTAGCCACGTCCCAGGTGGAGTTCAGGTCCATTCGGGCGGCGTGCGCTACCCGCCGCCCGTCCATCCCCCAGGGTGGCGAGTTGACGTCGTCCAGCGTTTTCAGACCGGCGGGTCCAGGGCTGATCAGCCGGGCGGCGGCCAGGACGTGCCCGTCGGGGTCTGCCAGGGCAAGGAAGCTCGAGTGGGCGTCGTAGCGCGAATACTCCTGCGCCAGTTGCTCGCGGGTGTTGCCGTACCAGCGCAGGAACACCTCGGCCTCGCACTCGCGAGCCGAGGCGAGCACGGCGCCCTGGGGATCGAAGTGCAACCGGTGCAGGCTGGTGCTGTCCGTCATCAGAATTCCTGGTATTCGAGGGTGGTGCTGGCAAACGTGCGCCGGGTGAGTTCGACCGCATCGGCCGCGGCAAACGGCTTGCAGGCGTAAATGTCCACGCTGAAGAACGGCCCAGGCGAGTCCCAGCCGTAGAAGTGCGCGCCGGAGGTCTCCCAGTGGATCCACCCGGCCCAGCCGTAGAGCGGGGATCGGTGGGTGACCGGCGCCAGCAGGGTCACCATGCCGATGCAGTCCGACAGCGCCGTCAGGTAGGCGCTGATGGCCGGGGCATCAATGGGCTCGGGGCACAGACCTTCGATCACCAACCGCTGCCGGTGGATCGTAGGGGCCAGATCCCGCACGGTTGCTCCTCACGTTGTGTGCGCCGTCGCGCACGTCCGCGCGGAACTGTAGGGGCTGTGTGTCACAACTGGATACCAATCAGTTGCATAGCGTAAGAACACCACCCGAACAGCCGATCACCCGGCAGGGTCCCGCCCCGCCCCGCGCCGAGTTGGCGGCCGCGGGGTGGGGTCCTCAGCGGTGCAGCGCGGTGAGCACGCTGGCGTGCAGCAGGCCGTTGCTGGCGACCGCGCTGCCGCCGTGCGGGCCGGGGGTGCCGTCCAGCGCGGTGAACGTGCCGCCTGCCTCGCGGACCAGCACGTCCAATGGCGCGAGGTCCCACAGCGACACCTCCGGCTCGGCGGCGACGTCCACCGCGCCTTCGGCCACCAGGCAGTACGACAGGAAGTCACCGTAGCCGCGGACCCGCCAGACTGCGTCGGTGAGGCCCACGAAAGCCTCGCGCAGCCCGACGTCGCGCCAACCGGACAGGCTGGAGAACCCCAGGCTGGCCTCGTCCAGCTCGCTGACCGCCGACACGGACAGCCGGCGCGGCGCGGCACCCAGGGTGCGGACCCAGGACCCCGCCCCCGCCGACGCCCACCAGCGCCGGGCCAGCGCCGGGGCGCTCACCACACCGACCACGGGCACGCCGTCGACCAGCAACGCCACCAAACTCGCCCACACCGGCACCCCGCGGACGAAGCTCTTGGTGCCGTCGATGGGGTCCAAAACCCAGCAGCGGCCGGCCCGCGCTGCCGGGCCGCCGAACTCCTCGCCCAGCACGGCGTCCTCGGGTCGCTGCGCGGTCAGCGACTCACGCGCCGCGCGCTCCACGGCGAGGTCAGCGTCGGACACCGGGGTGAGGTCGGGTTTGGCCTCGACCCGCAGATCAAGGGCACCGAAGCGGGCCAGGGTAATCGCGTCGGCGGCGTCGGCGATGCGGTGGGCCAGCGCGAGATCGTCGGATAACCCGGTGTCCGTCACGGGTATCGACGCTACCGTCGACGCCGTGCCCGACCTCACGCCTGACTCCGTCGTCCGCCTTCTGCTCAGCCGGGCCGACGGCCAGTACTGGCGGGTGGAGCCGACGTAGGCCACGGGGCATAGGCCCGAAGGCATAGCTCCCGGCAAAGGTGTGGCCGCGCGGCCGATGCCGGCGCAACCGCACCCTGCCTACCGTTGACCAGGTCGGAGTCCTCGCCACCTGAGCAACGGAGAACACCATGATCGAAGTCGAGAACCTGAGCAAGCGCTACGGGGACAAGCTCGCGGTGGACGGGCTGGACTTCGTCGTCCAACCGGGGATCGTCACCGGTTTCCTGGGCCCGAACGGGGCCGGCAAGTCCACCACCATGCGGATGATCGCCGGTCTCGACGAGCCCACCGGCGGCCGGGTGCTGGTGAACGGCCACGACTACCGCCAGGCGTCGGCACCGATGGCCGAACTTGGCATTCTGCTGGAGGCCCGAGCGGTGCACACCGGCCGGTCGGCGCGCAACCACCTGCTGGCGCTGGCCCAGACCAACGGCATCGGCACCCGCCGCGTCGACGAGGTCATCGACATGGTGGGGCTGCGCGAGGTCGCCGGCAAGCGGGTGGGTGGCTTCTCCCTCGGAATGGGCCAACGACTCGGGGTTGCCTCGGCGCTGCTCGGTGACCCGCGGGTGGTGGTGCTGGACGAGCCGGTCAACGGCCTGGACCCCGAGGGGGTGCTGTGGATCCGCACCATGCTCAAGGGCTTGGCCGACGAGGGCCGCACCGTCTTCGTGTCCTCGCACCTGATGAGCGAGATGGCACAGACCGCTAGCCGGCTGGTCGTGGTCGGGCGCGGCCGGCTCATCGCCGACACCACCGTCGAGGAGTTCGTGGCCAGCGCGTCCGGGGGTGCGGTCACCGTCCGTACCCCGCAGGCCGCCCAGCTGCGCGAGCTGCTCGCCGGCCCGGACGTCACGGTCACCAGTGACAGCACCGACGTGCTGGTGGTGCGGGGCCGAAGCGCCGAGCAAATCGGCACCACCGCGTGGCAGGCGCACCTGCCCATCTATGAGCTTGCCGTCCGGCAGGCGTCCCTGGAGGAGGCATTCATGCAGCTCACGCACGATTCGGTGGAGTACCGCTCCCGCGAGGTTGCCACCGTGGGGGTGGCGGCATGATCGCCACGATGGCCGCCAGCCGCGGCGGCGCCCACCGGGGGAACACCGCAGCGGGGTTGCGGGTCACCCAGGCCAGGGTGCTGCGCTCGGAGTGGACCAAGTTCATCTCGCTGCGCTCCACGCTGTACACCCTGCTCGTGGCGGTGGTACTCACCGTCGGCTTCGGTGCGTTGTTCGCCGCGGTGACCGCTAATCAGTACGCCCGGTTCAGCCCCGGTGAGCTCGCCCGGTTTAACCCCATTACCACCAGCCTGGACGGCGTGACGTTCTCGGTGCTCGCCGTCGGAGTGCTCGGCGTGCTGCTGATGAGCGGGGAGTACAGCACCGGGATGATCCGGGCGTCGCTGTCGGTGGTGCCGCGCCGGCTGCCGGTGCTGTGGGGCAAGCTCGCCGTCTTCGCCGGGGTCGTGCTCACCGTGTCGGTGGCCGCCACCCTGAGCTCGTTCCTGTTGGGGCAGTACTTGCTGAGCAGCAATGGGCTCGGGGTCGGCCTCAGCGCGGCCGGTGCGGTGCGTTCAGTTGTCGGCGCCGCTTTGTACCTCACCGTGGCCGGGCTGATCGGGGTGAGCCTCGGGGCGCTGTTCCGCAACACCGCCGCAGCCATCTCCACGTTCGTCGCGGTGTTCTTCGTCCTGCCACCGCTGACCCTGCTGCTGCCGGCGTCGTGGACGGCGAACTTCGCCCAGTACCTGCCGTCGAACGCGGGTGGGGCGCTGTTCGGGCTGGACCGGATCACCAACCCGTTGGCGCCCTGGACAGGATTCGCGGTGCTCTGCGGGTACGCCGTGGTGTTGATCGGCGTAGCAGCGTGGCAGCTGCGCCGCGCCGACGCCTGAGGGCGGGGGACACTGCACACCGTGACCCTGCCTGCCACAGCCGAGCACCCACCTGCGCGCACCCTGCGCTGGTGGGTGCTCGACGGGATCGTCGTCGCCGCAGCCGGGGCGTCCATGCTGCCGTACCTGTTCCACGACCGGACGACACCGCGTGCCTCGATGGTTGCCTTGGCGGTGGCGCTGACCCTGCCGTTGCTCGTCCGCAGGATCTGGCCGGTAACGGTGTTCGGCTGGGTGGCGCTGCTGACCGTCGGCGCCGCTGTAGTGCTGCGGGTACCCGACCCGGGCCTGGCGGTGCTCGTTGCGTTGGGCACCGTGGCCACGCTGCGGCCCCGCCGGGTGGCGCTGATCGCGGCAGGGGTGCTCGAGGTTGGGGTGGTCGTCGCCGCGGTGCGGGTGCTGGGGTCGGGGTGGTGGTACGGCGCGATCTTTCTGAGTGGCATGGTCGCGGCGGCTCTCGGGTTGGGGCTCTACGCCGCCACCCGCCGCGCCTACCTTGCCGAACTGCACGATCGGGCCGAACGCCTGGAGCGGGAGCGTGACCAGCAGGGCGCGTTGGCGGCGGCCGCCGAACGCACCCACATCGCCCGCGAGATCCACGACATCGTCGCCCACCACCTCACCGTCATCGTTGCCCTCAGCGACGGTGCGGTGGCCACGTCGGCCGCCAACCCGGAGCGGGCCGCCGACGTCATGCGCACCGTGTCGGCCACTGGGCGGCGAGCGCTGGCCGACACCCGGCGGCTGCTGGGTGTGCTGCGCGAGGACACCGAGGAGGGGGTGCCCCGCCAACCCGTGCCCGACCTCGCCGAGCTCGACGGGCTGATCGAACGGGTGCGAGCTGCGGGCCTGCCCGTCAGCTACGTCGTTTCCGGCCACGCCGGTGATCTGCCCGCCGGCGTACAGCTGACCGTGTACCGGCTGGTGCAGGAGGCGCTGACCAACACCCTCAAGCACGGCGGCACCGGAGCCAGCGCCACCGTCGCCCTGCGGCACAGCCCGGGCGAGCTGCGCTTGGACGTCACCGACGACGGTGCCGGTGCCTCCGCCCCGGTCCCGGTCGGCGTCGGACGCGGTCTGGCGGGGATGCGGGAGCGGGTGCAGGCCTTCGACGGTGAGGTGCATTCCGGGCCGCGGGCACCCGGGGGTTGGCGGGTCAGCGCCCGGCTGCGCCTGGACGAGGTGCCGGCGCCGTGATCCGCCTGCTGCTGGTCGACGACCAGGCGTTGCTGCGGATGGGGTTCCGGATGATCCTGGAGGCCGAGGCGGACATCGAGGTGGTGGGGGAGGCCGCCGACGGTCGCACCGGAGTGGCCATGACCGCGGCGCTGGCGCCGGACGTCGTGCTGATGGACGTGCGGATGCCGGGGGTGGACGGCATCGCGGCGACGGCGGCCATCGTGGCAGCGGGTGGAACGGCGCGGGTGCTGATCCTCACCACGTTCGACATCGACCAGTACGTGTACGCCGGGCTGCGTGCTGGGGCCAGCGGTTTCCTGCTCAAGGACGTGCCCGCGGCCGACCTGGTCGCGGCCATCCGCACGGTGGCCGGGGGTGAGGCGGTGCTCGCTCCGACCGCGACCCGGCGCCTCATCGACCAGTTTGTGCCCCTGCTGCCCGACCCGGAGCTGCGGGGGCGGCGCGCGGCGCTGCTGGCCCAGCTCACCGAGCGTGAGCGGGAGGTGTTCCCGCTGATCGCGGCCGGGCGCTCCAACCGGGAGATCTCCACCGAGCTGCACCTGGCCGAAGGCACTGTCAAGATCCACGTCGGACGAATCCTGGCCAAGTTTGGACTGCGGGACCGGGTGCAGGTGGTGGTGCTCGCCTACGAGTCGGGGTTGATCGCGCCCGGCGGTTGAGCGGGTCAGCTGGGGTCGCTGCCCAGCACGGCGGCACCCCACAGGGCGAGCACCGCCGTCACCACGGTCGCGCCCAGCCACACGACGACCCCGCCGCCGTCCAGCAGCGCCCAGAAGATCCCGACGAACGGCGCCGGCGCCAAGAGCACTCCGTCGACCTGCAGTTGGCGACGCAGCGGGGCGCTGCGCGCGGCGCGTTCACCGGCGCCGGCATCCGGGTGGGTGGGGTTGTCCAGCAGCCGGCCCGGTGGCTCGGCGCTGCGCACCCGGCCCGACGGGTACACCCACCGGTCACCGACCCGCAGTGCGCGCAGGGCACCGTCGCCGTGCACCGGCAGCCGGGTGGGGGAGTCCAGGGTGACCAACACCGGGTCGAAGTACACCGGGAACCGCGCCACCGGCACCACCCCGTCCAGTTCGATCCAGGATCGTGAGATTAACCGGTGCTGCTGGCGGACCCGGCGCACGCTGCGCACCCGGGCCGGTGCGCGCCGTAACCGTTCCCGGGTCAGCAGGCGTTGGGCGTCGACGGCCACGATCACTGCCGCCAGCAGGATGAGCACGGCGAGGTGGTTGATCGCGCGGTCGGCGGCACCGGCCTGCGCAGGGGTCGGCCGGGTGGGGGTGGCGGCGAGCACGGCCAGGTTGATGGCCGCCAATGCTCCCAGCGTCAGACCGGCGAGTGCGGTGGTCAGTGCCCCGTGCCGCAGGGCGCGGGTGCGTCGGCCGCTCATCGGATCATCCTGGCGCACCGGGCGCCGACCGCACCGCAGGGCCCGAGGATGCGATCTCTTCGGGCCCTGCGGTGTCGATCCGATGCCGATCAGCTCACGGGGTGAAGCCGATCTTGGTGTAGTCGACGTCGGCAAATCCTTCCGAACCGAAGTTTGCCAGGGTGGACCGCACCGCGTGGTTCTGTGGGCGCTGATAGAGCAGCAGCGAGAAGCCCTCGTCCCAGATGGCCGTATCGATCTTGTTAGCCAGGTCGATCTTCTTCTGCGGGTCGAGTTCGGAGTTGGCCTGGGTGAACAGGTCGTTGATCGCGGGGGTGCCGATGCGGCCGTAGTTCTGCTGGATATCCGTGTAGAGCCCGTAGATCGAGCCCGAGGAGCTCACCGGGAAGGGCGTGCCCAGCCAGGCGAAATGCGTGATGTCGAAGTTGCCGGTATTCACAAACTGCTTGAAGAACCCCGCGGTGGGCACCGTCTCGATCTTCAGGGTGACGCCGATCTCGGCCAGGTTCTGCTGGGCGAGCTGCGCCTCCTGCGCCGAGGTGGCGACCCCGGTGGGAATCACGTCCCGGATCTCCAGCGGCTTGCCGCCCTTGGAGCGGGTGTTGCCGCTCTTCACCCAGCCGAGGGCATCCAGTTGCGCCGCGGCGGCGGTCGGGTCGTACTTGATGACGGCAGAGTTGTCCTTGTATCCGTCCAGGCCCTCGACGTAGATGTGGTTACCCAGCGGTTTGGGGTTCTTGGCCACCCCGTTGAGCAGCGCCTGGGCGATACCGTCGCGGTTGATGCCCTTCATGACCGCGATCCGCAGCGCCTTGTCGGCGAGTATCGAGCCCGGCGCGCCGTTGAACGTCATGTGCCGGTAGTCCGGCGCCAAGGCCTGCCGGACGACGATCCCCGGGGCCGAGCCTGCGGTCTTGTTGTCGTTGACGTTGGAACCGATGTTGGCGTAGTCGATCTCGTTGTTCACCAGCGCACCAGTCTGGGCGGCGATGTCCAAGGCGACGTAAATGATGGAGTTGAGCACCGGCTTGGGACCCCACCACTTCGGGTCGGGCTTGATGGTGATCTTCTTCGCTGTCTGATCAACCGAGTCGAAGGCGAACGGTCCCGCGGTGACACCGGGCTTCGCCGTCAGGCTCGTGTTGAACGCGTCGGGGCTGGAGTTGAGCGACTTGGGGTAGAGCGGGCTGAACAGCGACTGCCAGTCGGAGAACTTGTTCTTGAACGTGACCACGGCCTGGCGGGTATCGGTGCCCTGGGCGACCTTCTCGATGTCGGAGTACCCCGTGCTCGAGGAGACCTGGAAGGCCGTGTTGGCGCCGTTCAGCGCCTTGACCTGGGCGTCGATGTCCTCCCAGGTCATGTCCGTACCGTCGGACCACTTGGCCTTCGGGTTGATGGTGTAGGTGATCACCTGTTGCGGATCGGTGGAGGTCAGCTTGATGTCGGTGAAGTAGTCCGGGTTGACCTGGGGGGTGCCAGCTGCATCGGTCAGGAACGCGCGCGGCATCATCGCGAACATCACGTCTCGGGTGTCGCTCAGCGTGCCGTCGACCTGGTTGTAGTTGAAGTTGGGCGGGATCTCGGCGACCGCCCACCGGAAGTCGCCGCCCGGCTTGAGCTTGGTGGCGTCCATCGGGTTGATGTCGTTCTGGCCGGCCTTCTGGGGTGCCGGCGCCGCCGCGGGCGCGTTGCTCGCGCCTCCACCACTGCACGCGCTGGCGATCAGCGCCACAGCAGCCACCGGAGCGGCCAACCGCCACACTCGTCGAATTCTGCTCACTCGAGTCCTCCTGGACTGTTGGGGCGACATGCGGTACAGCACCACGCCGGTGCCGCGATGCGGTGACCCTACGACAGGCAGGGCATCCCGACAGTTACGGATGCGTCACGATCGTGAGCGTTGCGAAACTGTTGCACCACAACGGGAACAGCACTGATCGCCAGCGGTCCATGATGGACTGCTGGGGCCTTCCACCGGGTTCGTCAGACCATCTGACGCACCTCGGCGTAGTGACAGGCGACTTCGTGGTCTCGGCCCTTCGGGACCCGGGTCGGCTCCACGTCGACGCATTGCTTGCGGTCGCTCTCACCGAGAACGACAAACTTGGGGCAGCGGGTGCGGAAGCGGCAGCCAGAGGGGGGATTAGCCGGGCTCGGCAGGTCCCCGGCGAGCAGGATCCGCTCCCGGGAGCGTTCCTTGGCCGGGTCGGGCACCGGAATCGCCGAAAGCAATGCCTGGGTGTACGGATGCTGCGGAGCGTGGAAGACCGTCTCCACGTCCCCGATCTCCACCACGGTGCCCAGGTACATCACCGCCACCCGGTCGGCGATGTGGCGCACCACCGACAGGTCATGGGCGACGAACAGATAGGAGAGCCCGAGCTTTGCCTTGAGGTCGTCGAGCAGGTTGATGACCCCGGCCTGGATGGACACGTCCAGCGCCGAGACCGGCTCGTCCAGCACGATGAGCTTGGGCTCCAGTGCCAGCGCCCGGGCGATCCCGATCCGTTGGCGCTGCCCCCCGGAGAACTCCGCCGGGTACCGGCCGCCCTGCTCCGGCCGCAGACCCACCAGCTTCAGCAGCTCCGGGACCCGCCGCGCGATGGTCGCGGAGTCCACCCCGTGCACCTTCAGCGGCTCGGCAATGATGTCGCTGACCGGTAGCCGCGGGTCCAACGACGCCATCGGGTCCTGGAAGACGACCTGCACGTCGCGTCGAATCGCCTTGCGCTCCTTGGCGTCCAACGATCCGACGTCTTTGCCCAGCACCTGCACCGCACCGGATTCCGGTGGCGTCAGCGCGAGGATCTCCAGCAACGTGGTCGACTTGCCGCAGCCCGACTCACCCACCACGCCGAGCGTCTCACCCTGGCGCAGGTCGAAGCTGACACCGGCCACCGCCTGCACGGTGCCCACCCGCCGTCGGAAAACGATCCCCTTGGTCACCGGGAAGTTCTTCACCAGCTCGTGCACCCGCAGCACCTCGATGCGTTCGGTGCGGGGCACCGCGGCCAGCTCGGACTCGGCCAGCTCGTCCACGTCGAACACCGCGGCGGCATCGGTTCCCACGGTCGCCAGCTCGCCGGAGCGGATGCAGGCTGCGGAGTGGTGGTCGGCGACCCGCGCCAGGGCAGGCTCCTCCTCCCGGCAGGCGTCGATCACCAGCGGACAGCGGGGCGCGAACGGGCAGCCCGGCGGCAGGTTCACCAGCGCCGGCGGGTTGCCCTCGATGGGTACCAGCGGCTGTTTGCCCCGGGCGTCCAGGCGCGGGATGGAACCGAGCAACCCGAGGGTGTAGGGCATCCGGGGGTGGGCGTACAGCTCGTCGACCGGCGCGGTCTCCACGGCGCGCCCGGCGTACATCACCATCACCCGGTCGGCGAACCCGGCGACCACCCCCAGGTCGTGGGTGATCATCACGATCCCGGCGCCGGTGACCTCCTGGGCCTTCTTCAGGGTCTCCAGCACCTGGGCCTGCACCGTGACGTCGAGCGCGGTGGTCGGCTCGTCGGCGATGATCAGGTCCGGGTCGTTCGCAATGGCGATGGCGATCACCGCGCGCTGGCGCATACCGCCGGAGAACTCGTGCGGGAAGGACGCGGCGCGGGCGCGGGCATTGGGGATCCCGACCAGGTCGAGCAGCTCCACCGCCCGCTCGCCAGCTTTGCGCCTGGACAGCTCACCATGCACCAGCAGCGCCTCGGCGACCTGATCGCCGACGGTGTAGACCGGGGTCAGCGCCGACAGCGGGTCCTGAAAGACCATCGCGACCTTCTTGCCCCGCACCCGCGACATGTCCCGGTCGCTGAGCCCGAGCAGCTCCCGGCCCCGGTAGCGCACCGACCCGGTGACCCGGGCCTGCGGGGGCAGCAGGCCCATCACCGCCAACGACGAGACCGACTTGCCCGAGCCGGACTCCCCGACGATGGCCAGCACCTCACCGGCCGCGACGGAGTAACTCACCCCCCGCACGGCGGTCACCCTGCCCTCTTCGCTGGGGAAGCTGACCTGCAGGTCGTCGACCTGCAGGACGGCCTCGCCTGCCTCCGCACCCGCCCCGGCGGGCAGCTCCTGGACCGCGGTCATTTGGCGCGGCCCTTCTGCGAGTTGGGGTCGAGTGCGTCGCGCAGACCGTCACCGACGAAGTTGGCGGACAGCACCGTCAGCACCAGCAGCCCCAGCGCAAAGGCGAACAGCCACGGGTAGGTCAGCGCCGAGGCGGTGCCGTCGGCGATCAGGGTGCCCAGTGAGACGTCCGGCGGTTGCACACCGAAGCCGAAGAAGCTGAGGCTGGTTTCGGCGATGATGGCGGTTCCGACGGTGATGGTGGCGTCGATGATGAGCAGCGACGCCATGTTCGGCAGGATGTGGCTGGAGATGATCTTGCGTGCCGGGGTGCCCATGAACCTCGCGGCCTGCACGAACTCCCGCTCCCGCAGGCTCAGCGTGAGACCGCGGACGATCCGCGCGGCAATGAGCCACTGAAAGACCACCAGCAGCAGCACCAGGAACAGCCACGACTTGCCCTGCAGCGCTGGGCTGGCGATGGCGATGATCAGGAAGCTGGGCAGCACCAGCAGCAGGTCCACCACCCACATCAGGGTGCGGTCGGTCCAGCCACCGAAGTAGCCGGCCGCGGAGCCGACGATCGCCGCGATAGTGGTCGAACCCAGCGCCACCAGCAGGCCGATGGTCAGCGACTTCTGCAGCCCGCGCAGGGTCTGGGCCAGCACGTCCTGGCCGATCTGGGTGGTGCCGAACAGGTGCTGCGGCGACGGCGGGGACAGCAGCGCCGTGTAGTCGATCTGCTTGTAGTCGAACGGGATGAGGTAGGGGCCGATGAAGGCCGCGAGGTAGAGCAGCACCAGCGTGGCCACGCCGAACACCGCCAGCTTGTTGCGCAGGAACCGCCGTCGCACCAGGGCGCCGCGGCTGACCGCGGTGTAGTCGGTGTCCAGCTCCACCACCGGGCTCACCGAGGTTGCCGAGGTGGCCGACGGACCGGGGTCGGTGCGGGGGGTGGTGGGTGCAGCCATGGCTCGACCCCTTCTCAGGAGACCCGCACGCGCGGGTCGAGTGCGGCGTAGAGAATGTCGGAGAGGAACCCGGACAGCAAGATCGCCACCCCGGTGAACATGGTGACCGTCACCGTGATGTTGGTGTCCTGGGTCTGGATGCCGCGGATGAGCCAGTCGCCCATGCCCTGCCAGCCGAAGATGCGTTCAGTGAAGGTGGCCCCGACGACCAGGGTGCCGAAGCCGAACGCGAACAGCGTGGCCATCGGAATGAGCGCGGTGCGTAGACCGTGCTTGAACAGCGCCTTGCGCCGGGTGAGGCCCTTGGCCTGGGCGGTGCGCAGGAAGTCGCTACCCAGCACGTCGAGCATCGCATTGCGCTGGTAGCGGCTGTAAAAGGCGATTTGCAGCAGTGCCAGCGACAGGGTGGGCAGCACCAGGTGCTGCAACCGGTCGATGAGCTGAGCTCCGAACCCGCCCGTCACGCCGGCAGACGTCTCCCCGGTGTACAGGAAGATCTGGCTGCCGGTGGCCTGGTTCAACGTCACAGCGCCGTACTTCAGCAGGATGGCGATCGCGAACACCGGCGTGCTGAGCGCGAGGAAGGAAAACAGTGTGGCCAGGTAGTCACTGAGCTTGTACTGCCGAATCGCCGAGGCGACCCCAACCACGACGCCGATCACCGTGCCCACCACCACGCCAAGGGTCAAAAGGCGCAGGCTCACGCCCACCCGGCGACCCAGTTCCTCGGTCACGGGTTGGTTGGTGACGGTCTGGCCGAAGTCGCCGCGCAGCACCACGTCCCCGAGCCACGCGACGTAGCGCACCGGGATGGGTTCGTCCAGTCGTAGCTCGGCGGCCTTCTCGTCGATGGTGGCCTGCGGTGGGCGGGGGTTGCGCTGCTCGAGGGAGGACAACGGCTGGAAGGTGACCGCAGCCAGGGCAAACGCGAGGAAGGTAGCGACGATGAGCAGCACCACGTAGTTCACGAACCGCTTCAGCAGGAACCCCGTCACCCTGTACTCCTCGCCTCGTCGTACGCCGACCACCTGGTGGGTGAACAGCGCTCCGCCGTCGTACACCGTCACCCGGTGGGATGCTGGTCTGCGCTACAGCATGCCCCGGTGATGTTCCGTCGGTGTGAACCACGTCGCATCGTGCGACACGAGAATGACACATCGTTGTGCTTGCGAACGGTCGAGGCAGGCACCCATTCGCCGCGTCCGACCGGGACTGTCCGAGGTGGACGGCGAGTCGGGGCGATGGCACGCTGGGCGGATGGTTGCCGCCGCAGTCCCCGTCAACGCCACCGCGGCCGCCCTGCTGGGCCTGTTGCAGCACGGCCCGGCGACTGGCGGCGAGCTGGTCGCGCTGGCCGCGCAGCACTACGGCGGGGTGTTCGGGGTGACCCGCAGTCAGGTCTACCGCGAGCTTGCGGCGCTGGCCGAAGCCGGGTTGCTACGCCTGGGCAAGCAGGGACCGCGTTCTAGCCAGGCCTACCTGATCACCGCTGCCGGGCGCAGGTCCTTCCTGCGGTGGCTCGTCGCGGACCCGGGTGGCGCCGACGGGGTGCGCAGCCCGCTGCTGCTGCGGCTGATGCACGCCGGCGAGCTGACCCCGGCGCAGCGTGCCCAGCTGGTCGAGCAGTCGGGTGCGGAGTTGGCCCAGCAGTTGCAGGCTGCCCGCGCGGTGCTGCGCGCGGCGCAGGATCCCTACGCGGCCGCGGCAGCGGAGTTCGCCGTGGCCCACATCAAGGCGGTAGCCAGGGTGGTCGAGCGGGTCGCTGCGCTGTGACCGCCCGGTAACCTGGCTCGACGTGCACCCCGACGTTATTGCCGACCTCGCCGAGCTGGACACCACCCTGCGCACGGTCGAGGCGGTGCTGGACGTGGCCGGGCTGCGCCGGCGGGTGGACGAGTTGGAGCAGCAGGCCGCCTCACCCGATCTGTGGAGCGACCAGGAGCACGCCCAGCAGGTCACCAGCCAGCTCTCGCACACCCAGGCCGAGCTACGGCGCGTGCAGGGGCTGCGCCAGCGACTGGACGACCTGCCCTTGCTCTACGAGCTCGCCGAGGGCGAAACGGGTGCCGCCGCGGCCGAGGCCACCGACGACGCCGACTCCGAGCGCGCTGAGCTGCGGGTAGATATCGCCGCGATGGAGGTCCGCACCCTGCTCAGCGGGGAGTACGACGAACGCGACGCCCTGGTCAACATCCGGTCCGGGGCGGGGGGGGTGGACGCCGCCGACTACGCCGAGATGCTGATGCGGATGTACCTGCGCTGGGCCGAGCGGCACGGCTACGGCACCGAGGTCTACGACACCTCCTACGCCGAGGAAGCGGGCATCAAGAGCACCACGTTTGCCGTCAAGGCGCCCTATGCCTACGGCACGCTGTCGGTGGAGCAGGGCACCCACCGCCTGGTCCGGATCAGCCCGTTCGACAACCAGGGCCGCCGGCAGACGTCGTTCGCCGAGGTGGAGGTGCTGCCGGTGGTGGAGACCACCGACCACATCGAGATCGCCGAGAACGACCTGCGGGTGGACGTCTACCGCTCGTCGGGTCCGGGCGGGCAGAGCGTGAACACCACCGACTCCGCGGTGCGCCTGACGCACATCCCCACCGGCATCGTGGTGACGTGTCAGAACGAGAAGAGTCAGCTGCAGAACAAGGTGTCGGCGATGCGCGTGCTGCAAGCCAAGCTGCTGGCGGTCAAACGCACCGAGGAACGCGCGGAGATGGACGCGCTCAAAGGCGACGGTGGCAGCTCGTGGGGCAACCAGATGCGCTCCTACGTGCTGCACCCCTACCAGATGGTCAAGGACCTGCGCACCGAATACGAGGTCGGCGACCCGGCCAAGGTGCTCGACGGGGACATCGACGGCTTTCTGGAGGCCGGGATCCGCTGGCGCCGACGCGAACCGGACAACCGGACCTGATCTGGCTGGGCCCGGGGCGCCTCGCCGGTTGCGCCTAGGGCTCGCCGGGCCCGCTGGTGGTTACAGTGGGGAGCCGTGATCAGCCTCGAGAACGTCTCCAAGTCCTACAAGACCTCCACCCGCCCAGCGCTGGATGGGGTCACAGTGACCGTGGACAAGGGCGAGTTCGTGTTCCTCATCGGGGCGTCCGGCTCCGGCAAGTCGACCTTCTTGAACCTGCTGCTGCGCGAGGATCTGCCCACCAGCGGTGAGGTGCACGTGGCCAATTTCCACGTCAACAAGCTGGCCGGTCGTCGGGTACCCAAGCTGCGCCAGCGGGTCGGGTGTGTGTTCCAGGACTTCCGGCTGCTGCAACAGAAGTCGGTGGCCGACAACGTCGCATTCGCCCTCGAGGTGATCGGCAAGCCCCGCGGCACCATCAAGAAGGTCGTCCCGGAGGTACTGGACCTCGTCGGCCTCGCCGGCAAGGCCGACCGGCTGCCCACCGAACTCTCCGGTGGCGAGCAGCAGCGCGTCGCCATCGCCAGGGCGTTCGTCAACCGGCCGTTGTTGCTGCTGGCCGACGAGCCCACCGGCAACCTCGACCCCGACACCAGCCAAGACATCATGCTGCTGCTGGAGCGGATCAACCGCACCGGCACCACAGTGCTGATGGCCACGCACGACAACCACATCGTCGACTCGATGCGCCGGCGGGTCGTGGAGCTCAGCCTGGGCAAGATCGTCCGCGACGAGGCTCGCGGCGTGTACGGGGTGGGTCGATAGATGCGTGCCAGCTTCGTCTTCAGCGAGGTCATCACCGGCCTGCGCCGCAACATCACCATGACGATCGCCATGATCATCACCACGGCGATTTCTCTGGGGCTGCTGGGCGGTGGATTGTTGGTGGTGCAGATGACCAACAAGACCGAACGGATCTACTTCGACCGGGTCGAGGTGGCCGTCTACCTGACCAACGACGTCTCGACCAACGACGTGGGTTGCACCGGCGCCATCTGCGCCACCCTGCAGCGCGAGCTGCGGGCGACCGCCGGGGTGGAGTCGGTGAACTACGAGAGCCGCGACGCGGCCTTCAAACGGTTCCAGGAAGTGTTCGCCAATCAGCCTGAGCTGATCGCGCTGGCCCGGCCGGAGGCGCTGCCCGCCTCGTTCCGGGTGAAGCTCACCGACCCGCAGCGGTTCGCGATCATCAACCAGCAGTTCGCCAACCAGCCCGGGGTGGACAAGGTGGTCGACCAGGCGGACCTGGTGCAGCGGTTGTTCTCGGTGCTGGGTGGGGTGCGCAACGCCGCGTTCGCCATTGCGATCCTGCAGGCCTTCGCCGCGCTGTTGCTGATCTCCAACATGATCCAGGTGGCGGCCTACACCCGGCGCACCGAGGTCGGCATCATGCGCTTGGTGGGGGCCACCCGGTGGTACACCCAGCTGCCCTTCCTGCTGGAGGCGGTGGTGGCCGGCGCGATCGGTTCGGCGGTGGCTATCGGCGGGCTGGTGGTGGCCAAGGCCGCGTTCCTCGATGACGTGCTGCGCGACCTGTACTCCTCGAACATCATCGGTCAGGTCACCACCAGCGACGTGCTGTTCGTGTCCCCGCTGCTCGCGGTGGTCGGCGTCGGCCTCGCGGCGATCACCGCCTACGTGACGTTGCGCCTGTACGTCCGGCAGTAAAGTAGCGGGGTGAGGGAACGGGGCCAGAAGGCGATTGCCACCAATCGCAAGGCCCGGCACAACTACACGATCATGGACGTGTACGAGGCCGGGCTGGTGTTGGTGGGCACCGAGGTCAAGAGCCTGCGCGAGGGCAAGGTGTCCCTCGCTGACGCCTTTGCCACCGTCGATGACGGCGAGGTGTGGCTGCGGGGCTTGCACATCCCCGAGTACACCCAGGGCAGCTGGACCAACCACGCCCCGCGTCGGGTGCGCAAGCTGTTGTTGCACCACAACGAGATCGACAAGCTGATCGGCAAGACCCGGGAGGGCAGCCTGACCTTGGTGCCGCTGTCGCTGTACTTCTCCAACGGCTACGTCAAGGTGGAGCTGGCGCTGGGCAAGGGCAAGCAGTCCCACGACAAGCGCCAGGACCTGGCCCGCCGCGACACCGAGCGCGAGGTGACCAGGGAACTGGGTCGCCGGGTGAAGGGCATGCGCTCCTGAGCGGGCCGGGACCGGGTCCGGCGACCGACGCCCACGTCGCCGCCTGGGTGGCGGGCCTGGGCATGGCTGGGTTGGTGGACCTGCACACCCACTTCCTGCCCGAGCCGGTGTTGGCCAAGGTGTGGGACTACTTCGACCACGCCCAGGAGCACTATGGCACCGCGTGGCCGGTGCACTACAAGCTGCCCGAGCCGCAGCGCTTGGCGGTTTTGGCCGAGCTGGGGGTGCTGGGGTTCGCGCCGCTGGTGTACCCGCACAAGCCGGGTATGGCCGCGTGGCTGACCGAGTGGGCCATGGAGTTCGGTGCCCGGGTGCCCGGGGCGGTGCCCACGGCCACGCTGTACCCGGAGCCGGGGGTGGTGGAGTACGTCGGCTCGGCTCTGGCCGGCGGTGCACGCGTGGTGAAGGTGCACGTGCAGGTGGGTGGTTTCGACCCGCGCGACGAGCGGTTGGACCACGCCTGGGGTTTGCTGGCCGACGCCGGGGTGCCGGTGGTGGTGCACTGCGGTAACGGCCCGATTCCCGGTGCGCACACCGGGCTGGCCGTCTTCGGGCAGGTGCTGGCGCGGCATCCACTGTTGACCGCGGTGCTCGCCCACGCCGGCATGCCGGAGTTCGACGCCGCGCTGGACCTGCTGCAGCGCTACCCCCGGGTGTACCTGGACACCACCATGGTGGGTACCCCGTTCACCGAGCGGCTGTGCCCGTTGCCGACGGACTGGGCCGCGCGGCTGGCCGCACACACCGACCGGGTGGCGCTGGGCACCGACTTTCCGAACATTCCCTACGACTACGCCACGCAGTTGCGGGCGATCGCTGGCTGGGCGGAGGCCGATGAGCGGCTGGGGGCGGGGTTTCTGCGCGCGGTGCTGCACGACACCCCGGCCCGGCTGCTCGGCCTGTGACCGCGGTTCTGCTGGCCCTGCTTGCCGCTGCGGGGTACGGGGTCAGCGACTTCGTGGGAGGGGTGGCCGCCCGGCGGGTGACGGCGTTGCGGGTGGTGCTGGTGAGCTACCCGCTGTCGGTGCTCGTCGTGGCCGCGCTGGCGCCGGTGGTGGGTGGGGTGCCCGATATGGCGTCGCTGCTGTGGGGTGGCGCCGCCGGGGTGGTGGCCGGCTTGGCGGTGTGGTGGTTCTATCTGGCGCTGGCCGCCGGGCCGATGAGCGTGGTCTCCCCGCTGACCGCGGTGCTGGTGGCGGGGTTGCCGCTGCTGGTGGGAGTGGGGCTGGGGGAGCGTCCCAGTGCGCTGGCGTTACTGGGGGCCGTGCTGGCGCTGGCAGCGGTGGTTCTGGTCAGCAGGGACAGCGGGCACAGCGAACTGCGCTTCACCGGCCGCGTCGCCGCCCTGACGTTGGGTTCGGGTGTGGCGTTCGCCGGATACTTCATCCTGCTGGCGCAGATCACGGTGGGCACCGGGTTGTGGCCATTGCTGGCCTCGCGGGTGGGGGCGGCCGTCGTGGTGGTGCTCGCCGCGCTGGTGGTGCGCCAGCACCAAGCGCCCCAGGGAGTGCCACTGCGGCTGGCGTTGCTGGCGGGGTTGCTGGACGTGGTGGCCAACGTGGCGTTTCTCTACGCGGTGCAGGGTGGGCTGTTGTCGCTGGTCAGCGTGATCACGGCGCTGTACCCGGCGGCCACCGTGCTGCTGGCGACGGTGGTGTTGGGCGAGCGCACCGCCCGAGTGCAGCAGGTGGGCATGGTGCTCGCCGCGGCATCGGTGGCGCTGATCGCGTCGCAGAGCTGAGCTTGCTCCGCCGGCCGCTGCCCCCGCCCCGACTCGGGTGCAGCACAGCCAACGCCGGGCGCGGTATGATCAGGCTCTCGGTGCACTACGGCCGGGAACGCACGGGGGTGATCGGTTTCGACTCCGTACGTTGATTCAGGGGAAGCGTGCTGGTGCAGGCAGGAGACCACCACAAGCGTCACTGCAAACCAATAAGCGCCGACTCCAGTCAGCGCGAGTTCGCCCTCGCCGCTTGAGCGAGTAGCGACTCTGTCAGACCGGGTGTGCCCTCGCCCCGGACCCTGGCATCGACTAGAGGGCTCTTACCCTGCGGGTCGGCCGCGGATCCGCAGGGGACACCAGACAGCGGCTGGGATCGTCATCCTGACTCGTCCGCGTGATCAGGAGGTCCGAGTAGAGGCGTAGCGGACTGCGCACGGAGAAGCCCTGTTGATGCGGCGGAGGACCCGGGTTCGATTCCCGGCACCTCCACCTACGGCTGGACGGCTGGTCATCACACCCTCGTGTGGTGGGCAGCCGTTCAGCTTGCGCGTTTGCCCGATTTGCCCGCGCCGGGGCGCGGTGTTATTGATCGTCGGCGGGATGAATTCACCGTCAGGTACCTGATGGTGACTACACTCGACTGCGCGCCTGAAACCCGAAGCTACCGCGCGATGTCGGGTTCTCGTGGCAGCGTGGAGGCCGGCCGGGAGGTGGCTGAGATGGACAAGTACGACCTGAACGTCCGGCTGTCCGGGACGGGCAGCCCGTCTGGCGAGATCACGCTAGAGGCGCTGGGTAAGATCGCGGGCAGCCTGCAGGAACTCGCCACCCGGGTGACCCGGTATGTCATCGGCCAGCACGGACCGGGCCGCACGCCCGACACTGCGGCGAAGATATCCACCCTGCGCCTACGCGGCATCAGTCCCGGTAGCACCCGACTTGAGGTCGGTTTCGGTGAGCCTGACACGCTCGACTTCGACACCTCGCTGGAAGCTGAAGTTGCCGAGCGCTTCTGGAAGATCGTCGACGCCATCGGCACCAGCGCCCGCCCCGATTGGGTCACCGACCTCATCGCCGAGAGCGCCCTGCACCTGTGCGACGCGCTCACGGAAGCGGCCAGGGCGGTGGAGATCACTCGCGAGGACGGCCGCGTGTCGGAGTGGACCAGCGCGGTCGTGTCTCGCAGCCCGTGGCAGTCCCTAGCGACCACCGGCGAACAGACAGCGACCGTCTCGGGCATCTTGGAGAAGGTCGACCTGCACGACCGGAGGTTCCGCATCCGCGACGACGCTGGGAACACCATCGCCCTCAACGACGTCCAGGACGCCGACCACGTCGGGCGCTTGGTCGGGCAGCGGACCGCCGCGATGGGTCTGAAAGTGACGAACGCCGGATCACGATCCGTCGCCCTTTCTGGCGTGTCGATCGTCGCTGCGGCCACACCGGCAGGGTGGATGCCGGGCCAGTACGCCGACGTCGACGCGATCTTCGCCGCGGCGCCCGGCCCGGACCCGACCGGCGTCAAGAGCCTGACCGACTACGACCTTGACGCCTTCTTTGCGGCGCTGAATGACTAGGGCGGCGCCGATGCCTGGCGAGCAGCGTGTGCTCCTGGACACCGATGTCTGGACGCAGCTGTACCTGCGCGCCAGGAAGGGCGAGGTGCGCGTCCAGCGCTGGCGCGAGCAACTTCTGGGCGTCAGCGTGGCGATCTCGGGACAGACACGCGCGGAGGCGCTGGCCGGGTTGCTGCTGTAGAATTGGGGCGAGGACAAGCTGCAGGATTCCCGTTGGCAGCTGGACCGCACCGCCACGATCCCGCTCGATGAGGCCGTCATCCAGAAGTACGCCGAGCTGAAGTCCGAGTGCCAGAAGATCGGCCATGGCCTGGGTCATAAGGTGCATGCCGCGGACCGGTGGATCGCAGCGACTGCAGCAGCCCACGGTCTAGCACTCCTGAGCGGCGACGGGTTGTTCTCCGGGGTCCCGGGGCTGCAGCTGTTCTAAGGACAAGTGGCAATTGGTTCAACGGAGCCGTCGGGTAGTAGGGCGTTGATCCCAGCGTTAGCGGGTCCGGGCGGTGTTGATCAGTCGGCGGATGATGGTGATCGCGGCCGCGAGGAAGAGGAAGAACTCATCCAGGATCGGCCCCTGCTCACGTCGTGACAGCGGTGTCGAGTGGTCCGCTGTTGACCCGATCGCGCAGCTCACGCCGCAGCACCTTGCCCGCCGCCGACACCGGGATCGCGTCCACCAGGTGCACCTCGCGCAACTTCTTGTAGGGCACCACCTGGGCGTTGACGTACTGAGTCAGCTCGTCGGCGGTAACAGCGGAACCGGGTAGCAGCGCGACGAAGGCCACCGGGAGTTCACCGGCTTCGGCGTCCGGACGCCCCACCACCGCGGCCCCAGCCACCGCCGGGTGAGTGTGCAGCAGCTCCTCGAGCTCGCGGGGAAACACGTTGTAACCCTTGTAGAGCAACATGTCCTTGGCGCGGTCCACGATGGACAGATACCCATCGGCGTCGAGCTCGCCGATGTCCCCGGTGCGCAGCCACCCGTCGGTGAGCATCTCGGCGGTCGCCTCAGGCTGGCGGTGGTAACCGGCCATCACCTGGGGGCCGCGCAGGCAAACCTCGCCGCGCTCACCCGCGGGCACCGGTCGACCCTCAGCGTCGACCAGCCGCACCTCGGTGTCGTGGGCAGGAAGACCCACCGTGCCGACCTTGCGGACCCCGGAGCGCCAGGACGGGTTCATCGTCGCGACCATCGTCACCTCGGTCAGCCCGTAGCCCTCCATGACCACCGCGTCCGGGAACCGCTGCGCCAGCGCCTGCAATGTCGCCACGGGTAGCGGCGCCGCACCCGAGGACAACCCCAACACCGTGGACAGATCGCGGGTGGCGATGTCGGGGTGGCCCAGCAACGCCACAAACACCGGGGGAGCCCCGCCGATCATGGTGGCGCCGAACCGCTCCACGTCGGCCAGATAGGCGCCGGGCTCGAAACGCTGGTGAATCACGGTGGTGTACCCGCACAGCAGCGGCACGTTCAGGTACCCGATCACCCCCATGGCGTGAAACCACGGGGTCAGGTTCACCGCGACCCCGGTACCCAGCCGAGTCGGCCACTCGTCATCGGGGCCCACCTGCTCCAGCAGCAGGTCACCGCCGCCGTCCAGCACCGCGATGCTGCCCGAGGTCCAGCACGCCGACTGGAGCGTGTTGGTCACAACGTGCCGATGAGTCAGCGGCACCCCCTTGGACCGACCGGTGGTGCCCCCGCTGTACGCGAGATGGGCCAGCTGGCTTGGTGCCGGGCGCTCGACGGGCGCCTCGGTGGGCTGCCCGGCACCCAAGTCGACCAGGGTGACCGCGTCGGCTAGCTGGGCGTCGACGGTGACCACCAACCGTGCCGGTAGTTGGTCGCGGACGGCGGCGAACACCGCGGCCGCCTGACCCCAGGTCACCACCGCCACCGCGGCGCTGTCGGTGAGCTGGAAGGCCAAGTCTGCTGCGGGTAGCAGCGGGTTCGTCGGGCTGAACACCGCCCCGGCCAGCAGGATCCCGTAATACACCGCCGGGTACTGCAAGCAGTTGGGCAGGTGCACCGCCACCACGTCGCCGGGCTGCACACCGCGCGCTCGGAGCCCGCGCGCCACCTGGGCCGCGTCGGCCAGCAGTTGGCGGTAGCTGACCTCAGAACCGCCGTGGTGGTAGGCCACCCGGTCGCTGTAGCGGGCCGCAGCACCCCGCAGCACCGCACCCACGTCGACGGCAGGCACGTCGAGGGATTGCGGCAACCCCGGCGGAAGGCGCGAACCGATGGACGTGGCGTGCTCGGTCATCCCGGCCTCCTGACCGCCCGTTCGTGTGACGGCGCTCACCACATCCTGCCCGACCGGCGGACGGATCAGCCCAGGGCAGCCATGGTCTGCTCGTCCAACCGCAGGCCCGCCGCGCCGAGGTTCTCCTCCAGGTGCGCCACCGACCCGGTGCCCGGGATCGGCAGGATCACCGGAGAAGACTGCAACAACCAGGCCAGAGCCACCTGGGACGGGGTGGCGTCGAGCTTGTCGGCCGCGACCGCAGCTGGGGCACCCGGTTGGCCGAAGTCGCCGGCGTCGATGGGCGCCCACGGGATGAAGCCGATGCCCTGGGCCGCACAGTGCGCGAGGACGTCGGCGTCGGCGCGGTCGGACAGGTTGTAGCGGTTCTGCACGGTGGCGACGGTGAACACCTTGGCCGCTGCTTCGATCTCGGCCACCGACACCTGTGACAGGCCGAGCGCCTTCACCTTGCCCTCGTCCTGCAGGTCCTTGAGCACGCCGAACTGCTCGTCGCGGTCCACTGCCGGGTCAATGCGGTGCAGCTGGAACAGGTCCAACGCGTCGACCTTGAGTCGGCGCAGGCTCTTCTCCGCCTGCTGGCGCAGGTACTCCGGGCGGCCCAGCGGCACCCATACGTTCGGCCCGGTGCGCGTGAGGCCCGCCTTGGTGGCGATCACCACGTCGTCGGCGTAGGGGTGCAGCGCCTCGGCGATGATCTCCTCGCTGATGTCGGGGCCGTAGGAGTCGGCGGTGTCGATCAGCGTCACACCGAGTTCCACGGCGCGGCGAACGACGGCGCGGGCGGTCTCCCGGTCGGCGGGCTCGCCCCAGATCCCGGGACCGGTGATGCGCATCGCCCCGAAGCCGAGCCGGTTGACGCTGCCCACACCGGGCAGGTCGAAGGTTCCGCTGGCGGATGCGGTGGGGGTGATCGTCGTGGTGGAAGAAGTCATAGCCGGTTCAACGACACCGAGCACCGGGGTTGTTCCATCGGCCGAGCGGATAAGTTCTGCGGTCGTGAGTGCAGTGGATCCGGACCGTCGAGTGCTCGGCGAGCATGGCCCGGTGCTGGCTGTGATCGCCGTGGGCGGGGCGCTGGGATCGGTGGCGCGGTACGGGCTCAACGTCGCGCTTCCGTATTCCGGCGGGTTCCCGCTGTCGACGTTCGTGGAGAACGTCGCCGGGTGCCTGCTGCTGGGTGCACTGCTGGTGGTCCTCACCGAGTTGCGCCGCCCCCACCGGCTGGTGCGACCGTTTCTGGGCACCGGTGTGCTCGGCGGGTTCACCACCTTCTCCACCTACGCCGTGGACTCGGTGACCCGCGACAACGCGGGGCTGGCCCTGGCCTACGTCGTGCTCACGTTGCTCGCCGCCCTGGGGGCGACCTGGGCGGGCATCACTGCGGCCCGGCGTCTCGGCGATGCCCGGTGACGCTGCTGCTGGTGGCCCTCGGCGGTGCAGTGGGGGCACCAGCGCGGTACGTGGTGGACAGGCTGGTCACCACCCGGTGGCCGTCGGCGTTCCCGTGGGGAACGTTCGTGGTCAACATGAGCGGGTGCCTGCTGCTCGGGTTGCTCGCCGGTGCCGCGTTGGCGGCCCCCACGTTCGCGTTGCTGGGGATCGGATTCTGCGGCGCTTACACCACGTACTCCACGTTCGGCTACGAGGCGGTGGCCCTGGCGCAACGCCAACAACGCCGCGCCGCGCTGCTGTACGTGCTGGGCAGTGTCACGCTGGGCATCGGCCTGGCCGCCGCGGGATACGTGCTGGCCTCCTAAGCGGCGCCCGACGGTGCCAGGATGACGGACATGGCACACCCGCGCGCAGGTCAGTCTGCCCAACCCGGCGACCTGGTGGACCTCACCGCCCTGCAGGACGCGTACTTCGACCGCAGCCCCGACCCCGATGACCCCGCCCAGCAGGTGGTGTTCGGGACGTCCGGGCACCGGGGGTCCAGCCTGGACACCGCGTTCAACGAGGCGCATATCCTGGCCACCACCCAGGCCATCTGCGAATTCCGAGCCGCCCAAGCCGTGACCGGGCCGTTGGTGATCGGCCGCGACACCCACGCGCTGAGCCTGCCGGCGTGGCGCAGCGCACTGGAGGTGCTGGTCGGCAACGATGTCACCGTCCTCATCGACTCCCGCGACGGCTTCACCCCCACCCCGGCGATCAGCCACGCCATCCTGGCGTTGAACCGGGACGGCGCCCACGGGCAGGCGGACGGCATCGTCGTCACCCCCTCGCACAACCCGCCGCGCGACGGTGGCTTCAAATACAACCCACCCCACGGGGGACCAGCCGGGTCCGAGGCCACCGGGGTGATCGCGGCCCGCGCCAACGAGCTGCTGCGCACCGGCCTGACTGGGGTACGGCGGGTGGCTGACCCGCTGGCGGCGGTGCAGCGATACGACTTCCTCAGCCAGTACTGCGATGACCTGGCGGCCGTGGTGGACCTCGACGCGGTGCGGACGGCCGGGGTCCGCATCGGCGCGGACCCGCTGGGCGGTGCGTCGGTGCACTACTGGGGCGAGATCGCGCAGCGGCACCGCTTGGACCTCACCGTGGTGAACCCCGACGTCGACCCGCAGTGGGCGTTCATGACGCTGGACACCGACGGCAAGATCCGGATGGACTGCTCCTCCCCGAACGCGATGGCATCCCTGGTGGCCAGCAAGGACCGCTACGACGTCGCGACCGGCAACGACGCCGACGCCGACCGCCACGGCATCGTGACGCCCGATGCGGGACTGATGAACCCCAACCACTATCTGGCGGTAGCCATCGACTACCTGTTCGGCCACCGCGACTGGGGTTCGGGTGCCGCAGTGGGCAAGACCCTGGTGAGTTCCTCGATGATCGACCGGGTGACGGCGGAACTGGGCCGCACCCTGCTGGAGGTGCCGGTCGGTTTCAAGCATTTCGTGCCCGGGCTGCTGGAGGGCTCGGTGGGTTTCGGCGGGGAGGAAAGCGCCGGGGCGTCGTTGCTGCGACGCGACGGTTCGGTGTGGACCACCGACAAGGACGGGCTGGTGCTCGCATTGCTGGCCGCGGAAATCTTGGCCGTGACCGGGCGCACCCCGTCGCAGCGCTACCGCGAGCTCACCGCGCGGCACGGCGACCCGGCCTACGCCCGGGTGGACGCCCCGGCCGACCGGGCGCAGAAGGCCGCCCTCGGCAAGCTCAGCACGTCCGACGTCACCGCCACCGAACTGGCCGGTGAGCCGATTGTGGCCACGCTCACCGAGGCGCCGGGCAACGGGGCGCCCATCGGCGGCCTCAAGGTCGTCACCGAGAACGCCTGGTTCGCCGCACGGCCCTCAGGCACCGAGGACGTGTACAAGATCTACGCCGAAAGCTTCCGCGGGCCCGAGCACCTGGCGCAGGTGCAAGCCGAGGCGAAAGTGCTGGTGGACGGGGTGCTGGCCGCCGCTGGTGGGTAGACCGGTCGCGAGCGCCCGGCAGTCCGGTACGGGCGTACAGTTTGCGCGGCAGATCAGCACGTAACCAGATCAGCACAGAGTGGGGAGCACGGTGTTCGGGCGGCGCAACACCCCAGCGGACCCGCCGAGCCCGTTACCCCGCGAGATCTGGGTGCTGGTCGCGGCGGCCTTCGTCATCGCCGTGGGGTTCGGCATCGTGGCACCCGCTCTGCCGGAGTTCGCCAGCAGCTTCGGGGTGGGCATCACCGCATCTTCGGCGGTGATCAGCGCCTTCGCGTTGATGCGCCTGTTGTTCACCCCCGGTGCGGGCAGCTTGGTGCAGCGGCTCGGGGAGCGCCCGGTCTACCTGCTGGGGTTGCTGATCGTGGCGCTGTCCACTGGTGCGTGCGCGTTCGCCCAGAGCTACTGGCAGCTGCTGGTGTTCCGCGGGCTGGGGGGCATCGGCTCCACCATGTTCACCATCTCCGCGCTGGGGCTGCTGGTGCGGATCGCCCCACCCGGGGTACGGGGGCGGGTGACGGGGCTCTACGCCACCAGCTTCCTGCTCGGCAACATCGCCGGCCCAGTAGTCGGTGGGCTTTTGGTGGGTTTCGGGCTGCGAGTGCCATTCCTCATCTATGCCGGTGCCCTGCTCATCGCGGTCGCGGTGGTGCACGTGCAACTGCGCCACTCCACCCTGGTGGCCCCCGACGGGGCCGATGACCGGGCGGTGCTGCGGTTCCGGGACGAATGGACCCATCCCGCCTACCGCGCCGCCCTGGCCTCCAGCTTCGCCAACGGGTGGGCAGTGTTCGGGGTGCGGGTGGCGCTGGTGCCGCTGTTCGTCACCCAGGTTCTCGGCTCAGCTCCCAGCCTGGCCGGGGTGGCCCTGGCGGTGTTTGCCGCGGCCAACGCGCTGGCGCTGATCGGCTCGGGACGGCTGTCGGACTCCCACGGCCGCAAGCCCCTCGCCCTGGTCGGACTCGTGATCACCGGGCTGGGCACCGTGTGGCTGGGGTACACCACCTCCACGCCGACGTTCCTGGCCTCCTGCGTGGTGGCCGGTTTCGGGGCAGGGCTGCTCATCCCGTCGCAGCAGGCCGCGGTCGCCGACGTGATCGGGGTGCGCGGGCGAGGCGGCCCGGTGCTGGCCGGGTTCCAGATGGCCGCCGACATCGGGGCGATCACCGGTCCGATCCTGGCTGGGCTGCTGGCCGACCAGGTCTCCTACAGCGCCGCGTTCGGCCTCACCGGGGCGCTCTCGCTGGCGGCGGCGCTGGTGTGGTTGCGTGCGCCGGAGACGTCACCGACGCTTACTCATGCCGCGGGGGCAGGATCACGGCGGTGAACCTCGATGAGGCCCCGCTGTGGCTCTTCGGCGACCAACTCGGCCCGCACCTGCATTCCGGCGCCGAGCACGCGCACCGGCAGGTGGTGCTGATCGAGGCCAGCAGCGCGCTGCGCCGCAAGCCGTATCACCGCCAGAAGCTGCACCTGGTGCTCTCGGGGTTACGCCACCTGGCGGCCGAGTTGGGGGAGCGTGCGGTGCACCTTCGCGCCACCACCTACCGCGAGGCATTGCAGACGCTGGGCCGCCCCGTACTGGTGCAGGAGCCCACCTCCCGGTCGGCTGAGGACTTCGTGCACCGGTTGCAGGCTGATGGCCTGGTGGCGGCGGTGCTGCCCACCCCGTCGTTCGCCCTGAGCCGCACGGAGTTCGCGCACTGGGCGCGGGGACGCGAAAGCTTCCGGTTGGAGACGTTCTACCGGGAGCAGCGTCGCCGCTTCGATGTGCTGATGGACGCCGGTGAACCGGTGGGGGGACGGTGGAACCTGGACGCGGACAACCGCGAACCCGCACCCAAGGGCGGCGCCACTCTGGGGGTGCCGCCCCCGTGGTGGCCAACCGAGGACGCCATTGACGACGAGGTGCGCACCGACCTGGACCGAATGGCCCTGGACACCGTGGGGGTGGACGGCCCACGGTTGTTCCCGGTGACCCGAGGGGAGGCGGAGCAGGCACTGAGCCAGTTCATCGCGACCCGGTTGAGCGCCTTCGGCCCGCACGAGGACGCGGTGCTGGCCCAGGACTGGCCGATGGCCCACTCACTGCTGAGCGTGCCGCTGAACTTGGGTCTGCTGCACCCGTTGGAGGTGGTGCGCGCCGCGGAGGCCGCCTACACCCGCGGGGAGGCACCACTGGCCGGGGTGGAGGGCTTCATCCGGCAGGTACTGGGCTGGCGGGAGTACGTGTGGCAGCTGTACTGGCACCTGGGCGCGGACTACCTGCACCGCAACGCCCTGGACGCCCGGGTGCCCCTGCCGCAGTGGTGGCGGGAGTTGGACGACGATTCCGTGCAGGCAGCATGCCTGGCCGACGCGCTGCGCGGGGTACGCGAACGTGGCTGGGTGCACCACATCCCCCGGCTGATGGTGCTGGGAAGTCATGCCCTGCAGCGGGGATACGACCCGCGCGAGCTCACCGATTGGTTCGCGACCGCGTTCGTCGACGGGTTCGCGTGGGTGATGCCGGTCAATGTCGTCGGCATGAGCCAGCACGCCGACGGCGGCCTCATCGCCACCAAGCCGTACACCTCCGGCGGTGCCTACCTCAACCGGATGACCGACCACTGCGGTGGTTGCGTCTACAACCCCAAGCGGCGGGTCGGCGAAGATGCCTGCCCCTTCACCGCCGGGTACTGGGCGTTCACCCACCGCCACCGCGAGCGACTCGCCGCCAACAACCGCACCGCTGGCGCCGTGTCGTCGATGCACCGGGTGGCCGATCTGCCCGCGGTGCTGGCCCAGGAGGAGCACCGGGAGCAGTTCTGAACCGGCAGGTGCCTACCCTGGGTGGCATCCCACCAGCACAGGAGGACACCGGCCGTGAGTGCGAAGAACCCACCGAAGGGCGCGAGCGGGGCAGCGACGCCGCACCGGTCCGCCCCGCGGCCGCCGCGGTCCGCCTCGACGCCGCCCCCTGGGCCGCGGCCGACGACGTCGCGGCGGGGCACGCTGCTGGCCGGGTTGGCGATTGCCGCCGTGGTGGCCGTGGTCGTCGTCGGCGTGCTCTCCCAGCGTTCCCAGACCACCCCGTTGGCCGACGGATACGGCCCGGCCCGCTCGGCTGCAGTATCGGTGAGCGCCGGGGTGGTGCGGGTGGGCGCACCGGACGCACCAGTGACTTTGGACGCGTACGAGGACTTCCTCTGCCCCAACTGCCGGCAGTTCGAGACCGTCTACGGCCAGCAGCTGGCGCAGAAGCTGGATGAGGGCACGGTCGCGGTCCGCTACCGATTCTTGACCTTCCTCGACGCCCGCTCGCCGAGCAAGAACTACTCGACCCGTGCGGCTGCGGCGACCTTGTGCGTGGCCAAGGACAGTGCGGGCGCCCGGTTCCCCGCGTTGCATGCGGCGCTCTATGCCGAGGCCACGCAACCGAAGGAGGGCTCGGGGTCCGACCTCAGCAACGCTGACCTCGCGCAGGTGGCTGCCGGTGTCGGGGCGTCGGCGGCCGCGCAGCAGTGCATCAGCTCCGGATCAGAGACCGCCGCTGCCGCCGCCGCCGCCCAGTCCAATCAGGCCACCCTGCAGGCCTCGGGCAACCCCGTCGCCACCCCCACCGTGCTCAACGGAAGCACCAAGATCGACGTCAGCGACCGGTCCTGGTTATCCACGCTGCGCTGAGCTGCAATTGGGACCCGACGGCGGGGCTGGTGTAACTTTCTGCTGGCAATACCCGGGGCTGTGGCGCAGCTGGTAGCGCACCACACTGGCAGTGTGGGGGTCAGGGGTTCGAGTCCCCTCAGCTCCACCCGGAAGACCTGGCCTTTCACCCTTCTGGGTGGGAGGCCAGTGTCGTGCTTGGCGTGCGCTTCGCGGCTGAGACGTGCCGACGATCGGGCCGCCCGTTGTCCTTCCGGCCAAGCTGGAGGGCAGAACATCAAGGTCGAAGGGCGTTGGACTCTTCTGGCACTAGAGGTCGCGGGCCCCAGCGGTGGCCGTACAGGAGCGGTCCGGCGGGTGGATCCTCACGCGATCGGAAGCCGTCGAACGGCGAGGCGGGACGGGCTCAGCGACGTGACGCAAAAGAATGACCGAGGGTCTGGCACTCCCCCGTGAGGCGAGCAGGGTCGAGAAGTCGCTGTCGGCCGTGATCACCACGTCACCGTCGTTGGCGGCACGGTCGAAGACTGTCGCGTCCGTCGCGGCAAGCAGCTCAAGGCCGGCCACATACCGTGCCTGGTAGCCCGCAACGCCGAGCGGTTCAACCAGCCTTGGCGACAGGTTGGCATCGCGCAGGAACCTCACGCCGGCCGAGCAATCGGCACCTCGCGCTCGTTCACGATCGCGGCGGCGTACTCCAGGGCGGCGAGCACGTGGGCGCTCGCGGCGGTACGAGTGGATCCCCTCCGCCGCAGCTATCGTGTGCTATCGCCCTGGAGGTGCCGACATGACTGACGTCCTCGTCCGTGACGTGCCCGATGAGGTGATCACCGCACTCGACGCTCGGGCAGCCCGCCTGGGGCTGTCCCGTAGCGAATACCTGCGTCGACGGCTGGCCCAGGAGGCGATGAGCAGCGCGCAGCCGATGACCGCAGCGCATCTCGCCACCTTCGCGGAGACATTCGCCGACCTCGCCGACCCGGAGGTGATGAAGGGCGCCTGGGCGTGACTTCCTGGCTTATCGACACCTCGGCTCTCGCCCGGTTGGCGCAGTCCACCGAGGCCGCCACGTGGACTGAGCGTATCGAGCGGGGACTGGTGCGCATCAGTACCGCCACGCGATTGGAGATCGGCTACTCGGCGCGATCTGGCCCGGAGCTGCGCGCGACGCACCGCCCGCCGCTGGCATCGATGCCCGTGGAGTACCAGACACCGGCCATCGAGGTGCAGCTGCGCCTGGCCGACCTCGGACACCACCGGGCTCCCTCCGTCGCCGACCTGATAGTCGCTGCCACCGCAGAACTCGCCGGGTTGACCGTCGTCCACCTCGACAAGGACTTCGAGATGATCGCCGAGGTCACCGCCCAGCCGATCGAGCGCCTCGTCGTGCCGACGGGCTGACCAATATTCCCACAGGCAACCGGGACGCGGCCGCCGCCGTTCGCGCGAGCCGGCGGCGAGGCGCTCCTCGAGCTGCGCCGCACGATGCGCCTTCAAGGACTCGACGAGCTGGCTCGGCGGTGTCAAGGTCCGCCGGCTCTCGTCGGACTGCGCCGAACTGTCCGTCAGGGTTCCTCCTGGTCCCGCGACGCATGCACCATCACAGGGACCACCTCCTCGTTGCGGAGCCTGACGCGGTTCTCCGGACACGGTGGGGGTGGTGGCGAGCCCTACAGGTGTGCGCCGCATCGGCGTGTTGTGAGTAGCGCGAGTGTTCGGGTGGTCCGGATGAGTTCGTTGATGTCGACTTGTTCGCGGGAGCTGTGGGCGAGTCGGACGTCGCCGGGACCGTAGTGGAGGGTGGGGATGCCGCCGATGCCGGCGTAGAGGCGGAGGTCGCTTCCGTATGGGGCACCGGTGCGGGAGGGGTCGCGGCGCTCGGTGGTGCGGATGGCGTCGATGACGTCGTCGATGAGAGGGTGAGCGGCGTCGATGCGTCCGCTGGCGAACTGGCCCCCCGGCCAGGTGATCTCGGCCGGGTGGTCGCGCAGCCACGGGTCGCGTGCGCAGGTTTCGGCGAAGGCTCGTTCGAGGGTGGCTCGTGCTGCACCGGGTGGTTCGTCGAGTTGGACTCCGAGGCGTCCTTGGGCGACGAGCAGGTCGGGGACGCTGCTGGCCCAGTCGCCGGCACGCACGGTCCCGATCGAGATGGGGTACGGCAGGGCATGGTCGCCGAAGGCTGAATCGGGGTATGCGTTGCGTTCGCGCTCGAGCTCGAGTATCGCGGCGTAGAGGGGGAGGAACGCCTCGAGGGCGCTGTGACCCGAGAGCCGGGAGCTTGCGTGGGCGGCGCATCCGCGCACGCGCACCTCGAATGTGAGGGCACCGGCGTTGGCTATGACGACGTGGCCACTGGTGGGTTCGGTGATGACGGCTGCCTCGCCGCGGTGTCCACGCAACATGGTCGCGAACGCTCCGAGGCCCCCGTCCTCCTCGCTGATCACCGCGTGGAGCGCGAAGGGCCGTTCCAGTTCCACGCCCGAGGTGAGAAGTGCGCGGGCAATGGCGAGGTTGGCTGTTGCACCGGCCTTCATGTCACACGCGCCGCGACCGTGCACGGAGTTGTGTCGGATCGCGCCGCTCCAGGGGTCTCGGTTCGCCCACCGGTCGAGGTCGCCGGTAGGGACGACATCGACGTGTGCTTGCAGGATCAGGGCTGGCACTCCTGGGGGTCCTAGGACGCCGACGACGCCATACCCCTCGACCCGGGGCGCCTCGGTGCCCGGGTAATCCGGGTGGGCGGCGAGGTCGCCAAGCTTGAGCTTCCAGGTGTCAACGTCGAACCCAAGCGCCGCGAGCTGGGCGGCGTGCCAATGCTGCAGGTCGGACTCGGCATCGCTGCCGGTGATGCTCGGGACGTGGATCATCCGTACGAGCTCCTCAACGAGTGCGTGCTCGTCGATGGCCTCCAGGACGCGGGTTTCCGCGCGGGTCAACGGGGTGCTGGCCACCGCAGTGTCGGGCATGGTTCCGACGGTAGCGATGGAAAACATTCGAAGGAATAGCAGGAAATCTGTGGATTACTCATATGCTCTATGACGTGTTCCACCCTCAGCAGCTCCGCGTCCTCATCGCCATCCGGGACAACGGATCGCTGACCGGCGCTGCGCAGTCGCTGGGATACGGCGTACCGACCATTGCTCACCATCTTGCGTCGTTGGAACGACACTTCAAGGTCCAGTTTGTTGAGCGGGATCGCCGCGGTGCCCGGCTCACCCCGCTGGGTGCGGTGCTGGTCGTGGAGGCTGACGAGCTCCTGGTGCGGCTGGATCAGGCCGAGCGGCTGGTGATCACGCAGCGCGACCTCGGGCTGAGCACTATCCGTGTCGGCACGTTCGCCTCGATCGGGTCGCAGCTGTTACCCCGGGCCATCCGCGAGCTGAGAGCGCGGCTGCAGGTGCAGGTCGAGGTAGTTGAAGCCGAACCCACCGATGTGGTCGAGCTCCTGCGCGCTCGTGAGCTGCATGCAGGCCTGATCTATGACTCTGCTGATGACCCCGCCTTCGCCACCCCCGACCTGGAGCTGACCGTGCTCCTTGAGGAACACTTCCGGGTGCTCCTCGCTCGCGACAGCCCCTATGCGGCCCTCACCGAGATCGACCTGACCGACCTCGCATCGGTGGACTGGATCTGCAGCCGCGACGAGAACGAGACTTCAGATCGGGTACTGCGCCGCGCCTGTCACTCGGTCGGCTTCGAACCGAAGGTGCTGATGCGCACCGACGACCTGAACATGATTCACGGACTCGTCGCCGAAGGGCTCGCCTGCACCCTTACCACGCACTCTGCCGTGGACACCCGCTTTGCTGTCGAAACGCGCCCGACCGCCCAAGGCCTCGGGCTGCGCAGAACGTCTTTCGTGCGGGCCAGGAACGCCGTCCCAGGAGCGGTCGATGAACTTCACCGCATCCTGGTCGGCCTGTTACCGGGCGGCCCGACCTAGCATCGCCATGACCAGTCGGGGAAGACCAGCAAACCGACCCGCGCACGCAGGACGTCGCACCGCCAGATCACGGTCCGCCTGCGCCGCTACCCGCCCCCAGCTGCCGCACAACTGGCTGCACCCGGGCGGTCAACCGCGCGCCGCCGTCGGCCTCCGCGCGGGCCTCTGGCCGAGAGCTCCTGGCCCCTTGGGGCCCTATGGTTGGCGCGTGCCGAATCCCCTCTTCTCTAGTTACCGTGCCGGTGAGAACCGGGTCACGAGCTCGACGCTGGCGGTGTTCGAGCGGATCGACCTCGCCCTTATACAGGGGATCCTCGCGTCGGCCACTGGTGCGGGTGCAGAGCTGACGACCGTCACCTTCGAGAACCAGGTCGTCAACATTGGCGCGGTTCCGGACGCTCGGATCAGTGCACGTTTCGTCTGGTGGTTCGAGACGAAGACGGGACGCGGTGGTTACGGCGCCGAGGGCCACGACCGCGACCAACTTCGCCAGCACAGCAAGCAGCTTGAGGATGTCCCGGAGGCGTAGCTGTTCGTGCTCACGCCGGACCCCTTGCGACCGACATGGTTCGACGAGCTCGACGGGGTGGCTGAGTCGGTTCGGTCGAAGGTTTTGTGGCTCGGCTTCCGCGATCTGGCAGAAGCGATCTCGGCGGTGATCGGCGATTCGAAGCGCCTCGTCAGTGAGCAGACCCGGTTCCTGCTCAACGAACTCGTCGCTCTCTACGAGGCCGACGGACTGCTGACCAATGACGACACAGTGGTCGTGGCCGCCCGCTCCGCCTGGCCGGAGTATCAGCAGACCAGCGCCTACGTCTGTCAACCCGACCGGTCGTTCCGTGAAGGACTCACGCACCTCGGGTTCTACGCCGACGGGGCGATCCAACCTTTGGTCCCGCGGATCGACCAGCACCTGCCGTCGGTGCCCTTCACCCGTGAAGAGGCGGAGTCAAGACGTCTCTCCGGCGATCACGTGGTCGCTCACCTCATCGATCGGCTCCTCGACGACGGGGGACGGACGGACGGGTCGTCCTACGGGGTCCTGCTCCTCTCAGGCCCAGACGACGGTGCGACGGTGGTGCTGGACCAGCCGGTGCTGAACGACACGGTGACGGCAACCGGGCGCAATTGGGCCTGGACGCTGGGGCAGAGGTACACGCGACTCGACGCGTTGACCAGCGGGATCCAGCGCACGAGCGAGTTGTAGGCGTGCGGCGGTGCGAGTCCGGCTGTGGCTGCCGCGCCGCGTGCGCCGGATCGAACGCGCTACTTGCCGACTATGCGGTCTACCGCCCGCCAGGTGGGCGTTGCGGGGGACGAGCGCCGCAGTGTCGAAGGCGATGACGAGCAAGGCAGCTGACCCGCACCCTGGTGCGCGGGGATAACGGGTCCGCTAACCGAAGGGCCAGTGGGAAACGTCCTCGGGGACGATCGCTTACGGGATCGGCGCCGCATGTCCTCATTCGATCGCCTACGGGATGTTCGTCAATTTGAGCAGGATGTGTCGTCGCTGCCCCGCATGCGCACAACCCGTGCTCGCCACAGGCCGTCTTGCCGCGCGCGCCGCGCTGCATCGCGTGGCGACGAGCGGGCGAGAGCGCTGGCCGGCGCGGTGTGGGAGCGCTGCGTGGGTTCCCGGGTTACGCGACTGCACCGGTTGCTCGCGCTGCGCTACGACCAGGCCCTCGCCGAGGTCGGGCTTACGCTGCCGCAGGTCGAGATGCTGTCGGCGTTCACCATGCGAGGGCGGGCTGTGGGGCCCAGCGAGATGGGACAGAACCTGCTGGTCGGACGATCGGCGATGAGCCGCAAGCTCGCTGCCCTCGAAGATCGAGGGTGGATCGAGACCACGGAGCGGTCGGCCACCGGACGTTCGATGCTGTTCACCATCACCCCTGCCGGGACTGCGCAGCTGTCGTTGGCGGACCAGGCGTGGCAGCGGGTGCAAGACGATGTCGAGGCGCGGATCGGCGAGCAGGCAGCGCGCCAGATAGACCGCTGGCTCGCGACCCTCCAAGAAGACCGTTGACGGTCGCCAGGCCATAGGTCGGCGTTCGGCCGCCGCGCGTCTAGAGGCACTTGGCCTTCCGTCCGAAACCGCGTTTCGCCGCTTTGGTAGCCAGTTTGGTGCCAGGCGAGGTTTGTCGCAGCCCGCTTCTTCCGTTCATGGGAGTTGATCTGCCACGCGGAATTCGGATAGTGGATCTGTCATTGTTAGGCGGCTGAGCTGTCGCGATGAAACTGGTTGTGGGCTTCGTTGGGGGTTCGGTAGTCGATCCCGGAGTGAAGTCTGCGGGAA